>JGI25153J46596_10001905_pt1 | contig 12381 bp, 10 predicted proteins | sample AraplaMF_Col_mMF_FD_46596 | JGI IMG/M metagenome (IMG submission 46596)
GAGATAGGCGAGCAGCATGCCGTAGCCCTGCCCTTCGCTATGGCTGATATTGCCGTTGCCGTTATCGACGATGCGGCCGGTCGCATCGAGAAACTTCGCCTTGTAGGCCGACCATGCGCCGGCATTGATCATCGCCTGCTGCGCAACGGCGGGCGTTCCCGCGGGAGCGAGCGCGACCGATGCCGCAAACAGGAGCGCGCGTAACCGTCTCATTTCGACCGACCCAGCCTTCCGAGCATGCTCGAGGTGGTGATCCCGATCAGCAGTACAAAGACGACCAGCAGGAAGGCATAGGAGAGGATATTCGTCGACAGCCAGTTGGCGGCGATCAGGCGGTAATTGGCGATCGACCACGGGGTGGACGGCACGAAATCAAAGCGGGTGACGGGCACCGTGTCGATCTTTCCAGTTTTGCTCGAATAGGTGGTGATGTGGCCTGATATCTGCGGCCAGTTCAACTGCTCGGTCAGGACCTCGAGCCCCGCGCGCAAATCCTTCGCCGACGGCGCCGTCACCACCGTCCATGAGCCCGCTCCCGCGGGGCTGGAGCCCTGGGCAACCATGAGCGTGGCGGCGTTGGGCGGGGTAAAGATCTCCTCGGCGCCGGGAACGAATTGCAGCGAACTGCGGGAGATATCGAAATTGCGCGACAGCCACTCGCGGAAAGCAGTGATCCGGCTGCGCAGGACACCGCCGCTGACTTTGGAGTTCCACTCTTCGAAGGCCGTACCGGTGTCGACGACGCCCGCCTGCGTCTCGACGACGGGGCGCCACGAGGCCTGGCTCGCCGTAGAGATATTGGTCTGCGTCAGCGCAGTTGCCGGCATCTGCGAGATGGAACCGATGAAGATGGCGTCGCGATCGCCGATCATGTTCGGCGAGGCGACGGTTTCGACGGCGACCGGATGGCCGGCCGTAATCGCCATCTGGCCGAGCAACGTGGCGGCAGCCGAAAGCGTGTCAGCATCGACGCGGTCGATGAAGAGCGGCGTCGGCTCCGTGGCCCGACCATAGGGATAGGCGGTGCCGGCCATTGCCGCCAGATTCGGACGCTGGCCGACGCGGGCGAAATCCGGAATCTCCAGCTCTGATGTATCGAACAGGGCAAAGCGCGGGGTGGCGCCGGCGGTCGCGCCCGGCGCGCAGGCGGCATCGTCCTTGGTCATCAGGATCGCCTCGATCGCCACCGAATTGAGACCCGGCTTGAAGTGCCGCATCGTCACGCGGATCGGCAGATGGCGGAGAATACCGCCAGTCGTCGTGGTGATCGGCACGGTGGAGGCGATGTTGTCGTTGACGTAGATATCGATGTGGCTGCCGGGCAGCACTTTGTCAGTATAGGCGGCGTCGAGCAGCACCTTTGCCTCGCCATAGGCATTGGCATAAAAATCGGCCGGCACGGCGATATTGAAGCTCGTGCGCAACCGCCGGCCGGAGAATTCGGTGGTCTTCACACCGAGCTGAGACAGGGCGATATTCGTATCGGAAAAGACCAGCGGCGCGTTCGGCGCGCTCCAGCGCTCGGTGGTCAGCACGTCGCGGCGAACATCCGAGGAGCGGTCTGTCGGCGAGACGATGGTATCGATCGCCGAGGAGACTGCCTGCCAGGAGGGGCCGCTGATCAGAAGAACCGGCGAGCCGCTGCGCGGGTCGGTGACGAAGGCGGCGAGTGCCGCACTTTCGGCGCCGGGCGGCAGGCCAGGAAAGAGCGGCCGCAGCTCCGCCGCGGTGCCGACGAGCACGCTGAGCTTGCCAGGGCCGGCGGCCGGAAGCGAAGCGGTGCTGAAGGCAAAGATCTGGTTCGGCATGCTGCTCAGCACCGACAGGCCCTGTGCCAGCCGCAGCAGCGGCTTGGTGGTTCCCGGCTGCTCCAACGCCGGGACAACGATGTCGAACTCCGTCTTGCCGGCGCCGTCAACGCCGATGGCGCGGATTGCGTCGGCGCTCGCCAGCTGGGAAACGTCCATGCCGGCAAAGCTCAGATAGGTCCCGGCCGGATCGATATTCGACCACAGTTCATAAGTGGATTGAATGCTGCAATCGGTTCGGTGGCGCTGGCCGGCTTCGAAGGTGACGAGATTGGCGCCCGGCTGCAGCAGACCAGTTGGAACCTCGAAGGTGACGGTCGAAGGGCCATCCGGTGAGCCGACGCGCTGCTGGCCGATCGGGCGATTGTTGAGATAGACGGTCAGCGCCGAGGCCTCNGGCGCGACGACGATCGAATTCTGGTAGGCGAAAGTGAAGCTTGCCTTGGCCGCCGCCTGCTCCGGCGTCAGATANANNGACCATGACCGGCGATCGTATTCACCGCCGAGGCCGAGTTTCGAAAAGGGCACGACAAAGCGACGGACATCGCCGGCACGCGGCGGCGCAGCGCTGTTTGCCGCCGCTGCTGGCTGGAGCGCGGGCGGCTGCGATTGCGGTGACTGGACGGCGATCGGCGGAGGAACGGGAGCAGGATTAGGAGCAACCGGGGTTGCAGGTGCGGGTAAGACGGAAACCGGAGGCGCGGTGGCTGCGGACGGCGTGGGCGGCGTCAACCTCGGGGCAACAGACGCACCGGGCGGCCGTTCGCCGGACATGTCGAAGGGTGCCGTCTGCGCCTGGGCGAAGGCGGAAGCATTCAGCAGGAGAAGCGAGGCGGCGACGATCCTTCTCATCCGGCGTTGACCTTTGCCGCCTGCTGCTGGGCTTCTCGCTCCGGCCGCATACTGCGGAAGAAGTAAACGAGGCCGCGGCTCGTCTGGTAGAACGACATGCCGAGAAACCAGATGGTGCCGCGGATCAGGCCCGGATTGCGGCGGCGCGAGGCCTGAAACTGGGTCCACTGGTCAGAATTGGCAAACATCAGATCGGCGATCAGGCGATGGTCGAGCGCGCTTTTCGGCACGTACTGGCAACCGACATTGCTGATGTCGCCCGACGGCTCAATGTTGCGGACGATGAGCGGCAGGGTTTCCAGATCCGCGCCGCTATAGGGCCGGAAGCGGATTTCGCCGACGGCGCCGACCAGCATCTCGTCGAGATGCTTGTTGAAGATGTGCAGTCTTGCGCCGTGAACCGAAACATCCTCGATCGAGGCCGTGTACCACTTGCCGTTGGCGCCGAATTCGCAGCGCCGGTTGACGCGGACGCGACGGGACGAGGCGCGCTCGCCGCGCTCCGACACGACACCAAGTGCGCAGCCGGCCATGATCAGGTTGATGAGATTCCATCCGCCGACGACGAGCGTGACGTCGGCCTTATAGGGCTCGGCGTAGATCTTGTAGATGGTGATGATGAGCGCGACGATCTGCACCGCAAAGATGACGAAGAACGGGCGGCTGATCTCCGACAGACGGCTGACGGCGATCGATTCGTCTTTGGCGGTGACCTTGAAGGTCGGCTTCCTCGGATTGAGCATGACGGAGACGACAGCAGGCAGCAGATGCACGGTCTGGACATATTCGTAGAGCTCGGAAATCCAGGGCCAGCGAAACGACCCGTAGAGGTAGTTCTGCATCATCAGATTCACCAGCATATAAGCGAGCGTATAGGCAAGGAACTCGCCGCCGGAGGCGTTGAAGATCTCCAGATCGAAGAACAGATAGAAGAGCGGCGCAAACAGGAAGATCGTGCGCGGGAACGGGAAGAGCCAGAAAAGCGTGGAGGACATGTAGCAGAAGCGCTGCGGGATCGTCAGCCCGCGCTTCAGCAGCGGGAAGCGGAAGCGCAGGATCTGCATCATGCCCTGCGCCCAGCGGCTGCGCTGGCCGATGAAGCTTGCAAAGGTGGCCGGCTGCAGGCCGGCGATCAGCGGCTTGTCGACATAGATGCTGTTCCAGCCGCTGCCATGGAGCGCCAGCGCCGTCTCGCAATCCTCGGTGATGCTGATGCCGCTGAAGCCGTTCTGGGATTCGAGCGCCCTGCGGCTCAGAACCGCGGCCGAGCCGCAGAAGAAGGCGGCGTTCCACTTATCGAGGCCGCGCTGGATGATGCCGTAGAACATCTCGTTCTCGCTCGGCATCTTGTCAAAGGTGCGCAGGTTGCGCTCCAGCGGGTCGGGATTGATGAAGAAGTGCGGGGTCTGGACAAGGAAAAGCTTCGGATCGTCCTCGAAGTAGCCGACGGTCTCGAGCAGGAAATCGCGGGCCGGCGCGTGGTCGGCATCGAAGACGGCAATGAGTTCGCCGGTCGAAAGTTTCATGGCGTTGTTGAGATTGCCGGCCTTGGCATGCTCGTTGCGGTCGCGCGTGAGGTAGCTGACGTCGAGATCGTCGCAGAGCTGCTTCAGCTCGATATGGCGGGCAGCAGCAGCCTGGGCTTCGAGCAGCTTGCCGGAGTTGCGCTTCTGCAAGGTGCCGCCGTCGTCGAGCAGCCAGACATGCAACTTNTCGGCCGGATAATCCATGGCCTTGGCGGCGGCCAGCGTNTTTCCCAGCAGGCCGGCATCCTCGTTGTAGGATGGCACGAAGACGTCGACATGNGGGAAACGNTCATTCTTGGCGGCACGCGAGGGGCGCGACGGCAGCGGCGTCGCGACGATGAAGAGGCTGAGNGCCAGCATCGCAACGCTATACATTTCGGCAAGATAGAGCAGCAGGCCGGGAATGAAATTCTCAGGCTGGTTCANAGGCGGCAGCGTATTGGTGGTGCGCCAGTAAACATAGCGCAGCACGATCGATGTGCCGAAGGCGAGCGCCACCAGGCGCCACGTCCCCTCGCCCTTCAGCACCTTGATCAGCGCCATCACAGTCACGACCGTGATGCTGGTGATGAGCTGGGTCTGCAGGTTGACCGGCAACGTGATCAGCACGATCATGCAGAGCGAAACCACGGCCCATATGATGACACTGCGGGCTTTGCGCATTGACGTTCCTTCGAAATTGCTCAACCGGGGCACCAACTGGCGCCCGCGGGCATGCATGCTCTATCTCCGGCAGGCAGCCGTCATGGCCGCGTCGCCTATGCAGTCCGGCGAAGGCACGGTGACGCCGATCGCCCTTACCGATTGTTCGATTGGCGCGGCGGCCGCATCCGGCCTTGCGCTCGTCTGCGGCGGCTCGCCCGGCAGCGGCACGCGCGGGCCGATGGGTGCAGGCACCGATGCGACGCCTTGAGCCGGTTGCGAGGTCGAGGCGCTGCGAACGGCAGCTGCCCGCGGCCGGCTGACTATGGCCGGCGCCGGCTCGTAGCCGATCGGCATCGGGCTGGCGCGATAACCGCCCTTGTCGGGATAGATCGGCTCGCCGGTGCGTCCGAGCGCACCGTCGGCGGACGGCGGATTGCCGTAAGGGTTCCAGACCACGCCATCGAAGGTGCCTGATATGGTGTAACCATAGACGATGCCGAGCAGCTGGCGCTCGCTCGCCCTCGCATCGCAAAGGCGCAGGCGCAGCTGGATCATGCCGAAATTGCGCGCCTGGGTATTGGCAGCAGTGCTCGAGCGGATCTGCTGCCAGGCATAGACGCAGGTGTCGCCGGCCCGGCTGCGGCCGGAGGCGTAACCGAAGGGGCCATAGGCGTTCTGCAGGAAGGTCGCCGACGTCGCCATCGGCACGCTAGGGGCCGAACGGGCCACCTCGCGGGCAATGCCGCTCTCGTTGATCATGCTGAAGCCAGCGTTGCCGGTGCCGGGATTAGCCCCGGAAGCGCCGAAGAACTGGACCTTCAGGAAATTCTGACCGGGCACGGACGATGACGTAAACAGCGAGATCGTCTGCTCGACGCCGTTTCCACGCTTGCGCTCGACAACACTGACGATCGACGGACCGCCCGGCGGCGGCAGGACCAGCGCTTTTTCCGGCGCCACGGTTTCCGGCCCGGAAGGCTGGCGCACACCGCCCGTCGATGTGCAGCCGGCCATCATGCCAGCCACTGCCACCAGCGATATCGTCTTCCGCAAGCGCATGTCTCGAGCCGCAATCGCCTTTTCAGATATCCATTCGCAAACCGAAACGCGACGGACCTTCGAATCAACGACCACCTGGCCGTTCATCCGACATAAATCGCCAACATGGTTAACGAAGAGTAAAGAACCGGCCGCTGATGTCACCGGACGAACTCTCACTGAACGTTATTCGGACAACTCAACCCAATGATGTGGAAATCAATTTAGCAGCAACTTAATTGCTTTGATTGCGCCTGTCTTCCGCTGGGCGAAAAGCCCGTTGGGAACTATGCCGCATGGCCGGCGTTGCCTTGATGTCTGGGGTAGGAAAAGGAGAACATCCCATGCGCAAGACCATGCTGGCTGCGGCCGCCATACTGACCATCAGCTCCGCCGCCTTCGCGCAGAGCACCGTCATCGTCACAGATCCCGCACCGACCGGCTCCGTCGTATTGCCCGGCGAAGTGCGCACCTATGTGATGGAGCAAAACACGCCGTCCGTCGTCTATGACGGCGATATCGTGGTTGGCACGAGGCTGCCCGATACCGTCGAAGTGCACACCGTGCCTGACATGGACGGTTACGGCTATACCGTCGTCAATGAGCGGCGCGTTATCGTCGAGCCGAAGACCCACCGCATCATCCAGGTGCTGGAATAACACGATCGGGAATTGTGGACGNGCGGCCGTATTCCGGCTTCACGNCCGCTCGTCTCCCACCCTCGCCGGTACATTCAAAAGTTCGCGGATCTTATGAGCCAGCTGCTCCAGNCTGAAGGGCTTNGCGAGCAGGGAAACGCCATGATCGAGCACACCATTGTGGACGATGGCNTTGCGGGTGTAACCCGTGGTGTAAAGGATCCGNATCGTCGGCCATTTTTCCTGGACGACATCGGCAAGCTGGCGTCCGCTCATCTGCGGCATGACGATATCGGTGAAGATCAAATCGACCTCCGGATTTTCTTCGAGCAACAGAAGCGCCTCTATGCCGCTTGCTGCCTGCAATACGGTGTAACCGAGTTCATGCAGGCTTTCGGCCGTCATGGTGCGGACGTGCTCGTCGTCTTCCACCACCAGGATCGTATCATTGACGCTGCCGTGAGGAATCGGCTGGGTGCCGGCGGCGCCCGACCGGGCGTCCGTCGCGCCGACATGACGGGGAAGATAGATCTTCACCGTCGTGCCCCTGTCGATCTCTGAATAGATCTTGATGTGGCCGCCGCTCTGCTTGATGTAGCCGTAAACCTGGCTGAGGCCGAGGCCGGTGCCTTTGCCGGGTCCCTTGGTCGTATAGAAAGGGTCGAAGGCGCGCTCGATCACCTCCGGCGACATGCCGGTGCCAGTGTCAGTNATGCTGACCATTACATATTGGCCCGCCTCGACNTCNGAATGCATGCGCGAATATCGCTCGTCGAGTTCGGTATTGGCGGTCTCGATCGTCAGATTTCCGCCGCCCGGCATAGCGTCGCGAGCGTTGACGGCAAGGTTCAGGATGGCATTCTCGAGCTGGCTCAAATCGGCAAAGCTCGGCCACAGACCGCCGGCAAGCACGGTCTCGATCCGGATCTGCTCACCGAGCGTGCGCCGCAATAGCTCAGACATGCCGCCGACCAGCTTGTTAAGGTCGATCACCTCAGGGGCGAGCGGCTGCTGGCGCGAGAAAGCGAGAAGACGCGCGGTCAGTACCGCCGCCCTCTGCGCGCCGTCTTTGGCATTCTGGATGGAGTAAAGCAGGCGGGGATCCTCGCTGCCGCTCAGGCGCCGCTGGGCGAGGTCGAGGTTGCCGATGATGATCGCCAACATGTTGTTGAAGTCATGAGCGACGCCGCCGGTCAGCTGACCAATCGTCTCCATCTTCTGCAACTGGCGGACCTGCGCCTGAGCCGCGGCATTCTCTTCCATCTCGTGCCTGAGCTCGGCAGTGCGCTGGACGACTGTCTCTTCGAGGCGCGTGTTGAAGCTGTTGAGCTCACTGCGAAGGCGGCTCTGCCGCTCATGTGCGATAATGATCATCTCCATCAGGCCGACGATGATCGCGGCATTGACGAGATAAGTGGAAAGACCGACCCATTGGCCGGCGCTGACCGGCCAGAAGATGTTGTGCGGCTCGACGAAAAACTGCTGGACGATGAAAGCGGCAAGCAAGGCCGCAACCAGACCCGGCCCGGCCCCGCCTATGAAACTCGCCAGCAATATCGCCGGAAGGAAGCTGAGGAAGGGAAAGCCGGAGAGAGTGTCGCTGGCGGCAAGCCTCAGAAGAAAGGTCAGGCCAACGAAGGCAACGGCCAGCGGATAGGTAAAACCCGGCCTGTGACGCAGCCAATCCGTGGCACTCAGCAAATCCATTCGACACCCCTTCTTACAGCGCCGNCATGTCTTTTCAGACGCGCAAAGGACGCTGTAACACTTTGGATNACTGCATAATTTTATCCANAGATCGATTCCGATTTAAGGAATTATGCAGTCGCCGTTGCNGAGACGGCATCCCAGCTTTTGCACATCAAATTTCACCGGGCAATATGCTGTTTCTTGCAGTGCCGGGCACGACGTCTTGACGAGCGGTGCAAGCGGTCCACATAAATCTCCATGCCCGGCGAGGGGAAATGGGTGGACGGGATCATGAAAGACATATTCATCGTCGAAGACGACGCGCTGATTGCCATGCTGCTCGAGGACATGCTTGCCGATCTGGGTTACCGGGTCTGCGCCAGCGCGCCCGATCTGGAGCGGGCGCTGGCAACCGCCAGGGATACGGAGTTCGACGCTGCAATCCTCGACGTCTCGCTTGCCGGGCAGAGTTCGCTGCCGGTCGCAAAGCTGCTCGACGAACGCGGCAAGCCCTATCTCTACGCGACGGGATATGGCACTGCACCTGATGGCAGCAGCCCAAGCACGTTGCCCGTGCTGCAAAAACCCTTCCAGCTCAGCGAACTCGAACAGGCGATGAAGCGGCTTACCGAAGCCTGAGCTCCTGTTCAGCGCACCTGATCGAGCAGACGCTTGCATTCCAGGAGGTCGTAGAGCGCCTCCTGCAGCAGCGCCCTGTCTTCCTTGCCGACGCTCGACTTGCCGATCGAGACTTCCTGCTCGTCGTCTCCAGCGACGAAATTGAAGAACCGGCGGGTGATCGGCGGCTTGGCGCGGCCGACAATCTGGTCTTCGTCGGCCATGCCGACGCGCGGTTCCCCGCCAGCCGTATCCTGCACGCCCGACGCAAGCGCCTCGACGCTGGCGAGGTCGCCATGACCGACTGATATGACGAACTTGTTGCCGTTGGTCTTCAGAAGCTTCTGCACACCCTTGATCGTATAGCCATGATCATAGAGCAAATGCCGGATGCCCTTGAGGAGATCCACATCTTCCGGCCGGTAGTAGCGACGGCCGCCGCCGCGCTTCATCGGTTTTATCTGGGGGAAACGCGTCTCCCAGAAGCGCAGCACATGCTGCGGCAGATCAAGATCGTCTGCGACTTCGCTGATAGTGCGAAAGGCATCGGGGCTCTTGTCCAACGTCATACTGCTACGCGACCTCGCGGCTCGATCCAACGGCGACTCATCATATTTCAACGGTTTGGCGCCGACAATTCAAGTCATGTCTCGACGTTGCGCACAAGGATGGACAGTGCGAGAGAGAAAAAAACGCCGTTCCGAAACGAGATGCCGATATCAGGGAGCCGGATTCAGAGGCTTCAGCTTGATCTTGCGAGCGACATGCGCCTTGAGGATGCGCGTCTTCAGCACGTTCGACGCCTTGAAGGTCATGACCCGGCGGGGGGAAATCGGAACCTCCTCGCCGGTCTTCGGATTGCGGCCGATTCGCTCGTTCTTGTCGCGCACCTGAAAGGTGGCAAAGGAAGAAAGCTTGACGGTTTCACCACGCACGATGGCGTTGCAGATCTCGTCGATGACGGTTTCGACCAGTTCGGCAGATTCGGTCCGGGACAGCCCGACCTTTCGGAAAACGGATTCCGCCAGGTCTGCTCGCGTCACTGTCTTTCCGGTCATGGTTTCCCCGCCCATACAAAATATTTTGTGAAATCGCACGAAGAGTATTTGTCTTGCGCCTTACGGTCAAGCTCTTGTTCGCCGCCAGTTTTTTAGGATTCGTGCCTACCAGCGCAGCAGAACCGCACCCCAGGTAAAGCCGCCGCCCATCGCTTCGAGCATCACNAGGTCNCCCTTCTTGATGCGGCCGTCGCCGGCAGCGGTCGCAAGTGCCAACGGGATCGAGGCGGCCGACGTATTGCCNTGCAGNTCGACGGTGATGACCACCTTCGCGGCATCGATGTTCAGCTTCTTCGCCGAACCGTCGATAATGCGGCGATTGGCCTGATGCGGCACCAGCCAGTCGAGGTCATCGGCGGTGGTGCCGGTCGAATCGAATGCCGCCTGGATAACGTCGGTGATCATGCCGACNGCGTATTTGAAGACCTCGCGGCCTTCCATGCGCAGCTTGCCGACAGTGCCCGTCGTCGACGGTCCGCCATCNACATAGAGCTTTTCCTTGTGCGAGCCGTCGGAACGCAGATGTGCGGTCAGCACGCCGCGATCGGCAACGGTGCCCTCGCCTTCGGTCGCTTCGAGTATGATCGCGCCGGCACCGTCGCCGAAAAGCACGCAGGTGGTGCGGTCGTTCCAGTCGAGAATGCGCGAAAATGTTTCGGCGCCGATGACGAGAACGCGCTTGGCAAGCCCGCCGCGGATATAGGCATCCGCTGTGGTAACCGCATAGACGAAACCGGTGCAGACGGCCTGGACGTCGAAGGCGAAGCCATGGCTCATGCCGAGGCGGTTCTGGATGTTGACCGACGTTGCGGGAAACGTGTTGTCCGGCGTCGAGGTGGCGCAGATGACAAGATCGATATCGGCAGGCGTCAGGCCGCCATTGGCAAGGGCTGCGCGTGCGGCGGCCTCGCCGAGCGACGCCGTCGTTTCGTCATCGCCGGCGACATAACGCTGGCGGATGCCGGTGCGCTGGACGATCCATTCGTCCGATGTGTCGACGATGGCCTCCATGTCACGATTGGTTATCACGCGCTTCGGAAGCGCTGCTCCGAACCCGCGAACCACTGAACGGATCATCTTTGATTGAACCCCATCGCTCATGCCGCTTCCGGGCCCATCGGGGGCAGCCGCTTGGCGTGATATTTCTTAAGATCGTTTTCTATTTTCTGATTGAGGCCGTTCTTGGCCATGTCGTAACCGACTTCAATGGCGGCGGCGATGCCTTCGGCATTCGCCCCGCCATGGCTCTTGATGACGATGCCGTTCAACCCGAGAAACACGCCGCCATTGACCTTGCTGGGATCGAGCTTCTCGCGAAGCATGTCGAAGGCGCTTTTTGCGAACAGGTAACCGATGCGGGCCAGCAACGTGCGCGACATGGCGGCACGCAGATATTCGCCGATCTGCTTGGCGGTGCCTTCGGCGGTCTTCAGGGCGATATTGCCGGAAAATCCTTCGGTGACGACGACGTCGACCGTGCCCTTGCCAAGGTCGTTGCCCTCGACGAAGCCGGAATATTCGAGCGAATCGATGTTCGCCTCGCGCAACAGCCGGCCGGCTTCCTTGACCTCTTCCTGGCCCTTCATCTCCTCGACGCCGACGTTCAGGAGACCGACCGTCGGACGTTCAACCTCGAAAAGCGCGCGCGCCATGGCGCCGCCCATCAGGGCAAAATCCATCAGCTGCTGCGCGTCGGCGCCGATCGTCGCGCCAACATCGAGCACGATGCTCTCACCCTTCAGCGTCGGCCAGATCGCAGCGATCGCCGGACGCTCGATATTGGCCATGGTGCGCAGACAGAATTTCGCCATCGCCATCAGTGCGCCAGTATTGCCGGCCGAGACCGCGACATCGGCGTCACCCGTCTTNACCGCCTCGATCGAGCGCCACATGGTGGAGATATAGCGGCCACGGCGGAGCGCCTGGCTCGGCTTTTCATCCATGGCGACGGCAAGCTCGCAATCGTGAAAGAGCGATTTTTCCTTGAGTTTCGGAAACTTGGCGAGAACCGGATCGCACTGTTCCTTGAGACCATAGAGAACGAAGGAAATATCCGGATGCCGATCCAGCGCCTTGGCGGCGCCGGGGATGACAACTTGGGGACCAAAGTCGCCACCCATGAGGTCGAGAGATATTCTGATCACGCGTCCCTGATCCTTCTTTTCGCCGAGGGCGAAATTTCGGCCAAAATACCGGTTTTGGCGTCGCTTACAACTGAATTGTGTCAAATGCCAGAGGAGCTTCAGTCCTTTTTCCAGTCCTTGAGGGCTGCGAAAGCCGAGGGCTTTTTGTCCCCTTCGCCGCTATCCTCGATATGGCCGTCGAACTCAATGCCCTCCTTGCGCGGATAGGGATCGATCGCGAGAGCGGCGAATTCGGCAACCACCTCGCCGGCGTCGATCGTATCGCCGACAAAGGTCTCGGGCAGATCAGGACCGTCGGGATCGAGCAGCATCTCGCCGGCGTCGTTGCCGGCCTGGCGGGCAAGCTTGGAACCCTCCGGCACGAA
>JGI25153J46596_10001922_pt1 | contig 12332 bp, 10 predicted proteins | sample AraplaMF_Col_mMF_FD_46596 | JGI IMG/M metagenome (IMG submission 46596)
CCTGCACGGTCGCAGGAGAGTCAAACGCGCTCTTGCCATCCTTTCCCTGGAACTCGCCGCCGCCTTGCCAAAGGAAGGGATACCACGTGAAATTCTGGTAGTAGCCCGGCTGTGTCTCAAACAGCACGCCGTACCGATTGGGCGTCGTCAGCTTCTTGGCGACTTCGAGCAGTTCGTCCCAGGTCTTCGGGACGTCATTCTCGTTGAGCCCCGCTTCCTCAAATGCCTTGACCGAGTAGTACATGGCCATTGGTTCGACTTCCATGGGGATGCCATAGATCTTGCCGTCGACCATCCGGTTGGCAATTACGCTTTCCGGGAAATCCGCTTTCGTTGCATCGTCGATATGGGGTGTCAGATCCTGGAGGACGCCGCCATTGTAGTAGCGCAGAAAGTCGCCAGGCGAGATGAGAAAGATGTCCGGTCCTTCGCCTGAAGCGAAGGACGTCGCGAGCTTCGGTCCGTTGATGTATTCGGCGTTCGGAACGTATTCGAGTTCGACCTTCTGGTCGTGGCTGTCATTCCAGTCGCTGATCATCTTGGTGAACCAGTCGACCTGACTGGCCACCTGGCCGCCCGGCGCGTAGAACTGCCAGAACTTCAAGGGAGCTTCCTGGGCGCGCACCGCCAGTCGATTGATGTACGGGAAGCCGCCTATGCTCGCTGCAAGCCCGGTTCCCGCGATCAATGCACTGCGCTTGATCAGATGACGGCGCGAAATACCAAATCGTTCGTTCTTGGTGTCAGTCATTTTTATCCTCCCATAATGACCTGGCGGATCCAGCTCCTCATCCGGTCCGCGTGAACCAATTCCTCATGCGGTATCGAAAGGCTGAAGATCGCAGGCTATGACCTCGGAACGCGCAGGTCCGTCGTATTTTCCAGAAAGGCGTTCCAGCAACATCTCGGTCGCGCGTTGCGCCAGCACAGATGGTGAGCGACCGACACGGGTCAACTTGGGCCTCACATATTCAAGCTGCGCCTGATCGCCGAACACGGCCACCGCCATGTCGCGTGGGATGCTTATTCCTCGATCGTAAAATTCAGCGAGCGCTGCAGAAGCCATCAGAAAGTTCGCAAAGAATACCAATGAGGGCAGGTCATCGCCGTGGCGCTCGAGAAGCCACTCGACTGCGGCTTTGCCTGAAGGGGCGAGATAAGTACCTTCGAACCGAAGGTCGTCGATGGGATCAACGCCACCGTCGCGCAACCCTTGTTCGAAACCCTCAGCCCTTGCCATCGCTTCGGCGAAGAATGATGGCCCGGTCACGTGGGCGACCCGCCGGTGGCCCTTTGAGGCGACATACTCTCCCATCAGTCGACCTCCTCCGAAGTCGTCGATCTTGAGGTTGTCTACGGCCTGATTTGGCAGGTCGCCGATGAAGACCGTTGGAATATCGATGTTGACGAGGTCACTATGCATGCCGTGCAACGCGAAATCGCCGACGATCAGGCCGTCAATCCGGCGGTTGCGGATTTGACGCATATATTCGCGACTGTGTTCCTGGGAGTGGCCGCCCGGGACATCGGTGTTGAAGATCAGCATGTCCAGACCAGCCGTCTCCAGCTCCGATTGCGCGGTCTTGACGAGTTCTGGATAAAAAGGGTTGCGGATATCCGGGATGAGCATTGCTACAAGGTTGGTCCGCCCGGTTCGAAGAGACTGAGCCTGAGGGTTTGGCACGTATCCGAGTTCTTCGATTGCGAGCAGAACGCGTTCTCGCAGAGACTGAGAAACCCGATCAGCATGATTCAACACGTGCGACACCGTCGTCGGCGATACTCCAGCTCGTTTTGCGACCTTCGCGATTGTGCTCATGGGACGAGTAAAACATAGAACAAATCGATTTGCAAATCGATTTGCAAACTAAGAAAGGCTGAGTTTAGGTTGCGGTTGATAGCCCGGTCGCTGGATGTGTTTACGAGCTTACGGAGCCAGCTTCGGAGTGCGGCCGCGCCATTTCTAGTGTGGTTCGATGATAAGCACGGCCGCATTTCCCGCGCCGGGGACGCCAAATTGCGCGCCACGCTCCAAGCCGTTGGGAATGCAATGGTCAAGCGATTAATTGGGTGGGAGCGATTTGGAGTTCACTCGGAAAGGGGCTCAAGAAGTCCGGTCGCCGCCGCGTGCACGGTCGCCTGGTCAGGCCGCTGCCCTCAGATCGAAGTTAGCGTGGATCACGTCGTAGGGAACGCAGACCTTCCCATCCTCTGTTTGCTGGAAGATTCCCCATTCGGACAGTAACGAAACGTCATCATGAACGCGTTTCACATCCCGCTCAACGGACCGAGCAAGCCCGCGTATGCTGGACGGACCAATCTTTTGAAGGTGCTCGATCAGTTCCCACCTCTTGGGCGAGATTATGGAAAAGAGCTGTGCCGGCGACGAAAACGTAAAGACCGCGACTGGTTCAGAGGGATATCCAGAACGCATTGCACCAGCAGCCCTATCGAAGATTTCGTCCAGTACAGCGTCACTGTCTGCCCGGACCTGGATCAAGGCTTCTCTCATGTTAACCGCCTCCTCTTGACAGTCTCCCTTCGAAAAACGGAGAAGGGTACTGGTTGTCGTAAACAGATAAGGGAGGTCGTCACCATCAAGGTGACGATGATCGCCCTTGCCTCGTTCATTGTCGAACCCGACTACACGTTGCCCGTCCTGACCGTAAAACAGTCTGTACTTGAAGAAATGGGCACTGCCGGGAACTGGCTCCGGCACCTTCCAAATAACGATCTCGACGATCGCTCCGTCGGGCAGCACAGTCTTGGAAAGTTCGACAAGGATCGCTGCAACCATCTCATCATGCGATTGTCCAATGGCGTTGGCAACAAAGCCAACGCCATTTGAACAAATGAATGCTTGATGGGTCGCGGCCGGGTGGCAGGCGAGCAGATTCATAGTTTACATCGCTTACTTCCGGCCGTTTATGCGTGATATATCGATCCTAATCTCGGTGTTTTCCGGATAAGGGACGGCTTCTCGCTCTGACGTATTGCTCGAGCTGGCTCCGGCCTCTTCCTCCTCACTGCGGCCAACGCTCGGGGAAACCTGAGCGTCGCCGCCAACATCTTCAGCTTGAAACACGTTGTCGCCTTCAAACCTGCCGGTCTGCCAGGCGTAGATCGCATCCTCGAACACCTGCGGGAAGACATCGTCTCTAGGGTTGCCGTACCATTTGGCAACGATGCGCAGCACCTTGGCAAACATTGCCGTACCAACTCTCAGGTTCTTGCAGGGATCGACCAGATCAGATTGAAGCTGCGCCGGATCGTTCAAGCCGATACCTGCGGGTAGTTGCGTCAAACCTACGCGGACGACCGCATGGCCAACGTTTTCACGGATGATCGCAAGAGCCTCCTCGGCTGTCTTCGGTTTCGGAAAAAGTATCAGCCGGCCTCCGGCCTTGACCGTAACCGCAAGGGGATCGTATGAGCCAGCGGCGTTGATGAATTGCTCGACGATAGCGGGTTTAAGCGATCGATCGGAACATTCCTTGATCAGTGCGGCGTCCAGCATCAACGGCTCCTCTGCTACATGTTGAAGGACAAGACCAGAGGCTTTGCAAAGAGGCGTGACCAGGCAACGGCATTGGCGCGCTGTATGGCGACGATGGTGGTGCCTCTGGTCCACCAGCCGTTTCCGACCGCAACGATCTCAGCCGGGTCGTAGAGCATTGACTGGATGATCGGCCAAACGATCAGGAGCTCGTAGCAAATGAGTATGGCTGCCCGGGAGCCAGCGACCTCGGTAATCGGGTTGGCAAAGAAATGGGCCTGTGCTCCACCAATTTCTCCAGTCAGCACCAGCCAGGGCTGCCACATCGATCCCGGGACAGGCATTCGCTGACGGTAGGCAATGCGTCCTCCGTCGGCGGAAATCTCTACAAGCACATTGTTATAGCCGCGCTCGTCGATGGCAGTGGCGCCCGCCAGCACCCGCAAACCGGATCCGCGCAATGCGCGAACCCAGAGCCGCTCGACCGTTGGGTTCCAGAAGCCGATCGCGCTTTCAGGAAGGATGACGACATCACGATCCGAACGTCCAGCCGCCTTCGCTTCTCTGACGAGCAGGTAATGCCGGGCTGGATCAAATTTGCGCCCCAGCGATGAACCAAGTGACAGGTCGACGCCTTGCCAGGCGGTTGGTCGGTCAAACGTCGTCCAATTTATGGCGGACCAGAGCCACAAGCCGGTCATGGTGACGCTTGCAACCAGGCGAAGCCTGGTCGTCATGGCGACAAGACCTGCGGCCATCGCAACTAACCCCGTCCATCCCCACGCAGGAAAAACAATGCCGGCTGCCGTCAGGGGATGAGCCCAGCCGAGTATGCCGAAAGGTGGTACTGCCATCAAAAGCATGATTGCGCCGTAGCGGCTCGCGCGCCGGACGCCGGATCTGGCCGTCCAGAAGAGTGCGTGGATGGCGACAAATCCCGAGGAAGCCGTCAGCCACAGCAAAAAGCCTGGCAGGAGATCCGCGCCATAGTACGCTGCGACGCCCTGCGGAAGCCCGCGCGACGCCGCCAGAAAATATGCGGCAGAAACTGCGCCGGCCATAAGCCTGTTTCGCGTGAGCGACCAGATCATCGGGAAGGCCATCGACAATGGAAGAGCCAACGGCTGACCACTCCAGGCGACCACACCAGTGACGATTGCCGAGGCGACCAGTGCCACGTCGAAAAGATGTTTACGGCACATAGGTGAGCACCTCCGACGCAAATCCGAGGATACCGGAGGCCGGAACCGGCCCGAAATATCGGGAATCGAACGATCCTGCGAAGCTCGAATGGATGAAGACCTGTCCTACCGGGACCGTCCCTCCAGCGAAGGGGCTTAGTATCCGACCCTTGCCGTCTTTAGAAGCCAGCGACGAGTGCGGCAGTTCCCGTCCGTCGATGTGCACATGCCGGCCGATGTCAATCCTCTGACCGGAGGTCGCTGCGATCGCCTTGATCAGCGGAGCATAGCCGCCCGGGCAAAGTCCGGCTCGCAGGTATCCGCGGCCGCGTGCCTCTGCCATGTCAGCCGTCTGTGGCGGGCAGACGAAGACCAGGTCGCCGACCCTGACTGGTCGCACGAGCGGATGAATGCGCCAGATGCCGAGCGGTTCGCTCGGGGTCAAATTGATGCGAAGGTCAAGCGTGAAGGCCAAAGCACTCGCGGCAGCCGGGATCGAGATGAGGAGGAGGGCGACCCAGCGTCTCAGCTTGCTTCGCAGTGGGGTGTTCGACTGGATGGTGAGGCTTCTCATTTCAATAGAAGACCCTTAGCGCTTGTCTGGCGCATCGCTTTAGACTGCCTGACTGCCTCGGTCGCCCGTTCATGGACGCCCAACTGCTGAACGGTGCGCATGACACTCCAGGCCGATTGGACTTCCAACTTTTGCGTGTCGTGCATCGTGGCCGTAAGCGCCCGACAGGCCTCACCGTTGGCCGCGTTCGCCGCAATGCCCAGGAAGGTTCGTTCGCCGAACCGGTCTGCGACGGCTTTCGCAAAGCCATCGAGTTCGGCTTTCACCATCTTGTCGGCAAGCGCATAATCAAGCCCCGCGGGCAGATCGTTACGGTCGATGGCGTCGCGGACACAANTTCGAGCGCCGATCTTGCACTTGCCGATAGTGCCGGTATGTCGATCGACATGGTCCTACGGGTCGCGTGCTCTTCTGCCCGATACTTCCGCTCGGCCGCCGCCCGCATCTCGATGAAGCGCTCGAGGTTGCGCGACAGGGCAGGCACGTTGGAAAGAGCGATCTCGCGCGCCTTCCGCCCGGCCTTGCCTGCGAACATTCGGGTCTGCCCCTTCAGCGCGCCGAAGCTTTGCGGCTCGTTGGCGACGCTAAACAGGGTGGAGGCGACCAAAGCATCGTCGGTCAACATCGCATCGACGTTGATCGCCCTGAAGGCAGCATCCGGCAGGGCATAGACCAGATGAAAGCGGGTGGAAACATCCTCCCACTGCTTCTGGAGTGCGGGGTCAGCCGCAAGTCTGTCCTCGACAGACTGTTCGATCGATTTCGGAAAGGTCGTGATACCTGATACCATGGGCCTCGCGCTCCTGGTCGTGTTCGCGGACTGGTTTCTGGAAGACGAGGCGACAACTCCGAGCCGAACGCCAATGGCGGCAAGTCGCAGGCCAAGATCGGCAAGGCTCCGCTTCTGTCGCAGCGTCCATTCGAGACGGTCGCGAACAAGCGTGCGGGCGACATTGACCAGATGCAGACCTCGGGCTTCGGCAAACAGAAGCGCCTGGCGGTAAAAGCCGCGATCGGCATAGTCGAGCGTCGTCTCCTTTGCGTTCTTCCGCGACAGCAGTTGGACAAGCCCACCAGCCTTGGCGAATGATCGTTCGCTGAAATAGACGTCGAGATCCTGGCGGTGACGGGTCATGGCAACATAGGTCAGGTGTCGATCGAGCGAGAGGGAGGCGAGGACCTTGACCTGATCGACCGTTGCGCCCTGGCTCTTGTGGATCGTGGTCGCGTAGCCATGATCAAGATTGTTGTAGAAGCGCTCTTCGACGGTGATCTGGCGCTGATCGTTGCCTCCACCGAGGCCGACGACGATGCGAGCGGTACCAGCCTCGATGACCTTGCCCAACATGCCGTTCTTGACGCCGAGCTTGCCTTCGTTCTTCAGGAAGACGATCTGGTCTCCGGCAGCAAACGTCCTCAAACCGTCGGCGGTCTTGAACATAGAGCCTTCATTGACGAGGCCGCGCTCGACGAGCTTTTGACGTGCCAACTCGTTCAGCTTGCGGACGTCGCGGCGCAGGTGCGCAAGGATCAGCGAGGACTTGTCGGGATCATAATCCCGGTCCCAGTCGGCAATCAGATTTGTGATTGCGTCAGTCTTGAGCTTCGCGCCAATCAGTTTTCCTTGCGATCGATAGGCTTCAAGCGCGCGAGCCACATTACCGCGGGCAAGGCAAAGCGAGGCATCGCGCATCCATTGCTCGCGCTGCCGGTAAATCGTCTCGAGCTCGCTACAACCGATGCGATCGCATATCGCCCGGAAAGCGGCCCCCGCCTCGATCGGCTGAAGCTGTTCGGGATCACCGACAAGGACCAGCTTGGCGCCGCTCTTCGCAACGGTCTCGACGAGATCAGCCATCTGGCGTGAGGAGACCATTCCGGCTTCGTCGAGAACAAAGATCGTCTTGCCGTCGAGTTTGTTGCGGTCCTGTTTCCATCGCAGTTCCCAGGAGGACAATGTACGGGATCTGATCCCTGCCTCCTTCTCCAGCCCCTCGGCCGCCTTACCGGCAAGCGCACCGCCGACGACACGGTATCCGCAAGCTTCCCACGCCTCTCGTGCCGCCTTCATCATCGTCGTCTTGCCAGCGCCGGCACGGCCGATGACGGCTGCAACCCGTTCGCCGCTCGCCACATGCTCGATTGCCGTCCGCTGTTCGTCTGAGAGTTGCTGGTGGCGTGCCAGGACGGTTTCCAGCGCCACGTGGCGCACGCCGTGCGAGGACTGCTTCGAAAGCCAGATCGCGCGGTTGGCCATTTCTGCTTCAAGGCGGATGAGCTCTCTGGTCGTGTATTTCGCAGGTATGCGTTGTCCAGTGGAAAAGTCGATGCGCTCGCGATCGAGCCTCAGTGTCTGTGGGTCCTGGAGAATGCGAACCATCAGGTTTTGGAAAAGCACGGCGTCATCGATGTAGCGATGAAGTACCTTCGTCACGTCTCGCTCGTCGAAAACACTTCTCTCGCGGGTGATGAGGTCGAGAACGATGCCGGGTTTGAGCGCGATGCGCCGGGCGTTTTCTGCCCGCAACTCCTTCTGCAGATCGCACCGTTCGAGCAGGACTTGCTTGCCTGTTTCATAAGCCTTGCGTTCAATCGCCCTAGTTGCAACACCGACGTGGATGGTGGGCGACAGGTCGATGCCCTGTTTCTCGAAGGATCGGCCATCAATACGGATGTCGAGGCCTGCAAGGGCAAGATGCCTGTTCTGGCAGGCAAACCAGCCGTCACGAAGCGCGTTAAATTCCATGAGGCCACCGGCCCATAGCTCATAGACGATCTTGCCGGCATCGCTTCGCAGCGGGTTTCCTCGAGCGTCAAGAACCGGAACCTTTTTCGGGCCGAAGCCATCTTCGGTGAGCGGCCTCAACGTTGTCATCATATGCACATGCGGATTGCCGGGAGCATCATGACAGACCCAATCGGCAATCATTCCCCGGGTGGTGATATGGCAATCGACGAAGTCACGCACGAGGGCGATGTTCTGCTGTGCGTCGAGCTCTCGCGGTAAGGCGATCGTGAGGTCCTTGGCGAGCTGCGCGTCCTGGCGCCTTTCGAAGTCTTCGACCTTGTTCCAGAACCGCTCGGAGGCAGCAGCAACCGGTTGACCGGCGACCAGATCCTTCAGCCATGCGGGCGCACCGGGCGGAACCGCGAACTCCTGGTGGATCAGACCCCGCTTTCGGGAATAGTCGACCAGCCGTCCTTCCCGCTCGAACGTCATCTTTGCACAGTGCCGGTAGGCCGCCGACAGGACGGCACTGCGGCCGGAGCTGCGTGCGACGACGTTGACGGAAAAATGCGGGACAGGCACGGAGGCGGCTCCTGATTGCATGCGAGATCCAGGCGTTCGTCGCGAGCGGTGAAGGCGATGGCAAGATGAGGCGTGCCCATCCGAGCCGAGGCAGTTGAGGCAATTAATTTACGGCGAAGGGAATGAGGCAGAGCGCCGTTGTAGTCAGCTCCAATCACGACTTCAGATCCGCTCCTTCGAGACACAATGGATCATGCCCCTCCGTGTTGATTGCGCCAACCCACACATCTGCGAGTAGAACGGCACGCTGATCTACGGGACTGTCATGCTGCTCAAACCAGAAGCGCTACAAAGGAACCGATCGGACATGACGAAACCATCTGCGAGAATCCGCGAAGAAATCGCACGGCTCCAGGAGCAGTTGAAACGGGCCGAGAGCCGCGAGGCCGAGCGCATCGGCCGCATTGCGCTGAAAGCCGGCATTGGGGATCTGTCGATCGACGAAGACGATCTGCAAAGGGCGTTCCTGGATCTGGTGAGGCGGTTTCGTAGGGCAAGACTTGCCGTCAACGCCTGGGGGAGGGAAGCCGCAGCCGACGCTCCAGCGGCGTCCTCGTTCTCAACTGGTGCGGCTCAAAGCAACATTGGCGAGGGTTGAACGCATGCGCAAAGTCAAGACGTTCCAGGCTCGCAAGAAGGAAACGCGCGACAAGATCGAACTGGGTGGCCTGGTCGTCAAGGCCGGGTTTCGGACCGAAAATGCGATCGCTCCTGCTTGGCGCGCTGATTGATCTTCGGAAGCGTCTGGAGGTTGACGACGGTGAACGGCAACGTCTGACGGCCATCGGCGAGGAAGCCTTCGGCAAAGACGATGCATAAACTCGCACTTTTCGTGGCACCTTGCCTTGCGATGATCGCCATCGCCAAGGGCCTTTCAGAGGGTGAACAATGGTTGGCCTCTTTCGCAAGGACGGAGGCCGTGCACCTCGTACTCGCGCGTATCGGCATCGCATTGCCCTACGTCGGTGCGGCACTCGTCGGTGTGACGCTTCTGTTCGCCACCGCAGGCGCGATTGCCATTCGCTTCGCCGGATGGGGTGTTGTGATGGGCGTCACTGTAACAATTGCGATTGCAACGGCGCGGGAATGGATCCGTCTTGCGGGTTTGCCAGAGCGCGTGGCGAACACTCAGTCCCTCTTGTCAGATCTCGATCCGGCTACCCTGTGCGGCGCCGCGGCGCTCATAATCGTGGGGTGTTTCGCCTCGCGCGTCGCATTTGTTGGCAATGCCGCCTTTGCCCGGCCGACACCCAGGCGAATTGTCGGGAAACGGGCGCTTCATGGTCAAGCCGAGTGGATGAAGATGAAGGAGGCGGCAAGACTTTTTCCCGCCACTGGTGGCATCGTCGTCGGCGAAGGCTACCGCGTTGACCTCGACAGTGTCGCCGCCCGTTCGTTTCGCGCAGACAGCAAAGAGACCTGGGGTGCAGGTGGAAAATCCTCGCTTCTTTGTTTCGATGGCAGCTTCGGTTCTTCGCATGGCGTCGTCTTTGCCGGTTCGGGCGGCTTCAAGACGACCTCGGTGACGATCCCGACCGCCCTGAAATGGGGCGGGACGCTGGTCGTGCTCGATCCCTCAAACGAAGTCGCGCCCATGGTGACGGAGCATCGGCGAAACGCCGGTCGCGATGTCTTCGTGCTCGACGCAAAACGCCCGGAGGTCGGCGTCAACGTCCTTGACTGGATCGGTTGTTTCGGGGGCACGAAGGAGGAAGACATCGCAGCCGTCGCCTCCTGGATCATGAGCGAAAGCGGCCGTGCCTCAGGCGTGCGCGACGATTTCTTTCGCGCCTCCGGCCTGCAGTTGCTGACCGCGATCATTGCCGATGTCTGCCTGTCCGGCCATACGGAAAAAGAGCTTCAGACACTTCGTCAGGTTCGCGCCAATCTCTCTGAGCCAGAACCGAAGCTCCGCCAGCGGCTCCAGGACATCTATGACGGGTCCACGTCGCAGTTCGTGCGCGAAAATGTTGCCGCCTTCGTCAACATGACGCCAGAGACCTTCAGTGGTGTCTATGCCAACGCCATAAAGGAAACGCATTGGCTTTCCTACCCGAACTACGCGGCGTTGGTTTCGGGCTCAAGTTTCACGACCGACGCCATTGCAAAGGGCAATACCGACGTCTTCATCAATATCGATCTCAAGACCCTTGAGACGCATGCCGGCTTGGCGCGTGTGATCATCGGTTCGTTCTTGAATGCCATCTATAACCGCGATGGCAAGATGGGCGGCCGCGCCCTGTTCCTCCTCGACGAGGTTGCCCGTCTCGGCTACATGCGCATTCTCGAGACCGCGCGCGATGCTGGCCGAAAATATGGTATCACCCTGACGATGATCTACCAGTCGATCGGGCAGATGCGGGAAACCTATGGCGGCCGCGATGCTTCAAGTAAATGGTTCGAGAGTGCTAGCTGGATTTCGTTTTCGGCGATCAACGATCCTGAAACGGCCGACTATATTTCGCACCGGTGCGGCATGACCACGGTCGAGATTGAACAGGTCAGCCGAAGCAGCCAGTCGCGCGGATCCTCGCGCACACGTTCCAGGCAGCTTGCTCCCCGTCCTCTGATCCAGCCACATGAGGTTTTGCGCATGCGCGCGGATGAGCAGATCGTCTTTACCGCCGGCAATCCCCCGCTACGTTGTGGCCGCGCGATCTGGTTCAGGCGCTCGGACATGCGAGCGTCGGTGACGCCTGGCCGGTTCGCCGATGATATTGGCAACCGACAAGGGAGCGCCAGGGCCGATGGAACGGCTATCAGGAAGGTCGCTAGTCATCTCATCGATGCGGCGACTGCAGACTGCGAGCAGGCTATAGATGCCGAGGCGCCATATCAAAGTGGACGTGAACACATCTAGATTGGCGGACGCTGGCACGAAGTCGACGCCTGCAACACGCAGATAAACTGACGGTAGATCTGATGTCCATCCGATCTTTCTCTCTTGGATTTTCATCCGCGTTCTTCTTCCGGCGACTAAACTCGGGGAGGTTGGCCCAGTGCTCGCGGCATCGGCCAAGTCTGATAACGACTGGATCGAGATAGGGACTGGAAGGGCCCTCACGGCGGCTGGGCAGTTTTTGTGAGGCTTGATGATATCGGGGCGCAATACCACCGGACTGTTTCAGGAGGGCCGATTGACGATGATAAAATCGGTATCTTGAGGCCCTGGCCGCTTTCTTGTCGGCCTGGCATTGGTGTAGGCCTTGCAAGTTTCCCTGAATGGCCGGAATATTGCCGGAGTTACGTGTCATCTCTGAACGTGGAGAGAGCATGGCAGCGAAAATATCCATTGTTCTCGCAACATATAATGGAAGCAAATATTTAGCCGAGCAGTTGGAGAGTATCTGTGCGCAAACCCTGTTGCCTGCAGAACTGGTGATCTGCGACGACAACTCTTCCGACGCCACTCTGCAGATTGTCACGGAGTTCTGTGCGAATGCACCGTTCCCTGTGACTTTCCATCGCAATCCGACGGCATTGGGTTTTCGCGATAATTTTATTGGCGCTTACCAACTGGCGACTGGCGATTGGATCGCCTTTTGCGACCAGGACGATGTCTGGCACCCCGAAAAGCTGGAAAAGGTTGCCGCTCGCACCGAAGGGCCCCGGGTGACGATGATCGTGCATCAGGCTTCATTAATCGATGAAACCGGTCGGAATATTGGATCGTTCAATCAGGGGATCACAACGACTAAACAGCGCGGGACACTCCAATACAACGCTTGGGGCACGTTTTGGGGGTTTTCCATTGTTGTTAGGCGCGATGTG
>JGI25153J46596_10001937_pt1 | contig 12288 bp, 8 predicted proteins | sample AraplaMF_Col_mMF_FD_46596 | JGI IMG/M metagenome (IMG submission 46596)
CGCCAACCCACCGGAATGAAAGAGGCTCTACGACTTTAAGGTAGTACCGTAGTGTCCCGTGCCCAGTAGTCAGGCACTGTTAACCATGATTTCATTCCGGCCTGCGAAAATAGCGTCCGCCCACCCTCCCACAAGAGTGACCTGATGGCGTTCGCATTATTTCGGAAGCGTCTGCCGGACGTGCCTGCGCCCGCCGCAGTCCCGCAGGTTGCGCCATCGCCGGTCGATTCCGCGCCGGCCGGAGCTGCCGGGGACGATTCCGCCCGGGAGATCCTGGAACTGCTGGAACTCGAGCTCGGCGCCATGATCCGCCAGCTCGAGCGCGCCGCCAATTCGGTCGCCGGGGGCGCCGAGGCGACCGCCAACACGCTTGCCGCCATCCGCGACCGCACCGACGCCCTGACCGGCCGCACCAATGCGGCGCAATCGAACGCCTCCACCTTCGCGCATGCCGCCGACAAATTCACCCAGTCCGCCCAAGGCATCGGCGCCCAGGTACGCGAGGCCGGCAAGCTCGCCGACGCGGCCAGCGCCGCCGCGCAGGAAGCGCGCGCCAATGTCGACCGCCTGCGCGAATCCTCCGCCGCGATCGGCAACGTCGTCAATCTGATCGCACAGATCGCGCGGCAAACGACGCTGCTCGCGCTCAACTCGACCATCGAGGCCGCGCGCGCGGGTGCCGCCGGCAGGGGCTTTGCGGTGGTCGCCACCGAGGTGAAGGCGCTCGCGGTGCAGACCCAGGGCGCCACGGAAGAGATCACCCGGAAGATCGACGCGCTGCAGCGCGACGCCACCGGCTCCGCGGATGCCGTGCACCGCATTTCGCAGGCGATCGAGGCGATCCGCCCGGTGTTCGAGACCGTCAACGGCGCTGTCGCCGAGCAGAACGCCACCACCAGCGAAGTCTCCGGCAACGCCGCCAGCGCATCGGAGTTCATCATCTCGGTCGGCCAGAGCGCAGCCGAGATCGATGCCGCGACCAAGGCGGCCGAAACGCATGGCGAGAATGTCGCCAGCGCCGGCCGGGCCGTCACCACTTTCGCGCAAAAACTGAAATCGCGCTGCGCGGTGCTGCTGCGCCAGAGCGAGCACGATGACCGCCGCAAGACCGAGCGGCTGCCCTGCCATCTCAAGTTCGAAACCGCGCGCGGCGTGATGCCGGTCTATGAAATCGCGATGGACGGCGTGCTGATCGGCGGACCGGACGCCGGCCGGCTTGCGCCGCAGGCCATCATCGAGGGCAGCCTCGAAGACGTCGGCGCCTGCCGCCTGCGCGTGACCGAGCAATCCAAGGCCGGCGCGCGCGCGCAATTCGTCAGCCCCGATGCCGCGCTGGCTGAGAAGATCGAAGACAGGCTCTGGTCGATCCACGAGGAGAATAGCGAGTTCGTCACCCGCGCCATGGAAGCGGGCACCGCACTGACCCGGGTTTTCGAACAGGCGGTTGCACGCGGCGAGGTGAGGATCGACGATCTCTTCGACACCGATTATGCGGAGATCGCCGGCACCAATCCGCAGCAATATCGCACCCGATATCTGGATTGGGCCGACCGCGCGCTGCCGCCGTTCCAGGAAGCGTTTCTCGCCAGGGACCCGCGCATGGCGTTCTGCGCCATGGTCGACCGCAACGGCTTCCTGCCGGTGCATAACAAGATCTATTCGCATCCGCAGCGGCCGGGTGACGCCGGCTGGAACACCGCCAACTGCCGCAACCGCCGCATCTTCAACGATCCGGCCGGGCTCGCCGCCGCGCAAAACCTGCGCTCGTACCTGGTTCAGAGCTATGCGCGCGACATGGGAAACGGGAATACGGTGATGATGCGCGAGATCGACGTTCCGATCCGCGTCCAGGGCCGGCACTGGGGCGGTTTCAGGACGGCCTACAAACTGTAGTGCACGCTCAGGCAAGACGCCGGGCGCGAATCACCTCTTTGAATAATTGTTGGAATGGGAATGCCGCGGAGAGCCGGCGAACGGCTCCGATTTGAGGAAGCCCGTAAATGTCCCTCGCCCAGCTTGCCGTCATGGACACAGGATCGAACCGCACGCTCGCCGAGCGGCTGATCGACCAGCTCGCCGACCGCATCGGCGGGCTCGGCGTAGAGCTCGCCGACATCGCCGGTAACGTCCAGGAAGTTGCAAGCCGCGTCGCCCACCAGTCCGAGCGGTTCCATCACCTGCAGAGAACGGCCGAGACCATGGTCGCAGCCAACCGCGGCATCGCCAATGCGTCGCAGGCGGTGCAATCGACCACGTCGGCCGCGGTCGGCGAGATCGCGCAGTCCCGCGGCGCGGTCGATACCGCGGTCAGCCACATCTCCGAACTCGTCGCGGCCGTGGAGCGGATCGAGGGGCGGCTGAGCGCCGTCGGCTCGGCGCTGGCGCAGGTCGCGAAAGTCTCCGGCGCGATCGAGGCTATTGCGAAGCAGACCAATCTGCTCGCACTCAATGCCACCATCGAAGCCGCGCGCGCCGGCAATGCCGGCCGCGGCTTCGCGGTGGTCGCAAGCGAGGTGAAGAACCTCGCGGAGGCCACCCGCCAGGCCACGCTCCAGATCTCCGACACCGTGCGCGATCTCGACGGCCAGATCGAAGGCCTGATCGGCGAGAGCAGCGACGCGTCGCAGCGCGCCAAGACCGCCGGCGAAGGCGCGCAAGCGATCTCCGGCATCATCTCGCGGGTCCAGCAGGGCTTNGCCTCGGTCGAAGCGGAGATCGACAACGTCACGCGCGCGGCAACCTCCAATCTCGGCCATTGCGACACCGTCATCAGCGAGCTCAACGANCTCGCCAGGGGCGTCGACCTGTCCTCGCGCGACCTCAAGAGCGCCGACCAGCGGGTGACGCAACTGCTCGACACGTCCGAANGCCTGATCGCGATGATCGCCAACAGCGGCGTGGAAACGTCGGACACGCCGCTGATCCGCGTCGTGGTCGACACCGCCANGCNNATCTCCGCCGAGTTCGAAGCCGCGATCGATCGCGGCGAGATCACGCTCGACCAGCTCATGGACGAAANNTATCGCGNAATCCCCGGCACCGATCCAAAGCAGTACCTCACCAACTACGTCGACTTCACCGACCGCGCGCTCCCCGCGATTCAGGACCCGATCCAGAAATCCGATCCTCGCATCGTGTTCTGCGTCGCCTGGACCAAGGGCGGCTATCTGCCGACCCACAACCCGAACTACAGTCTGCCGCAGGGCAAGGACCCGGTCTGGAACAACGCCAATTGCCGCAACCGCCGCCTGTTCACCGACCGCACGGTCAAGAAGGTCGGGGCGAACACAAAGCCGTTCCTGCTGCAGACCTATCGCCGCGACATGGGCGGCGGACAGTTCGTGCTGATGAAGGACCTGTCCTCGCCGATCATGGTCCGCGGCAAGCACTGGGGCGCGTTCCGGATGGGTTTCCGGCAGAGCTGACGACCGTCGCTGCGGCCTCTCAATCAAAAATCTGAAAAACAACCCCATGCACAGTAGCCGGTGCGTGGGGAATCAATGGCTTGCACCGGCAGGCCACGACGCGGCTTGACTCGTCGGGCAAAACAGGCGCACAATGCTACTATTCCGAATTTTATACCGTTGCGACGCCCTCTCCGATAGGACTGGATTGTTTATGCGATTTTGCTTCTTACTGAAAATATTGATGTTTTCGTCGCCGCCAAGTGCTGTGTGTATCCGCGGCGGGTGCAGCGTGCAGGCGGCTACTGACTTGCGCGGATGTGCCGACCGAGGCGGATCATTGCTTCCGTAGCGGCCTCCAGCGCGGTGGGCGCGTGCGATATCAATGGGCCCCACTTGCCATCAGGGTCAATGAGCGCCTTTACGCCGTACGAAAAGATCTCAGCGGCCGCGCTATCGTCAGCGAGATCGAGTTCCTCAAGCACATTCGCAACACGCTTATCAGCTTCAGGGTGGGTTGTGCTCAACGCATGCGGAATACATTCAAACTGACTGATCCATACCAATCCAACGAAAGCGGCCAACGCTCTTCGCTCTAGGTCCAACTCTACGGGCCCAGGTTTCTGTCCATGTGGGCGTTGTTTGTCAGCCTTTCGGCCGTCCACGATCCACCGTGTCGCAGTTCGGTCCGCTTCCAATTCATTGTCTATCTTCGCTACAGGAAGCGGTGAGCTGTCCCCATGATGGCCCAGCGTTATGTGCGCTAGTTCATGTCGGAAGATCCATCCCAACGCGGATAGAAAGAGTGCGTTACCGTATTGACTGTCCAAGTCGTTCGGTTGCGGATCGGGGTGTGGTGCCCAATCTACCCAACGGTCGCATCTATGCTTTGCCAGAATGAGAGACAACTCGAAAAGGTTCATTCCCAGTTTAAGCTCCTCGTCGTCCTGAAAGAACAATCGAACGTCATCCTTTGAGGCGTCGAACGCTCGCTGGGCGCGGAACATGCGATGTGCGAGCCGCGCCAGTGCGTGGCCACAGGCCCACAAGCTTGCGATTCCGTTCCAGGTAACGCGGACCGCCGACGGAGGGTGTATTGCGGCAAACTCGGACTTGTATTCCCCGCGTTCATAGGTCACGTCGCATATTTCGAGAGATACATCTCCCGTAGACAAGCCGGCGCTGGCTAGTGCAAGCACATATCTCTCATCAATATCCTTTGCAAAGCGTTTGAACTCTGAGGGTAGACAAGACATTTGATGTTCTCCATCGCGCCTATATTGCGCGAGCTGATGAGCAAGTCATTGAATCGCGTCGGCTAGTCCCGATCGCTCACTAAATTGTCTCAGTATAAGGTGTTAGGAGATGGACCACCTCAGCGCCTGGCGGAAGACTCTTGAACTCCCTGTCGCGACCTTCCGGCCACGTGTTTGTTTGCGCCAAAATAAGATCCGCAACAGGAAGTGACACCGTCTGGCCAGTAGAGAGCGGCGATCCGATGTGTCGGTAAATCACCCGCTTTCCGACGCCTGAGTACGGCGAAACTGCAAGTGAGCCACCGTGAGAGCCCGTATTGCAAACGACGACGTTGCAGAAGATCATTCGGGAAAGAGCCTCGGCCGCATGGTCAAACGTTGGCAAGTCGGTATTGTACGCCAGAATGAACAAATGCTGGATACCGAGACGGTACATTGCAACGCGCTCGAGATCTAAGAAGTCGTAGCAAACAGCAACGGCAAATTTACCTAGGCCCCCCGCGTTGAATACCCAAACCTCCGGAATCGATTGGAAAGTGTAGCCGTGGGCCTTTAGATGTTCGTTCTCTCGCCAAGCTGCGTACGTCTTCCCCACGTATCGAACTGTAGCGCGCGACGAAATCTTATCCGTTCCCCACGCGTTTGGAATGATTACGGCGGCTCGATTTCGAACAATCTTTGCCTTCTTTGAAGCGATGTTAAAATCCATCCCGGCGATAATGACCGCATTCATTCGCGCCGCAATGACTTTCAGGTTGGGTAAAAATCCCGTGGGAACCGTAAGCTCCGGTAGCAGCACGATCTGAGGCTTGGCGGACTGTTGCGCGAGAGAAGCCAACTGGTGCTGAATTTGGGCAATCACGGCCCGCTCTTCTACAGGGGCCATGTGTAGCGTGCTCTTCCAAGCATTGTCAGAATGCACCGTTGTCTGGATTATTCCCAGCTTAAGCGACTGCTCGAATTGGGTCATTCTTGATCATCCGGAAACATATCTAATGGAGTGGCCACTCGCGTGAGCTGGAAAACATTCATCGGCACCAGTTGGCGAGGGGCATGATGCAGGACGCTAATTTGCCGCCTTTCTAGGACGACCTGTGCAGTACGAATCTCTTCGAGCAACGCCTGTACATCCGAGATGAGAGGCGGATCCGTTGCAGTATCATTTACTGTCTCAGACTTCCGAGATCCGAAGAATATCTGTGGATTGAATCGAATAAGTGCGGTTTCGACGCTCCTCGACAAGAGTGCAGCTTCGATGATGCTTTGTGTCCGAGATGAGATCGTCGCTTCCTCTAATCGAGCCCTGACGTATCTGCCGACGTCACGTTCTGCTCCTCTAATGTTCCATGCTGCCGGGAGTACGAGGTTTTTGCTGCACAAGCCAAGTAGCAATAAGCCGATGCCTCTCAAGCGTCTGAGCCAAAGGTGATCTGGATCGATATCTGGATTTGACTCGGTTAGATCACGGCGAAAGTCAGATATCGGAGACTTCACGATAGCCACGCTCGACGCTTTCTCTCGAACTATCTGCCTCCAAGACTCCCAGGTCCACCGCGGAAACGTGAAATTCCCAGGCGGGTTAGGTTCGCGCCAACTCGCCGGGACCATGATGTTGGACGGATGAAGCTCATCGAGTATTTCGAGCTTTCCGGTGGGAAATATCTCTACGGATGCGACCAGCTGTCGGATAATTTCTAGTGCCGTCCACTCGCCAACGCGCGGGTCGTCACTCGGAAGCTCGGCAATGAGAGCGACCCAGTCTTCAAGCGAAAGCCCTCCCGACCTTTCCAATGCGTGGGTGTGGCTGACAATCTTGCGAAAGAGTGAGGAGGGCCTCGACGTCTCCTCAATTCGGATGGGGTGCTCGGACCGTCTCTGTTCGAGAAGCCAACCTGCATCCGACATGTTCAAGAACCGCGGATGCTCGCTCCAAAAAGCAGAGCCTCGCAAGGACATCTGCTGAGGGCCCTTTCTCAAACTATTGCGGTCCAATAACTCACTTGGGTCATGGCTATCGCGTGATAGTTGCCATGCCAAGCCGGGACCAAACTCCCTGTCGGGACGAATCGAGTCCAGCCAATGCACCCATACGCTGATCGGCGAGCCAGTCCGAGCGAGCCATTGCGACGACGCTGTTGTTAAGCTCGGCGCATCCAAAGACGCGGCAAGCCCCTTCATTTTCTTGTTGGATCGCTCATGTTCAATTGCGCCGGTGGCATACGAAACCGCGGCCAACAGCGCATTTCGCGATGCCACTCCAGCGAATGTGCCCTCCTCAAGCGCTAAGATTTGGCGCAACAAAAGTTGCGTCGGCTTGTGAGTTAGGCTGATCAGGTAACTTCGTGCGGCCCTCCTTTGTCGTTCTAGCAAATGATAGTCGGACATATCGAAGGCAGCTGTTACGATGTGACGAGCGACCGTCTGGATCGCTAATGGACCAAGGTAGGTGGCAAGGGGCCTCTTCACACTGTTCTCAAGCTCAGAGACAATCCACTTCAACAGCTCCGGTGTCCCCCTCTGGCCAGTCGTCCGGCAGTAGTCCAGCGCGCGAATGAACAGCCGGGGCTTGTCCGGGTGATCATGAAACGCCTGAAGGAGCAGCTTGAAATAGTGATTGAGGCGACGGCGATCTGAACTCGCTTGCGATCGCCGCTGTTGATTTGCAATACTTTGGGCCTCAGCAATCAGATCTCTGTTTGCTTCAGGCTTGGTCTGGAGATCTGACAATTTCCTGTCGCTCTCTAACAACTCGATCGAATGATCAAATGACATCGGAACCAAGGCGGATATTCTGCCTGCTGCGAATGCGGCTCTGGTGTCGGAGCGAATTTCATCGTCTGGCAGATTGGCCAACAAGAGCCACTCGAGCTCGCTCAGCCTTTGCTCACGAGCATGATCAGGCATGATCTCGAAGCCTGCACCAGCCAAATCTGAAACAAGAGCAAGTGTCTTTGTCATAAGCTTCGCCGGACGCAGGCCATCGATCGCGCACTGAGCTCTAACAGCATCGGCTGCTTCGCTTGACGCGTCAGCATTAATCACTGCTGCGAGATTGGTCGGGCTGTATTTCTTGTCAGAGATTACTGGCCCGATCGAAAATGCGGCGAGATCGTTCTTGTAGGCGCGAATCCAATCAACCAAATCGTCGAATCGATACGCTAGAATGACGTGATCGTCGACAAATCGAAAGTGGGCTATTCGCCTTCGCTCTTGAACCCTGGCGTTGATTGCCAGATCGAGAGGGAGCATCGCCGCATTTGACAGAAAGCCAGCTACCATCAATCCTGTTGGAATACCGCGGAAAGCGCCCGGCCTCGTCTCGGGTTGGCAGATTGGGTCCCGCAGATAAGCACTGCGTCGAGTTCCAATGGTGAAGGAGAGCATCCTCGCAAGTAGAGCCTGAAGATTATGCTCTTGTTCGTATCCGCCGAGATTCTCTCTTATCCCGCGAAGTACGGCCTCGACGGTGGTGTTCGGATAGAACCGCTCTAAGTCGATGGATGCGTAGTATAGTTGGTGCCCCTCCGTTTTCGGCCAAAATCCTTCGTGCAAATACGTTGGTCGCTCGGCGAAATTCAAAGCATTTCGTTCGGAAGCATCGAGCTGCTCTTGATTGTCCAAGCCGTTCGCCATAGCCCTCGCGGTCAGCGACACATGTCTTCTGAACAGCGGCCAGCTGTGCTTGAAGCGACGATAGAGTTGCCCGCTTGAGTGTCTATATGGACCTGTTTCCAGCCGATGTTTACCGCCTTCCGTTTCGTACCATGCGGCTTTGTAAAGTCGGTGCCCATAGCTCCAAGCAGGCATCTTTGAATCTAAGTGCGGCCCTACCGCATTCGCTATTGCTATCCAAGCAACTTGATCGCGCACGGCCACATGGAAACTTTGGCGCATCTGGGGGTTTCCCTGCGCGTCAGATTTCTTTGGCTGCGGCAATAGGATGAGAGGCGTGAGTTTATAGGAGAGTGACCTGAACGCCTTCTGTATCGATTCCAGCTCATTTTCTAGGTTAAGTTCGAATGCCGAGACCTCAGCAATGTCGTACACGCCATCGGCCATTCGATATAGCCGCCGAGCTTTTTGCCACGCCCAATTGAGGTTTTCGTCGCTGACAAGAAAATCGAAAGTACTGCTCACTTTTGTTTCCGCCATACCAGATAGTCGTTTAAATCTTTTCCGTGCGGCACGCGTTGCACTACGAATTGAATCCCAGCTCGTCGAAATAACGCGGTTGTGCGGGCTTCCATCCTTTTTCCGGCTTCGTCATTGTCAGGAATGATATATGCGGTCTTGCCTCGCATAGATCGCAAGAGATCCGTCGAGAAAGTTGTGCTGGCTCCAGTCAGGCCGATGGCAGTCAATCCCATCTCGATGGCGGAGAGCGCATCGGTCACGCCTTCGCATATGTAAATGCTTTTTGCCTGACGCACTGCATCTTGATTGAAGATGAGTTTGCGGACTCCATTGAGCCCCATCCAGCGTCTTGTAGGGTTGGAAACAGAGCGGCTCTGAAAGTACATAATCTGACCGCCAGTTATGAACGGAACCAATAAGCTTCCGCTTGGAAAAACCAGTTCAGGTGCCTTGTCTGGAAATATCAGTCCACAGCCCACCAACGCTGCCGTTCCATGTTTGCTCAGCAGTCTCTTCAAAACATCGTTGCTGTTCCCAATGAAGCCGATGCGAAATGACTTCTGTATGCGCTCCGAAATTCCTCGATTGAGCAGATACTGTTGTCCGCGCTCTGCTGGGGGGCACAACGAAGCGAAATGATCAAAGATCGCAGGGTTGGCAACAAATTGCGCATCCTCCGCCTCAGATCCTTCTGCGGGAGCTATCTTCGAAAATCGACGCGAATTTGTCTTCGGCTGCCGAATTGACTGGCTTAGCCAAGAAACGACTTCAGATGACGACTTTCCAGTCATAATCGATGCAAATTCAATAACTGATCCGCCTCTCCCACAACCGTGGCAAAACCAGAGGTTCTTCTTTCGATCTATCGAGAATGAAGGGTTCTTGTCTTTATGGTCTGGGAACGGACATCGCATTCCAGCCCGACGCGAGAGTGGAACACTGAGGCGTTGCGCCACTTCGTCGATGGGAATTCTTTTTACCTCGTCCCAGCGTGATGCCATTCGCCTAATTCAGTATGTTGCGAAAGCGATTTCGAGCATTCATGGAAAATGTCTCTGGCGATACGGATTCGCCTAAACCTCTTAGAAATGAGATCTCATCATCCGCATCGGCAGGAGCGACGTCTCGCCACCATGCCCTTGGATATTGATTTATGCTGCCGTTCCACCGATAGCCTCTCCGCTTAAGTAGAAGCCGAAGCTCAAACGGTGCACCTGTTGCAAAAATGCGAGTCTCAATGCGGCGAGCACTAGTTAGCAATGCGCCCATGGCCGGTTGCCCGGACTTTGGCAAAGTCAGCGATAGAATTTCGGCGACAGCATTGCAGTCATCCTCAGCTCTATGTGCGTCATAGAAGAAGTTGAAGCTTTGCGCGATATACTCCAGCCGTGATCCGACGATACCCTCGTCCCGCCAAGGAATCTCCGTGGCCGAGCACCCCCACGGATATGAAGCGAAGAGGGGTGAAAGCTTTTCACAAAAAGGACGATCGAACGCAGCGTTGTGGGCAATTATGAGCGCTGCATCGTCAACAAAATCCTGGATATCCTGTTCTGCAATTCGCTTTCCGGCGACCATCTCGTCGGTAATCCCGGTTAGATCTGCAATTGGCGACGGTATTGGCTTCTGCGGTTGATTGAATGCGCGGAAAGAATCTAATGCTGCGCCTATGTGACCTTCGCGATCGAAGTTAAACTTAAGCATCGCAAGCTCGATAACTTCATCTAGTTCTGAATCTAGGCCAGTCGTTTCAAGGTCCAGGATGATGCCCACCAACTTTTCAGCTGTTAGGTTTGCATTCGTCTTGGCAGTCGGCACCAGTCGTCGGAGAACTCGGAATTCGGAGCTTTTCTTCAATACGGCGGCGGCTTCTTCTAGGCTGATGCTTGGCACCCGAAATCTCCTGGCGTGAGGCGCGAATGCGGCAATTTAACACGCGCACTTGGTGTCCGCGACGCGGTCAGGATCTCCAAAACAACGTTTACTTGCTTCCAAATCTGGACTTATCGGCAAAGAAGGAATGAGCGATCTCCGGCGGAGCGATTCGGATCGACTTCGGATTGAAGTATAATTGGTCCACACGCAAACGAAATGCGCCAAAAGTCTCTTATGTCACAACTTCTCGCTGCACATGCGAACGTTCGAGGTATCACTGTGCCCTCACATGCTTCACGTCTCACTGTCGAGACGACCGCCTCGCGATCTCCTCTGGATGAGGCTGAGCTACGTCGGCCCCTTTTGAAATTGCTCCCGCGCGCTTTGCCCTCATCCTGAGGGCCCGCCGCAGGCGGGCGTCTCGAAGGATGGCCACTAGCAAGGACATGCCGCCGCCCGACTTTCCCAATCGCACGAGTTTCGTCATCGCAGGAATTTGCGCGTTCGCACGATCATCTGCGGCGATCGATGACACATGCGGTGAAAATGCGCCAAAACATGACGCTTATCATATCAATTGGCCCAAATTTCCCGCAGTGATCGCCGCACAAATTCGTGAACGTCATGGCCTCACGTCGTGGCCGCGCAAATATGCATTGCGAGACAATTCGAAGCTTCATCGTTTCGCATCGGTATGATTATGGTCGCGCGAATTCGCCGACCCGGTCGCCGCAAGCGATCGACGAGCAAGGGGATGCATATGGCAACGACACTCACCGTCAACGGCGAACAGAAGACTTTCGACGCGCCACCTGACATGCCGCTGCTGTGGGTGCTGCGCGATATCCTCGGGATGACCGGCACGAAATTCGGCTGCGGCATCGCGCAATGCGGCGCATGCACGGTGCATGTCGACGGCAAGGCGGTGCGGTCCTGCGTGCTGCCGGTGAGCGCGGTCGCGAACCGCGCCATCACCACCATCGAGCAAATCGGCACCACGCCCGCGGGCGCGAAGGTGCAGAAGGCCTGGCTCGATGCCGAAGTGGTCCAGTGCGGCTACTGCCAGTCCGGCCAGATCATGTCGGCGGCCGCGCTGCTGGCAGCAACGCCCAACCCTGATGATTCCGACATCGACGCCGCAATGGCCGGCAACATCTGCCGCTGCGGCACCTATGTGCGGATCCGCGAGGCCATCAAGCACGCCGCCAACGGCAAGCAGTCGTGAGATCAGCCATGAATGCACTCGACAATGTCTCCCGCCGCGCGCTGCTGACCGGCGGCCTCGCCACCGGCTTCCTGCTCGCCTTCCATCTGCCGCTGCGCGCCGCCATCAACGAACCGGTGCAGCCGGAAGACAAGACCGACGGCAAGTTCGCGCCCAACGCCTTCATTCGCATCGACCCGGAAGGCGTGACCACGCTGGTGATGCCGCAAGTCGAGATGGGTCAGGGAATCTACACCGCGGTCTCGATGATCCTGGCGGAAGAGCTCGACGCGGACTGGTCGAAAGTCCAGCTGCTGCACGCACCGGCCAACGAGAAACTCTACGGCAATCCGATTTTCATCATTCAGGCGACGGGAGGCTCCACGTCGGTGCGGGCGTTCTGGAAGCCGCTGCG
>JGI25153J46596_10001953_pt1 | contig 12220 bp, 17 predicted proteins | sample AraplaMF_Col_mMF_FD_46596 | JGI IMG/M metagenome (IMG submission 46596)
GTCTAGCCGTCTTTCCCATCCCGCAAGACGGCAACGTCGAGGAATGCTCAAATCAGCTTGACGGATGGAATGCGATTAGACAACCACCAGTGATGCGAGCCATCGATCTGCACGAGCTCACCAAAGCAATCNCGCCGGCCACGCGGCTGGAAAACCCGCTTCTTACGCTCGCGTCGCGAGACCCATATGCCGGCCTCTGTCATCCATTGNCGTAACGTCTCCTTGGCGAGCGAGATGTGATGCAGTTCGATCAACTTCTCGCGCGCCAGCGTCGGGCCAAAATCGAGATAGCGTTCGCGGATCAGGTCTAGCGCCGCATTGCGAAACTCCTCGCTGTGGCGCCGATTGCTCGGTCGTGATCGCTTCTTCGAAACCAGGCCGGCTGCACCGGACGCCACTCCTACGCGAACTTATCCTGGCGTTCCTGGAGATACCTCGCGCGGACGCCGGCAGTGCCCATGCCGAAAGACTTATCGCGGTCATTCTCGGCCAGCTCCAGGCGAGTCCGATCGCGCCGCTGTCCCTTCCCTCGCCGGCATCCGAGCGCCTCCGTAGCATCGCTCCAGACATCAGGGACGAACCGGGTGCCGATTGGCCACTCGATGCGCTTGCGTCACGTGCGGCCATGTCCCCCGCAGCTTCCAGCGCCATTTCCAATCTGAGACAGGCATGAGTTTCCGCGCCTGGCGTCAGCAGGCGAAACTTCTCAAAGTAGTGGAGTGGCTCGCTGCCGGCCGAAGCGTCGGCGATATCGCCTTTTCGCTTGGCTACTCAGGCCCCAGCGCCTTCATTGCGGTGTTCAGGACGGCTTTTGGCGCTTCTGCCGGACAGTNTTTCGCGAATGAAATGAGAGCGCCCAGTCGCACCGAACCCGCGCATGGGGCCNAATGCCCCGCTGATGCCGGGCACAAGGTGGCGGATGGGAGGATCTCGCGAGGAAACTTACTCTGGCGCGCCAAATAAGCAATCATTTGATGATCGACAGCGTCTTGCGATCAAGCGTGAGGGCGACAGAGGCAATCAATGCGACGCCAAAGGCAATCTGCAGAAACCTTGAATCAAAGCCGATGACAAGGCATCCAATCGGAATCAAGGTGAAGATTAAGGCGCCGAAGACGGCGTGGAGAGGGTTGCCAACGCCGCCATTGATTGAGTCACCACCAGGGATCGAAGCTGCGATCGGGCCCCCAGCCTGTCTCCTCAAACGCTGAACACTCTGCCTTCATTGTCGGCCACCTATTTGTGGTACCGCTACTGCTCTGCCAAAGCAACGCCATTGCCTTGTGCATGGCGAACGACATTTTCCGAAAATCCTTGTTGACGAGCCTCTTCGACGAATTCGCGCACCAACAGACCCGCAGCCGGATGGGAACAACTGACAGCGATCGTTTGCCTTATAATGAGGAAAGGTTCCACCAAAACGCGGAAGCCTTTATGGGTGCCCGCAAAACGCTCAAGCGCTTGCCGCACACCCGCCGCGGCGTGATGTTTACCTTCGACAAACATTTCAAGCGCCTCCCCCGGGGTAGACGAATGAACGATTCTGGCACGCGCGAGACGCCGGGACAAATAGAGGTCATAGGCAGCGTTGCGGGTGACGCAAATTTCCACNCCCTCCGCGTCGACGTCCTGAAAGGTGCGATACGGTGTTGCCTCTCGAACCACCAGCGTACCCTCGATCATCGCATAGGCAGGCGAAAACAGCAGCCTGTCTTCACGTGCCGGATCGGCGGCCAGGAAGGCGATGTCCCACTCGTCGTGATCGACCCGCTCCAGAATCTTGGCTGCTGATGGGTATGCGACGAATTCGACGCGACAACCGAGGCGCTCCGCAAGCTCTTTGGCGAGTTGTGGGCTGACCCCTTCAACGGATCCTGTCTCTGGGTCGTGCTGCACCAAAGCGATATTTGCAAGGTTTACCGCCGCCCGAAGATAGCCTTTTGGGATCAGTGCGCTGAGAGAAGCTGTGACATCGCCGGTCATGTTCGATCTCCTGCCCGACAACGCAATGTTGCGGTCACGATTGCCTGAATTTCGTTGCCAACGCCTCGGTTCCGCGTGCGAGAAGGCCGACATCGATGCCGACTGCGGTAAAAGTCGTTCCGAGTTCAATGCAGCGGGCGGCAAAAGCGGTGTCCGGCGTCAGGATGCCGGCCGGTTTGCCGAGAGCTGCAAGGCGGCTGATCGCATGCTCGACGGCAGCCACGACCTCGGGATGACCGGGCTCCCCCGGATATCCAAGGCTGGCGGCAAGATCCGCCGGGCCGATGAAGACGCCATCGACACCATCAACCTGTGCAATGGCTTCCAATGCCTCGAGTGCGGCGCGAGTTTCCAGCTGCACCAGCAGACACAACTCCTCTTCCGCCCGCCTGGCATAGCCCGAGACACGCCCAAAACGCGTCGCCCGCGTCAGTCCCGATACACCGCGGATACCGGCAGGAGGATAGCGCATGGCGGAGACCGCAGCTTCCGCTTCCGCACGGTTCTGCACATAAGGAATGAGGAGTGTCTGCGCGCCGATATCGAGGTAGCGCTTGATCAGAACCACATCATTGCTTGCGGGCCGCACGATCGCCGAGACATCGTACGCCGCGACCGCCTGCAACTGTGGCAAGACAGTCAGTACGTCGCCTGGCGAGTGTTCGGTGTCGAACAGCAGCCAATCGAACCCGGAGGGCGCGACGACCTCCGCCGCATAGCTGCCCGGCAGACTGCACCAGAGACCAATCTGCTGCCTCTTTTCGAACAGCGCCCGCTTGAAGCGATTTTTCGGAAGGTTCATGTTTTAACCTATACAAAAGCGACGCCGATTGCGCCGATCGGGCCATAATCCACGTGGATGACGTCGCCAGCAGCGATGTCAACCGGGCGGGTAAAGGAGCCCGCCAGCACGATCTGCCCCTTTTGCAGTTTGCCGCCAACCGCATGGAGCTTGTTGACGAGCCAGGCGATCCCCGCCGCGGGATGTCCCATGACGGCCGCCGATACTCCGGACTCCTCGATGATCCCATTCTTGGAGAGCGTCGCCCCGATCCACCGGATGTCGACATCCATCGGACGGATCACGCGACCGCCGACGACGATGGCGCCGAAGGCCGCGTTATCCGCTATGGTATCTGTGATCGCGCGCGGAACCTCGGTCCTGTAGTCGATGATTTCGAGCGCCGGCACGATGAATTCCGTGGCGCGCATAACGTCGTAGATGCGGGTACTCGGGCCTTCGAGATCCTCGCCCATGACGAAGGCAAGTTCCACTTCGAGGCGCGGTTTGATGAAGAGGTCGGCCCTGATCTGAGCGCCATCGTTGAACAGAGCATCATCAAGGATGCGCCCATAATCCGGCTCGGTCATCTTCGATGCCATCTGCATGGCGCGCGACGTCAGGCCGATCTTGTGGCCCGCGACGCGCGCGCCCTTGGCAATCCTGCCTTCCGCCCAAAGATCCTGGATGCGATACGCATCCTCGATTTCGATGTGTGGATAGGTCTTGCTGAGCTGCGGGATGGGCACCCGGCTTTCCTCGGCGCCCAGCAATGCCTGCGCCGCGCGGCGGTGTTCTTCTTCCGTCAACATGGGTATGNTTCTTCCGTTTGTTTATTTGATTGGCGCACGCGGCAGAACCGCTTCGCCGGGCTCCATCACGTATGTGTACTCCAGGGAAAACCAGGGAACGTTCACACTCGGATCTTCCGAATGCGGTTCGTCATGCTGCACGAAATCGCCGGTCAGCGCGGACGTCACCCCGAATTGCACGTCGGAATCGATATTCGGATCGCTCGGGTCGAAAACCTGCGAAATAAGTGTCTTGAAACCTTGCTTGAAGATCAGCGCATGTAGATGCGCCGGACGATAGGGGTGACGCCCCTGGGCCTTCAAAAGCCGACCGACGACACCGTCCACCGGGATCGGATATCCGATCATCTTCACCGTGCTGAACCAGAAGCGGCCCTCCGCGTTCGTCGTGAATTTGCCCCGCAAGTTCATCTCGGCCTGATCAGGATCCTGGTTCTCGTAGAGACCGACGGGCGACGCGTGCCAGACATCCACTTCGGCGCCCGCAATGGGTTTACCGTGTGCATCCACCACCCGCGCGTGAACGAAAAGTGGAGAACCCGGCGTATCCGACCGGACGATGGTACCGCCATTTTCAACGCGCGGTGAGTTGAGGCGCCAGAAGGGTCCAAGCAGCGACTGGGACGTTTCCGTTTGTCCCTGGTCGCCATTGTTGAGCAGGCAGACCAGTGTCGAAACGCCCAGCGAGCCCGACATCAAGACGAACTCGTTATGACTGTCCGTCTGCAATTGGCCGATTTCGTTGAGGACCGCAGTGGCATCGCGAAACTCCGGCTCCGTCAGGCGAACTTCGCGAACAAAGGCGTGCAGATGCTTCACCAGCGCCGTCAGGATCTCGCGAAGCCGGCTATCGGCAGTCTGCGCCATCACCTTCAGAACAGCCGCCGTCACATCCTCGTGCGTCCGTATCACCATCTCACACCTCCGTTGGGCGTGCTTGTTTTGAAAAATCATCGATTATTTGTCAAGACAAAACCTCCACGAAATGTGGGATGATTTATGGGGATGAGCGTAGACCGCTTAAAATTCACCAAAATGCATTTGATATTATTCAATAAAACCCAAATGTGATCGAGTGTGATCCGAAGATCGACGCCGACCACCATCAAGCCGTTGACAGGAATAATCGTTTATTATACGGATCGTCGATAATGAGTTCCGCGATCTGAAAAGGCGGCGGAACCATCTGGGAGGATGTCAATGCAATCAGGACCTGGCAGCCCCATTTTGGAAAGCGGCGCGGAGGCGGCAACGTCGTCCTTTCTAGATGACGGCAAAAATACCATCGCCAGCCAGTTGGTGTCGCGATTGCGCGAGGCGATTATTTCCGGCCAGCTCGAGGCTGGCAGCAAGATCAATCTCGACCGGGCAAAACAGAGCTTTAACGTCAGCCTCAGCCCTTTGCGAGAGGCATTGGCGCGTCTCATTTCGGATGGACTTGTCGAGTTCGAAGACAATCGCGGCTACCGCGTGTCGCCCGTTTCGCTGTCGAACCTCGAAGAGATCACCAGTTTGCGCGAGGAATTCGAAACATATGCGTTGCGGGAATCTATGCGCGTCGGCGATGTCGATTGGGAAGGCAATGTCATGCGCGCGCTGCACCGCCTGAACCGCACGGAACGGGATGCGGCAAGACCCGAAACGCTTGAACAGTGGGAAGCCGTCCACCGGGAGTTTCATCTCACCCTGATATCGGGCTGCCGGAAGCCGCTGCTTCTCAGTTTCTGCAAGACCATGCTGAACTTGAACGACCGCTATCGGCGCACATTTCTCACCCGCACATCCGGCGACCGCAATGTCAGCGTTGAACATAGCGAAATCGCGCAAGGAACAGTGGCGCGGGATATGGACTATGCCTGCGACCGGCTGCGCGAGCACATCCATCGTACCGGCACAAATCTGCGACGGCATCTCGCTGAAAAGGGAATTGCCTGAATGGAGACGCGGCGGGAAACAATACCAGCCAAGATTTCAGCGCCGTCGCTGGGGATCGCGCATTTTTCAGCGATTGATGTCGAGCCGGCGAAATTTGTGTCGCTTGCCGCCGCAGCCGGCTTTTCGTCGGTTGGCCTGCGCCTTCATCCGGCATTTCCCGGCGCTCCCTATTATGAGCTGCCGACCGGAAGCGACGCAACTCGTGACGTTAAAGCCCGTCTGGATGGTGAAGGGATCTCGCTCTACGACATCGAATTCGTAGTCATCGGACCGGACTTCCATGCCGCTGCTCTGACGTCAGTGCTGGAAGCAGCAAGCGCGCTTGGTGCGCGACGTCTCAGTGTCTGCGGCGACGACCCGGATCGGGAGCGCCTTGTCGCCANTTTCGCGGCGCTTTGCGACCTTGCGGCCACCTTCGGCATGGGCGTCGATCTGGAGAACATGGGCTGGCGCCCTGTTGCCAGCTTTGACGACACCCTGTCGATCGTGCAGGGATCGTGCAGGGACAATGCCGGTGTGCTGGTCGATGCGCTGCACTTCTTCCGCAATGGCGGCCAAGCCGAGGATGTCTCTTCTGCCCCTCAAGGCATGATCAGGAGCATTCAGCTCTGCGACGCCCGTGGACCCGCGCCGACGACGGCGGATCAAATGGTCAGCGAGGCCAGAACGGGACGTTTCGCCCCAGGGTTGGGCGAGCTTCCCATTGCCAGCCTGATAAAAGTGTTGCCGGCAGTCGCTGCCGTCTCGGTGGAGGTGCCTATCCATTCCAGCCAGACACCCGAGGAGCATTTGCGTCACCTTTACGATGCCACCCGTGCGTTGACCGGCTAAACACGAGCAACAGCGCAACAGCTAATACGACACGGAGACAGGCAGAGGAGCCCGTCGACGGGAGAGAGATATTGTCATGAACTACGTGCTGGATTTCAGCGTTGTCTTCGAAAAGATGCCCGACCTGCTGATGGGGGCTCTGGCCACAATCGGCCTTGCGCTGGCCGGCATGTCGCTGGCGCTGGTGGTAGGCGTGATCGGCGTTGCCGCCCGGACATCGAATATCCGTCCCTTGCGCTCGGCCGTCATCGCCTTCGTCGAAGTGGTCCGCAATACTCCTTTCCTGGTGCAGATCTTCTTTATCTTCTTCGCCTTGCCGATGATGGGTATNCGCCTCAATCCCACCGCCACGGCGATCATCGCGCTCGCCGTCAATGGCGGCGCCTATGCCATCGAAATTATTCGTGGCGGTGTCGACAGCATCCACAAGGGTCAGGTTGAAGCCGGGCTCGCGCTCGGCCTGCACAAGGCGCAGGTGTTTCGCCTCATCGTCCTGAAGCCGGCGCTCAGGGCTATCTATCCCTCGCTGACCAGCCAGTTCATCATGCTGACGCTGACCACATCGGTCTGCACATCCATTGCGGCTTACGAGCTGACTTCCGTCGCACAGATCATCGAGTCCGATACGTTCCGCAGCTTCGAGGTCTATTTCACGATCACGCTCATGTACCTCGTCATCTCCTGGATGATGATGGGGCTGTTTGCGCTGATCTCGCGGCATTTCTTCAGCTATCCGGTGCGGTGAGGAGCAGGACAATGAGTGTTATCGGCCAAAACGAAATGCTTTTCCTCCTGCAGGGCCTGAAGTGGACGCTACTTCTATCTGCGATCGGTTTCATCGGTGGCGGCATATTCGGACTGATCATCGCGCTTGCCAGGACGTCTGCNCATTCCGCGCTCCGCAAGACGGCGGCGGGCTATATCTCCGTCTTTCAGGGTACACCCCTGCTGATGCAGCTGTTCGTGGTCTATTACGGGATCGCACTTGTCGGCATCAGCGTCGAGGCATGGGCGGCCGTCGCCATCGCCTTCACGCTGCATGCCAGCGCTTTTCTCGGCGAGGTCTGGCGCGGCGGCATCCAGGCAATCCCGAAGGGCCAGACTGAAGCCGCAAATGCGCTGGGCCTCCATTATATCTCGCGGATGAAGGACGTGATCCTTCCGCAGGCCTTCAAGGTTTCCCTGCCGGCAACCGTCGGATTCTTCGTCCAGCTCGTCAAGGGGACATCGCTTGCCGCCATCGTCGGCTTCATCGAACTCGCCCGCGCCGGACAGATCGTCTCCAATCAGACCTACAGGCCGCTGCTGATCTTCGGCATCGTCGGCGCGATCTACTTCATCATTTGCTGGCCCCTGTCTCACTATGGGACCCGGCTCGAAAATCGGATGGCAAAGGCCGCCCGGTAAGTTGGCAATCCAAAAAACACAAAAGCTCTATCAACCAAGGAGGAGAAGGTAATGATCAGCATTAATACCGGCCTGAAGCGCCGTAGAATTCTGTTCGCAGCGGCAGTTCTGGTAGTCGCCCCATGGCTATCGCCGATGTCTGCCCAGGCCGCGACAGTGGAGGAGGTCAAAGCCAAGGGCAAGATCGTCGTCGGCATTCAGGGCGACAACGCACCCTGGGGCTTCGTCAATTCGAGCGGCGTTCAGGACGGTTTCGACGCCGATATCGCCAAGCTTTTCGCCAAGGAACTGGGCGTTGAGGTCGAGTTCTCACCACTCGCGGTCGCCAATCGCATCCCGGCACTTGTCACCGGCAAGGTCGATATCCTGTTTGCCACCATGGCGATGACCGAGGAACGAGCCAAGTCCATCCAGTACAGCAAGCCGTATGCGGGCAACACGATTTCGCTCTATGGTCCGAAGGACAAGAAGATGGCCGAAATCGGCGATCTCGCAGGCTTGGAGATCGGCGTTCCAAAGTCAAGCTCGCAGGATAAGGCGGTGACCACCGCTGTCGGCGATACGGCGACCGTCCGGCGCTTCGACGATGATGCCGCCTCCATCCAGGCGCTACTTTCCGGCCAGGTGCAGGCGGTCGGTGGCAATCAGTTCTACCTCGACCGTCTGGAAGCAGCCAGCGCCGGTACATATGAACGCAAGATCGATTTCCTCACGACATTCAATGGCGTCGGAACACGACTCGGCGAGAAGGACTGGAATGAAGCCGTCAACGCCTTCCTCGACAAGATCATGGCGAACGGCGAGCACGCCAAAGTCTATGCGAAGTGGATGAAAGTGGACGTTCCGAAGTTCCCCGAATCCATTCCGAACATCCCCTTCACCATCAACTGATACATGTTCTACGCAGGAGATCGCCGTGCCAAACGCCGCTGACACTCAAGGCCCGTTTCTCTCGATGGAAAGCGTGGATAAATGGTACGGCGCATTCCATGCGTTGAAGAACATCAGTCTTACGGTCCGCAAAGGCGAGAAAATCGTCCTTTGCGGACCGTCCGGATCCGGCAAATCCACGCTGATCCGTTCGATCAATGCGCTCGAGAAAATCGAGAAAGGCACGATCACGGTCGAGGGGACAAAGCTGAATGACAGCAGCAAGTCGATCGACGCCGTCCGGCGCGAAGTCGGCATGGTGTTTCAGAGCTTCAACCTGTTTCCGCACATGACCATTCTAGAAAACTGTACACTCGCCCCCATGCGGGTTCGGGGCACCAGCAAGGTGGATGCCGAGAAAATCGCCCGCAAATATCTCGAACGTGTCCGCATTCTCGATCAGGCCGACAAGTACCCCGCCCAACTTTCCGGCGGACAGCAGCAGCGCGTTGCGATTGCACGGGCGCTCTGCATGGAGCCGAAGGCCATGCTGTTCGACGAGCCGACCAGTGCGCTCGATCCTGAGATGGTCAAGGAAGTGCTCGACACGATGATCGGTCTGGCCAGGGACGGCATGACGATGATCTGCGTCACCCATGAAATGGGCTTTGCCCGGCAGGTGGCCGACCGCGTGATCTTCATGGCCTCNGGCGAAATCGTCGAAGAAGCGCCGCCGGAAACCTTCTTTCGCAATCCGTCGCATCCGCGCACCCAAGCCTTCCTCGGCGAAATCCTGGCCCATCATTAAGGCGATCCGCACATGACTGTTTCAAACGAAACGATGAAGCGCGCTGTGTTGGTGGGACTGATCGGCGCGGATATCCAGATGTCGAAATCCCCTGCTCTGCACGAGCGCGAAGGCCTGCTTCAGGGCCTCGACTATCGCTATGAACTCCTCGACCTTGCGGAGCGCGGCGTTCCGGCCACCGCCCTGCCTGATCTCCTTGCGGAAGAGGAAGCGCGCGGCTTTGCCGGCAGCAACATCACCCACCCCTGCAAGCAGACGGTGATTCCACATCTGACGGATATGTCCGAGGACGCGCTCATGCTAGGCGCCGTCAACACGGTCGTATTCAAGAATGGAAGACGGACCGGTCACAACACGGACTGGTACGGTTTCTATGAAAACTTTCGGCGCGGTCTTCCTGATGTTCCGCGGCATAGGGCTGTCCTTCTGGGCGCCGGCGGCGCCGGCGTCGCGGTCGCACATGCCGCGATGAAACTCGGCATCAAGCGTCTCGCGATTTTCGATCAGGATAGTCCACGCGCCAGCAAGCTGGCGGAGGATCTGAATAGCCGCTTTTCCGCAGAACGCGCCTTCGCGATTACCGATGTCGGCGAAGCGCTGCGGACCGCCGATGGGCTCATCCATGCGACACCAACGGGAATGAAGAACCATCCGGGCCTGCCGATCGAGGAAAGTTGGCTGGAGCCCCATCATTGGGTCGCCGACATCGTCTACATGCCGCTCATGACCGAGCTTCTGNCGCTTGCAACCCGCCTTGGCTGCCGCACCCTGCCCGGTGGCGGAATGACGGTGTTTCAGGCGGCCGCGGCGTTCAAGCTCTTCAGCGGTATCGAACCGGACGCCGAACGCATGAGCACATTTCAACGAACTGTGCCGAGCCTCCTGATCCAGGCTGGCGAAGGAAGAAAACGATGCCCCATATCGTAATCGAATATAGCGAGGGAGCCGGCAGACGTATGGACGTGCCGGCGCTGGTGAAGGCCGTTCATCGCAGCGTGCGTGAAAGCGGCGCGGTCAAGCCAAATGCCGTGCGCACTTTTGCCCGCGAGGCCACCTATTCTCTGGTTGCCGACGAGCATCCCGACAATCAGTTCGTGCAGATCATCTTGCGGATCGCGCCCGGCCGTACGCCTGACGAAAAACGGGCAATATTGCAGACGGTCTATGACGCAGCCGATGGCGTCGTACGTCCGGCACTTGACGAGGGGCGCTGCGCCCTGCGTGCCGATCTCATCCAGTCCGATCCCGATTTTGCAATCCACGAGACAACACTGCCGTGACCATTCCGGCAATTTGAAAGGAAGAAGAATGAGCCTCATCTACGTCCTAAATGGCCCAAACCTCAATCTGCTCGGCAAGCGCCAGCCACATATCTATGGCCACGAGACGCTCACCGATGTCGAGGCCGATTGCCGCCGGCTCGCCTCTGAACTCGGTCACGACATCCGCTTTCACCAGAGTAACCGCGAATACGAGATCATCGACTGGATCCACGAAGCGCGTGAGGACGGCGCCGGCATCGTCATCAACCCGGCCGCCTTCACCCACACCTCCGTTGCGATTCTCGATGCGCTCAATACCTTCGAGCAGCCGGTCATCGAGGTGCATATCTCTAATGTCCACAAGCGCGAAGCCTTCCGCCATCACTCCTTCGTCTCGCACCGCGCCGATGGCGTGATCGCCGGTCTTGGCACCGAAGGCTATCAGCTAGCGATCCGCCGGGTGGCAAACCTGATCATGTCGGCCGAGAAGAAGTGACGCGAAAGGGGCTCGGCATGGAACTGAAAGTAGGGCTTGCGGTGCTCGGCGCAGGTCTGGCCGGCAAACTATCCAGCACGTACTTGCCGAGCCGCAGGCGGAACTCCTGGCCGTCGTCGATCCGATGCCGTTAGGGCAGCAGATCGCGCGGGAATCCGGCGCTAAATGGTTTCCGAGCTTTGCGGCAATGATCGAGACGGATCGTCCCGACGGCATCATCGTCGCGACGCCCAACCAAATCCATGTCACCAACGGTCTCGAAGCCGTTGCCACCGGGGTGCCGGCGCTGATCGAAAAGCCGATTGCCGACGATGTCGCGGCCGGTGAAAAGCTGATCGGTGCGGCGGAAGCCGCCGGCGTTCCGCTTCTGGTCGGCCACCATCGCCGCCACAATCCGATGATCNAGAAGGCGAAAGAGATCATCGACAGCGGCGAGCTTGGCCACATCCTCGTCGCCAACGCGATGTTCNGGCTGTTCAAGCCGGATGACTATTTCGACATCGAATGGCGGCGCCAGGCCGGGGCCGGCCCGGTCTTCCTCAACCTGATCCACGACGTCGACAACCTGCGCTACCTCTTTGGCGACATCGTTGCCGTCCAGGCGCGCGAATCCAGTGCCGTCCGCGGCAACGCCGTCGAAGAGACCTCGGTGATCCTGATGGAATTCGCAAGCGGTCTCCTTGCCACAGCGTCCGTCTCGGACTCCGTCGTCGCTCCCTGGAGCTGGGAGATGACGGCGGGCGAAAACCAAGCTTACCCGAAAACGAAAGAGTCATGTTACGTGATCGGAGGGACCCACGGATCCCTGACGATCCTGCGCTCGACGTGTGGAAGAACGGCATAAAACGTAGCTGGTGGGCGCCGTTCGAAAAGCGCCGCGTCGCCGTCCAGTACGAAGACCCGCTGGTGCTACAGATTCGGCAGTTCTGCAAGGTGATCCGCGATGAAGAAGCGCCGTTGGTCAGCGGGCGCGAAGGGCTGAACACACTAAAGGTCATTTTGGCCGTCAAACAATCCGCGGCAAGTGGCGAGCGC
>JGI25153J46596_10001961_pt1 | contig 12201 bp, 10 predicted proteins | sample AraplaMF_Col_mMF_FD_46596 | JGI IMG/M metagenome (IMG submission 46596)
CCACGTAATGATCGGCAATGCCGCCGTTCGAGATCCAGGTCTTCTCGCCATCGAGCCGGAAATGCGTGCCGTCAGGCTTCGCCGTCAACGCCAGCGCCGCGACGTCGGAGCCGGCCTCGGGCTCGGACAGCGCGAAGGCCGCGATCGCTTTGCCGTCGCGCACCGGCGGCAGATAGCGGCGCTTCAACTCCTCGGAGCCGAACAGCGTGATCGAGCCGGTGCCGAGCCCCTGCATCGCGAAGGCGAAATCGGCCAGTCCATCGCGAAACGCCAGGATTTCGCGGGCCAGGCACAGCGTGCGCACGTCGAGCGACGGATAGAGCCCGCCATGGGACAGCGGCACCACGGCCTTCAGCAGCCCGGCTTCGCCAAGCGCTGCGACCCGCGCGCGGCAGGCCTCCTCGACGTCATCATGCGGCAAGGACGGCAGCATCGCATCCGCCCAGCGGCCGAGCGCCTCGGCGAAACGGCGATGATCGTCGTCGAAGAACGGCAGCGTGAGGGTTTCGGCAAGGCTCATCGCACGGCCTCTATCGTCAATTGCCTTCGAACACCGGCTTCTGCTTGGCCGCGAAGGCGCGGAACGCGCGGGCGAAATCTTCCGTTTCCATGCAGAGCGCCTGGGCCACCGCCTCGGCCTCCACCGCGGTCTCGACCGACATCGCCCATTCCATCTCGAGCATGCGCTTGGTCATCGAATTGCCGAAGGTCGGCCCGTCGGCGAGATCGCGCGCCAGCTTGGTGGCCTCGGCGAGCACGGTCTCCGACTTGGCGAGCCGGTTGAAGAAGCCGAAACGCTCGGCCTCCTCGCCGCCCATGCTGCGCCCGGTGTAGAGCAATTCCGCGGCGCGGCCCTGGCCGATGATACGCGGCAGGATGGCGCAGGCGCCCATGTCACAGCCGCCGAGACCGACGCGGTTGAACAGAAAGGCGACCTTCGCGGCCGGCGTTCCGATCCGGATGTCGGACGCCATGGCGATGATCGCGCCGGCGCCGGCGCAGACACCGTCGATCGCCGCGATAATCGGCTGCGGACAGGCGCGCATCGACTTGACCACATCGCCGGTCATCTTGGTGAAATCCAGCAATTCGACCGTGTTCATCTTGGTCAGCGGCTCGATGATCTCGAACACGTCGCCGCCCGAGCAGAAGTTGCCGCCAGCCCCCGTCACCACGATGGCCTTCACGGTCTTGTCGCGCGTCATCGCGCGGAAGATGTCAACCACCTCGGCGTAGCTGTCGAAGGTCAGCGGGTTTTTCTTGTCGGGGCGGTTCAGGGTGAGCGTCGCGACCTTGCCGTCGACCGCGAAGTTCAGATGCCGGGCCTTGTAGCCCGACAGCGGCAGCGTCACCGGATTGGCCGCGCTCATTGTTTTTCTCCGTTTCTGAGCGCGCGTCGCGCCGACTCCTTGGTCTTGGCCAGGAGCGGCATGATCGCCTCGATGTCTTTGGGCGTGAGCCCTTGGAAAATCTCGCCGACCCAGTCGGCATTGATGCGCGCCATGGCGCGGAATTCGCGTTGCCCCTCGGGCGTGAGGCTGACGATCTGCACCCGGCGGTCATGCGGCAACGGCCTGCGCTGGATCAGTCCCTGCTTCACCAGGCGATCCACCAGCCCGGTGATGTTGCCGTTCGACACCATCATACGCTGCGAGAGCTCGCCCAGCGTCATGCCGGACGGCGCGCGATCGAGCTGCGCCATCAGGTCGAAACGCGGCAGCGTGATGTCGAATTGCTCGCGCAACCTGCGCCGCACCTCGCTCTCGATCAGCGTGGTGCAGGTGAGAAGCCGCAGCCACAGCCGCAGCTCGGTCTTGTGGTCCTGCGGGCGCTCGCTGACCTTGGTCTCGGCATCGAGCGGAATGGAGGTGCGTTCGTCCATCATGCGCCGTCTGCTCCGATCACGAGAGTGGCGCCGGTCGCGGCAGCCGCCGCCGGCGAACAGAAATAGAGAACCGCCTCGGCAACCTCCTCAGGCGTGACCAGGCGGCCCACAGGCACGCGGGCCGTAAATCGCGCGAGCGCATCTTCCTTGCTCATGCCGCGCTGGACCATCTGATCCACGGAGCCGCGGATCAGGTCGGTGTCGACGAAGCCCGGACACACCGCATTGACGGTAACGCCAGTGCCTGCTGTTTCCACAGCGATCGAGCGCACCAGGCCGAGCATCGCGTGCTTGCCGACCGTGTAAGGCGAGACGTTCGGCGACGCGCGCAGGCTGACGATCGAGGCAATCGCGACGATGCGGCCGAAGCCGCGCTTGATCATGTCGCCGAGCACGGCCTGCGCCGGATGCAGCATGCCGAGCACGTGCTGCTCGAACATGTCGCGGAACTGATCGGGGGTGGCCTTGGCGAACGGCGCCGCGGTCGCGGTGCCGGCATTGGCGATGAGGAGATCGATGGGCCCGCGGGCTGCGACGGCTTGTCTCACGCCGCTGTTGACGGCGTTCACGTCCGTCACATCGGCAATGACGTAACCCGCCGCCTCGCCCTTGCCGACCACCTCAGCCAGAGGCTTTTCGCTCCTGCCCGCGATGGAAACAGCAGCACCGGCTTGTGTCAGCGCCGCCGCAATGGCGCGGCCGATGCCGCGTCCACCACCCGTCACCAGCGCGTGCTTTCCCTCAAGCGAAACCATTTTCAAGAGAATCCGTTTCCAAGCGAAACCGCCTTCAGGCCTCTTGTGCGGAAAATACTTTAGGCTTAAACTTTTCAGGCTTCAAGTACCCTTTGCTGCCCCCTTCCCTGGATTGCCTGGGGAGGCGCTTGGAGGCGCGCATGAAGATTCACGTCGTCGGCGGCGGACCGGCCGGCCTGTACTACGCCATCCTGATGAAGAAGGCGTGGCCGCAGACGCAGATCACCGTGTTCGAGCGCAACAAGCCGGACGACACGTTCGGCTTCGGCGTCGTGTTCTCGGACCAGACGCTGGCCGGCTTCGAGGCCTACGACCTCGAGACCTATCGGCAGATCGTCGGCCACTTCTCCTACTGGGACGACATCGCGATCCATTTCCACGGCGCGAGCTTCCGCATCGGCGGCAACGGCTTCTGCGGCACGTCGCGCGCGATGCTGCTGAAGATCCTCGGCCGCCGCGCGCACTCGCTCGGCATCGACGTCAAGTACGGCTCGGAGGCCGATCCGGACAAGATGACCATCCGCGGTGCTGACCTGGTGGTCGCCGCCGACGGCATCAACTCGCGCACCCGCGAGCTGTTCAAGGATCAGTTCAAGCCGACCATCGAGCTTCGCCCCAACCACTTCGCCTGGATGGGCTCGGACCGGCCGATGGATGCCTTCAACTTCTTCTTCCGCGAGACCCCGCAGGGCATCTTCATCGCACACTGCTATCAGTATCAGCCCGGCCGCTCGACCTGGGTGATGGAGACCGATCCGGAAACGTTCCGGCGCGCGGGCCTCGACAAGCTCGGCGAGGACGAGTCGGCGCGCTTCCTAGAGGGCGTGTTCGCCGAGGAGCTCGCCGGCCACAAACTGATCACCAACCGCTCGCTGTGGCGCAACTTCCCGACCATCCGCTGCGAGAAGTGGACCGCCGAGAACATCGTGCTGCTGGGCGACGCCAAGGCCACCGCGCATTTCTCCATCGGCTCGGGCACGAAACTCGCCATGGAGGACGCCATCGCGCTTTACGAGGCGTTCCGCGCGACCGGCGGCCGCGACGTGAAGACCGCACTCGCCCATTTCGAGTCGAAGCGCCGCGAGGAGGTCGAAAAGACCCAGCACTCCGCCGACGTGTCGCTGGTGTGGTTCGAGCACGTCAAGCGCTTCTGGGACATGGACCCGACGCGCTTCGCTTTCGGGCTGATGACGCGCTCGAAGGCGATCACCTACGACAACCTGGCGCTGCGCGCCCCCGAATTCGTCAAGCTCACCGACAAGGTGGTGGCGCGCGACGTGCAGGCGCTGGGCTTCGAGGTCGATCTGGCAAAACCGGACGTGCCGATGTTCCAGCCGTTCCGGCTGCGCAACATGACGCTGGCCAACCGCGTGGTGGTGTCGCCGATGTGCCAATACTCGGCCACGGATGGCCTGCCCGGCGACTGGCACATGGTGCATTACGGCTCGCGCGCGATCGGCGGCGCCGGCCTGATGTTCACCGAGATGACCGACGTGTCGGAGCTCGCGCGCATCACGCCCGGCTGCACCGGCATGTACAACGACGCCCAGGAGGCCGCCTGGAAGCGCATCGTCGATTTCGTGCACGCCAATTCGGCCACCCGCATCTGCCTGCAGCTCGGCCATGCCGGACGCAAAGGCTCAACGCGGCTGATGTGGGACGGCATCGACGAGCCGCTGCCCGACGGCAACTGGCCGATCGTCTCGGCTTCGCCTCTTCCCTATTACGCGCACAGCCAGGTGCCGCGCGAGATGACCCGCGCCGACATGGACGCGACCATCGCCGACTACGTGCAGGCCGTGAAGCGCGCCGGGCGCGCCGGCTTCGACATGGTCGAGCTGCACGCCGCCCACGGCTATCTCATCGCAAGCTTCATCTCGCCGCTGACCAACAAGCGCACCGACGAATATGGCGGCTCGCTCCCGAACCGGCTGCGCTTCCCGCTCGAGGTGTTCCGCGCCATGCGCAAGGCCTGGCCGGACGAGAAGCCGATGTCGGTGCGCATCTCGGCGACCGACTGGCAGGACGGCGGCCTCACCGGCGACGACGCCGTCGAGGTGGCGCGCGCCTTCGCGGAAGCCGGCTGCGACCTGATCGACGTGTCGACCGGCCAGACCACGCCGGACGCCGACCCGGTCTACGGCCGGATGTACCAGACGCCGTTCTCGGACCAGATCCGCAACGACGCCGGCATCGCCACCATGTGCGTCGGCGCCATCACCACGGCCGACCAGGTCAACACCATCGTGGCCGCCGGCCGCGCCGACCTCGTGGCGCTCGCCCGCCCCCACCTCGTCGATCCGGCCTTCACGATGAAGGCCGCGGCCTGGTACGGCGCCAAGGCGATCGCCTGCCCGCCGCAATACCGCGCCGGCCGCGACCAGCTGTTCCGCGAGAGCGACCGCGCCTCCAAGGACCTAACCGACCTGAAGCTCAAGGCCAAGCCGAAGACCCACGCCACCACGTGGAAACAGGCGGCCGAATAAGGCAGCGGACGGCGGCAAAAGCCTGAGGGAACGGCCCTTTTCGGGGATGGACCCGCCGGAAACTTCACCTTATATAGGTGCCGCTCGCCGGGGCGATTTGCCGAGCCGATTCGAGGGCTTGCGATGAATCCGGCTCCAATTGTGCCGAAATATCAGCGGCATCGTTGGGGGATGGTGAAATGGTATCACAGCAGACTCTGACTCTGTTTTTCTAGGTTCGAATCCTAGTCCCCCAGCCAACTTCTTCTGACCGACGCTCAACCTTCCCTGAAGCCACCGCCGAAGCCGGCGGCCCCAAGCATTGACGTGGCGTTTGGGAAGGCGCGCCCGGAACCGCACGCTTCTTTGCAAGCTCCAGGGGCGCCACGCCCACCTTTTTCGTCAGCTCGTCATTCCGGAAGACCCAGAAGACGCCGAAGGCCTTTGCCGACGGCCTCCGGATCGGGCCAAGGCGGCACGCCCGATGCTGACGGAGACAGTGGCGGTGACGCCAACAGCGTAAGCCAATGCGCTGCTTCCGGTTCAGATGAAGGCGCACGTGTTGGGGTCGCAGGCTGCGGCAATAGAGCCGCTGGCGCAGCTTGCGTCGGGACCGGCGCCTGGTTGACGTCCAGCGGGTTGTGCAGGAGGCCCATGCCGATCAGGGGGTTCGACGCAGATGGATTGAAACGATCCCGACTACTCGGAGGCGGATCGCTGTTTTTTCCCATGTCGCCTTGCGGCAACTTCTTAAACGCACCGAAATCCAACTGCGGTGATCCAAACCAACTACCGGACGATGATACAGGAACAAATCGGCTCGTGGCGTAGCTATCGGTGCCACGCTGTGGCGACGCCAAGTTTTCGAGCCAATGCGGCACGTCTGCTTCAGGTGAGGATGGCGGTGACGGAGACGCAGGCCGCGATGACAACGGCGCCAGCACGGGCGTGGCCCTTGTCAGGGAAGCCGGCCTGTTGTCGTCAGGAGCAGCCCGCGCAACTTTCCCAGTGGTCGAAGCGCCTTGAATTGGCGCGTCAAAATGAATGTTGCCGGACAGCAAGCGTTTGATCAGTGGAAAATTGAGAGCGGTCGTTGCCGCGCCATCACCTGCCTTTGGATCCGGGAGCGGAGGCAAATCCCCAGACGGGAAGTCCTCGATCTTCGAAATAATCTTGTTTAGACCCTGCTTGTAGGCCGTCACCAGAAGTGACGATTGATCCTGTTCTGGTAGAGAATGATATTGCTTTTGGTAAGCGTTGGAAAAAACTTCGTCCGCTTGACTTAGCAACAACCCAGCCATTTTAACTGTCAGGTCTGATCGGGGGTTGGCCAAATCGCGGGCCAATTTTGAATAATTGTCTGCATACTGACTTAGTCCGAGTGGATCACCCGAATATCTTTCACCTGCCCTGGTTCGGGCGAGATATTGCTGAAGCGTCAGTATCGCTGTTCCAACATTGACGTTGCCCCAGCCGACATCCATCGCCGTGGGATGCCCCAGTTGCCTGAACGCGCTCTTGGATGAATTTAGCCCGAGACGTATTTCCGGCTCTCGATCGGCGTAGTCTTTGGCATAATCCTTAAAAAGATAGTCGCGAAAACCTGAGCGTGCCAAGAAGTCCTGACCCGCGTCAGAAAAATTTTGTCTCGCAGACACAACCCGGCCTTTGGCCGTGACGGTCGGGGCATCGTAGATTATATGACTCGCTTCTTCGCCCATAGCTGCTGCAATTGCGCTCGCAGGCACGCCCAGACGATTTGCGGTGGTGTTGATTGCATCTTTGTGCAACGTGATCCATTTCTGGATACTCGTATTGAAGGGAGTTGGAGTCGTGGTGTTTTGCGCCATAAGATTCTCTACTTTCTTGCGTGCAAGCGACAGCGATTTTCAACTTGAGTGATTGTCCATAACGATCTTCCAGGCATAGTTTGCAACCATCGACATAACTACAACATAGACAACGACCATCCTGGTTTTTCTCGAGGCGAGACTGTCTGGATAAACCATATAAAGCAGAAGAATTGGCATGATCAGCAGCGAGAATGGGGACACCACCACAATGGCAAAAATCGCAAGCCCCAGAATCAGTGGCGCTTCGTAGGCTTTTCCATTGAGATAGGTCGCAAAGGCTTCCAACTGACCCACGACAATTCCAAACAAAGAGCTCCAAAAAGCAGCCGCGATAAGCAGCGAGAACATGTGGCTCGACCAGGGCAGAGGCCTACGGAACACCACGTGCTCGCACGCGGCATAGATTAGTTTTGCAATCAGGAATGCCGCGGCAAAGGTCGTGGTCACTTGGATCAAGGACAGGCCGGGCGTCGTACCGCTGTAGAGCCCAAGTAGCCAATCCACCGCACCTTTTTCCATGACCAGATCTCCTCCGCCCTCAGCGCCAAGCGTAGTCGCCGATATTTTTCAGCTGCTCGATGAGATTGTTGCTGAGACCAGCAGAAGGCTTCGCCCCCGACTGGATATCAGGCAATCTCGACTCGTAGTCCGACCCGACGAAGAATGACGGCGTAACACTCGCCAAAAAGTCTTGCGCGGCGTCTTTGAAGTTCCTCGTCGTCATCGTCATCTGAGTGGATGCGCCTGGAACATCAGGCGGCACGAAAACTGTTTTCACGCCGACCATATGCGACGCTTCTTCAGCCGGCGCGCCAGCGATCGCTGCGGCTGGAATGTTCAAGGCACCCGCCAGCCGGTTTATGTAATCTGCGTTGGTAGATATCCACTTTTGAATCGCAGGGTTAAATGGGGTCGCGGCGAGAGTATTTTGTCCGGCCATTGACTGTCCTTACTGCTCTGTGGTGGTTTCCATCAGTCAGGTGAGAAAGCGACATAGAGAAAAATAATCTCGACGATCCAACTTACGACAAATAAAATAATCACCCGCTTCAGCCAAAGTATCGTTCCGCCTAAAAAATGGACGAGCAACATTCCGATTCCGAAGAACAGCGAAACAGGCGCTATAACAAAGCTCAAGACAGGAAGAATAATTATATAGCTTATAAATTTGCCAGTTGGATCGATTTTAAGCGCATCAGCACTTGATCGAATTTCCATAAACAAGCCGAAAAACAAAGGCCAACAGCAGAGCGAAATAATCAGCGCTAGTGAGATCGCCCTCGATAATTCGATTTTTTCCGAGATCGCACGATAACCAAGCAGGATGCACAGCGGCAAAGCAACCGAACACACGATGGCTGCCGCCATCACAGATATCGTCGTCAAATCGTCACTCACGACTACGCCCTGAACTGAAGGCATTGTTCCCTCTTACCCCGGTCCAACCGGGTTCTGGCGCGCGCAAGCCGCCTCTGGGCAGGCTTCAAACCGTTACGTGCGTACCGAGACACAGCGCGCCTCCGATACTAACGGCGTTGTTGTGAATCCAGCCGCAGCAGGCGGGCCTGCTGCGGCAACGCGAACTGCGGCTTGTCGGGGATCTGGTCGAACATCTGGACCAGGGCGTAGCTGCCTTCGCAAGTTCCAGCGTCGCCCCCATCTTTTCGTCAGCTCATTCCGGAAGACCCAGAAGACGCCGAAGGCCTTTGCCGACGGCCTCCGGATCGAGCCAAGGCGGCGCATCCGATGGAGACAGTGGCGGTGACGCCAACCCGTCGAGCCAATGCGCCGCTGCTTCCGGTTCAGGCGAAGGCGACTGTGATGGGTCCGCAGGCTCCGGTGACAACGCCGTCGGCGTAACCTGCATCGGGACCGGCGCCTGCTTGCCGTCCAACGGGCTCCGCAAGAGACCCATGCTGATCAGGGGATTCGTCGAAGACGGATTGACCCGACCTCCGCCGCTCGGAGCCAGATCGCTCCTTCTTCCCATGCCGCCCCGCGGCAGTTTTTCGAACGCACCGAATTCGGAGCGCTGCAACCCAAGCCAGTCACCGGCCGATGATGCAGCAGCAGATCGGCTTGTGTCAGAACTATTGGCGCCCCGCGGCGACGGCGGCAGCCAGTCCAACCGAGGAGCATAAGGATCGAGCCAATTCGGTGCGTTCAATGCCGGTGAAGGTGGCGGTGTTGGCGGCGCAGACTGCGGTGGCAGCGGTGCCGGTGACCGGCTTGGGTCGAAATAGAAACGATCGTTGACAATGCCGTTGGGTGTCTGCGGAAAAAACTCTCGGGCGGGAAAAGGCGGTTGCGGCCAGGCGCCCAGCCTCGAGATATCGGGAGTGAGAGGCTTAGGATTCAACGGCGCCAGCCGGTTGTTGTCATCCGCCGCGCTGGCGGGCGAATAACGGTTCTCCAAAGGAGGAACAGCGCCGCGATAATCTGGAAGAAATTCGCCAATCTTTGACCGCGGACGCGGAAGTGGGACCTGACCTGGTTCGGCGGCGGGGGCTTCGCCAGACAACCCGTCGTACGGCGCTCCGCCCGCCCAATTGTCGAACTGGGTCGGGTCGTGTCGGTACTTGTGGTCGTTTTCCAACTTCGTCGTAAAGCCGATACTGCTGTCGTTTGGATCATTACGCTTATTCACGGGTGCATTGCCACGTAGCAACTCGAAATGGACATGCGGCCCCGTGGACAGACCTGTATTGCCAACTTGCCCGATCACTTGGCCAGCACGCACTTTTGTCCCGAACGCCGCTCCCGGGCCAGCCATGTGACTGTATTGGGTGAAGTAGACCTCTCCGTCTGCTCCTTCCGATCTGATGATGACGGTGTTTCCGAAGCCCCCCGTTTTGTTAAATTGTGAGTAGACGACCTCGCCGTCCGATGCGGCGGGAATCGGAGTGCCGATCCGCGCTTTGAAGTCGATCCCGGTATGAAATTCTGTTTCACCCGGCTTGTGGGGATGCGGCCGGTTACCGTAGCCCGAACTCTTCCGAAACTCGGGGCCAGGATTGTATTCAGTCATGCCAGATATCCCGTTGGATGGAGGTTAGACAGCTCGTTTCATCGAGGATCAGCGGCCGTCACGCCATAGATCAAAACACGGCCGCCATCGACACCAATCCGATCAGCTTTGTGGGTGGCTATCGCTTGCCCGTCCTTCGAGAGCAAGAAATGTTGATCGAAGCGAAGATGGCTGATGTCGATGGATCGTCTGTTCTTCCCGTGCAGAAATATCAATTGAGTTGCGCCTAGTTTGCTGAGTTTAGTCAGAAGACACCCGTCACCGTTGGAATCGATCCCGCCAAAGTCGGTGCTTGGCATCAACCGCGCCCCGAGCGCAAATGTCTGAAGGTTGAGGGATACGATGTGCTCATTATCGTGATCGTCGAGGTAATCCAAAACGTAATGGCCGCTGCCGCATTCGTGAATGCCATTGACAAGGCTGCCTCTCGGCTTAGCCACAATGCGTTCAGTCTTCAGATCAGACAAAGAAGCGACGGAAAAACGGTTATCTCGACGGTTATAAATTACGTTACGGCTCGTCCAGAATACGTCCGTATTCTCGGTCTTTAATATTCGCTTTGACTTGAGAACATCGGGACCTTGATTGAGCCGCACGACGGTCGCCGGCATTGCGATGGTCGTTCCGTCAGGCGATAGCAGCGACCCATAGCGGAAGCCTAAACCGCCGACCCCCGGAGACGAAATCGTGTACTCGGAAAGTTGCGAGCCCTCGAAAATAAAAAGCCGATCTTCTCTTCCATTCAAGAACAGTATTGTCTTTCCGTCCCGCGAGCAGTCAAAGCTCCTGCTCTGAATCGCATCTTGTACTTCAACTAACTTCTCGACGCGTGCACTTGCTCCAGCGTCTGCGCTGACTCTAAAGACGGTTCGCTTGTCTGGAAAAACGACTTTGTCATCGCACCATTTCAGCAGAACATTGTCTTGTGTTTTTATCTCCGCCAAAAGCTGGAGAGAAAGCTCACCGCGCGTTTCACGATTCAAGCTGCCAACAGCGTTTCGCGTGTCCTGTCCATGCGCAACTGTCGCAACAAGCGCAACAAGCGCCAACGCAGAAATAGACCTTCGCGCCGTCACAAATCCGAACATTGATGTTGCTAGAGTTCGGTTCATCGGCTGGGGCCTGTAGCCATCCACCGTCAGAGGACGGCCATTCCTGTCAGCCATTTTTAGCCTCATGCCTTGGGTATCGGTGCCGATTCCTACGGCTCGTCTCACGCCTTGACTTCATCGACATTATAGGAACAAATAGAGAACAAAGTCAATAAGAATGGCCAGGGATCGAGTTGGCCCGGTGACGGTACATGGCGCCATTTTCCGAGGGAATCTCCTTACAGCCGAGCAACGTCGTGATGGCAAGAATGCGCCGCCGATCGATGCCAATGCGGTCGAGATTCAGGCCGACCGCGCCGGCAGCGACACTGGTGATGGCCGTTCACGCGACGTCCCGAAAGACAAACGCTTATGGGGCTTCTCCCTGGGCCGTGCTCTCGACACCGCCTCCATCTCGTTCAGCGGCTCATTCCGGAAAGCCCAGAAGACGTCGAAGGCTTTTGCCGACGGGACCCGGATCAAGCCAAGGCGGCTCGTCCGATACGGATGAAGGCGATGGCAGTGACGCCAAGGATGCGAGCCAATGCGGCGCGTTGTCGGCGAACGAAGACGCCGAGCGTGTCGACGGCCCTGCACGGCCGATCCGGTCGAGATCGATTTTCTTTTCTTCGGTGGGTGGGCGATCGGGAATGGCGGGAGGTACGCGATCGGGAGCGCTTGGGGGCTGCCGGTTTGGGACCGGCGGCAACGGTACTTCAGGTCTCAACGGATTGATCCACTGCTGCCGGTTTGGGAGCGACGGAAGCGGTGCTCCAGGTATGAACGGATTATATCGCGGAGGCGGCGGCAAGGCCTTCATCGGGATATCAGGCAACTTGGGAAGTAAAGGTGTTGAAGGTGCTTTACCAAACCAACCTATTTCGGGCTCACCCTCGAGCCTCCCTGCCAGGTTTGGAATACTTTGGGGAGCGTCCAGGAATCGACGCAGCAGTTCGCGAAAAGGATCACGATCAGGATCACGTTCATTCATTTGAGGCTCCGATGGAGTTCAGGTCAGGAGATAGTGCGGTGAAAAACTCGGGCGTGGCGCAGAATTCTTTGGTGCAGAAGACCACGGCGCAGAAAGAGATGACGCAAAATAGTTTGGCGCAGAACTCGGCGAG
>JGI25153J46596_10001962_pt1 | contig 12200 bp, 8 predicted proteins | sample AraplaMF_Col_mMF_FD_46596 | JGI IMG/M metagenome (IMG submission 46596)
GCCTGGAAGATCGGGATCGCCACCGCCTGCTTGTTGTCCAGCAGCGAGCGCAGGCCGTATTCGGAGGCCCCGAGCTCGATGCGCGCGAGGTCGCGCAGGCGAACGACTTCGCCGCGGCTGCCGGTCTTGACCACGATGTCGCCGAACTGCTCCTCGTTGGCAAGACGTCCTTCGGCGTTGACCGAGAGCTGGAGATCGATGCCCTTCACGTTCGGGGAGGAGCCGACCACGCCCGCGGCGGCTTCGACGTTCTGGGCCTGGATCGCCTTCACGATGTCGCTCGCGGTCAGCCCATGCTCGGCCGTCTTCTGCGGATCGACCCAGACCCGCATCGAATAGTCGCCGGCGCCATAAAGCTGCACGTCGCCGACGCCGTCGATTCGGGCGAGGCGGTCCTTGACGTTGAGCACGGCGTAATTGCGCAAATACGTCATGTCGTAGCGGCCGTTCGGCGACAACAGATGCACCACCATGGTGAGGTCGGGCGAGGACTTCTTGGTGATGATGCCGAGCTGGCGCACCACGGCGGGCAGGCGCGGCTCGGCCTGCTGCACGCGGTTCTGCACCAGCTGCGTCGCCTTGTCGGGGTCGGTGCCGAGGCGGAACGTCACCGTCAGCGTCATCGCGCCGTCGGTGGTCGCCTGGCTCGACATGTACAGCATGTTCTCGACGCCGTTGATCTGCTCCTCGATCGGGGTCGCCACCGTCTCCGCGATCACCTTGGGATTGGCGCCGGGATAGGTCGCGCGCACCACGACGGAGGGCGGCACGACGTCGGGATATTCCGAGATCGGCATCGCGAACAGCGAGATCAGGCCGGCGAGGAAAATCAGGACGGAGAGAACGCCGGCAAAGATCGGACGGTCGATGAAGAATTTCGAGAGATTCATGGCTTGCCCCTGGGCAATGTCTTGGTCGTCTCCACACAGCTCCGCCGTCATTCCGGGGCGCGCGCAGCGCGAACCCGGAATCTGGAGGTGCAGTGGTGGAAGTGTCTAAAGCTCGAGATTCCGGGTTCTCGCGACGCGAGCCCCGGAATGACGGGGAGTGTCAGCGTTGCACCACGTCCTGGTTGCTGTGGTTGGAAGCCTGCTGTCCGCGCGCGCCCATGGCCGCCACCTCGGTCTTGAGGAGGGCGCCCGGACGCACGCGCTGCAAGCCGTTGACGACGATGCGGTCGCCGGGCTTCAGGCCCGCTGTGACGATCCGCAAGCCATCCACCGCGCCACCGAGCGTGATCGGCCGGTAGACCGCGCGGCTGTCGTCGCCGACCGCCATCACGAACTTCTTGTCCTGGTCGGTGCCGATGGCGCGCTCGTCGATCATCACCAGCGTCTGCTGGGCCGGCTGGCCCATGCGCACGCGGGCAAACTGGCCGGGGATCAGACGCCCGTCGTCGTTCCGGAACACCGCGCGGACGCGGATGGTGCCGCTCTGGCCGTTGACCTGGTTGTCGATGAGCTGGATGTGGCCCTTGGCCGAAAGCCCGCCCGAGGTCGCCATCTCCACAGGGATCTGGTCGAGATTGCCGCGCTTGCCGGAGCCGTCCGCGATCGAGTTCAGGGCGTGCAGCACGACCTCTTCGTCCGCGTCGAACGAGGCGTAGATCGGATTGACCGAGACCAGCGAGGTCAGCACCGGGGAGGCGGTGCCGGCGGCGACGAGATTGCCGACGGTGACCTCGATCTTGCCGACACGTCCGTCCACGGGCGCGCGCACCTCGGTGTAGTCGAGATTGAGCTTGGCGGTCTGGAGTGTCGCCTCGGCGGCCTTCACATTGGCGATCGCCTCGCGATTGGCATTGTCGCGCTGGTCATAGTCACGCCGGGTGACGACGGCGTTGCCGACCAGCTGCGCACCGCGCTCGAGTTCGCTCTGGGTGAACACGACGCGCGCTTTGGCGGCTTCGAGCTGGGCTGCGGCCTTGTCGACCTCCGCCGCGTAAGGCGCCGGATCGATCTTGAACAGCACGTCGCCGGACTTCACCAGCGCGCCTTCGGTGAAGTTGGTGGAGAGGATCGCGCCCGCCACGCGCGGGCGAAGCTCGACGCGCTGGATGGCNTCGAGCCGGCCGGAGAAATCGTCCCACAGAACGGTCTGCTTCGGCTCGATCAGCGCGACCGTCACGGGAACGGCTTGTTCAGCCGCGGCCGCCGTTGCGGTGGCCTGCGCCGCATGGAAGTAGTGGCCGGTCGCGATCGAGCCGGCTACGGCGAGGGCGCCCACGATGGCGGCGCCGCCGAGAAGGCGGCGGAAACGGCCGGCGCGGGGAGAATTTTGCGAGGGATGCATTTGCGCGCTCCAGATATGTAGTGTTCACTACAGATGTGGAGCTGGATGCCGCAGTGCAAGATACTTATGTACCATTCACTAAGAAAATTGTAGCCGCTTACCGCAAGAATGGGAAGGCGAAAGAGAAAATAAAGCGAGAACAAATAGATAGCATCAGGCGTTGAGTGGGGCGGAGCGCCGATTCTGAGGAGATTGAAGACATGGGCATGGGACGCCCCCGCGAATTCGACGCCGAAATGGCGTTGGACCAGGCGATGGAAGTGTTTTGGCGCCATGGCTATGAGGGCGCCACCATCGCCCAACTCACCGAGGCCATGGGCATCAACCCGCCCAGCCTCTATGCCTGTTTCGGCAACAAGGAAGGCCTGCTGAAGGCCGCGCTCGACCGCTACACCAAGCTGCGCGGCGTCTGGATGGACGAGGTGGTCGCAGCTCCGACTGCACGTGCCGTCGCCGAGCGGATGCTGATGGGCATCGCCGACAAGCAGACCGATCCCGCCAATCCGCCCGGATGCCTGCTCGTGCAGGGCGGCATTGCCTGCGGCACTGGGTCCGAGAACGTCCCCTTCGAGCTCGCCGCCCGCCGCGCCCAGAACGAGGACCAGCTCCGTGACCGCTTTGTGCGCGCCAAGGCGGAAGGCGATCTCAAGGAGAGCGCCGATCCCGCCGCGCTTGCGCGCTATGTGTCGGCGGTGTCGGTCGGCATGGGCGTGATGGCATCGTCAGGCGCGGACCGCGAAGCGCTGCGGCAAGTGGCTGATGTCGCCGTGCAGGCGGTCGAGGCGCAGTCGGCCGACAGAACCTAGCTATCTCGCAGAGAGCGACGGCGGCGCAACGAAGCCGCCGAACTCGCGCTCGATCAGTCCGGCCAGCGCAATCGTCGTGGGGTCCTCCAGATACGGCCCGATGATCTGGACGCCGACCGGCAGGCCCGACGGCGTGCGCTCGATTGGGACGGCGGTCGCCGGCAGTCCGCAGGTCGAAGCGGGATCGGCCCAGATGAAGCAGGCGTCCGAGTAGTTGTAAGGCTTGCCGTCGATGTCGAGCTGGCGCGCGTCGAACGGTTCGGACTGGTCCTGCGGAAAGGCGGGCACGGCGGCGGCCGGGTAGATCACCGCGTCGAATTCGCGGAAGAACTGATGCCACTTCTGTTGCAGCTGCAGGCGAGCCGCATCAAGCACCAGCCAATCGCGATGGATCATGCCCCAGCCGCGGGCGCGCTCGGCCTGCAGGCTGCGGTCGTCGGGCGAGAGGGCCGCGGCAACGCCTTGTGCCTCCGCGAGGGCGGCCGGTGTTAGGCGCGGGCTGCGCGCGCCGTTCAAGAGCCTCATGTAGAGCCGCGCGGAGTCCGCGAGATCCGGCAGCGAGGTGCTCGAACGTGCCACCCGCGCGCCTGAACGTTCGAGCCGCTCCGCCAATCGCCCGATCGCCGAACGCACGGCGTCCCCCGTCGGCATCAGCGGATGCGTGTCGATCACGAGGATCCTGAACTTCCTGAGCTGGTCATGGCGCGGCGCAGGCAGCGCGAGGCGATAGCCGACGCCATCGCGCGTCTCGTCGGGACCGGCAATCACGTCGAGCGACAGAGCGAGATCCGAGGCGGTGCGCGCCATCGGCCCAACGACGGCGAGATCGCCCTGGCCGGGGACGGGCAGTGCCGGCGGCAGGCTGTAGCCGCGCAGCGGGACGAGGCCGAGGCTCGGCTTGTGTCCGAACACGCCGCAGAAATGCGATGGGACGCGGATCGAGCCGCCGATGTCCGAGCCGATCGAGAGCGGACTGAAGCCGGCGGCCAGCGCCGCGCCGCATCCGCCGGAGGAGCCGCCGGGCGACCGGCCGAGATCCCACGGATTGTTCGTCGTGCCGTAAATCTCGTTGTAGCTCTGGAAATCCCTGAGCCCGATCGGGATATTGGTCTTGCCGATGATGATTGCGCCCGCCGCCTTCAGCCGCGAGACGAGCAGGGCGTCCTCCGCCGGCCTGAAATCCCTGAAATGTGGAAAGCCCCAGGTCGTCGGCAGGCCGGCGACGTTGAACGGTTCCTTGAGCGTGACGGGAATGCCGAGCAGCGGCAGCCGCTCGCCGCGGCCAAGCGCGGCATCGGCCGCGCGCGCGGCCTGCCTTGCGCGGTCGAAATCTCGCACAACGATCGCGTTGATCGGGCCATCCAGCGCTTCGATGCGCGCGATGGTGTGGTCGAGCAATTCGGAGGCGGAGATTGTCCGGGCGTGCAGGGCGCCAAGGAGCGCACCGATCGAGCCGTAGTTCAGGTCAACGGCGTCTGCGGTCATTCATGAGCTCCCTTGCATCGCAGCTGAAATTTCGTAGCCCGGATGGAGCGGAGCGCAATCCGGGACCGGTCCCAACGCGGATGCAGGACCCCGGACTACGCTCCGCTCCATCCGGGCTACGAAGATGCAATGTCGGAAGCGGGATGAGGAGGCGGCGGAGCGGGAACCAGATCTGTCTGCCGGTCGGGACGGGGGCGTGCGTTCTTGAAATTTCACAGGACGCCGTCATGCCCGGGCTTGTCCCGGGCATCCACGTTCTCAGTGCTGCATGGTTCAGGCGTGGATGGCCGGGACAAGCCCGGCCATGACGGGATGGGGAGCGTCAGGACGCTTCCTTCAGCACCGGCGAAGCCGATTCCTCGGCCTTCAGCTCCTCGAGACTGCGATGCCTGGGTTCGATACCCATCGCCCAGACCGTGATGACCTGCACCACGAGGAGGCCGATCATCAGCGCCATCACGCCGGCGACGCCACGCGACTCGAACAGCGAGACCACGAGGAACGGCGTGACGATCGTGGCACCACGTCCAAGCGTGTTGACGATGCCGGAGGCGCGCAGGCGGACCTCGGTCGGGAACAGTTCGGGGATGTAGATGCCGAACAGCAGCGCGACCAGCACGTAGATCGGCACGGTCAGCGCGAAGCCGACGGCCGGCAGCAGGATCGGATCCGAGATCATGGGATAGACGATGCCCAGCGCCACCGTGATCAGCGACGCGCCGATGATGGTCGGCTTGCGGCCCCAGCGGTCGGCGGTCAACGCACCGATGGCCGAGCCGATCGGCGCGCCGAGCGCCATCAGCAGCGAATAGCCGAACGAGGTCGCGATCGAGAGGCCCTGCTTGACGAAGAACACGGGCAGCCAGGTCACGAAGCCGTAGAGCAGGGTGTTGATCGTGATCAGGCAGACCGAGCCGACGATCATCCGCGACAGCAGGGGCGCGGTGAACAGCGTGCCGAGATCGGCGGCGACGGGGACTGAGGTGACGGGCGCGGGAGCCGGCAAAGGCTGGCCCTGCGCCGCCTCCTTCTCGATGGCCTGCATCAGTGCTTCCGCTTCCGCGGTGCGTCCCACCGCTTCCAGCCAGCGCGGCGATTCCGGCAGCGACTTGCGCATGTACCAGACGACGAGCGCGCCGACGCCGCCGAGCACGAACATCGAGCGCCAGCCGAATTGCGGCACCAGCACGGAGGCAACCAGCAGCGCGACGGGCAGGCCGGTGACGACGCAGACGGTGGTGAATCCGAGCCATTTGCCGCGGGTGCGCGCGGGCACGAATTCCGTCATCGTCGAATAGCCGACGACGTTCTCGGCCCCGAGACCGACGCCCATCACGAAGCGGCAAGCGATCAGGAAGGCCATGTTCGGTGAGAACGCCGCGGCGAGGGAGGCGAGGCCGAAAAGCAGCAAATTGAATTGATAGGTGAAGCGGCGTCCGTAACGGTCGCCGAGGAAGCCGGTGCCGAACGATCCCAGCATCATGCCGACGAAGGTCGCGGAGATGAAGGCGGCGTTCTGGGCGAGGGTCGAAAAGCCCGTCTTCAGCGTCACGCTGAGCACGGTCCCGGCGATGTAGATGTCGAAACCGTCGAAAAACATGCCGATGCCGATCAGCAGCATGATGCGGCGATGAAATGGTCCGATCGGCAGCCGATCCAGACGGCCGCCTGCGTTCACCGATGTCGACATATACGCTCTCCCTTGACTGTCGGTTGATGCGGCCCGCCTTCTTCGGGCGGTCAGCCGCTCCTGGTCTCTGTCAGTTCAATCGTTTCTGGTTGGCCGTGTCGCGGTACCAGTCGAACGGCTGCTCGTGCGTCGCGACCATCACGCTCTTGGTGTTGAAATGGTCGTTGAAGCTCTCGGTGCCGCATTCGCGCCCGATGCCGGAATCGTCGACGCCACCCCAGGGCGAGGCCGGGTCGAGCCGGTGATGATCGTTGATCCAGACGATGCCGGCCTTGACGGATGCGGCAACGCGATGCGCACGGGCGACGTCGCGGGTGCGGATCGCGGCGGCGAGGCCGAACGGCGAGTCGTTGGCAAGGCGGAGCGCGTCGGCTTCGTCCTTGAATGGCGTCACCGAGGTGAAGGGGCCAAAGACCTCCTCCTGGAAGATCCGCATGTCGGATTTGACGTCGGCGAACACGGTCGGCTCGACGAAATAGCCGTTGTCGTGGCCGGGTACCTTGGCGGCAACGCCGCCGGTGACGAGACGCGCACCATCGGCGTGGCCATAGCCCACATAGCTGAGAACGCGGTCGCGCTGTTTGGCCGAGATCACGGGACCCATCTGGGTGGCGGGATCGAAGGGATCGCCGACGCGGATCGTGCGGGTCTTGGCCTGCAGCTTCTCGACGAACTCGTCGTAGATCGAGGCCTGCACGATATGGCGCGAGGCACAGACGCAGGTTTGGCCTGCGCCGATGAACGCGCCGAACGCGGCGTAATTGACGGCGCGGTCGACGTCGAAATCGTCGAACACCATCACCGGCGTCTTGCCGCCGAGCTCCATGGTCTGATGCGCAAACACCTTTGCGGCGGCGCTGCCGGCGATGCGGCCGGCCTCGGTGCCGCCGGTCAGGACCAGCTTGTCGATGTCGCCATGCTCGGCCAGCATCTTGCCCGCGCTCTGGCCGAGGCCGAGNACNATATTGAAGACGCCGGGCGGAAGGCCCGCTTCGCTGAAGATCTGCGCGAGCTTCAAGGTCGTGAGCGGCGTGTATTCGGACGGCTTGACCACGGTGACGCATCCGGTCGCCAGCACCACGGCGAGCGACTTGCACAGGATCATCAGGGGGTGATTGAACGGCGTGCAATTGGCGACAATGCCGATCGGCGTGCGGAGCGTGTAGTTCAGATACGCGCCTTCGACGGGGATCACGGAGTCGCGGCGCGACAGTGCAACGCCGGCGAAGTAACGGAAGAAGTCGGGCAGGCGGGAGAGCTGGGCGCGGGTCTCGTTGACCGGNCGGCCGTTGTTGAGGGTCTCCAGCCGGTACAGGCTGTCGAGATTGGCCTCGAACGCATCCGCAAGNCTGTTGATCAGNCGGGCGCGGGCGCGCGTGTCCANGCCGCCCCAGGCCTTGCCTTCGAACGCGGCGCGCGCGCTTTTCATGGCGCGGTCGATGTCTTCCGCAGTGGAGTTCGGAATGCGGGCGATCACGTCGCCGGTCGCGGGATTGCGGACATCGAGCATCGCGCCGTTACCGGCTTCGACTTCACGCCCATCGACGAAATTGCCGTGGATTTCAACGTCGATCGACGCGGGTTTTGACGGGATGTTCATGACGACCTCTCTTCCACGATGACGGCGTTACGCTTGAGCGCCGGCAGAACGCGTTTTTCGGTGGCCCCGATATGGGCCTTGATGATGCGCGCGGCGGTTCGCGTCTCGCGCTGTTGCATGGCGTTGATCAGGGCGACGTGCTCGGCAACGAGCTTCGCCGGATCGTGGCCCTTCAGATTGGAAATGCTGACGCGGACCAGCCGATCGGCCTGGCCGATCAGGTCGCACAGCGCGGTCGCCATGCGGCGATTGCCGGACGCGTGCGCCAGCGCGGTGTGGAAGCCGCGATTGTAGGCGATGAAGTCTTCGTGGTTGCCCGAGAAACGGCGGAATTCGTCGAGCGATTTCAGGACGCTGTCGGGCGCGCTCTCGATCGCTTCCGCGACGCAGGCCGGCTCCAGCGCAAGGCGGAAGCGCAGCAGGTCGCGGGCGTCCGAGAGCGAGATCGGCGTGACCCGGTAGCCCTGGCGCGGCTGCACCGTCACGAGGTGCTCTCGCTGCAGCCGCAGAAGCGCGTCCCGGACCGGTTGCCGGCTCACTTCGTAGCGCTCGGCAAGATCCTGCTCTCGCATTTCATCGCCGGGGGCCAAGCGACAAGCTAAAATATCAGATCTGAGGCGATCATAGATATTCTCGCGCAAAAGCATCATATTGATGGTCTCCTTGGCATTAATATCTCAGTCGTGATATTTCACGTCAAGAGCCAAATGCTTGAATTCTTTGACAGTTGATTTATCAGTCAGGGCAGTTCAGGCCGCGTTGGCGGCCGAGGAAGTGAAGGGAAGACCGGATATGGACAGGCTTTTTGCCAACGGGACCGTCAACGCCGCGCAGTCGGGCGAGGGGCCGCCGTTGTTCCTCTTCCACTCGCTGTTGTCGGATCGCGCGAGTTTCGATGCGATCGTGCCGGAGTTGCAGCGGACGTTCCGGACCATCGTGCCCGAACTGCCGGGGTTCGGCCGCTCACGCGCCGTCGAAGGCGGTCTTGCGGCGGTTGCGGACCGGATGGCGGAGGCGGTGCGCGATGCCGCGGGCGGGGCGCCGGCGATCGTGCTTGGCAATGGCTATGGCGGTTTCGTCGCGCTGCAGATGGCGATCCGGCATCCCGAGATCGCGAGCAGGCTCGTTCTCGCCGACAGCGGTGCGGCGTTCTCCGAGCCCGGCCGCGAGGCGTTTCGCAACATGGCGAAGGTGTCGCGCGACAAGGGATTGGAAGCCATCACCGACGTCGCCATGCGGCGCCTGTTCGCGCCCGAATTCCAGGAGCAGCATCCGGAGCTGATGCAGGACCGTCGTGCGGCGTTTCTGCGGACCGATCCCGATGTGTTTCGTGCCGCGTGCGATGCCCTGGCGAGCCTCGATCTCCGCGCTGAGCTTGCCACGGTGAAGGTCCCGGTGCTCGTTCTCGTCGGTGAGCACGACGAGGCGACACCTCCGCCGATGTCGCATGAACTCGCCGCCGGATTGCCGAGCGCCGAGCTCAAGATCATTCCGGGTTGCGCGCACGTGCCGCAGCTTCAGTCGCCGCGGCAGTTTCTCGGCGCACTCGCGGGCTTCCTGCCCTGACTGGCCGCGCCGGAGCCGCCCGATGTTCGAGCCGGCGATGCCTTCCGAACGGTTAATGCTGCGGCCCGGCGGAGAGCTGACGAACGGCCGTGCGCGCCTGTTTTGCCTGCCGCGTCAAGGGTCCCCGGCGGCGTGGCGCGTGCCGTGCGGGAGCGAAATTCCTCAATGATTTGTACTGTGCATGGGGTTGTTTTCGCACTTTTTGTTTCGGCAACCACAGGCAGCAAGGACAGGCGGATCCGCCGTCCGCATTGAAGCGGACCTCCTAAGAGTTTTTACACACAGTTCTGGCAGCTTCCTGCGCGTCAATATCCGCAACCTGCATCGCCGCGTCTCTTTGCGCGCACGAAAAGACGGGGCCAGCGGGCATCGAGGGGGCGTAAGCCATGACTGCACTTGCTTCGGACGCCGGTCGCGCCAGGAGCGGGATCGTGCCGATCCTGCTGTGCGTCGTGCCATTCAGCCAGATCCCGCTCGATGCCTACACGCCCGGCCTGCCGCAGATGGTCGTGGATCTCGCCGCAGATCCCGCCGCGATGCAGAACACGGTCACCGCCTACATGCTCGGCATGTCTCTGGCGCTGGTGCCGGTCGGGATCGCCTCCGACACGCTCGGCCGCCGCAACGTCCTGCTCGCGGGACTGTCGGTGCTCATCACGATGAGCATCGCTTGCGCGCTCGCCACCAGCGCCTCGCTGCTGCTCGCCTTGCGCTTCCTGCAGGGCATCGGCGGCTGCACCTGTCTCGTCGTCGCCTATGCGGTCGCAGCCGACTGTTTTCGCGGCCGTGAACTCACCGCGATCTCCGGCCTGCTTGGCGCGGCCTGGGGGCTCGCACCGGTGCTGGCGCCGGCGGCCGGCGGCTTCATCGTCGAGCTGACCTCCTGGCGCGGTGTCTTCATCGTCATCGCCATCGCCGCGGCCATCGTCGCCGCGATCGTCGTCTTCCTTCTGCCCGAGACGTTGCCGGCCGAGCGCCGCGCGCCGTTCGATCCGCACCGCACCGCCGGCATCCTGCGCGATGCGCTCATGCGCCCGGGCTTCCTCGCCTTCGTGCTGGTCTTCGCNGCGGCGGCGAGCGCCCAGCTGGCGTTCGGCGTCGTCGCGCCGTTCTTCTACCAGACCGGCCTCGGCTATTCCGCTGCCGTCTACGGCCTCGTCGCGCTCGGCCTCGGCGGCGTCAATCTCGCCGGGGAGCTCGGCTGCGCGCACTTCGCNCGCTTCATGCCGGCCCGCGTCATGGGCTTCGGCGCNTTCGCGCTGTTTCTTGCCGGTTCGGTCGTTCTGACCGCGACCGGCACGATTGTCGGTCTCGATTTCGTNTCGATCACGATCGGCGGCGCACTGGTGCTCGGCGGCTGCGGCGTGCTGTGCCCGATGATGTACGGCATGGCGCTCGGCCTGTTCGAGCGCGACCACGGCCTGATCGGCGGCCTCATCAGCGCGCTCTGCTATCTCGCCGTCAGCGGCGCCATGGCGATCGCGGCGGTGTTGCCCGAGGCGACGCAGGCCCCGATCGGATGGCTTTATCTCGGCCTCTGCGCCGTCGCAGGCATGCTGCTCGCGATCTCGCTGCCCTCAGCGCGCCAGGCCACACAGACGTAGGGAAGGAACATTCTTATGACCACTGTTGGCATTCGCGGCACATTCTTCGATTTCGTCGACGATCCCTGGAAGCACGTCGGCAACGAGCAGGCGGCTGCGCGTTTCCACGAGGACGGCCTGATGATCGTCACCGACGGCGTCATCAAGGCGTTCGGTCCCCATGACAAGATCGCCGCCGCTCATCCGGGTGTCGCGGTCACCCATATCAAGGACCGCATCATCGTCCCCGGCTTCATCGACGGCCACATCCATCTGCCGCAGACGCGCGTGCTCGGAGCTTACGGGGAGCAGCTCCTGCCGTGGCTGCAGAAATGGGTCTATCCGGAAGAGCTCAAATACCGGGATCGCAACTATGCGCGCGAGGGCGTGAAGCGTTTCCTCGACGCACTGCTGGCGTCCGGCACCACCACCTGCCAGGCCTTCACGAGTTCATCGCCGGTTTCGACCGAGGAGCTGTTCGAGGAAGCGGCCCGCCGCAACATGCGCGTCATCGCGGGCCTGACCGGCATCGATCGCAACGCGCCGGCCGATTTCATCGATACGCCCGAGAATTTCTACCGCGACAGCAAGCGGCTGATCGCGCAGTACCATAACAAGGGCCGCAACCTCTACGCCATCACGCCGCGCTTCGCCTTCGGCGCCTCGCCGGAGCTGCTGAAAGCATGTCAGCGCCTCAAGCACGAGCATCCCGACTGCTGGGTCAACACCCACATCTCCGAGAATCCGGCCGAATGCAGCGGCGTGCTGGTCGAGCATCCCGACTGCGAGGACTATCTCGGCGTCTACGAGAAGTTCGATCTGGTCGGGCCGAAGTTCTCCGGCGGCCACGGCGTCTATCTCTCGAACAACGAATTCCGCCGAATGTCGAAGAAGGGCGCCGCGGTGGTGTTCTGCCCGTGCTCGAACCTGTTCCTCGGCAGCGGCCTGTTCCGCCTCGGCCGCGCCACCGATCCCGAGCATCGCGTCAAGATGTCGTTCGGCACCGACGTCGGCGGCGGCAACCGCTTCTCGATGATCTCCGTACTCGATGACGCCTACAAGGTCGGCATGTGCAACAACACGCTGCTCGACGGCAGCATCGACCCCACACGCAAGGACCTTGCGGAAGCCGAGCGCAACAAGCTCTCGCCCTATCGCGGCTTCTGGTCGATCACGCT
>JGI25153J46596_10001963_pt1 | contig 12198 bp, 10 predicted proteins | sample AraplaMF_Col_mMF_FD_46596 | JGI IMG/M metagenome (IMG submission 46596)
ATGTTGCTGGAGGGCGGCAACGCGGGCCCGGCCGATTGGAGCGGCACATCCATATGCCGGATCCGCCATGCTCCCAGCAGGCGATAGCCACGGCCGACCGTCGTGCCCAGCATGTCGCGATCGGAGCCGAAAGCCTTGCGGATCGCCGCGATATGGACCCGAAGCGCGCTCTCCTCGACGAAGACGCCCCGCCACACCCGCTCCGCCAGGTCGGTCTTGGAGACCAGATCGCCCCCCGCCTGAACCAATTCCGCAAGAATTTCAAAGGCCCGCCCCCCCAACGGGACGGACTTCCCGATGGAGCGCAGTTCTCGCCTGGCAAGATCGATTTCCCACCCCGCGCATACGTAGACAGGGCGCTGGCCTTGCCCAACCATCATTGGGATCGCCCCAAGCAATTTCCAAGTTCCGGCCAATACCATCGGCCCCCGGGGAGAAAAAGCAATTCGCCCAAAGGCAAAGGTGATCTGCAATCCCGGAACCTGAGCCGCGGCGTCGCCGCGCTATGTTCGGCGGCAGCTATCGCCATCGCCGTCGGGCGCGCCGTCCGCCGGCCGGCGGCTGGGCGGGGGTGCAGGCGGCGCGAACGCGTCGCCCGACACCGGCTTCCCGACCCGATGCCGTCAGGCCGCGAGCAGCGACGGTCTCAAATTCCTCGTCGCTGCGCGCTTGACCTTCTCGAAGGCCAGGGTCTCGATCTGTCGCACGCGCTCGCCGGAAATGGATAGCTCACGCCCGAGCTCCTCCAGGCTCGGCGGATCCTCGCGGAGCCGCCGCGCCACGAACACACGCCGCTCACGCCCCGTCAGCACGTCAAGGGCTGAACGCAGCGCTTTTGCCTTGTGCGTGCGTTCATCCTGTTCGGCGACGATCGCCTCGGCGTTCGGCGATTGGTCGACCAGCATCGCCTCCCAGTCGGTCGGCCCATCATCGCTGATCGGCGCATTGAGGGAAACGTCGCCCGTCAGGCGGCTGCTCATCTCGATCACTTCGTGGACGGGGACCACCAGCTCGCGCGCGATGGTCTCAGCCATCTCCTGCGTGAGCCCCGTCTTGTCGCCGCCGCACTTGCGCATGGCGCGCCTGAAGCCAAAGAACAGCTTCCGCTGGGCGGCCGTGGTCCCCATCTTGACCAGCGAGCGCGACCGCAGAATGTATTCGTGGATGGCCGCCTTGATCCACCACAGCGCATAGGTGGAAAACCTTGCGCCGCGGCCGGGCTCGAAATGCGAGGCCGCGATGACGAGGCCGAGATTGGCTTCACCGATCAGATCGGCCAGCGGAAGATCATATCGCTGATAGCGGCGCGCGACCTTCGCCGCGAGCCGGAGATGACTGGTGACGAGCGCATCCGTCGCCCTGGGATCGCGATGCTCCTGCCAGCGCTGCGCCAGCTGCTGCTCGCGTGCCGGCTCAAGCAAACCATATCGCTTGATGAGAGTGGCGTATTCATCGACGAGATGTCGCGACCTGTCACCGGTCAACACCTCTTGTCTGTCAATCGTCGTGGTGTGCGCATTCATGGGTAGCTCCAATCCATCAAGTCCGGCACACGAACCCTAGGAGAGGACACCGCAGTACATCTATTAAATTGGGATTCAGGATTCTAAATTCGCCGTAAGCGTGTACGCCATTTCGGCTTCGAATTTCAAAATCGCACGGCGCGCTCTGAATGCGATCTGGAAGCGCCAATTCCGGTGAAGTGCCGATCAACAAGGCTCAAGATTAGTTGAGCTTTGTAAAAGGCAATTTAGTAGGGCGCGGGTGCGTTCCTCCTACATCCCCATCATGCATCCGCTGTCTGGATGCAGACTCAACCGAGCAGTTCGCGTCCGACACGAACACACGCCATTTGCGGCGTGCGGGCGCTTGCGCGACCAGCGGGCTGCCGCATCGACCGCATGGAGAAAGACAATGACCTCAATCAAGGCAATCGCCGTCGCAGGGCTTCTGTCCATGATGGCGGCAGCACCGGCCTTCGCGCAGGAAGCCATCCAGGAGCCGGGCGCGTTTTCGTTCTTTTACCCGAATCTGGACGTCCTGAACGGCGGCGCGCCGACGCCGGCCTACGAGCTGGAAGGCCAGCCGCCCTCAGTGCTGCAGTCCTACAACGAACGGGACGCCGGCATGGCCGGTCCGGAAATCTGGCATCCCCGGCGGGTGCATCACGCATCCCGCATCAGGCATGACGATCGCCATCACGGGTGACCCTATGTCTGGCCGCTGTTCTCATCGGGGCAGACGATCTCCACCCGGCCTCCCGGGCCGGGGTGGATGATCAGGCGAAAGCCGTGCAGCTTCACGATCGCCGACACCAGGTTGAGGCCGAGCCCGAAGCCAGGCGTGTTGCGAATCTTGTCCGAGCGATAGAACCGCCGCAGCACCGCCTCCCGCTCCTGATCGCTGATCCCCGCCCCCGTATCCGTCACGCGTAAAATGGTCTCGCCCTGGCCGCGCGACAGCGCGAGTTCGACACGGCCGCCCCGGGGCGTGAACTTGATGGCGTTGTCGACGAGATTGGCCACCGCCTCCAGCAACAGGTCGCGATCGCCGCGCACCGAAAGCTTGCCCGATATGTCAACGCTGAGTGCGATCTGCTTGTCCTCGGCGATCGGCTCGTACATGTCGCAGACCTCGCGCAGCATCTCGCAGAGCGCAACGTCGCCGAACGCCGACGATCTCCGGCTGTTCTCGATCTCCGCAAGCCGCAACAGCGCCGTGACGATTGACAGTGACTGGTCGATGCCGGCGATCGCCTTGTCGACGACCTCCTGGAGCTGTTCCAGGGTCGCCGCGTTGGTGCGGCCGCGCTCGAGCGTCAGGCGGGCGCGCGTCAGCGGCGTGCGCAGATCGTGAGCGATGTCGTTGCCGACGCCGGCCAATGCGTTGATCGTGGTCTCCAGCTCGTCGAGCATGCCGTTGACGATGGCGGCGAGCCGCGAGAATGGTTCATCGACGTCCCGGTGCGGCAGCCGCTCGCGCAGATGTCCGGCGATGATGCGCTGGACCCGCAGGTTGACCTCCTCGACCCGCCGGCGGGCGCGGGCGCTCAGCCAGGCGCCGGCGAGCAGCCAGAGGAAGAACGCGGGCAACAGGCCGAGCGCCAGCGCGGCTCCGACGACCTTGAAGACTTCGGCGGTTTCATCGACGTTTCGTCCGACCACCAGTATGTCGCCGTTGTCGAGGCGCCGCGCGACGGTTCTGACCGATGTTGCGCCGGCATCCCTGCTGTCGAGGCTCACGAGCGGCGCGCTGCGCGCCGGCGCGCCGACCTCCACCCCGTCCGGCAGCGCCGCGATGTTGCCGGCAAGCCGGTCCCTCTTTGCGTCAAACACGCCGGCGAACTGCACACCGCGCGAATCCTGCATCAGATGATCGTCGATCGCGCTGATCATGCGATCGCGCGGCAGCCCGGCAAAGAACCCGGCCTGCGTCGTGATCGCGCGGTCGGAACGCGCGATCAGGTAGCTGTCGATGCTGAAGTAGATGAACGCGAACAGGACCGTGACAAAGATCGCAAAAAGGCCGGCCAGGGCCGCGGTCCAGTGAAACGTCTTGGAGCGGATGAACTGCAACTGAAGCTTCCCGAACCCGCCGCCCGGTTGCCCTGCCGGCCGCAACGGCACGGGGCGCCCGGCACGGTTGCCATAAGCCAATCAGGATACGGCGCGCAGAATGAACCCCGCGCCGCGGACATTGTGAATCATCGGGATATCGCCGGGGCCGTCGACCTTGTGCCGCACGCGGCCCATATGCACGTCGACCAGGTTGGTGGCCGGAACGAATTTGTAGTTCCAGACCTCCTCGAGCAGCATCGCGCGCGTCAACAATTGGTCGCTCCGCCGCATCATGTATTCGAGCAGGCGAAATTCGCGCGGCAAAAGATCGATCTTGCGGTCGCCGCGCTTTACCGTGCGTTCGATCAGGTCGAGTTCCAGCGGCCCGACCCGCAAGGTCGTTTCCCGCGTTTCCGGCGGGCGGCGCAGCAGCGCCTCGATGCGCGCGACGAGTTCGACGATCGCAAACGGCTTGGTCAGGTAATCGTCGCCGCCCATGCGCAATCCGCGCACGCGGTCATCGACCGCGCCAAGCGCGCTCAGCACGAGCACCGGCGTGCGCACCTGGTCCTTGCGCAAGGACTCGATCACCGTGAGACCGTCCATTCCCGGCAGCAGGCGGTCGACGATCATGGCGTCCGGCCGCAGATCGCGCGCCTTGGCAAGGCCATCCAGCCCGTCCGCCGACCATTCCACCTCGAAGCCGCGATCGGCCAGTTCGGCGGAGATTTCTCCCGCCGTCTCGTTGTCGTCTTCTATGAGAAGAACCTTCGTCATCTGATCGGTCCGATTGCCCTCAAGATACCACTCGACGCGCGGTTACAATGATACGCCAGCCAACCGACAAAGCCATCGCGATGCCGCCCGCCTCGCCGCCCGCCCGGGGGGCCGTACCGCCGCCTCGGTGCGAGCACGGCGGGCCCACTCCAGACAGGTAACCCTCGCCGGCGGGTAGCGCCAATAAATAGCAATTTAATCAACCGGCGGGCCTGCATTGTCGCTCCAGCCGGCGCGATTTTGGGCAGATCAGGCCTGCGCGACCCTCACGCCGAGTTGAAAGGCGCGTGAAGCGATATTCGCTTTGGACGAGGACGGATCATCCGCACGTCACTGCAAGAAGCCACCCCGGCTTCCCCTCACCGAATGGAGAATACCATGCGTAACGTAAAACTCCTGTCCGCTGCCCTGCTCGCCGCAGCCACTCTCGCCACGCCGGCATTCGCCGCCACGCACACCACGCGGCATTTTGCGACCAGCGACAATGCGGGCATGGCGTCCGTCGTTCGTTCGACCAACCGCGATAGCTGCGTCCGCGCGCCTGATGTCGGCGCCTATGCCACTCAACCGTGGAGCGTGCCGCCCTGCGAGCCCAACACGGGTTACTGATCCGCGCGCTGCGAAGTGACGAAACGCTGACGGGCTGGCGGGCATCCTCGCCAGCCCGTCTTCCTGTGCGCCGAAGCGCTCGCCGTGAAGCACGCAGCGCCGCCCCGCTTCGTGAAGCGAATAACGGCGAATTTAATGGATGCGTTGTGCATCGCACCTATCTCTCACTCATCCGACGTTTCGTCCGCGCGAGCCGCTGAAGTTCGCGCGTAACGGCGCCGAACAATCTGACTGAAAAGGAGTGTCACGATGAAACGGATGATCACGATACTGGCAACGGCTCTGCTCGCTTCGAGCCTGGTGACGGGCGCCGCCGAGGCTCGCGGTGGCGGCGGCGGTGGCGGTCACGGCGGCGGCTTCGGTGGCGGCGGCCATATGGGCGGCGGCTTTGGCGGCGGAGCCCATTTCGGCGGCATGGGGGGCGGCGAGCATCTGGGAGGCCTCGGCGATGGCCATTTCGGCGGCGTCGGTCACATCGGCGCGCATGGCTTCGGACTCCGTCAGCACGCCCTGCATCGCTTCGGCGGATACGGTTACGGATACTACGGCTATCCCGATTGCTACGACTGGTACGTGCTGCACCCCAACACCCCCTTGCCGCTCAGCTGCAGCTGAACTCGCCGCACAGACTTCTGTGTGTGCGGGCCTTCGGTTCGGAGGACGTCATCCGGTCTCCCTGGCGTCCTCCGGACCGATCTTCCCCCAATAGCCGGCCGACGTTGCGCGGATTTCGCGCCACGCGCTCGTCGTGCCGACCGGACGACACTGGAGAACACCATGAAGCGCATTCTGATGATCACGGCCGCCTCGGCCCTCCTCTGCGGCCAGGCCGCGGCGCAGCAGGCCGGGGTGATGCCGACACCTTCGCTCTCGACCACCTCGCCACTCGGCATGGTGCCAAGCGCACCGGTCGGCGGCACCGGCATTCCATTTGGCGCAACGGAAATCGCTTCTCCGGGGGTGAGCCCGGTACCGCTCCCCTCGGGAGGCATGATCGGCGGCACCACGTGCTCGACCATCGGTACGGCACCGTCAACGATGTTCGGATCGGCCAACTCGTTTGACGGCGGCGGCCTGGCGACCGGCACCGTCACACCGCAGAGCACGATGGCAATGTCCTCCTCCGGAATTCCGGCGACATCGGCCCTGATCGACACTTCGGGCACCCAAAGCATGTGCGGCGCCGGCTCCGGCAATCTTGCCGCGTCATCGGCGCCGATGTCACCGACGGCGCCGGGCGGTGTGGCGCGTACCGGCATTCCAATGGGGTCGACGGAGATCGGCAATCTCGGGATCAGCTCCGCCGCGACGGTGCCGACCATGACCGTGACGCCCACCATCGCTCCACTGATCGCGACGACGCCCGCCGTCGCGCTTCCAGCCCCGAACACGACAACCGTCCCCGCCTCCACCACCGACCCCATCACAGGGATTCCGAACATCACGGGGATACCGAACACGGTGCCGGGACTGTCACCCGCGGCCACCATGCTCCGCTGAGCATAAACCCACGCGCGAGAAGCAGCCATGAAGATGAAAGTCGCAATACCCGCAATCCTGGTCGGCGCCGTCGCCGCAGGCGGTCTTCTCTACCTGACCCACGCCGATGCGTTCAAACCCGCCGCGGCGACGGCGCCACCAGCCGCGGTTCCGGTCGTGGCCGATGTGGTCGCGCAGCACGACGTGCCGATCTACCAGAACGGGGTCGGCACCGTGATCGCCTACAACACCGACGTCGTGCGGGCNCAGATCCAGGGCCAGCTCATCAGCATCAACTTCACCGAAGGACAGACCGTGCATGCCGGCGACCTGCTCGCGCAGATCGATCCACGTCCCTACCAGGCCCAGATCGACCAGTTCGAGGGAAATCTGGAGCGCGACCAGGCGCAACTCACCAATGCCCGCGCCAATCTCACGCGCTANAACCAGCTCGGCGACAAGGGCTGGGCCACGCCGCAGCTGATCGAGACCCAGAAAGCGCAGGTCGGCCAGCTCGAGGCCGCGATCAAGACCGACCAGGCGCTGATCGAAGCCGCCAAGGTGCAACTCAGCTACACCCGGCTGACCTCGCCGATCGACGGCGTGGTCGGAATTCGCCAGATCGACGTCGGCAACATCATCAGCCCCACGACCGCCAACGGGCTTGTCGTCGTCACGCAGCTCGATCCTATCTCGCTGATCTTCACCCTCCCGGAAGGGGTGCTGCCGCAGATCCTCGCGCAGCAGCAAGTAGCCAAAACGCCGCTTTCCGTCCTCGCCTATAACCAGGACGACACCGCCCTGTTGGGACAGGGTGTGCTCGCGCTGGTCAACAACGAGATTCTGCAGACGACCGGTTCGATCCAGCTCAAGGCGACCTTTCCCAACAAGTCTCGCACGTTGTGGCCGGGCGAACTGGTGAATGCGCGGCTGCTCGTCACCATCAGGCATAACGGCCTGACCGTCCCGGCTTCGGTCGTGCAGCAAGGACCGAACGGGGCCTATGCCTATGTCATCAAGCCGGACGATACGGTCGCGATCCGTCCGCTCAAGGTCGCGCAAGTCACCGATGGCCAGGCGCTGATCGATTCCGGACTGAAGGTCGGCGAGCAGGTCGTGGTCGACGGACAGTACCGGTTGCAGGCCGGCACGCATGTGACGCTTCTGCACGGCGAAGCGGCCGACGAAGCGGCGGCACAGCAAGCACAGCAGGCGATAATCCCATGAACATATCCGCGCCCTTCATTCAGCGGCCGATCGCGACCGCGCTCCTGATGGTCGGCCTTCTGGTCGGCGGCCTGGTCGCCTATCCGCTGCTGCCGATTGCGGCGCTCCCGAATGTCAACTATCCGACGCTTCAGGTCACGGCGCAGTTGCCGGGCGCCGATCCGCAGACCATGGCGGCGTCGGTCGCGACGCCGCTCGAACTCCAGTTCGGCCAGATTCCAGGCCTCGCCCAGATGACATCGGCGAGCGCGCTCGGCTTCACCCAGATCACGCTGCAGTTCGACCTGAACCGCCAGATCGATGGAACGGTCAGCGATACGCTGTCGGCGATCAACGCTGCGAGCCCGTTCCTGCCGGCCGGCATCCCCTACCCGCCGACGATCCGCAAGGTCAATCCGGCCGACACGCCGATCCTCGTGCTCGGCCTGACCTCGGAAAGCCTGCCGCTGACCACGGTAGACGCCTACGCGGAAAACATCCTGCTGCAGAAGATTTCGCAGATACCGGGGGTCGGCCTCGTCGGCCTCGGCGGCCAGCAAAAGCCGGCCGTGCGCGTGCAGCTCGATCCGCAGGCGCTTGCCGCACGCGGCATCAATCTCGAGGACGTCCGCACGGCGCTCGGCCAGGCCAACGTCGACCTGCCGAAAGGCACGCTCAACAGCCCGCGCCAGACCTACACACTGAACACCAACGACCAATTGCTGAGCGCGGAGGACTACGCCAACCTGGTGATTGCCTACCGAAACGGCTCGCCGGTTCGCATCCGCGACGTCGGCCGCGCCGTCAGTGCGCCGGAAAACGACCTGATCGCCGGCTGGTACAACAACCAGCGCGCGGTCATCATGGCGATCCAGCGCCAGCCCGGCGCCAACGTCATCGACACCGTCGAGCGGATCAAGGCGATGATGCCGGTGCTGCAGGCCTCGATCCCGCCGGCGGTCAAGATCCACGTCATCTCCGACCGCACCGACACGGTTCGCGCCTCGATCCACGACGTTCAGTTCACGCTGATACTGACCGTCGCGCTGGTGGTGATGGTGATCTTCGTCTTCCTGCGAAACTTCTGGGCGACGGTCATTCCGGCCATCACCGTTCCGTTGTCGCTGATCGGCACCTTCGCCGTCCTCTACGAACTCGGCTACAGCCTCGACAATTTGTCGCTGATGGCGCTGTCGATCGCCGTGGGCTTCGTGGTCGACGACGCCGTCGTCGTGATCGAAAACATCGTGCGACACATGGAGGGCGGCGCCACGCCGTACGAGGCGGCGCTGAAGGGCGCCGGCGAAATCGGCTTCACCATCATGTCGATCACGCTGTCATTGATCGCCGTGTTCATTCCGCTGTTCCTGATGGGTGGGTATGTCGGGCTTCTGTTCCGCGAATTCGCCGTCACCGTCAGCGTCGCGCTGGTGCTGTCGCTGCTGATCTCGCTGACCCTGACGCCCATGATGTGCGCGCGGCTGCTCAAGCCGGAAAGCAGGACGCACGGGCGGCTGTACCGAATCTCTGAAGGCGGCTTCGATGCCTTGCTCGGCGCCTACGAGGCGGGGCTCAGAATCGTGCTGCGCCACCGCTTCATCACGCTGCTGACGATGTTTGCGACCATCGCACTGACCGGCTATCTCTACGTGGTCATTCCCAAGGGCTTCTTTCCGCAGCAGGACACCGGGCTCATCATCGGCCTGTCCGAAGCCGCGCAGGACATTTCCTATCAGGCGATGACGGAGCGCCAACAGGCGCTGCTCAACGCCATCATCAGGGATCCGGCGGTCGCATCCATCGGATCGGCGATCGGCGCCGGCGGCGGCAACACCACGGTCAACAACGGCCGCATCTACATTGCGCTCAAGCCCTACAAGCAACGCGACAGCATGGAAACGGTGCTCGCGCGCCTGCGGACCAACCTGGCCAAGATCCAGGGCATCACGCTCTACATGCAGGCCGCGCAGGACATCACCATCGGCGGCCGCGTCTCGAAAACCCAGTATCAGTATACGCTTGACGACGCCGATCCCGGCGAACTGAACCATTGGGCGGCACTGTTCCTCGACCGGATCAAGAAGATCCCCGGCATCACCGACGTCGCAACCGACCAGCAGAATTCCGGCCCCCTGCTCGACATCACCATCAAGCGCGAGGTGGCTTCGAGCTACGGCATCCTGCCCTTCACCATCGACAACACGCTCGACGACGCCTTTGGCCAGCGCATCGTCTCGACCATGTACACGACCTTGAACCAGTATCATGTCGTCATGGAGGTCAATCCGAAGTTCCAGTACTCGCCGGAGGCGTTGACCGGAATCTACGTCAAGTCCTCGAGCGGCCAGGAAGTGCCGCTATCGACGCTGGTCGACAGCGTGGTCAGGGTCGCCCCGCTCGTGGTCAACCACCAGGGCCAGTTTCCGTCGGTGACGATCTCCTTCAACCTGCTGCCGGGAACGGCAATCGGCGAAGCAACCAGCGCCATCCAGCATATCGAACATCAGCTCGACAAGCCGTTGTCGCTTCAGACGAGTTTCCAGGGCAACGCGCAGGCCTTCGGGGATGCATTGTCAAGCACGCCGATCCTGATTGCGGCTGCGCTGTTCGTGATCTACCTGATCCTCGGCATATTGTATGAGAGCCTGATCCATCCCATCACCATCATCTCGACGCTGCCGTCGGCCGGGCTCGGAGCATTGCTGCTGCTGATGGCGGCCCACCTTGATCTCAGCGTGATCGCGATCGTCGGCATCATCCTCCTGATCGGCATCGTCAAGAAGAACGGCATCATGCTGGTCGATTTCGCCCTGCATGTCGGACAGGAGGAGGGATTGACGGCGGAAGAAGCGATCTACCGCGCCTGCATCATGCGTTTCCGCCCCATTCTCATGACCACGATGGCGGCCATGCTCGGCGGCGTTCCGATGATGCTCGGCACCGGCGCGGGCTCCGAGATACGCCAGCCGCTGGGCTACGCCATCGTCGGAGGCCTCGCCGTATCGCAGCTCCTCACGCTGTATACGACGCCGGTGGTCTACATCTACCTCGACAAGCTGCAAAGTCGGCTGTTCGGCCGGAAAAAGCCGGCGATCGATGGTGGCATCGTCAGCCCGACGCCGGCCGAATGACGGCAGGCCTGACAGTGCGCGGCCGGGAAAGAAAGCTGGCACCGGCTGACTGAATCGAACAGTCGACATCGGGTTTTGGAGGCCCGCGTTCTGCCACTGAACTAAGCCGGTATCTGGTCCTGACTGGGAGAATCGAACTCCACGTCTCCCGGTCCACAACCGAGCATCCTGCCATTGAACGAAGTCAGGTGAGATCGAGGGGTCGCCGATCTCGTGATCGGCGGCGATCGGCACAGGCGAAACCGGTGGACACAACAATCCAGCCAGTCGGCGAAGCGCCGGAAGATGGTCGCGGGTACGGGGGTCGAACCCGCCACTCCAGCCTTATGAGAGCCGGCCCCTTCCCTGCCGAGGCCCCGCGAGGAATTGGCAAGCGCGGCAGGACTCGAACCTGCGGTAACCGGAATCAAAATCCGGCGCCTTGGCCAGCTTGGCGACGCGCCCAAGAACTTGGTCGTGAATCTGGTCCTGCCAACGGGAGTTCAACCCGTGAAGTCCAGCGTTGAAAGCGCCGTACCCTTGGCACCAGGCGATGGCAGGTTGGCGCGGGCGGCCGGGATCGAACCGGACACCTCCTGTTTGGAAGACAGGCACGCAGCCCACTACGCCACGCCCGCAAGCAAAAGGTAACGCAAGGAAGACACCGCAGCAGCAGCCGGCGCTATCCGTCTTGCAGTATGCAATCGATCGCGATGGGCTCGCCCATCGCCTTCGCGTGATGGCGGAGAGTACAGGGATCGAACCTGTGCGTCCCGAAGGACTCGACGCGTTAGCACCGCGTTGCCTTGCCGCTCGGCCAACTCTCCATTTCAGACTATGATCTCGGCATGGCGCGCTCGGCTGGACTCGAACCAGCATAGGGCCGTTTAGAACACGGCTGACCATCCGGTTGGTCCACGAACGCATGCTGGAGGCCCTGGCCGGTGCTGCCCCGGCTCATGGCGGTTTTGCAGACCGCCGCGTTCCTGTTTCGCCACAGGGCCGAATTGGCAGCGCGCACAGGAGTCGAACCTGTCTGAACGGATTCAGAATCCGTCACCTAACCGATCGGTCAGCGCGCGATGATGGTCAGCGTGGGTGGATTCGAACCACCGATCCCCTGCTTCCAAGGCAGGTAGGGACGGCCAGGCTCCCCTACACGCTGATGATGATTGGCCTTCCCGGCAGGACTCGAACCTGCATACCTTCGCGTTCGTAGCGCGCTACTCATCCAGTTGAGCTACGGGAAGTTGGATATGGTACTGCCAGCGGGACTCGAACCCGCGCCGACCGGCTGAGAACCGGGTGTCCTTGCCGCTAGACGATGGCAGCGTGTCGATTCTTTCGCCGTCAAAGGAGGCAGCGAAAATCAGGGCGCGGACTCATAAATCAGATGTTCTGATGCAAGGTCGCGACGTCCGCCTTCCCCTTGGAAGCAGACATTCGCACAGCCCGCCGGA
>JGI25153J46596_10001970_pt1 | contig 12164 bp, 9 predicted proteins | sample AraplaMF_Col_mMF_FD_46596 | JGI IMG/M metagenome (IMG submission 46596)
TTCGCCGACATCGCGGCGGCAACCGGCTTCAACTCGGCCTCAGCCTTTGCGAGAAGCTACCGGGCGAGTTTTTCCGAAAGCCCGTCCGAGACCCGGCGCCGCTTGCGGCGCCGCATCACGTCTTCGGAGGTGCGGGCATAGGCTGGAATGCGTCCCGTATCATTTCGGCAAGTTCCCGAACGGCCTCGCTGGAACGGTAAGTGCTCCGGCGGAGCACGACCTTGGAGGAATCGACCGGCGGGAAACCGTCTTCGGCGGTGAGTTCCCGGCAGCCGGGCGGAATGCTGCTGCGGGAAAGCGTGGTGACGGCAAGGCCTGCGGTCACGGCATTCTTCAGCCCCGAGCCGGTATCGGCAATGAAAGCGATTCGATAGTTGCGGCCGATCTGNTCCAGNGACCGGAGCGCAAAATCGCGNGACCAGGTGGAGTTGCGATAGGTCGCTATCGGCAGGGGATCGATGTCGTGCAGCCGGTGGACCAACGATGTGACCCAGACTGTGGGATCGATGCAGATGACCTCGCCTTTCGTCTCATCGCTCCAGTCGAAAACGACGGCCAGATCGAGCTCATCCCGCTCGAGGGCGGCCAAGTTGCGAACTGTGTAGTCGCAGGACACGGTGACCTCGACGGCCGGGTGGCGTACGGCGAAAGCCGCAAGGGCTGCCGGCAGCACCGTCTGGCTGTATTCCTCCGGAATTCCGATGCGCACCGGTCCGTCCAGCGGTTTGCTGCGGATCGTCGCGGCGGCCTCGTTCAGGAGGTCGATTATCCTGCGGGCATAGGGGACGAGCTGTATGCCCTGGCGCGTCAGCAGCACGCCGCGGGCGCCCCGTTCGAACAGGGTTTCGCCGATCGTCTGCTCAAGCCGCTTGATCTGAGTGCTGACCGCCGACTGCGTCCGCCCGATGCGCTGGGCAGCCGCGGAGAAATTGGAGGTCTCGGCAACGACCAGGAAGGTTCTGAGCAGGTCGCTCTCGATCGGTTCGTGCATGGGTTAGCCATAGAAAAAATCGATGATAGATATCTCTACTATTCGTTTGTCTGATGTCAATTCTTGGCGCAGAAATGAACGGCGTTCGACTTCCTTCTTTGAGAATATCTGCGTGACCATTGAAAATCCGGCCAGACGCCTCGCAGGCAGCGAGCACGAGAAGGGTGTGCTTCTCATCATTGCCGCGACACTTGCCTGGAGCGCGAGCGGCGTCTACTCGCGGCTCCTGACGACCGACGTATGGACGGCGATTGCCTGGCGATCGTTGTTCGGCGGCCTGTTTCTGCTGATCCCCTGCCTTTTCCTCGAAGGGGGCATCTCGCGGCAGCAATGGCGATCCGTCTTCCATCCGTCCGGTCTTGCCATGATCGCATGCCAGACCTTCAGTCAGGTATGCTTCATCGGGGCGCTTTACATGACCACCGTCGCCAATGTGACGATGATCTATGCGACCGCGCCCTTTATCGCAGCGTTGCTCGGCTGGGTCATCCTCAGGGAGAGGGTCTCCAGGCGGACGCTGATTGCCGGCGGCATTTCGCTCCTCGGAGTCGCGGTCATCGTCGCCTCGTCGATCGGCGGCGGCACCGGTTGGGGTGACCTGCTGGCGCTCGGCATGACCGCGTCCTTCGCGCTCGTCATCATCATTCCGCGCATCAGTCCCGACGTGCCAAGTCTGCCGCCGACCGTGGTCAGCGCTTTCCTGACACTCGCGCTCTTCGCGCCGTTCGGTTCGGTCGGCTCGCTCGACTTGCACAACTGGATCGTCCTTGCCGCCTTCGGCGCGACCAATTTCTCCCTCGCGCTGGTGCTCTTCCTTGCCGGGGCAAAGCGGATGCCGCCGGCGGAAGCGGCGCTGATCGGCACGATGGAAATCGTGCTCACGCCCTTCTGGGTCTGGCTGCTGTTTTCCGAGCAGCCGCCCGTNGCCACCTTTTTCGGCGGCGCGATCATCCTCGGCGCCGTGTTCTGGCACACGGCAATCGACGTCAGCCGCAGCCGGCGACCGCATCGCGCCTAAAGCCTTTAGGCGGCGATCAAATCTTCCGGGACGATCCGGAAAACCGCCGTATTCGCGGGATCAATTATTTCCGCTACGCAGCGCTATTGCGACTTTGCCGACTGTCGTCTTTGAGCTGCGCCCATGTCGTTTTCTTGATCGCTGTTTTACGTCAGGCATGGTTTGCTTGTGGTGTTCAAGGCGCTATCTCGCAAACTGGCGAAATGGACCATTGGGACGCAGGCCTGACGCCGGCGCTGCCCCGCAGCGGTAGAAGAACTGAAATCCTCAAGGAAATCGCCGGATAGTCATCCGGAAAGATATCGAGATGGATCGAAAGGAGATTCTGGAGCCGGAAACCAGCTCTTGGCATAGCAAATCGACGGATTGCGGCAGACGATCACGAGCGGAACGACAGGCGAAAACCATGGCGTTCACTCCTCTTCTCCATCCAATCTGTCCCTTTTGGAAATTCGAATATCGCCCGATGCGGCGGTATCCTGTGTTGTGGACCGGGCTGCAGAGGAGGCAGGCCGGAGGGAAGGTTGCCATCGACTGCATCGGTTGCAGATCGAGGCATTCAAACAAGTGGGAGGAATTCATGAGCAAAAATAGAGGCGTCGTCTATCTCCGGCCGGGCAAGGTCGAAGTTCGCGACATCGACGACCCGAAGCTGGAAGCGCCCGACGGCCGCCGCATCGAACACGGCGTGATTCTGAAGGTGATCTCGACCAATATCTGCGGCTCCGATCAGCACATGGTCCGCGGCCGCACGACGGCGATGCCGGGCCTGGTCCTCGGTCATGAAATCACTGGCGAGATCATCGAGAAAGGCATCGACGTCGAGATGCTCGAAATCGGCGATATCGTCTCGGTGCCTTTCAATGTCGCCTGCGGCCGATGCCGCTGCTGCAAGTCTCAGGATACCGGTGTCTGCCTGACGGTAAACCCGGCCCGCGCCGGCGGTGCTTACGGTTATGTCGACATGGGCGGCTGGATCGGCGGACAGGCGCGCTATGTCACCATTCCCTACGCAGATTTCAACCTGCTGAAAATCCCCGATCGGGATAGGGCAATGGCGAAGATCCGTGATCTCACCATGCTCTCCGACATTCTGCCCACCGGCTTCCATGGCGCAGTGCGTGCAGGTGTTGGGGTCGGCTCGACCGTCTATGTCGCCGGTGCCGGCCCTGTCGGCCTTGCGGCTGCGGCTTCGGCTCGCATTCTCGGCGCTGCTGTCGTGATGATCGGTGATTTCAACAAGGACCGTCTGGCGCATGCGGCGAAGGTCGGTTTCGAACCGATCGACCTGTCGAAGAGCGACCGTCTCGGCGACATGATCGCGCAGGTCGTCGGCACCAATGAGGTGGACAGCGCCATCGATGCGGTCGGCTTCGAGGCACGCGGCCACTCGGGCGGCGAACAGCCGGCGATCGTGCTCAATCAGATGATGGAGATTACCCGTGCCGCGGGTTCGATCGGCATNCCCGGCCTCTACGTTACCGAGGATCCGGGCGCCGTCGACAACGCCGCCAAACACGGCAATCTGTCGCTCCGCTTCGGCCTCGGATGGGCCAAGGCGCAGTCCTTCCACACCGGCCAGACTCCGGTGATCAAATATAATCGTCAGCTCATGCAGGCGATCCTCCACGACCGGCTGCCAATTGCCGATATCGTCAACGCCAAGGTCATTCCGCTCGACGATGCCGCCAATGGATATGAGAGCTTCGACCAGGGAGCGGCGACGAAATATGTCCTCGATCCGCACGGAGAGGTCGCGAAAGCCGCCTAGAGCAATTCCAGCAAAAGCGCGTAGCGGTTTTGCGTCCGGAATTGCGAGAAAACAAAGGGATAGAGCATTTCCGTGATTCGAAGAAAAACGGAAATGCTCTAGCGACTACGACTGAGGACTTTACCTGATAGGAATGGCCGGCGGAAAGCCGGCCATTCTGCATCGCACAACGATGATTGACGAACTACTGGATGCTGAACGGGAAATATTTTGCGTTGATCATGTCGTAGGTCCCGTCCGCCTTGATGCTCTTCAACGCTTCGTTCAGGCGCGCAAGACGCTCCTTGTCATCGAGGCGCAGCGCGATGCCGGCACCCTCACCGAAGTATGTGATGTCGACCAGATCCGGTCCTTTGAACTCGCAGCAGCTTCCTGCCTTGGTGTTGGCAATCCAGTCGTAGATGGCGAGTTTATCCTCGAGGATAATGTCGACGCTCCCGTCCGCCAGCCCCTTGTACAATTCGGGCGAAGACCGAAACACCTTCTTTTTCATTTCCGGATAAAGATGGTTGGCATAGGATTCCTGCGCTGTCGACGATGTCACCCCAAGAATTTTATCGTTGAGGGCGGCGGGGCTGACATCGCTGATCGACGAATCCTTCCGGGCGATGAACACAGACGGGCTGTTGTAGTATTTTTCAGTGAAGGCAACCTTTTGACGCCGCTCAAGGCTCATCGACATGGATGAGATGATCGCGTCGTATTTGTCGGCAACGAGATCGGGGATAATGTCGTCCCACTTCTCGATGATAAATTGGCATTCGAACTTGCCAACCTCGCACAGCGCATTGGCAATATCGATGTCGAAGCCCTGAAGTTTGTTATTTGCATCGAGATAGTTGAAGGGCGGAAATGCACCTTCGACGGCAATTCTCATTGGCATGCGATCTTGCGCGGCCACCTCAAGCGGCGAGGTCGCGGCCAAAAAAATACCCATCCCGCCCGCCATCAGCGCTCCGCGCAGTATAGTCTGAATGGATATGCGCAACATCGTCGGGAGCTCCTCGGGGAATAGTCGATCTCGCCCCATAGTGCGCCGCAGCCTTTAATTCTACGTGAACGCTTCTTTGTTAGCGTCTGCCAATGCGCCCGTGTCGTGGTGTTCAGGGGTCTAGGCTTGCAGATCGTTCTTCCTTCCAGCTCCAAGACGTTTCAGCAATCCTGGATTGCTTCGGGAAGAATTCTGTTTCTGATTGCCGTCAGCGGGCTTGGAGCGATCGGACTTGTTGTACTCTCGGCGCTCTGGGCAGGAACCGAAAGCGATGCTGCCGCCCTTGATCGACAGCGCCAGCTTGTGAATGCCCGCCTCCGGGAACAGGTCGATCAAGTCGCCCATGTCATCGGCCAGTTCGGCAACGGCTACCTCACGCGTGTTTATCCGGCTGCCCGGTCAAGCGGAGGTTCCTCCAGCCTCGATGCCGTTCTGACCGCGGCCGCCGGGAGTGCGATCAGCCAGACCGCAATGTCCGCCTTCGGCTACGATCAGGCCTTTGTCGTCGACGAGAAGGCTCAACTGCTGATGCTGGCGGACGCCCAAACGGAAAAGCGTTATCGCTGGATGAAGCCGCTCTTTTTGCCTCTGCTTCAGGATGCCCGCCTTGGGGTGAGACCAGGCACGGTTTCCAACGAAAGAACGCCGTCCTCGATGGAAAGCCGCCTTGCGAGCCCAGGACGCTCCAACACTGCGTTGGCCAATCTGATGCGGCTGGAAGGTCGGCCGACGATCGTCGGCGTCGTCGCCATCAACGAACCCGATGAGGGGCAACGGCAGACGATGCGGCAATTCCTGATCGTCGTGCGGTTTATCGATGGTGCGGCGCTGGACGAATTGAGCCGGCAACAGGGCCTCAACGGCGCGCGCTTCGCGCGCACAGCCGATGCAGACGAAAACGAGGTTGCCTTCCAGATCGACGCCACGGCAAATGGCGAACCGATCGGCTTCATCGTATGGCGTCCCGATCTTCCAGGCTCGAGAGTGATTGGCCGATTGATGCCGGCGCTTTCGATTGCCGCCCTGGTGATCGCGATCCTGTTCTCGGTCTTGCTGGTGCGCCTGCGAGGCAGTCTCGGCGAGTTGAAGAAAAGCGAGCTGCATGCAAGGCAGCTTGCCTTGCATGACGTGCTTACGAGCCTTCCCAACCGCGCTTTGTTCGCGATGAGGTTCGACGAGTGCCTGGCCGAGACGAAGAATTCGACCGAGCGCTCGGCTGTCGCGCTTCTCGACCTCGACCGCTTCAAGGCCGTTAACGACACGTTCGGCCATGCCGCCGGCGATGAACTCATCAGGATGGCTGCGGAGCGGATCCACTTCCTGCTTCGTCCGGGCGACACGCTTGCCCGGCTCGGAGGGGACGAATTCGCCCTGCTTCTCCGGGACATCAAAGACCATGATCAGGTTTTGCCGGCAATATGCGACGCGATCGTTGCCGAACTTGGCAAGCCCTTCCCGCTTTTGAGGGGCGAGGCGGTCGCACGGGTCGGCGGCTCGATCGGCGTGACCGCCGTGCCGGACGCCGGGCGGAATGCCGACGACATCATGCGCTACGCCGACGTCGCGCTGTACGAGGCAAAGATGGGCGGCAGAGGCCAGTGGCGCGTCTATTCACCGTCCATGGACGGCGGCAGGAATGCGCGCGACATTCTCAAGAACGAATTGCGGGAAGTTCTGGCCAAAGGCACGGCCTCATCCGCTGACGGTCCACAATCCGACCCGATTGCGAACAAGCCGGACTTCGGATCGCTCGAAGTCTATTACCAAACGGTACATCGCGCCGAGGGCGGCGGATACTCGGCGTCGGGCGCGGAGGCTCTCGTGCGTTGGCGTCACAGTCAGCGCGGACTATTGACGCCTGCCAGCTTCATCCCTGTCGCCGAGGAGGGCGGCCTCATCGACGCTCTCGGTTTCTGGGTATTGCGCGAAGCCTGCAGAGCCGCCTGCAAATGGCCTGAAAACACATTTGTTGCGGTCAACGTGTCTCCCGCCCAGTTGAGAAGACCAAATTTTGCCGAGGAAGTATNCGCCGTGCTCCAGGAGAGCGGCCTGCCGCCGTCCCGGCTCGAGCTCGAGCTCACCGAGTCCTCGCTCATCGAGGATAACTCGGACGTCTATACGGTGCTGAAGTCGCTGCGCAGCCAAGGTGTTCAGATTTCGCTCGATGATTTCGGAACCGGCTTTTCATGTCTCAGCCATCTGCTACGCTTCGATATCGACCGCATCAAGATTGATCGTTCGTTCGTCTCACAGCTCGGCACGAAAGCCAACGGGGCGGCCATCATTGGCGCCATCGTCGCGCTTAGCCGCAACCTCGGTATCTCGACGACGGCTGAAGGNGTCGAAACCGAATATCAACGCGACTTTCTGGCNGCCCTCGGCTGCACCGACCTCCAAGGCTACTTCTTCTCCAAACCGGTTCCTCTTCGCGACCTTGATAGTTTCCGGACAGCTGAGAGTGCTGTCGCCTGAGAGGCTTTTGATCTTCCGCCAGGAACTTTCGCCGCGCGCGGCGGTTGACGCCCGAAGACCGAGTGGAGGATGTGATGGGCGAGGTCGGGGAGTGGCGGCACCTTTGCGTCGATATGCAGCGGATGTTTGCCGAAGACACGCCGTGGCACGTTCCCTGGATGGCACGGATCTCTCCCCAGATCGAAGAGCTGGCCGGGCGGCACTCGTCGCGAACGATCTTTACCCGCTTCCTGCCACCCGAGCGTGCGGACGACATGCCGGGGAAATGGCGGGATTATTACCACAAATGGTGGATGATGACGGGTGAGCATCTTCCGCGCGGATTCATCGATCTCGCCCCATCGCTGGCGTCGTTGGTTCCACCGGCAAGGCACTTCGACAAGCGCACCTATTCCCCCTGGATTGACGGCCGCCTGCATCCAACCCTTCAGTCGGAGCAGGTCGATACGCTTGTGATAACGGGCGGCGAAACGGATGTATGCGTGCTGGCCACGACGCTCGGCGCAATCGATCTCGCCTATCGTGTCATCGTGCTGAAGGACGCCGTCTGCAGCGGCGCCGACGATACGCATGACGCGTCACTGGAACTTCTGCATGATCGGTTTTCCGTGCAGCTCGAGCTCATGAAGACCGAAGAATTTTTGAGCGAGTTTGGCTAGAGCCTGGTGTGGCGATACAGCCTCCACAGCAATACTGCTCATCGCCACGAATGACATGGAGATGACCGAGAGGTCGGCCTTAGCGTTTGCCGATCGACGGACTAAACACCATGAGGCTCAGGATTTCAAAGAGCACCTGTGCTGCGGCGTGCGCTGTGTTGGTCGTTGCGTCATATTGCGGGGCAACTTCGACGACGTCACCGCCCACCAGGTTTATCCCTTTCAGCCCGCGTATCAGTTCAAGGACTTCACGCGTGGTCAATCCACCGACCTCGGGCGTGCCCGTGCCGGGCGCAAAGCTCGGATCGAGGCTGTCGACGTCGAAGGAAAGATAGGTCGGGCCGTCGCCGACGATGGATTTTGCCTTGGCAACCACGGCCGCAATCCCCATTCCGCTGATGTCCTCTGCGTGAATGACGGTCATTCCCGACGCATAGGAGAATTCCCACAAATATTCCGCCGAACCACGGATGCCAATCTGGATTGTCCGTGTCGGATCGAGCACGCCGTCCAGCACCGCATTGCGGAACGGCCCGCCGTGATGAAACTTCGTCTGATCAAAAGCGCCGCTTGTATCGCAGTGGGCATCAATATGAATGAGGCCGACCGGTTGCTGCCGACCGATGGCCTTCAAAATCGGGTGGCTGATGGAATGATCGCCTCCAACGGAAAGCGGGGCAACGCCGGCATCGACGACCTGGCCGATGCGCTTTTCGATGTCGTCATGGCTGAGTTCCAGCCGGTAACGGCTTTGGAACGATATGTCGCCGATATCGGCGACCCGAAGATCGAAGACCGGCGCCGTGGCAAGGACGTGATTGTAGGGGCCGATCCTTTCGATGGCGCGAAGTGCTCTCGGTCCGAAACGCGAGCCTGGACGATTGGTGACGCCAAGGTCCATGGGGATCCCGGTGATTGCAACCTGGAGATTGCCGAAATCCGGATCCTCGGCTGCGACCTGCATGTAGGGTGCGCTGAGGAAGGTCGGCACTCCGGCATAGGGCGCCAGTCTCGTGCCGCTCTTGGAGATGATCTTCTCCGCCACTTTGCGAAACTTCTCATCGAATATCTCGCCGCCATTGGCGTCTGCAAATTCTGCGCGCAGCTGTTCCAGCCGCGTTTTGTCCCACACCATGCGCATGCATCTCCGCTTCAGGTCCGTCTCGTCAGACAAAGAGGTTGAGAAAACAATTGGTATCGTTGTAGCAATCGGTATCAAAGAGAAATCGACATGATCGCTGCAAAACCCAACTCGCTCGTTGCCCGCCTCTCTGCCCCGCCCATTCCTTCCGTCGTCGCCTGGAGCCGCGAATACAAAGGAGAAAAAGGGCCGCTCATCGATTTGTCGCAAGCCGTGCCCGGCTATCCCGCGCATCCGGAGATGCTTCGGCTTCTTGCCGAGGCGGCCGGACAACAGGCGATGACGGGATACGGGCCGATCGAGGGCGAACCTCTGTTGCGCAAGACCTACGCGGNTCACGTTGCCGAGCTTTACGGCGCCGACCTTTCCGCCGGTAATATCCACATTACCGCCGGCTGCAATCAGGCGTTCATGTGCGCAGCGATCGCGCTTGCGGGCGCCGGCGATACCGTAGCACTGACCAATCCCTTCTATTTCAATCACGATACGACGCTGTCGATGCTGGGGATCGGGCGTCGATTGGTCGATTGCGACGCCGCCGCCGGCTTTCCTCCCGATCTGAGTTCGGCCGAGGCTGCACTTGCGGCCGGCGCGAAGATACTTGCCGTCGTGACGCCCAACAATCCCACCGGAGCCGTGTATCCACCCAGCCTGCTTCACAAGCTTTTTGTGCTCTGCCGGAAATACGGCGCCTGGCTGATCCTCGATGAAACCTATCGCGATTTTCTTGGCGAAGATTACGGGCCGCCGCACTCTCTTCTCTCCGAGCCGGGCTGGGAGGACACGCTCGTTCTACTCTACAGCTTCTCGAAATCCTTCTGCATTCCCGGTCACAGACTGGGTGCAATCACGGCAGGCCCCAAACTCATCGCCGAGATCGCCAAGGTGATGGACAATATGCAGATCTGCGCGCCGCGTTCGGCTCAGATCGCCGTTGCTTCGGCGATCCCGGCGCTCGCCGAGTGGCGAGCCGGTAACCAGCTGGAGATCACTCGCCGCGCGGATGCGTTGAGGCTGGTCTTTTCCGGGTTGCCGGATTGGGAGATCGCCGCGATCGGCGCCTATTTTGCCTTTGTCCGCCATCCCTACGCTGATCGATCGTCTTCAGAGGTTGCCGAAAAACTCGCCAAGGAATCCGGCATTGTTTGTTTGCCCGGAGCCTATTTCGGGGAAGGGCAGGAGCGCTACCTCAGACTTGCCTTTGCCAATGCGGATGTCGCGTCGATTGGGCTATTGTCCGAGCGCCTTCGCTAGGCCGCGATCAACCTCCGCCGGAAGTTGGTGATAACCACCGCGCCAGTAAAGCAGCGGTCCTATGCCCTGCCGAATTTCAATCGCGCAGACATGTCCGACCAAAATCGCATGGGAATTGTAGTGGAATGCGGTTTCGAGCTTGCAGTCCAGGACCGTCAGGGCATTTTCAAGGACCGCCGCACCGGTCTTGAGGCGATACCATCCGGCGTTGCCGTAGCGTTCGGCGCCCTTTCGCCCGTCAAGACCGGCAAAGGATTGCGCCACCTGCTGCTGGTCGGCAGCGAGCACGTTGACACAAAAGCAGCCGTATTGCTGCAGCGCCGGCCATGAGGAAGACGCTCGGTTGACACTGACGATGACGGAAGGCAACTCCGCCGAAAGCGAGGAGACCGACGTTGCGGTGAAGCCGGTGCGGTCTTTACCGTCGCCGACCGTAATCACACTGACCGCACCCGCCAGATGACGCATCGAAAACTTGAAGTCCGCCTCGCTGATCAAAGGCTCGGCACTCATCGGGCTGGCTCTTTCGTTTTGGCAAAGCGGTTTACAGGCCTTGAAAGACCGAGGTTTTCACGCAAGGTCTTGCCCTCGTAATCCTCACGGAATAGCCCGCGGCGCCGAAGCTCGGGCAGGACCAGCCGCACGAAGTCGTCGAGACTGGACGGCAAGGTGGGGAACATCAGGATGAAGCCGTCGGCGGCGCGCGTCTCAAACCATTCCTCCATGAAGTCGGCAATCTGGGACGGCGTCCCTGTGATGCCATTTCCGGTATGCTTCTCGGCATAGTGCCGGATGAGTTCGCCGACGGTGTGGCCGCTTTTCACGAAATCGACCAGTTCGTCGAACAGAGCGCGTGATCCCTTTGGCGCCGCCGGCAGCCGATCCATGGGGAAAGGCTTGTCGAGCGCCACGTCGCGCAGGTCCGCCTCCAGAAATTCGGAGAGCATCAGCAGGCCGACATCCGGATGCATCTTATCGATCAGATAGTCGACCTTCGCCTTTGCCTCGGCTTCAGTTTCACCGACGTTGATCACGATACCCGGCATGATTTTCAGGTCGTCCGGATCGCGCCCATGGGCCGGCATCCGGCGCTTGACGTTGTCGTAGAAGGCACGGTTTCGGTCGATATTCGATGCGAGGCTGAAGACGATCTCCGCCGTGCGTGCCGCCATGTCCATTCCGGGTTCCGAACCGCCCGCCTGGGCGATGACGGGGCGACCCTGGGGCGTTCGCGCGATGTTGAGGGGTCCGCGGACCTGGAAGTGCTTGCCTTTGTGATTGAGCGTGTGGTGCTTGCCTTTGTCATAGTAAACGCCGTTTTCACGGTCGAGAAGCAGTGCGCCATCCTCGAAGCTGTCCCAGAGGCCGAACACGACATCGACGAATTCGTTGCCGCGCTCGTAGCGCAGCGCATGCGGGTCGAGCCCCTCGCGGTTGAAGTTGTAGCCGGTTTCGTCGTGATCGGAGGTGACGACGTTCCAGCAGACGCGCCCCTTGCTCAGATGGTCGATCGAGGCGAACAGACGCGCGACATTGTATGGCTCGTAATAACTCGTTGAGACCGTCGCCACGAGACCGAGATCGTTGGTGGTGACCGCCAGAGCCGAGAGCAGCGAGAGGGGTTCGAAGCGGTTCATCTTGGTCGGAATTCGGGCAAGCGCATTCGGATCGCCGACGGCGGCGGCAGGAGAATCCGCCATGAACATAAAATCGAATTTGGCCGCCTCGGATCGCTTGGCGACATCGAGCAGATGAGCGAAGTCGTTGGCGCCATTGACGTCGCTTGCCGGATGCAGCCAGGAGGCCGGATGAAAGCCGAACGTATAGACGAAAGTCCCGAGTTTCATCTTGTCGGTCCGCGCCATTG
>JGI25153J46596_10001971_pt1 | contig 12163 bp, 13 predicted proteins | sample AraplaMF_Col_mMF_FD_46596 | JGI IMG/M metagenome (IMG submission 46596)
CATGAGGCGCTCATGCAGGGAACGGAGACCTGGCAGGTCACCGATGGCGACCAGGTGCTCAACATCCGACCGCAGGGCCGCTTCAAGGCCGACAACGGAGTGGCACTGCTCGCAGCCGCATTGGAAGGTCTTGGCATCGCCAGACTTCCAAACGGCCTCACAGACCAGCATATCGCATCCGGGGCGCTCATCGAGGTGATGCCGAAGCACCCGCCGCCCACAGCTGGCATCTTCGTCGTCAGGCCTCCTGGACAGCATCCTGCCAAGAAAGTCCGCGTGCTGACAGAGATGCTGATCGAATGCTTCGACTCCGGCTCCTAGGAGCGCGCCGAATCCTACGGTGCAAGATATTCTGAAAAGAAATCGGCCAGCCTTTTGACCGCCGGGCCAACGTATTCCGGCTTGTAATACAGGTTGTAGTGGCCCGCGCCTTCGACTTCGAAGAAGTGCTTCGCTTTCGAGAGAGAGAGGTCGAACAGACGCCTCCCCGCCTCGTATTGCCCGGTCAGCCCTTGGCGCCCGCCGACGATTACCTGCAGCGGCTGTGTCAGCAACTCGGGCACAAGGCTGAATGCGTCGAAACCCAATAAGCCGCCATAGCTGACAAATAGCAGGCGGTTCGTCGAATTCGGATGCCGATACTCCGTCTCCCGGTAGAACGTAACGGCCTCCAGAAGCTCGAGATCGGTTATCCCTGCCGCGTTGGCTTCGGCAAGGGAGTCAGGAATCCATGGATCTCTTCGCGGCTCGGCACCACGGGCCTGCGCGGTGCGCTCTGCCGCGGCGTCCTGGAGGGTCTGACGGTAGTCGGGAAGCAGGCGACGCATCGCTTCGCCGATGTCGTTGGCAACGACTGTGCCTACCGCCTTGAAGCGCGGTTCGGTCAGGGCCGCCTTGATTGCGTAGCCGCCGCCTGCGCAAATCCCGAGAAGCCCGATCCGCGCCTCGTCTACATAAGGTAGCGTCGTCAGATGATCGACCGCACATTTTATGTCTTCGACACGAACGGCCGGATCTTCGAGATCGCGGGGTTGGCCGCCGCTCTCGCCCTGGTATGATGGGTCGAACGTCAGGGCTAAGAAGCCGGATGCGGAGAGCCTTTCGGCGTAGATGCCGCCGATCTGTTCCTTCACGCTGCTGCCGGGTGTCGCCAGGACGATCGTGGGATATGCGCCAGCCTCCTCGAAGTCTGGCGGCAGGTGGATGTTGCCGACGACCTCGACACCTCTGTTCATGAATGAAACCCGCTTGATCATGCGGTAACACTCCTTCTTATGTTCATGGCGTCATCACGACCCGCCCTAGGGGCTTAGCAGCCTCGGCGTATTCGTGTGCCTTCGCGGCGTCTTCGAGTGCGAAAGATCGGTCGATCACGACGTCGACCCGGCCGGCTGCGGCAGCGGTAAGGAGATCGTCGACGGTGCCGTGCACCGAAGGCCGTTCGAAGATGGATCCCATGAATACCCCGTGAAGCGTCTGATTGTTCTGCATCGGCTGCCATAGATCGACATCGAGCTTTCCGCCGCCGGCATTGCCGAGGAAGACGAGGCGCCCTTCCGGTGCGAGTGCTAAAAGCGAAGCCTGCAATGTAGAGCCGACCGGGTCGATGACCAGTTGGACGCCCTTTCTGTCGGTCAGTCGGCGCGCTTCTTCAACCACGTCGTGCTGGAGCCGGTCGACGACGAAGGTGGCGCCGAGTTCGATCAGACGGCTCTGCCTCTCGCTCCCGCTTGCGACGGCGATGACGGTCGCTCCTGCCTGTCTGGCAAGCTGCACCGCCGCCAGCCCCACGCCTCCAGCCGCGGCGTGGATAAGGACAGTTTCGCCCTCCCGGACACCACCTCGGGTTATCACGCTGTGATAGGCGGAGCCGAAGGAGATGGGCAGCGCGGCGGCTTTTGCAATGTCCAGGCCCGCGGGAACCAGCCATGTTCGCGAAGCAGCGACAGCCCAGAGTTCAGCGTGCGATCCCTGCATGCTGAAGGCAGCGACCTTGTCGCCGACGGCACGGGTGGTCACCTCTTTACCCACACTCAAGACCGTTCCAGCCGCTGCGTAGCCTACCACCCACCGAGGTACCTGGGACGTCGATCTGCGATTGACTAGATCTCCGCCTTCAATGGAGATCGCTTCCACTCTTATGAGAACTTCGTCCGGCCCGCAGACCGGATCAGGCACGTCGACATATTCAAGCACAGACGGTGGTCCCGGATTGTCGTAGACGGCGGCCTTCATCTTCACTCCATTCTCAGAGGAAACGTGTGGAGACATGTAGGTGGTCCACGGTCCCGAAAAAGGGCTCCCTGTCAGGAACGCCATGTCGCGCGATTTGCAACGGGCAAGATGGAAAGCGGTCGCTGTTCCCCACCGCGCAACAAGCTGTCGCATTGACCGCTACTTCAACCACTCCGCCGGGGCCACGAAATAGGCCGAACACCCTGTCGGGCGCATCCGCAGAGCTGCGGCACTCCCGACTTCACAACTGACGACGAAGAAAGGAACCGAATCCCATGATCGATTTGAGTGGTAAGCGCGCCTTGGTTACTGGCGGCTCTCGCGGCATCGGTGCGTCCATTGTTGAAGCACTTGCGGACAATGGCGCCGATGTGGCGTTTACCTACCAGAGTACGGCCGAGAAGGCCGCAGCGGTTGCCCGGTCCGTCGAAAGCCGCGGCCGTCGAGCCGTCGCCATCCAGGCCGACAACGCCAATCCGCAGGCGATCGCGCGGGCTGTCAAAGACGCCGTGGCCGCGCTCGGCGGGCTGGACATCCTCGTCAATAGCGCAGCCATCGGTCATTCAGGCACCATCGCCGATCTGGACCTGGACGATTATCAAGCCCTGATGGACGTCAACGTGCGAGCGCCGGTGCTGTTCGCAAAGGCGGCGATTCCGCATCTGCGAGACGGCGGCCGTATCGTCACGATCGGCTCCGCGCTCGGTGAGCGGGTGCCCTTCCCTGGGCTCACGCCGTACGCAATGTCGAAGGCGGCACTGACGTCCTTCACGCGCGGCCTCTCTCGCGAACTTGGACCGAGCGGCATCACCGTGAACCTCGTCCAGCCTGGAGCGACGGACACGGATGCCAACCCGGCCGACGGCGCGGCAGCAGACTTCCAGCGAAGCCTGACGTCGCTGGGGCGCTACGGCGAGCCGAAGGAGGTTGCGAACGCCGTGGTATTTCTGGCAAGCCCCGCCGCGAGCATAATCACAGGCGCGACGCTTACCGCAGACGGCGGCGCGATCGCCTGACGCACTTCCCCACAGGCGTGGCCTTTCGCTGAGGACGGCCACGCTTTCCGCGACATCGGAAACCTTCCCTGCAGTCAAAGGCTGCGCAAGATTTCTACAGTCGCCTTGATGTGATTTGAACCGACGTCAAGTTGGTTGAGCGCCAAAGCATTGAAACCGATGTACGATTTTAGATCCGAGAACCCGTGACCGACCGTTACGTGCTCAAACGAATGTCTTCTGGTGGGTCTAAACCGATCTCGATGTTGCCCTTTCTCCTGATTCGGTTAAGCGCGCTTTGGCCTTCTTCAGACAGCATGCCGTTTGCAGCTTTCTGAAGAGCCTCCTGCCACGATGGCCCACGTTGCCACGCTTCTTCGAACGCGATCGCGAAATCGGACGCCCTGCGGGTTTCATAGAGAGCTTCGAAAAGGATCTCGGCTTGGCGGATATCTTTGTCGCGTTTGACCGCACTCAGCCCGTCGGTCCTGCGTTTTGTGGCCACGATCATTTTATGCACCGCATATCGGGCAGGGTCTGGAACAGTCACCGGGACGCCGCTCTTGTGCAACAGGATCGTTCGTAAGGGATCTCTAATCAGGAAATCGAGAAACCGGAGTGGATCCGCGCTTGCGCCACCAAGAGCAGGCATGCTTGCGGGTTGGTCGATGTAGTCATCAGATCCTCGGTTTGAAGTTAAAAATTCGACACGATATCCAGTCGCATTCTGAAAGGCGGACGAGGCAATCGAACCTGATCGATGGGGGACTGGCCGAAAACTTGGATCAACGTTCTGCAGGAGATCAACAATGGGAGGCAGCGTGTCTTCAACCTCGCGAGAGATTGCATAATCCTGGGCAATATCGGCATCCCCGGTCAGAATTGCAGCCGCTGGCAATCGAACGCCGAGCAAGCCCGCATAGGTCTGAAATGCGACCGTGCCGATGAGCACACCGCGAAGCCGAAAGAGGCCGCCGGATGCAAGCGCTTCCACGATCGCTCCTGACATCGTATCCGGTGCAATCATCCCGCCTTCACGAGTGAGACTGCTTACCATCCTTCTGCGTGCGAGAAGATCATCTTTCTGCCGCTGATGTGTCTCGACGCGGCGCGTGATCTCTCCATCTTCTGTAGGACCGACATAGCGCCGGGATTTTCCACCGGAACCATCCGGTATGTCGAAGTACCAGTAGCTTTTTTCCTTGACCACGACGCGCTGAAAGCGGCCTTCTGCCGGAAAATCGGCGGTCCAGGCAGCGTCCATTGACCGTTGTCCCAGCTCTGCCAGCATTGTCTGATAGACGAGATCAATCTTTTTCATCGTGACACCAACGGCGTTATACCTTTTTCGAAGGACGGTATATCAAAGAGTATCCCGCTGCGAAAGTGTCTGCGTCGGTATCATTCTTGGATAATTGATCGTCGACAGGAATGACGGCTTGCGTTTTTTTGAAAGGCGTTCTCCGCCTGCTGCCGAAGCTTTGAATATGTCTGAGGCATTTTTGGCCTCCAGATCTCTCTAAAAGGACAAAAGACCGCACGCGTGTCCGGCCTTGCACAACGACCTCTCCCGAATGCCGAACTAGCATCCGTTATAGCCGTATCGATGACCCAAGGGAACGGTTTGGCTCTGTACAGACATACAGCAGAGAGACTGTCTCGTCGAGAACCCGAATGGCTTCGCCGTCGTTCCCCGCTATGAACACTATGGTATTCGCCGACGTGGGGAATGATCCAAAATGTCTATCTTTGGTAATAGTTCGATCAAACGGTCTGTTCCAGACCCCGGGACTTCAGTCGAGAAACCTTTACGACCTTCGTCTAAGTCACACCATTTACTGGCTCGTGAAGCGGCTCAATGTCCAGCCGCGGACGCGTCTAAGGCGCAGCATCATAGTAGCGTCGAACTATTCGTCGGGAGAGGTTGGCACGGCTTCCACTGTGCGACTGTCAATGAAGCATTGTTGGTAGCTGCGCACTATGTCCAAGCATTTCCAACAGCCTCTCGAACTCAACGAGCACGTTCAGGAGCTCAGACGTCCGCATGAGTGCTATGTCATCGATCGTGGTTTGGACAGTCAAAATTAGCGTGTCAATCCAGATCCGACGATCCGGCGATACGGCAACCAGTGATGTTCGGCTGTAGGTTTCCAGTTCACACAAAATCCGGTTGATCAGATCGTGTCGATCTTGAAGCCCGAGTTGTGGTAGTACTGAACAGGCTTCGCGGATATCTATGGCGAGCGTCATTAGCTCCCCTCCCCTTTAGCCTTCGATTGCTACAACAATCACCGCGAATGAAAATGGGACTTTAGTCCGGTTGACGCGGTGTGTACGGCACCGTACAGGGCGCAGCGGTTCGTGCGGCCGCTCAGGCCCGGTGGGCTCAGACTATGGTCCGAAGACGGAACTGGAACCCGGCGTTATTCTGACACCCAAGCTCGGAGTTCGATCATGCGTAGCAAGAAACGGGAACTGGGACGTCGGCGATTAGCCCTGCGGCTACCAAAGCTGCGCAGCCGTATCATGAACACGGTCCTTCCTTGGCATCTGGATCTTTTCGAAGCCTATGAGCTCTCTATTGAATTTCGTGAGGTCATGAGGGTTAGCCCATCTCAGGAAGACCTCTTCCAGGAATATGTGAGGACTTGCCTCGATCTCGAGCGCGAGGTCGCGCGCGCCATCACTGAGAACAACAATCGTGCCGGGACTGGTGTTGATCAATCCAACCGGCTGGGAACGCCGCGTTGAATGTGATAACTGTCGCCGTCATCGATGATCATCCGTTGTTTCGCGAGGGTGTCTCAAGCGCTCTGTTGAGATATGACGACATCGCAATTGTTGGGCAGGGTGAAACTGCACAGGAAGCAATCGCGCTCGCCGCCGGGTTTCAGCCGGAAGTTCTTCTGCTTGACATATCAATTCCAGGTGGAGGCGGCCTCGACATGATCGGGGGAATCCTGGCGGCTAGTCCTTCGACAAAGGTTGTGATGCTAACCGCCAGCGAAGAGATCGAGATGCTGGCCGCATCGCTACGGCGCGGGGCCAGGGGCTACGTGGTCAAAGGCGTTGGGATCCAGGAGCTCATAAAAGCGATACGCCAGGTCGTCCATGGCAGCCGATATCTATCTGCGTCCATGTCAGCTAAGGTGACAGTCACGCTGGCCAATCAGTCCACTTTGCGACGCACACTGACTGAACGCGAGAGAGAAATCATCGCATTGGTGGCCGAGGGCCTCACCAACAAGCAGATTGCGTCCCGCATCGACGTTCAGGAGAAGACGGTAAAGCACCATATGACTGAGGTGTTGAAGAAGCTAAGTGTTACGAACAGAACCGAGGCTGCGCTTCGCTGGCGTGGCATCGCAGGCGCGCCGAGTTCGCATCAGGTCAAGGTTCTGCAAAAAGAGCGGTAATGCAACGACTAGCGCTTAGAAACAACTTCGGTAATCTCCGCATTCTGGCGACGCGGTCAGGAAGCGGGGGGCTCTTGCCCCTCAGTTCTTCTGTGGCTTTATAGAACTGAATTTGGATCGTCGACCCGCGATCAATGGGCCGTTTCTAACCGATCTTGAACCCCGCATGCGCCGCTTCGTCATTATTGATCCAGAGGGGAAACCCGTCGCGATCCTTGACTTTGACCGGATCTTTTCAAACGGCAAGGTGACAGGGTACACAGCCGCCTTCAAGAGAAAGCTCACGGGCACGACGCCTCATGCCGAGGTGGGTCTGACGAAGTTTGCGAACGATCGGTTTCGCGAGGAAGGAAGAACGCTCGTTACGCTCGGTTTGTCGCCTTTGGCGGCAAACGCTGCCAGCGGGCTCGCGGAAAGCCGGATCTGGAGGTCTCTGTTCCAACGTGCATTCAGTTCCGAACGCATCAACGAGAAGATCTTCAACCTCCAGGGCCAAGCAGCCTTTAAACGGCGTTTCCACGGCAAAGAGCAGCCGATGTTCATGGCATTCAAACGAAGAACCCTCGTGGAAATTGATCACCCTTCCCTCGCCTTTTAAAGACGCTATAACACCGCACAAATGGGGGCCAGATATGCCGAACATTGATAAACAAAAGCGACAGAATAAACGTCCGTCGTCGGAAGAAAAGGCCAATCAACTTGGCGCAGTCGTTTCTAGTGACGCGCCGCTTGTCGATAGTGCTCTCGCAGACATTCGTGAGCGGCGAGCGAGGCAGGCCGCTGTGGTTGGAACCGGGCGCCCGCGGCAAACCAAGAATGACACTTGACCCGCGGCTCACCAATCATGTGCACATCGCCACTGGAACGCTTTACGAGCTATGGTCGGCGCAAACTTCTCCGACCGCACGAAGTGTGAACAATCCCAGTTTTTTATTTGCGGTAATCTTGCCTCATGATCATAGTGCTGGCCTGCAGCCTGACGCAGTAACCGGCGGCCGTCGTGACCATTTCCGAGGGAAATGGCTGATTGTTGGACACGGCGAGAACAGCCGTGCGGTAGCTTTCTCTAATGGAAATCGAAAAGAATGAGCATATCTTAATCGGTCGTATTAGTGCAATCGCTACGACCTCACGTCTTGGCGTGCAACGGCGTGACTTGTGGTCTTACGCGTAAACAACCCTGGTGCTGGCTGTGGCTTTCCAAAAAGATAGCCTTGGCCCGTTTCGCATCCGAGCCGTCGCAGCGTTTCCACCTCAGCCTCACTTTCGACGCCCTCCGCGACGACATCGAGCTTCAGCCCATGCGCCAGCGAAACAACAGCTTTGACAATTTCCAGAACACCCTCATCGGCGTTCATTAGCCGCACGAAAGACTGGTCGATTTTCAGTTTATCCAGGGGAAGGGAGGCCAGGTAGCTCATTGACGAGTACCCAGTGCCGAAATCGTCAAGTGCTATGGATATTCCTGCTTTTCTCAATCTGCTCATTTTCTCGATTGTTGGTCCGCCTTGCTCCAGAAAAGTGGATTCAGTCAGCTCGAGACAAAGACGCGACGCAGCCAAGCCTGAAGCGGCTATAGCCTCCTGAACTATTGCTTCGACGTCGGAACGTGCGAACTGAACCGGGGACACGTTGACGGCCACAGAAAGGTCGGCTGGCCAATCGGCTGCCTCTGTGCACGCTTCGATCGCTGTCCAGCGCCCCATTTCGCATATAAGCCCGGTGGACTCTGCGATCGGGATGAATTCAACAGGCGAAATCAAACCAAACTCCGGATGCTTCCACCGGATAAGAGCCTCAGCGCCGATCAGCCGGCCAGTGGCGAGTTCGATTTGCGGTTGGTATAACAAGAAGAATTGTCTTTGTAGGAGTGCCTCTCGCATGTCAGCTTCCAAACGCCGCGCTCGCGCTTGGCGAACGGCCGAAGCGGGATCATATAGCGCCCATCGGCGACCCGGCGCAGCGCGTACCAAATCAAGCGCGGACTCGGCGTCCCTAACGCGGTTCTCAGCACTGTCATTAGCGACCTGAGCAACACCCACTCGAATACCGACCGGGACCGAAGTCACACCAACTGCGATGGGATTTTTAAACAGATCGAGAAGCCTCGACGCGACACGTTCAACAGCTTCAAGCTCAACCGAACTCAAAGCGACTGCAAAAACATCTCCGGCCAATCGGGCTATGAGGCTCTCGCCGAACTCTGAACGCAGGCGGGTGGCTATAGCCCTCAATACGTCGTCGCCGGTGTCTCGACCAAGGGTCGCGCAAACCCCAGAAAATCGCTCGACGTCGAGCACCGCGATTTGGTACTTCTCCGCGAACACGTCGAGGCGGGAGGCGAACTCGCGACGATTGAGAAGGCCAGTGAGTTCATCGTGTTCCGCTAGGTATCGCAGCCGCTCATGATACATTCGACGAGCTGTCACATCTCTTAAAATGAGGCAACCAGCAAAACCGGCATCATGTCGAGTAGCGTCAGTTCGCTCGTTCGGCGAGATCGTTGTGACTGCCTCGAGATGAACCGTCTTCGCGCCGACCTGCGTCGCGAACTCCGTAGTTGTCGAATGAATTTTCGAAGGATCGGCGCAATATCTCGCGATGAGGATTTTCACTGCTTCAACAACGGAGGGATCGGTGTCGGAGAAGACATCGTTACCGACCTGTGCGTTGAATAGCTGCCTGGCCGACTGGCTGGCTTCAATAATTTTAAGACTACTGTCAAACGCGATGACACCGTCGGAACTATCTTGAATGATCCGTGCCATCAACCGCCGGGTATTTCTCCTCTCGACGATTGCGACGACCATGAGCATTTGGCCGAGATCGAGCCGTTCATTGAGAAACATCAGAAAGGAGAGCAACAAGATCAAGCAGGGTACAGCCGTTCCAATGATGATACCGCACTCCTCCTGAAGAAGAAACGCGCCGATTTCGATCAGCAGTCCTAACGTTCCCGTAAGAATTACCCAGCTTGCGATGCCGATCGAGCGCCAGGTGAGTGCAACCACAATCAGCACCGCAGAGAAAAACAACTCAAGGGGCATTTGGTTGAAGGTGCGAAGGTCCCTATTCTGCAACAAGGTTTCGGCTGCGAGAACATGGATCATTGGACCAGCCAAGACGCCATAAATCGGAACGGCGAAGATGTCCTTCAGTTCAGTGGCCGAGGCTCCAACAACAATCGACCGACCCCTCAGCGCATCGGCGCCCAAGTGGCCTTTCAGCACGTCGGACAATGAGAACGTCGGGACGGTATCCGGGCGTATCGAAAAATCTATCAACGCCGTCCCGGTATGCCTGTCGGTTTTCGCCAAAGTAGCCGCAGCAGATTGCGTAGAGACAGCATCAGATTTCTCTCCAAGCGAGAAGCGACGAACATTGCCATCCCGCTCCAATGCAACATTTGCAAACACTGGCCATGACTTCTCGGCGAACAAGCCAATCGGCATGGTGATAGTGGTTTCAGAACCCTTAGCTGTGATTTGCTGACGAAAGACAGGGAGGAGCACACTTCCACCGGCTCGGTCTAGAGCTGCAGCAAGCTTATTATCCTCGGACTTCTGGGAAGGTGTGCTGAAGTCGACGTCGATGAAAATGTCACCAGCGCCAGCAGCGGAAATCCGGTCAATCAGTTCGGCGTATACGCCACGTGGCCAAGGCCAAGTACCTACGGCGTCCAAGCTCATTTTATCGATGGCTATAAACGCGATCGTTCCGGAGGCAGTGCGCGGAGCCATTTGAAATCGCTTCGCGACGAAGTTGTCGTTCCAATTCTGCACCACAAACATACCGGGCGCGACCAGCGGTATAGCTATCATCGCGGCAATCAGCGCAAGTCGAAGGACAACAGACCCAGATCTACTACCTAGCGACCTCCAGAGAGCCTTGGATTTGGCAATCACTTATTGTTGCCCCTGCCGCCGTTCCCATTGCCACTGTTTCCGTTTCCGCTTGCACCCCCGTTACCATTTCCGTTGCCGTTGTTTCCGTTCCCATTTCCACCACCGTTGTTGCCGCCGCCGTTCCCGTTGCCACTGTTTCCGTTTCCGTTTCCGTTGCCGGCGCTACCGCTGCCGTTCCCGTTGCCGCCGCCATTGTTGCCATTTCCACTGCCGTTGCCGTTGGACCTGCCAGCGTTTCCATTACTGCTACCTTTTCCACTTGCGTTGCTGCTTTTGCTATCAGACGCGGCCTCACCTACCGAAGCGCGGCCAGCGTTTACCGGTCCTTCGCTGGGCTTCACTTGCGCGATCGCAGGTATCCGCGCAGCCGAACGCGGCACACTGACAATGGATGGTTCGACTTGGCCCAACACCGTCATCCCTTGCTTGCGATCAACAGCCGCACTCTGACGGGGACCGATGTTGGACCGCTGTCCGCTCGCAAATGAGGTAACTTCAACCAGGCCCCGATCCACTGAAACGGATGCCTTGGTCTTGCCAACCGTCACGTGAAAGATGGTTCCTTTAACGACGGCTGCCAAAAACGGCGTCTGTACGGTCGTGTGAGGCTGACTTCTCCTTTCAATCTCAAAATCAATTGAACCGAGTTGCTGAAGTATCTCAGTCTTGCGGGAGAAGAATCCGGACGTTGTGATTGAAGCGAGTGTGTCCGGTTGCAACGAGATTGCTTCGACGCCTCGCGTAAGCTGCAGTCGCCCCCGAGGTCCAGTAGACAGCCATGCCTTGTTTGGAATTATATCTCCAACATGGACATCCGACCAGGTCGATTGATCGAGCGTCACCTTAACCTGACTTGTGGCCTTGACGACAACCCAGTCATCATTGGCAGCATGGGCTTGACCGGACAAGAAAACAACCGCCAAAAAAACCCAACGAAAGACGAATGACATGCGCTTCCCCTAAATCGATAGGATATAAGGGCACGCTTCAGTTAAGAATGCTTTTAAAGAAGCAAAATCAAACCTCTCGTCCGCTAGCGTACAGAACTGGCTGCGGCGCAGTAGCGCCGTGAGTCGTTGAACTGCGAGAGCGCCATCAACCGCCGAAACAGCGACTGGCCGCTTTGAGCCCTCAGAATCGGTGATGGCTAGCCCTTTGACGTACATGCAAGCGAGCGGGGCTATCGCAGCGTCTAGGATGCGCCAATCTTGCAAGTTCATACTCCTCGCACAGCTATCAAGAAGGGGAGCCCGAGAATTGTGTAACGCGTCGCGTATTGGAGGTAGTCGGAGCACGATCCTAGCACGCGAAGCGCATCCGCGGCCTTCTTGCGCTGTCGCGTCAACCCGGGCTTTCTGCAAGATCATAGGTTAGGCGGTCCATGAATTGCGCCATCTGACACTCGCCAACGGTGAATTCGTTTCGGTAAACTAAATATGCTGATAGCGGAGCCGCCGGTTCGTAAAAAGGTCCGCTCTCCGCAGGCGAAAAGGTCCCGACCTGTTTGAAAAAGCAACATCTAGACCCCATTATCGGGCTGTGAGCTGACTGGGTTGGCGGCCTCTCCCGTGACATTCTGTGTTCGAGGGTTACGCCAGGTTGGCTGGCGCCG
>JGI25153J46596_10001974_pt1 | contig 12155 bp, 7 predicted proteins | sample AraplaMF_Col_mMF_FD_46596 | JGI IMG/M metagenome (IMG submission 46596)
CATAGCGCGCGGGCGCGGACGGCAGCATCGCCGGCACCGGAAGGGAGCTCGGCATCACTGCGGGTACCTGCGCCGGCGTCCATCCGTGCGAAGCGGCTCCGCCCGACATCGCCATGGGCACCCAGACGACGTCGCCCCCCGCCGAAGGCGCGTAGAACTGCGGGGCGGCAGCCGGCGCCGATGGTGCGGCGGCGCTGTAGTCCGCGGATGGCGGCGGTGCCGCTGTCGGCGGGCTCGTCTGGACTTCACTGGGCATCAGCCCGGCGCTGCTTCTGACCACCGAGCCGTCGGGGCCAAGAATACGCGGTGCGGAAGACGTGGAGGCGAATGCTATTTCTCCCATGGAACCCTCTCTGGTTGCGGTTGATCGAGCGGCAGACTGTGGTTGGACGGAGNAGCGTGCGGTTTCCGAGACCTCGATGAGGCGACGGCTGTTTCCGGCGGCGACGCTCGACGGTGACGCGCCGGTAATCTGGTCATGTGTTTCGCCAAGCAGCATTGCGACGGCGCCGGGAATATCGAGCCGCCCGGCGAGACAGCGAGGGTTGCCGGCGGTTCCGGTGTTGCAAGGCGCTGCGCTGGCCAGAAGCGCGGCACGGACTGCTTGCGGGCTGGCATCGCGTCCAGCTTTGCGGAGACAGGACAGCAGGAGGGCGACAACCCCGGTTACGATCGGCGCCGCAAAGCTGGTCCCGGATCGCTCGGCGATCTGCCGGACCGGTGATGCGCCGAGAATATTCTCGCCTGGTGCCAAAATGCCGTTGTCGAGATAAGGGTCGCCGAAATTGCTGAACGGCAACGGATTGCCTGCCAGGTCGCAGGCGCCGACGGCGAGCACGGACGCCAGGCTGCCCGGTACCTGCACGCATTGGCAGCCGTCATTGCCGGCCGCGGCCACGATGAGCTTTCCCGCGCTCGAGCAGGCTCGCACCGCATCGCTGAGGATCCGGTCGGCCTGTCCGGTCGGAGTTTGCTGGCCACTGCTGATGTTGATGACGTCGGCACCCTCGGCCAACGCCTGATTGATCGCCATGGCGAGTGTGACCTGCGATGACGGCACCAGCTCGCCGCCGGCATTTTCGCGGTAGATGGAAAAGACCGTCGTTGTGCAGTTCGGGGCGATGCCGCAAATCCCGCTGGCCGGCGCGCCCGCAATCACNCTCGCGACATGTGTCCCATGTTCGGACATGACGACGGATGAGGGGGCAACGAATTGCTCACCGGCCGTGACGCGCGCCTNGCTCAGTGCGGGGTGGTTGAGATCGACCGGCCCGTCGATGACCGCGATCCTGATGTCCGGATCGCCGCCCGACGCCTGTTGCCACAATGCGGACAGGCCAGAGATATCCGTTACAGGATTCATGATCGTATCCCGGCGATGCCAGCGCAGCTTCGCTGCGGCCGGCCGGCCCTTCCGATGAAAATTCGCGTGGCTTGCGTGAACGCAATCGATCTCTGGGTTCGGCGACACGCCCTTTCAAGAAAGGCGTCGGGAGGCCAAGGAGAGGCCAACGAGAAGCCAAGTCCGTGCCGGAGCTGCGCGAGCAATGTTCGTCGTCGAGAGAACTACAAACCGCTCACGCGGCGAACGGACCCAAAGTAGTCGACTGGTTCGTGCGTTGCGGTGTTATCCCAGAAGCCGCCGGCGGATCCCATTCTTCCCGTCGGGTCAATAAAGATCGAGGGCGGTGATCGTTTGCCGTTCGATCCGAAGATCCATCGCCTGGCGTCACGATGTAGATCGAAGGGTATAGCAAGGATCGGTATCGGCGATCGGGGCGGTGCCGTATTTCGTCCGTGACGTGATGGCCAGGTCTTGCGCTGCCGGCATAAAAATCTCAATGCCATCAAAGATGGATCATGTGCCCGCGGCGCGCGGGGTGACATGCGCCGGCGTCTGTCGAAGGGATGACGCGGCTCTCACCTGGTATCGATCATTCGGTCGGGAAAGTCCGGCAATCGCCGGGCACCGGGACAGGGATGGGGGATCCGGATCATCCGGTTCACGATGATGGAACCGGCTACTCGAAATCCTGATGCCGGACCAGCGACGGCGCAGAAGATGCAATCCACGGCATCTCGCGCACGCGGCGCATCGCCTGGGCGCGACGCGGCAGTTTGAGCTTCTGAAGAATGTGGTGAACGTGGTGCTTTACCGTTGCGAGGCTCAACCGCAGTTGGCGCGCAATCTCCTTGTTTGACAGGCCTTGCCCGATCAATTGGAGAACCTCTCCCTCCCGCCGGGTCAGCGCTTCGGCGAGTTCCATCGTATTTGCACGGCGTTCGATGCCAAACAACGCGCGCAGCAGGCCACTGGATATCTCGGCGCTGCAGGCGAGGCGTCCCGAGGAAACGTCGGAAAGAGCCTGGCAAAGTCCCTCGATGGATGCATTCCTGTCCACATAGCCGCTGAACCCCGCGCGGCCGCAGCGGACCACATCCCCCCGTTCTTCGCGGAGACCGAGTGCGACCAGGGCAATGCCGGTATGCTCGGAAGCGATCGCGCGAACCTCATCGAGATCGATCCCCTGCGTGACGTCGATCAAGACAATATCCGCCTGCACGGTCTGGAGGCATTGCCGCAGGCGGACCATATCGCTGACGGTGGCTTGCAAGGAGATGTCCGCGCGGTGGGAAAAACAGGAGGCAAGACCCTCGCCGAACAGCCTAATGGGCGTGACGACAATGAGCTTCATGACATCCCTGCAACAGCACGGACATGGCGCGCAGAACACCAGCGCGGCCCATGACGCCTACAAATAAAATGATCTTAGCTATACTTAAGGTTGCGTACTGATTCAAATGAATTGTGACGCGACCAAAATCCGCACCGTCGCGAGTCGCTTCGGTACGCGTTCGAAGATTGACCATCTGCCGCGTTGTCGATGTCCTGCAATTGTGCGATCGAAGCCGCAGAGAATCCAAACTTGCGGAAGGGGTTCACGTTGCAAAAGCAATTCCGGGACATTCGATGGAATGATCGCGAAGGATTTCGACCTCTCAACTTTGTGATGCCGGCGATCGCTGCGGCGATGAAAACGGTGTCCTGCATCGTTGCCGGTCTTGCGCTGCTGCTGTCCATGCCCGCGCACGCCATCGTCGGCGGCGGTGCGCCGTCGGCGGAGGGCGTGGCACGCGCGGTCGTCACCATCGTCGGCTCCCGCGGTAATTTCTGCACCGGGGCGTTGATCGCGCCAAAGCTGGTGCTGACGGCGGCGCATTGCGTGCAGCCCGGCGCGGATTACAAGATCGTCGAATACGGCGCGGACAGGCAGCCGACGTTACAGGACGTCAGGACTGTTGCCATTCATCCCGGCTTCAACATGCAGGCGATGTCAGGACATCGCGCGACGGCCGATGTCGCGCTGCTGCATTTGGCGGCACCGCCGAAGGGCAAGACAGCCGCGNTGCTCGGCATGCCTGATATNCCGATCANCGCCGGCAACCGCTTCACCATCGCAGGCATCGGCGTGACCGTGCGCGGTGACGGCAAGAGCGGCGGCACCATCCGCATCGCCGGCCTGGTCGCAACAGGCAAGCCGGGGACGCTGCAGATTCGTTTGGTCGATCCGGTAGGGCAGGGCACGCGCGAGGGGCTCGGCGCCTGCACGGGAGATTCCGGCGGTCCGGTGTTCGAGGACAAGCAGGGCGGCCCGGTGCTCGTCGGCGTGGTGAGCTGGTCGACCGGGCCGAACGGAAGCGCCGGCTGCGGCGGCATCACCGGCGTCACGCCGCTGACGCTGTATCGCGACTGGATTCTGCAGACGGCGCGGAAGTGGGGCGCGGGGTTGTGAACTTGCTCGTTACTGGAGGGTGGGCAAAGGCGCATTTGCGCCGTGCCCACCATCAGCATTTCCGCCTATGATGCTGCGATGGCGGGCACGCTTGCGCTTTGCCCACCCTACGGCTTCCCGGCTCAGTGTCCCGCGGCCTTGTTCGCCGCGGCGTTGTTCAGCACGATCAGGCCGTCGACGGCGACGCCGAGCTTGTTGTTGATCAGGAACGGGTTGACGTCGATCGAGGCAATGCGGCCATCGGCATCGGCCATCAGGTTGGACAGGCCGACCAGCGCCTTCACCGCGGATGGTTCGTGCAGCGCCGGCTTGCCGCGATAGCCCTTCATCTTCACGCCCGCCTTGGTCTTGGCGATCAGCTGTTTTGCTTCGGGCTCGTCCAGCGGCGCGCCCGCGAGCGCGACGTCCTTCATCAATTCGATATCGACGCCGCCGGTGCCGAACAGCACCACCGGTCCCATCTCGGCATCGAGCGAGGCGCCGACTACGAGCTCGAGGTCGGCCTTGACCTGCTGCGCGATCAAGATGCCTTCGAGCTTCGGCTTGCTCTTGATCTTCTTCACCCGCGCGGTGATGTCGTTGAACGCCTTCTTCACCTCGGCCGCGGTGTTGAGGTTGAGCACCACGCCGCCGATATCCGACTTGTGCAGGATGTCGGCGCTGACGACCTTCGCCACGACGGGAAAGCCGATCTTCTTGGCGATCTTCACCGCTTCCGCCGCGGTCTGCGCAATCTCTTCCTTCGAGACCGGAATGCCGTAGGCCTTGAGCAGCTTTTTCGACGCCACTTCGTCGAGTGCGGCCGCGTCGCCCGCGCTCTTCAGCGTTTTCTCCAGCATTGCGCGCGCGGAAGCTTTGGAGCTCGACACGATGTCGGGCACTTCCTTGCGCAAGGATGCATATTCGATCATCGATTTGATCGCGCCGACCGCGCGGTCGAGCCCCTGCATGACCGCGATGTTCGGCAGCGATTTGCGCAGGGCCTTGGTGTGCTCGGTGAACCCGATCGACATCGCGCTGATATAGACCACGGGCTTGTTGGCTGTGCCCGCCATCTCGTTGACGATGCGCAAATTGCGCTCGCGCACTTCGTGGGGCGCTTTCGGCAATTCGGCGTCGATGATGACGATGTCGGTATCGGGATCGTCGATCATGATCTTGATCGACTTCATGTAGACGGAGGGATCGACCACGGCGGCGAATCCCGCATCGAGCGGATTGCCGACGATGCTGCCGGGCCCGAGCATTTGCGCCAGTTGTTCTGTCGCATTCGGGCTGAGCGGCGCGAAGTTCATGCCGGCCGAATAGAACGCGTCGATCAGGAGACCGCGCTTGCCGCCGGACAGCGACACCGCGGCGAGGCGGTTGCCCTTCGGCAGATCGGCGTGGACGAAGCATTCGGTGGTCTCGATCAGTTCGTCGAGGCCGCGGACGCGGATCACGCCTTCGCGGGTCGAGATCGCGTCAAAGGTTTCGATCGAGCCGGCGAGCGCGCCGGTATGCGCCATCGCGGCGGCGCGGCCACCCTCGGAGGCGCCAAGCTTGAGCGCAATCACCGGCTTGCCGGCGGCGCGGGCGGCTTTGCAGGCCTCGCGGAACACTTTGGTGTTCCGCACGCCTTCGAGATAGACCACGATGACGCGGATCGAGGGATCGGCGGCGAAATAGGTCATCAGGTCGGGCGTCTCGAGGCCGGTCTCGTTGCCTGTGGTCACCATGTAGCCGACGCCGACACCGCGATCCTCCAGCGTTTGGCGGATCGCCATCACGATCGCGCCGGATTGCCCGACGATCGCCACAGGACCCGCCTCCATGGTGACGATGCGATCGTCGATATTGGTGAACAGTTTTTCACCGGCGCTCAAGTTGCCGAGGCAGTTCGGGCCGGTGACGGCAAGGCCGGTCTCTTTCACCGCCTGCTTCAGTTCAACCGCCAGCCGCTGGCTGTCTTCGTCCTGCAACTCGCTGAAGCCTGAGGTGACGATGGTCGCGGAGCGCGCGCCGGCTGCGGCGGCATCGCGGATCACCTGCACGGCGAAACGCGCCGGCACCAGCACCAGCACGTGGTCGGGCTTTTCGGGGAGGCTGGCAAAATCCTTGTAGCAGGGCACGCCCCAGATCGTCTCGCGCTTGGCGTTGACCGGAAACAGCCCGCCTTCATATTTGTATTTGATCAAATTGTTCCAGATGCGCTCGGCATAGTTGCCGGGCTTGTCGGTCGCACCGACCAGCACGATATTGCGCGGGTGCAGCATCGCATGGATGTTCTTGACGGTGTCGCTGGCGTCGGACGAAGGCGACCATTTTTCGGCTTGATGCGATGCGGTGCTTGCCTGGGCGTCCATGGATATCCCTGACTCTGTTGCTTCTTTTGGCGATCGAGAATGATCTCGTCATTTTTCTTGATAGCGCCCTTTGTATTGAGACTTGGCAAGTGTGGCAACACGCGTTGCGCGATGAGCGCCATTCGCGCCGCGCACGATTTCCCGGCTGACGGAGAATTCAGTCGGAGCCTTGTCCCGGTCCGATCATGCTCGCCTGCACGAGATAGCGATCCGGTCCCGACGTCAGCGCATCGAATGGCCAGCAGGTCGACAACACCAGATGATAGCCATCGGCGAGTGGATCGATGCCGGAGGCATCGAAACGCACCACCGAGGTGCCATCCACCCGGTAACGGAAGTGTTTGCCGTCGCCTCGCGTCACCTCGATCTCGTCGCCGATGACGACGTTCTTCAGGAAAGCGAAATGTGTATCGCGGTGCGCGGAATAGACGGCGACGCCGCGTTCGCCGGCATCGGGTGTCCGTTCGACATGGCCAGGCCCGAAGGCGAGCGCCTGTCCGCTACTGCCGGCCAGCACGATGGCGCCGGCACCGAGCCGCTTCACTTCGATGCGCGCGACCGGCCATGTGTCGGCCCACGACCACGGCTTGGTCTCGTGGCCGGTGGCGATGGTTTGCTCAAAGGCCCGCTCCAGCAGCACCTGTGCGAGCCGCGCCTTGGCGTGGATGTAGGCGCCCTGGCCGAANAGGATGAGGCCGATCAGCGCGAGGAGGAGGGGGAGGACGATGCGGGGCACTTGTGGTTCTNCGTCATTGCGAGCGAAGCGAAGCAATCCATCGTGCCGCATAGGCGGAGCGATGGATTGCTTCGTCGCTTCGCTCCTCGCAATGACATTCGTGGAGAAAAAAGCGGCGCGCGCGGCCTTGGGGGACGGGTGGAGCCGCGCGCGCTCTGTAAGGAGGAGTTCGGGGAGGTCTCCTCCTCTCAGCCGATGTCAGGGCGATGACATCTGGCGTCGATTGAACACGAGCAGGATCAGGCTGAATGTGAGCAGGATCACGCCTGCAATCATCTTCAGTTCGGCGTCGGTGGCCGTCTTCGGCAGCGCGACCGTGTTGGGCGCCTGCGTGACGGCGGGCTGCTGCACCTGTTTCAGCGCTGCGACCTGAACCTGCGCCTCGCCATTATCCGCACGCCGTTCCGCCGGCGCCTGCGGGCGCTCACCGAACACTTTTTCAAAGTCCCAGCCGGCCGGCAGGTTGATCGGCAGTTCCGAGAGTTTGAGCGGCTCGCCCTGCGGCCGGCTCGGCGTCTTGTCGACCGCGACCAGGCTGGTCAGCCGCGTCACGAGCTGGTGTTCGAGCGCCAGCGCGAGGATGGTCTTGTCGGCGTCTTCCGGGGTTGCCTGCCGCGTGGTGCGCGCAACCTCTGCATCCGCGATCTTGCGCCGCGCCCAGAGCTTGGAGAGACCCTTGCCTTCGGCCGCATTTGCCAGCGGCAAGGTGACGGTCCATGGGCGGTCGCCGATACGGCCCTTGATCTCGACCGAGCCGGCAAGCTTGTCGAGCCTGGCCGCCAGAACCAGCGGCTCGTCGCGATAGACGTCGGGAAGTGCCGCCGGCGTCATGTCGGCGCTGGTCTCGGAGAACTTTACGGCAAGGTTGGTGACGGCGGGATTCTCCAGCTTGGCAAACAGGCCGCGCATCCGTTCCTCGACCTGCTCGACCGAACCGATATGGGTAAATGTGCCGCGGCCGAGTTCGGCGGCGCGCGTCATCAGATAGGTGTTCGGGGCCGAGCCGATGCCGACCATGAAGATGCGCGAGCGGCCACGCAGCGCATTGATGGTCTCGAACAATTGCTGCTCGTTGCCGATGGCGCCGTCGGTCAGGAACACGACCTGCCGGACGTAACTGGCATCGCTGGCCTTGTCGAACAGCGCCGCGCGCATCGCCGGCACCATTTCGGTGCCGCCATTGGCCTGCAGCGCGCCGACAAAGGAGGTGGCACGGTTGATATGCTCGCTGTCGGCCGGCACGGCTGACGGGAACAGCACATCCATGGTGTGGTCGAAACGGATCACGTTGAAGCGATCGTTCGGCTGCAGGCGGCCGAGGGCGTAGATGAGGCTCGCCTTGGCCTGGATGATCGACACGCCGCCCATCGAGCCGGAATTATCGATCACAAAGATCACCTCGCGCGGCAACGGCTTCTGCTGCGTCTGCTCGACCGAAGGCGGCGTGAGGAAGGCGAGCAGATAGTCGCTGTCGCCGACGCGCTCGCGGAACAGGCCGACCGACGGCGCCTGCTCGGCCGCGGGCTTCCAGGTCAGTTCGAAATCGCGATCCGCCGGCACCGGGCCTTCGGCAAGCCTGATGATGCTCGTGCTGGCGTCTGGCTTTTCGGTCTTGATCGCGTGATGGTGGCTCTTGACCTCGCCGAGCGGAAAGCCGGCCTGCAGCCGCACGGTGATGCGGGTCGGGTTGACCGGCGCGTTGGTCGCGGGATCGAGCACCTCGGGCGAGATGCGGTCGCGATCCGGCACGGGATCGTTCCTGGTCGAACCCCAGCCGCCGCTGCCGGGCCGGAAGTCGACGCTCTGCACGACAGGTGCGGGATTGTAGCGCGGCGCGACCACCGTCGGCACGCGCAGCGAGAACTCGCTGCCGGATTGCTGGACCGGCTCCTGATATTCGATCTGCACCAGCACGGTTTCGCCAGGGCCGATATTGGCGACGGAATTGGTGAAGATGTTCGGCCGCTCCTGTTCGGTCAGCGCCGCCTTCTGCCCGTTCTGCTTGGCCTGTTCGTAGATCGCCTTCGCCTGCTGCCGTTCCTTGATGTCGCCGACCACGACGCGATCGCCGATCACCATCTTGAGCGAATCGACCGCGCCGCCTGATGGCAGCGGGTAGACGTAGACGGCCTCGACCCAGTCCTTCGATGGATTGCGGAAGATCTGGGTAACGCGGGCGCGGACTGTGGGGCCGGATACGGTGAGATCGATGTCGACGCCGAGCCGTGCCGCATCGGCATATCCTTCGTCGATCTTGAGCAGCAGCGAACCGGCGCGCGCATCGCCGGGCTTCAGGTAATTGGATTGCAGGCGCTCCGCCGACCAGACCGGCTCAAAGCTCAAAAATAATGCCGCAAACCCGACCAGGATTACGGCAACGCCCTGCATCACAAAGAACAGCACCAGCCTGATCAGGCCGGGCTGTTCGCCCGGTTTGTCGGCTTCGATTTCGTCGCATGTCGTCATGTCGTCACTCCCGAACGGCGATGTCGCCGTGTGGCGGAGGGTGTGGAATCCGGCGATTTGGCGCGAGCGGAATGATCGGCATTGTTCGGTCGCCCGCCACCGGGGCCCGCCACGGCCGGGGCGGCTTTGTGCGGGTTTGTGATGGATTGTGCGTCTGCTAGACTGGCGCCGATCAAGCAGGGGTAACGATGTCAGCGCCGGACAAGCAGCTTTCCGCCGAGCAAAGCCGGCAGATCGCGGACACCATTCGTGAGGAGATCGCCCGTCGCCGCATGTCCCGGCAATCGCTGGCCGAGCTGGCAAAACTCAGCCTTTCGACGCTCGAAAAGGTGCTGGGCGGCCGCCGCCCGTTCACGCTGGCGACCACCGTCCGCCTCGAACAGGCGCTCGGCGTCTCCTTGCGCAAGGCGGCGGAGGCGCCGCCGGTACAAGCCGCGGCCGTTAATGGCGAGGTCGCACCCGACAGCCTCGGCGCCTATTCGCGCCGGGCGGTGGCCTGGATCGAGGGCACCTACGTCACGGTGCGTCCCTCGTTCGGCGACAAGGACGCGATCTTCGCCTACCGCACCGAGATCAGTTGGGACACGGCGGCTTCATCGCTGGTGTTTCGCGAGAGCGAACGGCAGGACGCGGCCTTCACCCAGTTCGGCGAAGTGGCGGTGCCCAACCAGTCGCGGCACATCTATCTCGTCACCAACCGGCACGGCCAGCATCGCCTGATCACGGTGGCGCACCTGGCGATTTCGGGCGAGATGTACGGGATCATCATGACGCTGCTCGCGGGTCGCGGCTCGTTGCTGACGCCGATCGCGGCGCCCATCGCCTATTTGCCGATCAAGATGGTGGCTCACCCGACCTTTGGCAGGGTTTCGCCCGACGATCCCAATTATGCGCTGTACCGCCAGCAGTTGCGGCGGACGACGGATGAATCGTTCGCGCTGTTTTTGCCGGGGTAGCCGCCCACTCGCCGCTGTCATCGTCCGCCTTGTGCGCAATTGCGCACTGGAGCGGACGATCCAGCAGGCCGAGGCCTTTCGGTTTATCACTGGGCTCGGTGTCGACTGGATGTCCTGCCATCGCAGGGCATGACGAGGAGGCGCTACGACGCCAGCTTGTCGGTTGCACTCAGCGCGTTGAACTGCTTGCGCAGCGTCGGCTTGTGAATCTTGCCCGTGGCGTTGCGCGGCAGGGCATCGACGAACTCGATCAGCCGGGGACATTTGAACCGCGCCAGGTTGGCCGCGCAGTGCGCGTGGATCTCCGCNGGCGTCAGCGTCTGGCCGGGCTTTACGGCGACGATCGCCATGCCGACCTCGCCCCATTGCTCGTTGGCAATGCCGATGACGGCGGCCTCGGCGATGGCGGTGAGCTGATGCAGCACGCTCTCGACCTCGGCCGGATAGACGTTCTCGCCGCCGGAAATGTACATGTCTTTCCAGCGGTCGACGATGTAGTAGAAGCCTTCCTCGTCGACGCGGGTGGCATCGCCNGTNTGCAGCCAGCCGTCGGTGAACGATGACGCGTTNGCNTCCGGCCTGTTCCAGTAGCCCGGCGTGACGTTCGGTCCCTTGACCCAGAGCTCGCCGAGTTCGCCGACATCGGCGTCGGTGCCATCGGGGCGCACGATCCGCACTTCCGTATGCAGCACCGGCTTGCCGGACGAGCCGGCCTTGCGTGCGGCGTCCTCGCGGTCGAGCGCCAGCACCGCCGGCGAGGTCTCGGTCATGCCATAGCCCTGCTGCAGGGCAACGCCACGCTCTTCCCACACTTTTAGCAGCGGCACCGGCATCGGCGCGCCGCCGACGCCGCCGATTACGAGGCGGCTGAAATCGGCGCTCGCAAACGACGGATGCTGCGCCATGAACTGGTAGATCGCCGGCACGCCGAAGAACTGGGTAATGCCGTAGGCGGGATCGCTGATCAGTTGCAGCGCCACGCCGGGGTCGAACGCGCGCATGATCAACACGGTGCCGCCGGCATGCAGCACCGGGTTGGTGTAGCAATTCAGCCCGCCGGTATGAAACAGCGGCAGCACGGTGAGCAGCACCGTCGACGGCGAGACATAGGCCGGGCCGCCGAGGTTGACGCAATTCCAGAACGTCATGCCATGCGTGATGATGGCGCCCTTGGGCTGGCCGGTGGTGCCCGAGGTGTACATGATGGTCGAGATGTCGTCGTGGGTGACCAGCTCGCTTCTGTCGAGTGGCCTGGAGGCTGCGATTGCCGCCTCATAGCTGCCGCCGGCGCCAAGGCGCAGCGTCGACGAAACGTTGCAGAGTTTTGCGACCGAGAGTGCGATTTCGGCGAGATCGGCGTCATGGATCATCACGCCCGGCGAGGCGTCGCCGACGATGAACTGCAATTCTGGAACGGTGAGCCGCGTATTCAGCGGCAGGAATACCGCCCCCAAGCGGCCGCAGGCGAACTGCACTTCGAGCGTATCGGTGGTGTTAAGCGCCAGCACCGCAACGCGATCACCACGCTTGACGCCGAGCGCCTCGCGCAGATGGGTGGCAAGCCGCGAAATGCGCGCGTCGAACTGGGCATAGGAGAGGCGGCGGTCGCTGGCAAGATCGATGGCCGCAATCTTGTCAGGCGTGCGGCGGCCGAAATGGGCGATCCAGTCGTAATAGCGTACGGCCAAGGTCTCCTCCACGTCAGGCGGTCTCGCGCCGCCTGTTTTCTTGACGGCATTCCATTGCGCAGATGAGGAGCTAACAGGGATGCTGTCTTGCGTGGAGTGGCTGGGGGCATGATACGGCTCCACGATCTCGCGGCCCGATCTGCCCGGGGGCGGCAGCATCGGGCGTCAGG
>JGI25153J46596_10001980_pt1 | contig 12137 bp, 12 predicted proteins | sample AraplaMF_Col_mMF_FD_46596 | JGI IMG/M metagenome (IMG submission 46596)
AAGAACTGGGAAAAGACCTATTTCGAGTGGATGGAGAACATCCAGCCCTGGTGCATCTCGCGCCAGCTCTGGTGGGGCCACCAGATCCCGGCCTGGTACGGGCCTGACGGCAAGGTGTTCGTCGCCGAGACCGAGGAGGAGGCCGTCGGCAACGCGCTCGGCTATTACGTCGAGCAGGAAGTCATCACCGAAGAGCAGGGCCGCGAGATGGCGGAAAACCCCGCCAAGCGCGAGGGCTTCATCGTCAGAGACGAGGACGTGCTCGACACCTGGTTCTCGTCCGGCCTCTGGCCGTTCTCGACGCTCGGCTGGCCGGATGAAACGGCGGAAGTGAAGCGCTATTATCCGACCAACGTCCTCGTCACCGGCTGGGACATCATCTTCTTCTGGGTCGCCCGCATGATGATGATGGGCCTGCACTTCATGAAGGANGCGCCGTTCTCGACNGTNTACATCCACCGCCTCGTCCGNGACGAGAAGGGCGCNAAGATGTCGAAGTCGAAAGGCAACGTCATCGATCCGCTCGGCGTGATCGACGAGTACGGCGCGGATGCGCTGCGCTTTGCNCTGGCGCGCGGCGCGGCCCACAGCCACGACATCAAGCTGTCGCCGCAACTGGTCGAGACCAACCGCAACTTTGCGACCAAACTCTGGAACGCGTGCCGTTTCGCCGAGATGAACGGTTGCACGCAGCCGGCCGGCTTCGACCCGACGGCGGCCAAGGAGACGCTGAACCGCTGGATCGCGCATGAGACCTCGCGCGCCACTCGCGAAGTCACCGAGGCGATCGAGGCCTATCGTTTCAACGATGCGGCGAACGCGATCTACCGATTCGTCTGGAACGTCTATTGCGATTGGTATCTCGAACTCGCAAAACCCGTGCTGATGGGCGAGGAGGGCGCGGCCAAGACCGAGACCCGCGCCATGATCGCCTGGGCGCGCGACGAGATCCTCAAGCTGCTGCACCCATTCATGCCCTTCATCACCGAAGAGCTCTGGGCGGTGACGGCCGCACGCGACGGCCTCTTGGTGCTGGCCGAATGGCCGCGCAAGGCGAGCGCGGTCACGGTCGAGCAGATCGCGGCGATGGCAGCGGCCGCGCCCGGCGATCCCCTGATCGCGCCGGTCATGGCCGCGCTCGATGCCAACGATTTCAGCGATCCGGCGGCGGAAGCCGAAATCGGCTGGGTGGTCGATTTCGTCACTGCCATCCGCTCGGTGAAATCGGAAATGAACATCCCGCCGGCGACAATGATTCCGGTGGTGCTGTCGGGTGCTTCTGCGGAGACCAAAGAGCGCGCGCAGCGCTGGAACGACATCGTCAAGCGTTTGGCGCGGCTCGCCGAGATTTCATTCGCNGACCGCCCGCCGGAGGGCGCNGTGCAGCTACTCGTGCGCGGCGAAGTGGTGGCGCTGCCGCTGAAGGGCGTGATCGACCTCGCCGCGGAGAAAACCCGGCTGGACAAGGAGATCGTCAAGGCCGACGCCGACATCAAGCGCGTCGACGCCAAGCTCGGCAATGAGAAGTTCGTTGCCAACGCGCCCGAAGAGATCGTCGAGGAAGAAAAGGAAAAGCGCGAGGCCGCGGTTGCGCGCAAGGCCAAGCTCCAGGAAGCGCTGGAGCGGCTGAAGATGGCGTCGTAACCGCAAGGCGCTGAACTATCCGTCATTGCGAGGAGCGAAGCGACGACTTGTCCGCCGTAGCTCGAAGAGCGAAGGCNGAAGCAATCCATCTATCCGTCATGCCGCACGATGGATTGCTTCGCTTCGCGCGCAATGATNGGNTGAGATNGCGAAGCCATCATCGAGGGCTTGATCGATGCTCGACCACGTCTCCATCACCGTTTCCGACTTCGCCGCCGCCGAGCGCTTCTACGACGCGATCATGGCCGCGCTCGGCGTCGTCAAGGTCGGCCGTAGCGACCGCTGGCTCGGCTATGGCGAGCGGGCGGATGCGCAGCATCCGGACCGCGTCTACATCGCGATCTACCGCGGCCCGGAGCCGGACGAGGCGGTCAGCCGGCACTGGTGCTTCAAGGCCNAATCACGCGAAGCGGTCGATGCNTTCTGGCGGGCCGGCCTTGCCGCNGGCGGCACTGACGACGGCCCGCCGGGCCTGCGTCACTACCACGCCGCCTATTACGGCGCCTTCCTGCGCGATCCCGACGGCAACAAGGTCGAGGCGGTGTGCCATCGGGCGATGTGAGATCTGCGAAATCGGGGCGGGGGCCGTCGCCACCCGTCGCTGTGCTCACGCCAACGACATGCTGACCGGACGAAAGAGCGGTGACGGCATTGACCGCATCAGCGGGAGCCAATCAATCAGCCTTCGTCGAGGTCACTTCGCGTGATGCATTTGCATTGATCGCAGCGAAAGATCGAGGCAGCCCTGAATCGAGCCGTCTTGGGCAAGTCAGCCACGTGCTGCATTTGCTTGCCGCACTGGCGGCATTCGCAATTGCAGGCCCCAATCATCTCACGACCAACTACGGCGATCGAAGTCATCATGTTTCGCACCGACGTGTTTCGTACCGGCAGTATAGTCAATTCACATGACGAAGTGGCGCGCTGTTCCGTCCGTAGGACTACGGTGTGGAAACATGCCACCGCTTTCCGGGCATCGCATTCAGCCGCCGTTCATTGAGCTCGCTCTAATCCGCCTTCCTTTTGGCAGGCAGGCAGGACCATGAGCTCCTTTGACCCGATGGCCGCGGCAATTGACTGGCTTGATGCCTACCGCGCCAACGACCTTTCCATTGTTGACTTTTATGCGCTGGATGCGTCGCTCGAGTGTGGCTGTAGCGGGCAGGCGACGGTAATCGGCCGCAACGCACTCGCAGAATATTGGCGGCTGCGGTTTGTCGAGAATCCCGCCGGCGAGCTCGAGGCCTTGCAGATGGAGGGGGCTGCAGTCGTGGTGTCATACGCGGTGCCGGAAGGCATCGTGCAGGCGCGGCTGAATTTCAACGATGCCGGGGAGATCGTTCGTTGCCAATGCAGTCCGTCGTAGAGGCGCCGAGTTCGGCGCAGACGAAGCCACTGTGCACGAGCCGCGCCGCACGGATTGGTGCGGATGACCGCGACGATGCCACGAGCGGGGGAACCATCTGGCATGACGGCAATCTGAGCGCGCGGAGTCAGTTGAGTGCGCTGCCATCGTGATTCCGGGGCTTGAATTCAGAATTCGCTTCGCCGATGATCTCCTTTTGTATTTTTCGCATTCTTTTGTTTCCTCATTGAGTTCCCTCAATGCTGTTCTACGAACCCATGTTCGTGACATTCTTTGCCGGGTTCTACGCGCTTTATTTGTTGGCTACGGGTTCGATTACGAAGAAGGCCGCGCTGCTGATCGCCAGCGTGTTGTTCTATCTCTGGGGTGAGCCGGTCTTCGTCCTGGTGCTGCTGCTTTCGACCGCGGTGGATTACGCGCTTTCATTTTACCTCGACGAAAAGACACCGCGCCGGTTGCGCCGGCTCGCGCTCACGGCCGGCATTGCCGGCAATCTGGGCATGCTCATCGTTTGCAAATATGCCGACTTTCTGCTCGGAAACATCAATGCGTTGCTCGCGCCGTTCGGGCCGCACCTTTTGTCGCTGCTGCACGTCGCGCTGCCGATCGGCGTCTCGTTCGTGGTGTTCGAGAAGATCACCTATCTGGTCGATACCTATCGTGGCGTCTCCAGGCGGGCGGCGTCGTTGTCGGATTACGCGCTGTTCGTGTTTTTCTTTCCCAAATTGCTGGCCGGTCCGATCCTCAAATATCATGAGATGAAGGATCAGATCGCGGCGCCGCCATCCGTTCAGTGGAGCGATTTCGTCGACGGTTTTCTTCGCTTTGCGCGCGGCCTCGGGCGCAAGCTTCTGATTGCCGACCCGCTCGGCACGTTCGCCAATCAGGTGTTCGTGGCCGATCCCGTAGGGCTCGGCGCATCCTATGCGTGGCTCGGCCTTGGCTGTTTCGCGGTCCAGATCTATTTCGATTTTGCCGGCTATTCCGACATGGCCATCGGGCTCGCCCGGATGCTCGGATTTCGCCTGAGCGAAAACTTCAACTCCCCCTACGTTTCGCAATCGCTGACGGAGTTCTGGCGACGCTGGCACATCTCGCTGACCTCCTGGATTCGCGACTATCTATACCGGCCGCTCGGCGGCAATCGCCACGGCGAGGCCCGCACCTATCTCAATCTCTGGATCTGCTTTCTCGCATCCGGGCTGTGGCACGGCGCCAGTTGGAATTTCGTGCTGTGGGGGGCCTATAACGGACTGTTTCTGACGCTCGACCGGCTATTCCTGCGAGATGCGCTGCAACGTTGCGGCCGCATCGTCGCCACCGCCGTCACGCTATTCATCGTCATGATCGGATGGGCGCTGTTCCGCGCCGAGCAGCCGTCGCAACTGATACCGTTTCTCGGCGCCCTGTTCGGAATGTCGCGGGGAACAGCGGCGCTGGAGATCCCTGCCGAGGTGCCGCTCACGCTCCTGATCGGGGTGCTGCTCTCGCTGTTTCCGGCAACGCCGCTCTATCCGTGGCTGGCACAGGCGCACCAGCAAGTAGCCTGGCTCAGGTGGGGCACGGCCGCCGCGCTGGTGTTGATCTACGTTCTCGCGCTGGCGCGGGCCTTTGCCGTGCCTTTCCAGCCCTTCATCTATTTCAGGTTCTGAAGGATGAGCTGCTTTGCCCTCACTCGCCCGATGCCGCGCCTGCTGCTCTGCGCGTCGCTGGCGCTGTCGCCGCTCGTCACGGCATGGAATCTGGCGGTGGCGCCGGGCCGGGAGATCAAGATCGGAGCAAAGCTCGCCGGCGTCACGGCCGAAGCGCCGGTCATCCTGTCCTGGTCGTCACTGCGTGACGGCAGCTTTCAGAAAGCCGCGGCAAGCCGGGTGGCCGAAGCCTTCGCTTTCCGGCCGCTGTTGATCCGCATCAACAACGCCATCCGTTTCGAACTGTTCGGCGCCCTGACTGCGCCGCAGGTGGTCAGCGGCAGCAAGGGGCAATTGATCGGCCAAAGCTACCTCGACGAATACTGCTCGCGAGCCGAGAACCGGGGGATCAGCCTTGCGGCCGGGATAATCCCGAAGCTCCGGGCGATCCAGGATTACTATCGCGAGCGCGGCGCCGTGTTCGTGTATGTCGTTTCGCCTTCAAAGGCCGCGCATATGCCGGAGCACTTCCTGGGGTCCTATTCCTGCCCGAGCACGCCGGCGGCACGGGCGCAACTCGTTCCGCAATATGTCAATGCGCTGAGGGATGCCGGCATTGAGGTTCTCGATGGCGCAGGCCTGATTCACGCGGCCAAGGGACGTTACGACATCGACCTGTTTCCGCAAGGAGGAGAGCACTGGAACGATCTTGGCGGCGCGCTGGTGGTGAGTGCGCTCGTGAAGCAAATCAATGACCGGGCGAGCCGGGAAATCGCGCCGCCGTTCACCTTTACCTATGCGCTGTCACGGCCGGCGCGCGGTGCCGACCGCGAACTGGCCGATCTGCTCAACGTGTTCTTTCCGCCGCTCGGCTATCTGACGCCGAAGGTCAGTTACATCAGGTCTGCAGCCTGCGGGCAGGGGGAGGCACCAACGTTGAATGCCGCCATGGTGGGCAGCAGCTTCAGTCATCTGCCGGCCAGCATCCTGATCGAGCAGAACTGCCTTTCCGCACTCAACGTCTATTACTATGCGAAGCTCGGACGCTTCGGCGGAGTTCCCTATCGCGAGTTGCAGCGCAATCTCTCCGATGCCGACCTGGCGGCATTGCGCGACGCCGGGCTGATGATCATCGAAGAGAACGAGGCCTTCGTCGGCCGCAACCGGTATGTCGACGACGTGCTGAGGGCGATCGGGAGGTTTTGACGCTGCGCCGCGGGCTGCCTGGCGCTGGCAAGCGCGAGGCGCGAAATTATCCAGTGCTTCAGGGCTGTAACATCGGCCTCATTTTCGTGGCCGCGCGGCTGCCGTTGCGGCCGCCGAAACCGGTTTTGACGGTGATGTGTCGGCGCGCAATGTGACCATCATCGTCAAGCGTGCCTAAACCCGAATTTAATGGAAGCGACGAGGAGCGCGCCCCACCTGTTCATTGTGTAACGGTGTTAACCGCTCGAAAGGACAAAGCCATGAAAGTCGCAATGACAGCGCTGGTCGCCGTGTCGATGCTCTCAAGCACATATGCATACGCGAACACGGCGCACCATGAACCGTTGGTCAGAAGCCATGCCATGTACAAGCACGTCGCCCGGCCCGTCGTCCTGCATCCGAACTACGGCAATCCGAACGGAAATCCGGATGGTCCGACCACGTTGAGCGGTACTGGCGATTCTCAATTCGGCGGCACGTCGGCCGGCACCAGCGGGTACAACTAGGTGCGAAGTAGCAGCGAGGAAGAAGCAAGCCCGATGAGCGCAAGCTGAGCGCACCTTGCATACGAGACCGCTGGTGCAGCAAGCACCCGGCATTTCCCCGCGTCCTCTCATCGGGCGAACGGTTGAGAAAGGACTCACTGTCTCGCGGGAGTGCTGACGCACGTTAACTGTCATCGTCCGCGAAGGCGGACTATCCAGTATCCCAGGGCTGGCAGTGACTGAATCGATAAGCTGCGGCGTACTGGATCACCCGCCTTCGCGGGTGACGACGGTGGTGTTTTACGTCGTAATGACGGCTTCACAGGTGCGGGCGGCATTCGGTCAAAACGGCTTGCTCCAGAACTTCGATCCCTTCAGGCCGTAGCGCCACGGCAGATCGACCGCCTTCGTAATTCCGATCCGCACGCCGGCAACGGTCTCCACCTTGCCGACGCGCGCATGCAGCGCAAACGGCGGCTGATCGAGCGGCAGTTCATTATGCTTGATCGTGATGCCGAGCGCTTCGCAGAGCTTGCCCGGGCCCGAGCACAAGGCGCGAGCGTCCGGCAGGCCGCGGCGTCGGCGCATCGAGGCGAGGCCATGGGTCGGCTCCAGCGCGCGGATCAGGACGGCGCTGGCCGAGCCTTCCCCCTCGCAGACGAAGTTCACGCACCAGTGGATGCCGTAGGAGCGGTAGACATAGGCAAAGCCCGGCGGGCCGAACATCACGCGGTTGCGCGGCGTCGGCCCGTTGTAGGAATGCGCGGCCGGATCGGTATGGTGATAGGCCTCGACCTCGGTGATGATGCCGCCGACGCCGCCTACCAGCAATGTCGCCCCGATCAGGTCGGGCGCGACCTCATGCACGCTGCGGCCGAAGAACGAGCGTTTCAGCGGCTTGCCGAGCCGGGGAGCGGCAGGCGCGGCAGGCTTCGGGTTTTGGACCATTTCAGGTGAGAATCGTTCGCGGGAGGGATGAAATTCGTCATTATGTTGCACGTTTCCACCGCCTTTCGCGAGACGGATTGCAGGCCCGTGCGCAAGCCGGGTTGCGGCCAACGGCGACACGGATTAGCTAGGTATTCTCGCCATTTCCGGACTTAACATGGTCGTCCTCGTCGATACCGTCTCCACCAACCAGGTCCGCCCGCGCCACCCCGAAAAGGTGAACCGGCCCGATGCGCTGTCGCCGCCGAAGCCGGACTGGATCAGGGTGCGTGCGCCGAGCACCCGCGGCTATGCGGACACGCGAAAGATCGTCAAGGAGAACGGCCTCGTCACGGTGTGCGAGGAGGCCGGCTGCCCGAATATTGGCGAGTGCTGGGACAAGAAGCACGCCACCTTCATGATCATGGGGGACACCTGCACGCGGGCCTGCGCGTTCTGCAACGTCAAGACCGGCATGCCCGGCGCGCTCGACGCCGGCGAGCCGGAACATGTCGCGGAGGCGACCTTCAAGCTCGGGTTGACCCACGTCGTCGTGACCTCGGTCGATCGCGACGACCTCGCCGATGGCGGCGCGGAACATTTCGCACAAACCATCCGCGCCATCCGCGCACGCTGCCCGACCACGACCATTGAGATTCTGACGCCCGACTTCCTGCGCAAGGAAGGCGCGCTGGAGGTCGTCGCGGCGGCCAAGCCCGACGTGTTCAACCACAATCTGGAAACCGTGCCGGCGCGGTATCTCACCGTTCGCCCCGGCGCGCGCTATTTCCACTCGATCCGGCTGCTGCAGCGGGTCAAGGAAGTCGATCCGACCATCTTCACCAAGTCGGGCATCATGGTCGGGCTCGGCGAGGAGCGCCATGAGGTGCTGCAGGTGATGGACGATCTGCGCTCGGCGGGCGTCGATTTCCTGACCATCGGGCAGTATCTGCAGCCGACCCGCAAGCACCATGCGGTGATGCGCTACGTCACCCCCGATGAATTCGCGGGCTATGAGAAGGTCGCCTACACCAAGGGCTTTCTGATGGTGTCGGCGAGCCCGCTGACCCGCTCGTCGCATCATGCGGGCGAGGATTTTGCCAAGCTGCAGGCGGCGCGCATCGCGCGGGGCCGCTAGGCGTCGGATTGAGCCAATGCAACGCGTGCTCGTCATGGGATCGTCGGGGTCCGGCAAGTCGACATTTGCCAGGCAGTTGTCCGATCTCACGGGTATTCCCGTCGTGTCGCTGGACGCGCTGTTCTGGAAGCCCGGCTGGGTCCAATCGGATAGAGCCGAGTTCACGGAACGCGTGAACGCGGCGGCCCGGCAGCCGCGCTGGATCATGGACGGCAACTACGCCAGCAGCGGCACGGGCGAATTGCGCCGCGATTCCTGCGACACCGTGATCTGGTTCGACCTGCCGCGCAGCAGCTGCGTGTTGGGGATCGTGAAGCGGATCGCCGGCAGCTATGGCAAGGTCCGTCCCGAAATGGCCGAAGGCTGTCCGGAAAAGTTCGACTTCGAGTTCTTCCGCTACGTCTGGACCTATCGCCAGGTGCAGCGGCCGAAGCTGCTCGCCTATTTTGGGGGACTGCGTGCCGACCAGCCGCTCGTCTGCTTCACCGATCGGGGGCAGGCGGACGCCTATCTGAGCCAAGTCGCGCGGCAGCAGAACCGGGCGAGTATGCACTGATGCCGCGCTTTTCCAGCAAGCGCCGGGTTCATCATACGGCCGCGCAGATGTTCGATCTGGTCGCCGATGTCGAGCGCTATCCGGAATTCGTGCCGCTGTGCCAGTCGCTAAAAATCCGTCAGCGCACCTCAAAGGCCGACGGCACCGAGGTCATCGTTGCCGACATGACGGTGTCGTTCAAGCTGGTGCGGGAATCCTTCACCAGCCGCGTCACGCTGGACCGGCCTAACCTGAAGATCATGGTCGAATATCTGAGGGGCCCGTTCAGCAACCTGGAAAACCGCTGGACGTTCGAGCCGAAATCCGAAACCGACTGTGACGTCGGCTTCTTCCTGTCCTACGAGTTCAGGAGCCGGATGCTGGCGATGCTGATGGGGACGATGTTCGATACCGCGTTCCAGCGCTTCGCCGCCGCCTTCGAGAAGCGGGCGGATGCGATCTACGGCAAGGGCGGGGCAGGGCCGGCGAGCTAGACGTCCGCTAGGTCGGCGCGGTCGGCGAGACGCTGGGCGGCGTTGTCGTAATGCTTGCGGGCCTTCTCCCGCGTCTCGGCGGCGTCGCCGCGCTTGATGGCCTCGACCAGGCGCGCCTGCTCCTCGATCGCGGCCGCGGCGAGCTCGGTCGCCTTGGTGTTCTTGACGGCGACGGAGCGCAGATTCTCGGCGATCTGGCTGTCGATCATGACGATGAAATTGAGCGCATGCTCGTTGTCGGCCATCTTGGCGATGACGTGGATGAGCTGGCGTTCGGCCTCGAAGTGACGCTCGGCGCCGTGCTCGCGGTCGCTGGTTGCCTCCCGCATCTCGGCGAGAATGGCTTCCATGCGGGCAATGTCGCGCCTGGAGCGCGCCAGCGCGGCGTCCGCCGCCGCCTCGACGACGACGCCGTTGCGCAGGCGCAGCAGCTTCAGCAGTTCCTTGCGCTTCTTGAAGCAGGCCGGGCTGATCCGGAACGCTGTCCGTTCTTGCGGCTGCGCGATGAAGGCCCCGACGCCGACCCGGCTCTGGACGATGCCGTCATATTTCAGTTGCGAGATCGCTTCCCGCACCACCGTCCGCGCGACGCCGAACTCGGTCGCCAGTGCCTGTTCGGAGGGCAGGCGATCGCCCGGCCGAAGCTCGCCGGCGTGCAGGGCGCCGGTCAGGCTGGCGACAATTTCTTGCGGCAATGAGGGGCTGCGCTCAAGCGATTTGAATTTCACGGGATGGTCCTGTCCAGATGACGGCGCCGGCCAATCGCGCGTGCGACCCCTGCCAGTCAGCAGGGATATCGAAACAGGGCGACGAGTGCAATTGGGTAATCAGGTTGTCAGACAGCTGGCGGGCGTGGTAGCCGAGCGGAAATGGGGCTGGCGGGCGCGCGCAAGTCGCCCCCTTGAAGCCCAGACATTCGTAGAGACCATCAAACCAAACGGAAGGCCGCAGATGACGACATTCGAACGTGTTGGCTTTATCGGCCTGGGCGGCATGGGACGTGGATTGGTGAAGAATCTTGTCGCCAAGGGCGTGCCAGTCACGGCTTATGATCTCAACCCGGCCGCGGTGGCAGTTGCCACATCGTTTGGCGCGACCGCCGCAAAAAATATTCAGGAGATCCGCGACGTCTGCCGCATCATCATGATTTGCGTCAATGAAGCCGAGGATGTCGAAGCGTTGATGATTTGCCGAGATGGGCTGCTCGCCGGCCCGGTACCCGGCTTCATCATCGTGGACCACACCACCGGCAGCCCGCAGATGGTTGCCAAGCTCGATCGTTTGGTGCGGGCATCCGGCGGCCGCTACGCCGAGGCACCGATGACGCGGACCCCAAAACACGCCGACATCGGCAAGGTCAACGTGCTCTTCGGCGGCGAGCGCGATCTGCTCGACGACCTCAGACCGTATTTCGAGCTTTATGCCGAAAATATCTTCCATATCGGTCCGCTGGGCCACGCCATCCGCCTCAAGCTCATTCACAACTACATCGCCTTCGCCAACGTGGCGGCGTGGTGCGAGGGGTTTGCGCTGGCCGCCAAGGAGGGGCTCGATCTATCGCAGGTGATCCGCATCATCTCGGCGGCCGGCGGCAAAAGCGGCATGCTCGATCTCTATGGCCAGGCCACGCTCGAGGGTGACTTCACCCCGCTGATGTCACTGGCAAACGCCCGCAAGGACGTNCGTTACTATGCGCGCTGGCTGGAGGAGGCGGGCCTGCCCGGTTTCATGGCCGATGCCGTGCACCAGACCTACCGGCAGGCGGCGCTGCTCGGGCATGACGGGGAGTCCTGCACCGCCGTGATCAAGGCCTATGAGGCCGTGAGTGGTGTGGAGGCACGGGTCGCGCCGAAAGATCAGGAACAAGGAAATCAGCGGTCGGATACCTGATATCGCAAGAAAACCGGTTGCTGGTGCCGACGCCATTCTTTAAGCCGGTCCAAAATCCGTAATCCCGCAAGCGGAGGGAACGAGGCGATGGACGCAAAAATTCGAACCGGTGGACATATTCTGATCGAGCAGCTGGCCCTGCACGGCGCCGACACCGTGTTCGGCGTCCCCGGTGAAAGNTTCCTGGCGGCGCTTGACGGCATGTANCAGAGCCAGCGTGTGCGGTTCATCAACGCCCGGCAGGAGGGCGGCGCCGCCATGATGGCGGATGCCTACGGCAAGCTGACGGGCCGCCCGGGCATTGTGTTCGCCACCCGTGGGCCCGGCGCCACCAACGCGTCCGCCGGCGTTCATGTCGCGTTCCAGGACTCGACGCCGCTGATCCTGCTGCTCGGGCAGGTCGGGCGTGACATGATGGAGCGCGAGGCGTTCCAGGAGATCGACTATCGCCAGATGTTCGGACCGATGGCGAAATGGGTCGCCCAGATCGACGATGCGCGGCGGATTCCGGAATTCATCTCGCGCGCTTTCTTCACCGCGACCTCGGGCCGTCCCGGCCCGGTCGTGCTGGCGCTGCCCGAGGACATGCTGACCGACACCGCCGACGTGCCGGATGCGCCGCCCTATAACCCGCTTCCCATCGCGCCCGATGACGGCGGCTTGCAGCGCTTCCACGCCCTGTTGTCGGCGGCGAAGAAGCCGTTCCTGATCGTCGGTGGCGGCGGCTGGAGCGAGCAGGCCCGCCGCGATCTCGAAGCATTTGCCTCAGCGCATGAGGTGCCGGTCGGCGTTTCGTTCCGCTGCCAGGATTATTTCGACAA
>JGI25153J46596_10001981_pt1 | contig 12131 bp, 6 predicted proteins | sample AraplaMF_Col_mMF_FD_46596 | JGI IMG/M metagenome (IMG submission 46596)
GCGGCGGCGGCGATCGCCATCGTGGCCACGCTCAAGGCCGGCGGCGCCTACGTGCCGCTGGACCCCACGCTGCCCGACGGGCGCCTGGCGCACATGCTCGCCGACTGCGCGCCGCGCGTGCTGCTCACGCAGCAGCGGCTGTTGCACCGCCTCGCCGCTGCGCCGGCCTGCGAACGCGTGCTGCTCGACGACATCGCCGGGGCGCCATGGGCGCAGGCCGCCGCGCCGCGTCCCGACGCGCATGCGATGGGCCTGCGCGGCGACCACCTGGCGTATGTGATCTACACCTCCGGCTCCACCGGCGTGCCCAAGGGCGTGGCGATGCCGCACCGTGCGCTGGCCAACCTGCTGGCCTGGCAGCGCGAGCAGCTGCCGGACGCGGCGCGCACCCTGCAGTTCGCGGCGCCGGGCTTCGACGTCGCGTTCCAGGAAATCTTCTCGACGCTGGCCACGGGCGGCACGCTGGTGCCGGTGCCCGAGGAGCTGCGCCGCGACCTGCCCGCGCTGGCCGGCTGGCTGGCCGGGCAGGGGATCGAGCGGCTCTTTTTGCCCTGCATCGCGCTCCATGCGCTGGGCGAGCTGTGGTCGCAGCAGGGGGAAGCGCTGCCGCCGGCNCTGCGCGACCTGATCGTCGCGGGCGAGCAGCTGCGCATCACGCCGGCGATACGGCGGCTGTTCGACGGCGGCGGCGCGGCGCGGCTGCACAACCACTACGGCCCGACCGAGAGCCACGTGGTCACGACCCACACGCTGGCGGGCCCGGCCCGGGACTGGGACGATCTGCCGCCCATCGGCACGCCGGTCGACAACTGCCGGCTGTACCTGCTCGACGCGCTGGGCCGGCCGGTGCCGCGCGGCGTGGCAGGCGAAATCCACATCGCCGGCGCGCAGGTGGCGCGCGGCTACCTGAACCAGCCCGCGCCTGGCGCCGAGCGCTTCCTGCGCGATCCGTTCCCGGACGCCGAAGGCGCGCGCATGTACCGCAGCGGCGACCTGGGCCGCTGGCGCGAGGACGGCACGATCGAATACCTCGGGCGCAACGACTTCCAGCTCAAGATCCGCGGCCACCGCGTCGAGCCGGGCGAGATCGAGGCGCGCCTGGGCGAGCTGCCCGGCGTGCGCGAGGCGGCCGTGGTCGCGCGCGAGGATGTGCCCGGCGAGAAACGCCTGGTCGCCTACATCGTCGTCGCGGACGGCGCGCCGACCGAAGACCCCCTCGACCCCATCGACCCCGCCGAACTGCGCCGGCAACTTGCCGCGCGCCTGCCCGAGCACATGCTGCCCGGCGCCTTCGTACCGCTCGCCGCCCTGCCGCTCACTCCCAACGGCAAGCTCGACCGCAAGGCGCTGCCGGCGCCGGAGAGCCCGGCCTTCGCCCACCGCAGCTACGAGGCGACGACGGGCGAGATCGAGGACACCCTGGCGCGCATCTGGTGCGAGTTGCTGGGCATGGAGCGCGTGGGGCGCGACGACGACTTCTTCGAGCTCGGCGGCCATTCGCTGCTCGCCGTGCGGCTGGTCTCGCAGCTGCGCGAGCGGCTCGGGGTGGAGCTGCCGCTGCCGGTGCTCTTCACCCACCCGCGGCTCGCCGACCTGGCGCGGGAGGTGGCCGAGGCAAGCCAGAACACGCTGGGCGCGATCGCGCGCGCCGACCGCTCGGCGCCGCTGCCGATGTCCTTCGCGCAGCAGCGGCTGTGGTTCATCGCGCGGGTGATCCCGAGGCCAGCAAGGCCTATCACGTGCCCGACGCGGTGCGGCTGCGCGGCCCGCTGGACAGGGCGGCGCTGCAGGCCGCCTTCGACCGCATCGTCGAGCGCCACGAGGTGCTGCGCACCCGCTTCGTGGGCATGGCGGGCGAGGCGCGGCAGGTCATCGACGCGCCGCGCGGCTTCGCGCTGCTGCATGAAGACCGGCGCGGCATCGACGACGAGGCGCTGGAACGCATCGTGCGAGAGGAGGCGCTGCGGCCCTTCGACCTGGCGCTGGGCCCGCTGATCCGCGGCCGGCTGCTCGCGCTCGGCCCCGACGACCATGCGCTGCTGGTGACCATGCACCACATAGTGTCCGACGGCTGGTCTGGCGGGGTGCTGGCGAAGGAGTTCTCGGCCCTGTACGGCGCCTTCCGTGAAGGCCGCCCCGATCCGCTGCCGCCGCTGGCCATCCAGTACGCCGATTTCGGCATGTGGCAGCGCCAGTGGTTGCAGGGGCCGCTGCTGCAACAGCAGCTGCAGCAATGGGTGCGGCAGCTGCGCGGCGCGCCGGCGTTGCTCGACCTGCCGACCGACCGGCCGCGCCCGCCGGTGCAGGACTACCGCGGCGCCAACATCGCGGTCGAGCTCGACGCGGCGCTCGGCCAGGGCCTGCGCGCGCTGGGCCAGCGCCACGGCACCACGCTCTACATGACGCTGCTCGCGGCATGGGCTGTGGTGCTGGGCAGGCTCGCCGGGCAGGAGCAGGTGGTGATCGGCAGTTCGCACGCCGGGCGCAACCGGGTGGAGGTGGAACCGCTGATCGGCTTCTTCGTCAACACGCAGGCGCTGAAGATCGACATCTCGGGCGGCCCGAGCGTGGGCGCGCTGCTGGNGCAGGCGCGGCAGACGGCGGTGCNGGCGCAGAGCCTGCAGGACGTGCCCTTCGAGCGGCTGGTGGAGGCGCTGAACCCGCCGCGCTCGCTGGCCCATCACCCGGTGTTCCAGGTGATGCTGTCGTGGCACAACACGCCCGGGGCCGCGCTCGACCTGCCCGGCCTGCAGGCGCAGAGCCTGGGCGGCGGCGCCGACAGCGCGCAGTTCGAGCTGTCGCTGGAGCTGCGCGAGAACGGCGAAGGCATCGCCGGCCAGCTCAACTACGCCAGCGCGCTGTTCGACGAGGCCACGGTGNGGCGCCACTGGCGCTGCCTGGAGGCGGTGCTGCGCGCCATGGTCGCCGACGACGGCCAGCCGGTCGACCGCATCGACCTGCTGGATGCCGANGANCGCGCGGCGATCGTGGAAGGCTTCAACGAAAGCCATGCCGCGGCGGCCGAACCGGTGCTGGTGCATGCGCTCATCGAGCAGCAGGCGGCGCGCCAGCCCGACGCGCAGGCGATCGAATACGNGGGCGAAAGCCNGGGTTATGGCGAGCTCAACGCGCGCGCCAACCGNCTCGCCCACCATCTGCGCGCGCTCGGCGTGAAGCCCGACGACCGCGTGGCGATCTGCGCCGAACGCAGCCNCGAACTGGTGGTGGCGATGCTGGCCACGCTCAAGGCCGGCGGCGCGTACGTGCCGCTCGACCCGGTGCATCCGGACGAGCGCCTCGCGCAGATGCTGGAAGACNGCGGCGCGGCCGTGCTGCTGACGCAGCGGCGCCTCGACGCACGGCTGCAGGCGCCGCAACGATGCGCGCGCGTGCTGCTCGATGCCGAACTGCCCAAGTGGGCCTCGGCGCCNTCCGCCAACCCGGACCCGGCCGCAGTCGGCCTCACGCCCTCGCACCTGGCCTANGTGATCTACACCTCCGGCTCGACCGGCGAGCCCAAGGGCGTGATGGTGGAGCACCGCAACGTGGCCTTCTTCCTGCGGGCGATGGANGCCTGCGNGCACGGCACGGCGCCCGATTGCCGGCGCGTGGCGTGGAACTCCTCCTTCGGTTTCGACATGGCGGTGAAGGCATGGGGCCAGCTGGCTTTCGGCCGCAGCGTGTTCCTGCTGCCCGAAACGGACCGGCTCGGCGCGCACGAGCTGCTCGGCTTTCTCGAAACCCATCGCATCGAGGCGATGGAGTGCACGCCCTCGCACCTGCGGCTGCTGCAGGGCGCGNGCCTCCTGCAAGGCCGCGCACCGAGTCTGCGAAAGCTGCTGCTCGGCGGCGAGGCGATCGANGCGGCCACCTGGGGCACGCTGGCCGCNGTCGAAGGGCGGCTTTTCTTCAACATGTACGGGCCCACCGAGTGCAGCGTGGACGCGAGCTGCGGCGTGATCGACGGGCGNCGCCCGCACATCGGGCAGGTGATGCCGGGCGCGCGCATCTACGTGCTCGACGCGGCGGGGCAGCCGGTGCCGGTGGGCGTGGCCGGAGAGATCCACATCGGCGGCGCCGGTGTCGCGCGCGGCTACCTGGGCCGGCCCGAGCTCACGGCCCAGCGATTCCTGCGCGACCCCTTCGTTGCCGAAGATGCGCCGGCGCGCATGTACCGCACCGGCGACCTCGGCCGCTGGCGCGATGACGGCACGCTCGAATACCTGGGCCGCAACGACCAGCAGATCAAGCTGCGCGGCTTCCGCATCGAGCCCGGCGAGATCGAGGCGCGGCTGACNCGGCTGCCGGGCGTGCGCGATGCGGCGGTGGTCGCGCGCGAGGACGTTCCCGGCGACAGGCGGCTTGTCGCGTATGTGGTGGCCGGTGCGGAAGCGCCCGATCCGGCACTGCTGCGCGCGGGCCTCGCCGCGCAGCTGCCCGAATACATGCTGCCCTCGGCCTTCGTGACNCTCGACGCGCTGCCGCTCACGCCCAACGGCAANCTCGACCGCAAGGCGCTGCCCGCGCCCGACGCGCAGGGCCTGGCGCTGGGCCGCTACGAGCCGCCGCAGGGCGAGGCGGAGCGCGCCATCGCCGCGCTGTGGTCGGAGTTGCTCGGCATCGAGCGCATCGGCCGCCACGACAACTTCTTCGACCTGGGCGGCTATTCGCTGATGGTGTTCCAGGTCATCGAGGGGCTGAAGCGCAAGGGCTACGAGGTGGCGCTGCAGGACGTGCTGCTGGCGCAGCAGCTCAGCGCGCTGGCGGCGCTGATCGGCCAGCCGCGCGAGGACGTGGCGGACGGGAACGCGGGTGCGAACGCGCAGTGGGTGACCATCCGCAAGGGCGGCGGCACACGGCGCGCGCTGGTGTTCGTGCACGAACCCAGCGGCGAGGTGCTGTCGTACGAGCGGCTGGCGCGGCATGTCGATCCGGAGATCGGCCTCTACGGCATTCGCGCCGACCGCGCGGCGGTGCATGGCGAAAGCCGCTACGAGGACCTGGCCGCCGGCTACGCGCGCCTGATCCGCGAGGCGTTGCCGCAGGGGCCTTACCGGCTCGCGGGCTGGTCGGCCGGCGGCGTGCTGGCCTTCGAGGTCGCACGGCAGCTGATCGCGGCGGGCGGGCAGGTCGAGTTTCTCGGCCTCATCGACAGCTGGCACCGTGGCGAGGGCGAGCGCGGTGTGTCCGAGCTGGGTGAGCAGGACCGCAAGCTGCTGCTGGTGGCCTTCGCCGAGTACTACGGGCGCAAGCTGGAGGCGAGCGAGATCGAGCGCATCCTCGCCGCCGACGGGCTGCCCGCCGCGATCGCGCTGGCGCGCGCCGAGGGGTGGCTGAAGAAGGACATGAGCCCGGCGGAGTTCGACGCGCGCGCGGGGCTGTGGTTCGATCTGCGCGCGGCGGCGCACCGCTATCACGCGCGGCCGCTGGAGGTCGATGCGCACCTGTTCTCGGCACTCCCCGGGGACGCTGGCGATCCGGCCAACGGCTGGAGCGCGGTGCTGGGCAACCGGCTGCAGGTGCATCACGTCGGCGGCGACCACTGGAGCATCATGATGGACGCCGGGCATGCGGCGCGCGTCGGCGGGGCGATCGATTCGCTCCTCGCGCGGCTCGATGGCGCTCAGGCGAAGCCGGCCATGGCCAGCCGCCAGCCGGCGCCCGGCGCGGTGGTGACCATCAGGAGCGGCAGCGGCGCACAGGCACGCAAGGTGTTCTGCCTGCCGGGTGCCGGGGCCAACGCGACCACCTTCCTCGACTTCGCGTCGCGCAGCCCGGGCGACGCAAGCTTCATCGGCCTGGAGGCGCCCGCGCTGCTGGGTCGCGAGGGCGAGCCGCCGACGCTGCAGGAGGCGGCGCGGCGGCATGTGGATGCGATACGCGCGCTGCAACCGCAGGGGCCCTATCACCTGATCGGCCATTCCTTCGGCGGCTGGGTGGCGCTGGAGGCGGCGCGGCAACTCGCCGGAGCCGGTGCGACGGTCGCGCCGGTGGTGCTGGTCGACACCGATGCGCCGCGCGCCGAAGGTTTCGGCGACCGCGCCCACGCGCTGCGCGAGTACCTGGCGCTGATCCGGCTGCAGGGCGGAAAGGAGCACGGGCTCGACGCCGGCACGCTGGCCGCGCTGCCGGCCGGCGAGCAGACGGCATCGGTCTTCGAGGCCATGCGGCGCGCCCGCCTCCTGCCGCCCAGCGCGCGGCGCGCGGACTTCGCGCCGGTGCTGGAGATGTTCTGCCGCCAGTGCGCGATCGGCTACCGCCCCGAGGGCGAGTTCACCGGCCTGGCGTTGCTGCTGCGCGCGGTTTCAGGCGACGGGACGGAGGCCGTCGGCCTCGATGCCTGGCGCCGCCACGAGCCCCGGCTGCGCAGCTTCGATGTGCCCGGCAGCGATCACCTGTCGATCCTTCGGCCGCCGCACGTCGATCGCGTGATCGGCATCGTCGGGCGCCATTGGTACCTGGGGCAGCGGCCATGAGCGGGGTGGCGATGACCGCAACGGACCCGGGCGAGAGCGAGGGTGAGGGTGAGGGCTTCGGCGACGGTTTTCCGCATCGCATCCACGCCGATGCGGAACTGGCCGGCGGCGGCGCTGCCGACGCGCAAGGCTGGTTCGGCGAGGCGATGCCGCGGCTGGAGCCGGTGCTGCTGCGCGCCGGCGCGCTGCTGTTTCGCGGCTTTCCGCTGCGCGAGGCGGCGGACTTCCGGCGCGCGGTCGCGGCGATGGCGCCGCTGCAGCTGCGCGACTACGCGGGCGGCACCTCGCCGCGCAGCAAGGTGGACGAGGGCGTCTACACCTCGACCGAGTACCCGAGGCAGCTGGAGATCCCGCTGCACAACGAGATGTCGTACAGCCTGCGCTGGCCGGGGCGCCTGTATTTCTTCTGCGCGACCGCGCCGCAGGCNGGCGGCGAGACGCCGCTGGCCGACTCGCGGCGCGTGCTGCAGGCGATGCCGGCTTCCATCGTCGAGGAGTTCGAGCGCCGCGGGCTGATGTACGTGCGCAACCTCGCGCCGGCGCACGCGCCCTACAACGCCTGGAGCAAGGCCTTCGAGACCGCCGACCGCGGGCAGGTCGAGGCGCATTGCCGCGAGATGGACATCGGCTGCGAATGGCAGCCCGGCGGCGGCCTGCGCATCCACGAGCGGCGGCCGGCCACGCGCGTGCATCCGCTGAGCGGCGAGCGCGTCTGGTTCAACCAGGCGCACCTGTTCCACGCCTCCAACACGCCGATGGGCGCCAGGGTCGATGCGCGCATCGAGGCCGGGCTGCCGATGGCGGCGTACTACGGCGACGGCGGGCGCATCGACAACGACACGCTGGCCGGCGTGCGCGAGGTGCTGCGCGCGCAGCGCCGCAGCTTCGCCTGGCGCCAGGGCGACCTGCTGGTGGTGGACAACCTCCTCGCCGCGCACGGGCGGCTGCCCTTCGAGGGGCCNCGCCGCATCCTGGTGGCCATGGCCTGACGAGATCGANGAACCCAAGGTGTGAAACAACCCATGCAGATCACTTCCCCTTCCCACGAGCCGCTCGCGCCCTGGATCCGNCGGCACCGCGAGCGCATCGACGAGGCCCTGTGGAGCGACGGCCACGTGCTGTTCCGAGGCTTCGACGTCGGCGGCCTCGCCGGCTTCGAGGACTGCGCGGGCTCGGCCTGCGACGCGCTCTACCGCCATTACGGCGACCTGCCGCTGGCCAGCGCGGGCGACAACGTCTATTTCGCCACGCCGTATCCGAAGCACCTGGAGATCCGCTTCCACAACGAGGCCTCGCACACGCGCAGCTGGCCTTCGCGCCAGCTGTTCTTCTGCCTGGAGCCGGCCTCCGAGGGCGGCGAGTGGACGCTCTCGGACGGGCGCCAGGTGATCGAGCGGCTGCCGGCGCAGATGCTCGAGCGCTTCCGCGAGCTGGGCCTGATGTACCGGCGCCGCTTCATCCGCGGGCTGGACACTTCCTGGCAGCAGTTCTTCAAGGTCGAAAGCCTGGGCGAGCTGCGCGAGAAGATCGGCGCCAGCGGGCACGGGATCGACGCGATCTCCGAGAACGACCTCACCGTGTCGTACCGCACCCATGCGGTGCTGCGGATTCCCGAGCGCGNCACCGAGGCGTGGTTCAACCAGATCCTGCTGCACCACCCCGACGCGCTGCCGGCCGAGGTNGATGCGATGCTGGGCAGGCACTTCCGCCGNGACCAGTTTCCGCGCACCGTGTTCTTCGGCGACGGCAGCCCCATTCCGGCCGAATGGGTGCGCACCATCGACCGGGTGCTGGTGGAGTGCTCGGTCCGCATACCCACCGAGGCCCACGACGTGCTGCTGGTCAACAACCTGCTGATGGCACACGGGCGGCTGCCCTACAGCGGCAACCGCCAGGTGCGCGTGGCGCTGGGCGACATGCGCGAGGTGGCCGCGTGATCCGCCGCCAGCACGTCGCCGCCGACTTCTTCCCGGAGGCCGAGGCGATGCGCGCGGCCTACGACGAGAAGGTNGGCAACGCCTACCGGCAGGCCATCGAGTGGCAGTACTTCTGCGACCCGCGCATGTACACCTANCTGCGCACGGCGCCGCAGCAGGTGTTTGCGCAGCCGCTGTGGCGGCGCTTCGACCGGCACCTGCGGCAGTGGTGCATGGAGCACGCCGGCCTGGTGCCGACGGGCGAGCCCAACCTGCACCTGATGGTCAACGGCTGCACGCTGGGCCTGCACAGCGACTTCCAGAACGGCACGCTGGGCTTCGTCTACTCGCTCACGCGGTGGGAGTCGCGCAAGTTCGCCGGCGGCGAGACGCTGCTGATGCGCGACGGCGTGCCCAGCTACAGGAAGCACCACGTGCAGGGCGAGGTGCTGTACGAACTGGTGCCGGCGCGGTTCAACCAGCTGCTGCTGTTCGACGACCGCATCGTCCACGGCACGCCGANCATCCAGGGCAGCATGGACCCGCTGGAAGGGCGCATCGCGCTGGTGGGGCACCTGCGCGCCGCCTCGCCGGTGGTGACCGCGGGGCCGCTGGACGAGGCGGCCGCGCGCGAGGTGATCGCCGGATTCCATCGCTCGCTCGCGCAGCCGCTGAAACCGTTCAAGGAAGTNCAGGGCGTGACGAGCCTGCGCCTCGCGGTGGCGGCGGACGGCCGGGTGGAGTCGGTGGAGGTACTGACCGACAACTTCGTCACCGCGCAAAGCGGCTACGAGGCGGACGACGATGTCGCGGCGGCGCGCGCGCTGGTGCTCGACGCGGCGGCGAAGCTGCGCTTTCCGGGNGCGGGCGGGCCGTCGAAGCTCATCGCGCCGGTGCTGCTGCCGCTGCCGGATTTGCGGCCGGTGGAGATCGTCGTTGCGCATGCCGGTCAGGCGGCGGTGCTGCGCGAGGCGCTCAAGGCGCAGCTGAAGGAGGGCGAGGCGCTGGGCTTCCGGGTCGAGGTGCAGGGCGACAGCTTCGCGGTGCGCGAGCCGCTGGCGGGCACGATCCGCATCGAGAGCCATCGCATCGTCGCCTTCTTCGACGCGCCGATGTGGGTGCCCTCGCAGCGCGAGCATTTCCAGGCCGCGCTGGCCGAGAAGCTGGGCATGCTGGCCAGGTACGCGGGCTGAGGGAGCCCAGGCCGTGTCGGTGCTCGATGGCGCGATCGTGCTGGTCGCGGTCGGTCTTGCGTTGGCCGCCGCGGCGACGAGGCGGGTGGGCGCGCGCGTGGTCTCCGGCNTGTCGGCGATGCTTCTGGNCGCCTGTGCNTTCCAGCTCTGGCGCGAGGGCTTCTACTGGCAGTTCCTTCCCGTCTATTCGTTGCTGGCGGGNCTGCTGGCGCTGGGCTGGAGGCGCGGCCGGCCAGCACCATCACCNCTGCCGCCGCGCGCGCTCGCCTGGCTCGGCCGTGGCGGCGTGGCGGGTCTGGCCCTGGCGGCGCTGCTGGCGTGGAGCTTCCNGCCTGTGCCGGAGCTGCCCGCGCCGCACGGCCCTTACGCGGTNGGAACCCAGGTGTTCCGCTGGGTCGACAGCGAGCGCGCCGAGGACGCGACCGCCGNCCCGGACGACCGGCGCAGCGTGGTGGTGCAGGCCTGGTATCCGGCGGCAGCCGGGGAGGGCGCCGCGGGGCCGTCGCGCTACATCGACGGCCTCGANAGGCTGCCGGACTTCGTCTCGCTGATACCCGGACTGGTGATGCGNCGCTACGACCGCATCGACACCCACGCGCGCCTCGACGCGCCGGTGGCGGCGCAGCGGGAGCGCTGGCCGGTGGTGCTGTTCTCGCCGGGNTACGGTGCCTCGCGCGCTTTCTATTCCGGCCTTCTTGCCGACCTGGCCAGCCGCGGCTTCGTGGTGCTCGCGCTGGACCATNCCTACGAGGCGCCGGTGGTGGAGCTGGCCGACGGCCGNCTCGCGACGCCGGTCGTGCGCTTCCTGCCCGACGACCCCGACCGCCTGCGCTACATGGGCGCCNGGCAGGCTGTGCGGGCGGCGGACCTTCGCTTCGTGGCCGGCCGCGTCGGTGAGCCCGGGGCCTTCGGCCCGCGCCTGTCGCAGCGGCTCGATCCGCGGCGCATCGCGGCGATCGGCCATTCCTTCGGTGGCGCCAGCGCGGTGGAGGCGGCGATGGAGGACGCGCGCATCCGTGCCGTCGCCAACATCGACGGCACGCTGTACGGCCACGCGGCCACCGGCGCGCTGCCGGTGCCCTTCCTCCTGCTGGAGAGCGACCACCGCGAGACGCGGCATTCGCGGCACTACCTGGACGGCAATCTCGCCCTGGTGCGGCATGCGCGGGCAGGCGGCTACCGCTACCAGATCGCCGAGGCGAACCACTACGGCTTCACCGACGTGCCGCTGTATCTTTCGGCGCCAGCGCGCCTCGCTGCCGCAGTGCTGATCGGCGGGTCGCGCGGCCCCGCGCGGACGCAGGCGGCCACCAACGACGTGCTGGCTGCTTTTCTGGCGGGGCTGTCGATGGATGCGCCCGGCGATGGCGTCGCCGCCGCGGCGGCGCGGCATGCCGGGGTGAGCGGGGGGCCGGTGGGCATGCGTGCCGGCGGCCCCTGAAAGTCACTTCACGTCGGTGCCGTGGCCCGTGGCGTTGCGGGGACAGCCGAGATTGAACTGCTTCTCGAGCGTGTGCTGCAGCTGCCGCGTCAGCTTCGAGATGCCGCCGGTGCCGCTGGCGGCGCGGCCGATCAGCGCGCCACCCGCCGCGCCCGCCGCGAGGCGCGCCACGAGCGAGCGGCTGCGGCCCGCGGCGAGCAGCAGCAGCACGCCCACGCCCAGCACCACCAGGTGCTCGCCGGGGTAGTCCTCGCGCTGCGCGTCCACTCGCCTGAATTCGTTGATCGTCGATTCCCAAGACATGGCTGAAAGCTCCTTCGTTGCGGTTTGCAGCCGTCGTTCTTAGCCCGCCCGAACGTGCACCGCTGTAGGCGTTCGCCATGCACTGTTGCCGAACGCACTCCCGGATGCGCTCGATGGAGCGGATCAGGGTTTCCGCGAGGTTTGTGAGCAGAAGTAGCGCGGGGCCACGTCACACGGCCGTCATCAGCTATGAAAACAATAGCATTCAGTTCCGATCCGCAGATCGTTCCTCGTAAACGCTATATCTAGCCCGACTCTTGCTAAGCAAAATCCCCGACGGATTTCACGTCACGCAAGTTCGAGGACCACACAGCAATGAACCCTAAGCGTCTCCGCCGGCCCCTGGCCGCGCTGGTATTGGGCGGCACAGCAGCATTCCTCGGGGCCGTGAGCATGGCCCATGCGTTCACCAACCCGCCCATCCAGGTGGCGCAGGGCATCGAATACATGTGCGGCGGCGCCGCCAGGGACGAGGCCGCGTTCATGGAAATGGTCTCGCCGCGCTGGGCCGCGACCATCGAGCTGGGCATCAGCGACGGCAAGGGCGCGNTGAAACCCGGCTTCCCGGCCAAGGCCGCGGTGGAAATCCACCAGAAATACACCGGCCAGACGGTGATGAGCGTGGAATCGCAAAGCCCCTACATGCTCGCGCGCCTGAATCCGGGCGCCTACGACGTGAACGTGACGCTCGGCGGCCTGACGCTGACGCAGACGCTGGTGGTGATCGCTGGCGTGCCGGCGCGCGCTTCCTTCGTGTGGCCGTCGAACTTCGACATGGCCTCGGTGATGCCGCCGCAGACGC
>JGI25153J46596_10002022_pt1 | contig 11962 bp, 15 predicted proteins | sample AraplaMF_Col_mMF_FD_46596 | JGI IMG/M metagenome (IMG submission 46596)
GTCGAAAACGACATGCCCTACGAGGTGAAGGTTCGGGAAGCGGGGCTGCTATTCAAATCCGTGAAGTCACGGGAAATAGCGCTGACAGCCGTCGCTCCGGACCATTTTCTCGGTGACGGGGACCGGTTCACCTTTACCCGCGATGACGACGGTCGGGTCACTGGCATGCTGATGAACAGTGGTCGCATCCGCAATTTCCGCTTCGAGCGGCTTTGAACCGCTCGCAGAGCCGGAATGTCTGCTCCTGGCGCGCTTTCCAGACGAAACATCCTACGGATGAGCCGGTTGATGGCTTACATTTCATCAAAGCGGCTATTTTCGCTGTTGCTCCACAGTCATTGTTACATTGGCCGCTCTTCATTGCTGGCCACGCGCGCTCGGGTCCGAAAACTAGAAATGCTCCCCGACCCAGGGTGCAGGCCCGAGAACGCGCGATCGAGGATCATGACTGCCTGATCGGAACCACCAAGCCCCGTCGCATGGCAAACCCGGCGAGCGGAACCATGGGCCTCATTGACCGGATCTCACCGCGGCAAGCTGGCTAGCCCTTCCAAACGTCGAGCCTGTCGACATGCACGACCAGACCAACGGCGACCGCGAGACGCGCGGTTCGCCAATCGACTTCTTCCCCGCCCTTCAGGCGGCCGATGGACCGGGGTCGTCCGGTTTCTCCGGCGCTGGCCTCTGTCTGCCGGGCGCTCCACCCTTTAGCAGCCTCAGCGTCGGCTTCCCAGCGAGCCTCATCCTCACCTGAAAGCCGTCCGATCCCCTCATCGCTCGTTCCGGCTGGTAGTTGACGGTTTCCAGTAGAACCTGTTTCTGAAACCCATCTGCATTTTCGATAACGATCTTCTGACCTTCCCTTAAGCCAAGAAGGGCAAGGCCACGAAGCGTGTCGACGGGGAGCAGCATGCCGACCGGCGTCGTCATGCGGCCAGTGGTGAGGATGCGCGTCTCCCGCCTACGGTCGATGCTGAAGGTCACTCGACTGTTCAGGCTTGCGGCATCTTCTGGCAGATCCTCCCTGAACACGACAGTCGCGGCGGCCATCTTCCGCCCCAGGAGCTCGTGCAGCAGGCTGTCGCGAACGAGGGGGTCATCGATCATCGCCTCGAGCAGTGTAAAGTCCTTCGTGGTCAGCAAGCATTGGTCTCTCATCGCAATCTCCATCGCCCGTATCCGGGCACTCATCGAATGGGTGGAGTTCCCCTGGCCGCGAACGGCGCAGGGGTCAGGAGCCTGCTGTGATGCACCCTCCGGGAAGATGATTTGCGCGTCTGTCGATGATCATAGCATTTGGCCGAGTTCTGCGGACTCAGACATCCTTGCTACAGTCAGCCGGTGCGGCTGGCCGTCCCGAGCAGTCCAGTCCATGGACTGACCAGCTCTCAAGCCGATCAATGCAGTACCAATCGGGGTAAGGACTGAAATCTTGCCTTCGGCGATGTCTGCCTCCCCCGGGAATACGAGCGTCACCGTCCGGTCTTCCCCGAGGTCACTGGTGAAGCGCACGGTCGAACCGATGCGGATGATGCCGCGCGGGAGCTGATGGTCGTCCACAACGTGCGCACGTTCCAATTCGTAGAGCAGTTCGTCGGACACGACGGGATTTTTCGAAAGCTGCGCCTCGGCGATTTTCGACAATTTTAAGTGGTCGGAGTGACCGATGATGATCGCGGGCCTCCGTGGGGTTCCCTTGTTTGGCATCTGCAATCTCCTGCTCACCGCAAATTTATCTGCGGCAGCGAAACGATCGGATATGAGGAGAATGTCGCTGTGGCAGCCCGACATATTGAAATCGGACGCCAGTATCCCTCGGCGGGCGGCGACGTCGCCAGCCGGGGATTAGAATCCTGCGATAAGGATTACCCGCTTCACAACACTATTATGGTGCCAGATCAACATGGAATGAAGATGGCGATGAACCGTTGACGAGTCAAGGATGGCGCACGGGTGAGAGGCGCGGCTCTGTTGGACTCAGGCTCTGAAGCCGCCATCGTTTGTCGGCGTTCGCCTTGAAATATATCGTATTGCGATATATGTTGGATCAGTCCGATGCCGTTCGACCGCATATGAATTGGGGTCCAAGGACGGCCTTTTGAACATCAACCGGAAGAAGAGGCTGCGTCTCCGAACCTCGGCCATGCATGCGCCGTTATAGACGGTCGTAAATGGCAACACCCCCGGCGATGGCAGATTGAGCTGGCCTTTCGACACCCCTCGTTATCTGCTGATCAACCTTGCAATAGGCGGCGATATGGCTGACGTGATCGACGACAAATATTCCCGGTCAGCACGGATATCGGCTCTGTCAGGGTGTACCAGAGCGAGGTGCCGTGATGTGTTGCGACACTGCCTTCTTGTCAGCAAATTGCCTCAAAAGCGGCTCGAATTTTCAAGAACAAGCTTACCCGCGCCGGCCCCATCGGCAATATTATCATTCTCTTATATGCATGAAATCGCCATCAAGGCTCGGTTTATACTCCGAAGTTCGGACGTTTCGAAATATATCTTAACAACACAACACAAACGTCGACGTTCCTTCGTGCCCTAATCTGTCTCACGAATTATCGGGAGCTGATTACGTGCGTTACGAGAATCTAGACGCTGACCATGGCCACAGGTCACACAATCGGACACCTTTCTCGGTTCCATCTTCAACCAAGAAGCTTCGGATTCTACATATCCTGTTCGCATCCGAAATCGCGGGATCGGAGCGTTATTGTATCGACCTTGCCAATGCTCAAGCAGCACTTGGCCACGATGTGCACATGGTTTCCTCATCTCGGGTCGATATTGGACGTCACCTCAGCCGCGAAGTTATCCTCCACACTTTCTCCACTCGGCTTTTTCGGCGCTGGCGGCTTCGCAAATTGATTGTCGCCGAACGTTTTGAGGTGGCGCATGCGCACTTGAGCCCAGGCTGCAAGGCGCTCGCTACGGTCCAGGGGAGCGTTATCAAGATTGCGACTTTGCATGTCGGTTATAAGCCCAAGCAACATGCGCGATTGGACGGCATCATCTGCGTCAACGAAGCGCAGATGATGCGCATCGGGAACTATGCCGGCTATGCCGGCCGCATTCCGAACTGGCTTCCGGAAGTCAAGAAGACCGAACGCTTCGACCTTCGGATCAAGCTGGGATTACCTCCAACCGTCAGGATAATCGGTACCGTCGGTCGGCTGCACCCAAGCAAGGGAAACGACGTGCTGATCTCCGCTTTCTTGCGCGCTGCACCGGAAAATGCGGCGTTGGTAATTGCGGGCGTCGGTCCACAAAAGGCAGCGCTTGAGAAGCTGGCCGCTGGGGACGAGCGTATCCGCATGGTCGGTTATTGTGACAATGTGAGCGGCTTTTTGGCCAATCTCGACTTGTTCGTCTCGCCGTCACGCGAAGAATCGGCGGGTCTTGCGATCCTCGAAGCCATGCACGAGGGCGTGCCGGTAATAGCCTCGGCGACGGAAGGCCCTTCGGAATATCTCCGCAAGCATCCAGTACGCTTCGTCGAGCCTGGATCTGTCGAAGCTCTCGCTGATGCTCTGGCCGACGTTCTGCAGTCAGACGACACCAGCCGTCCATGGCGCATCGACTACGANATGGTGCCATTCTCCAGAGCGACCGGCGTAGACAATATTTTGCGGTTTTACGGGGAAGTCNAGGAACGCCAGATCGAGTTTCGTGACGTGACCGATGCGTCAACCATGCCTGCGCAGATGTGACCGATGCGTGTTAGACCCAGCAGCGATTTCTGGAAAGTCGGCATTGTTCCGGCGCCGGCGGAGGCACTCCTTGATGCCGAGACACTGACGGACTGCGCGAGCCGCATCACCTGGCTGCCTGATCCCGGACCCTGGCGGTATCTCGCTGATCCCTTCGGGATAAAGCAAGGTGACGCGCTTCATGTATTCGTCGAGGCTTATGATTATCGGACGAAGCACGGCTTCATTGAGCGCCATGAGTTTGGACCGAATATGGAATGGCGGGGCAAGACTATTGCCTTGGCGAAGCCCTTTCATCTTTCCTATCCTTTTCTTCTCGAACAAAACGGGGATGTGCTGATGGTGCCGGAAAGTCACAAGGCCGGTGAGATCGCCCTTTATCGTGCCCACGCTTTTCCGGACCGCTGGATACGCGAAGTGGTACTGCTGGCCGATATTCCAGCAGCTGAGGCATGTCTCATCCAACATCAGGGAAGTTGGTGGATGTTCTACACTATCGTAGGGGCAGGTGCGCGCGACCAACGAGAGTTGCATATCGCGTTTTCGGAACGGCTGACAGGCCCGTGGAAGGTGCACCCGAGTAATCCGGTTTTGGACGATCGCGCCGGCGCGCGCCCGGGCGGAACGCCATTTGTAGGCGTCGATGACAAGATCATACTTCCAGTTCAAGATTGTAGCGTCAGCTATGGCGGAAGCATACGCTTCTTGCAATTTGATGAGCTGAATGCCACCCATGTCGCCTGTGAGCATCTTCCTCACCGGTTGACCGGCAATCTGGCCGAAGCCGATTATGCCGACGGGCTGCATACGTTCAGCACTTGTGGCGATGTTACGCTGATCGACGTGAAACGCATCTCTCGATCCTTTTCCCGCCACATCGTCAATTTGAAGCGAAGATCTGGACTGGTGCGCGTGAGGTCATTCGGCCAGTAAGGACAGCCTCAGCGTTGCGACTTTCGAGCACCTTTGTCGCACCGATCGCAATGTAAAAGCAATTTGGCGCAGGCTGTGCTCTCCGACAACTCCAGTAGCCGTCAGGGCGAGGATCCATGCTTTGCGACGCCCGGTCAGTCGAGCAGCAGCGCCGCGAGCAAAAAGCGTTTTCCTTGTACACGGATGGACCTGCCGAGGAGAGGGCGGATACTCGCAAAGATTTATGAGGTTCACACTCCATCGACACAAATCTTAATATAACAACATCCAGTTTCGTACCCGAATTCCTAATGTGGCTGAACTTCACATGAGGACAGCAACTGATGACAGACCAAGCCATCTTCTCTCCCGTTCTTGTCTATATATCGGATCAACGCGGCCTGGATCTTGCAGCAGAGATCCTGCGGACCGGCGGTTTCGAGGCCAACAGGGCGCGGAACCTGTCCGAGCTTGAATTGGCGCTTGAACGGCTAGAATGCGCGGTCATCGTCACGGTGACTGCCAAGATCGGTGAAGTCCGGGCGCTCTGTAATCTGCCGATCGTCAATATTCAGGCGTTTGTCTTGCCAAATGTCGAAAGGGCGGAAAACCAGCCGCAATCGATATTCGACAGAGGTGGTTTCCTCGATCGCGTGCGCCTCAATCACCGGGACCGGCCTGTCACGATGCGGCACACGCCGCGCCGGTTCGTATCATAGCCGTCGGCACTTTGTTCACGGGAGCAAAGGCAGCGTGCCGATCGCGAGCAGCCGTCGCTCCATGATGTCTCAGCGAGCCGCGATGGGTATGTTCGGCTGTAGCTTGGAGAGAAGGGCCTCGGCGCCCTTGTCTATTCCAACCTTTGACGCGCCGAGGGGGCCAAGGCTAGCGCTGAGGTCTAACGCGCTCGGATACTGCTTGGAGACATAAGCCAGGAGTAGGTCGTTCGTCGCGCTGTCGTAGACCTCAACGGAATAATTGATTGAACCGCTGAGAGTTCCTTCTTTTCCACGTGCGGCCTGGAGCCCGTTCACAGCCAGACCCACCGGCATCAATTTTGCCACGGTAGAGATCACGACGGCGTTGGCCTTTGCGCCAGTCAGTTCAAGTTTGAGCCTAAGCGTGCCGGGACCTGGGAACTTTGTAAGTGCGTATTTTCGCCTAAGACGGCTTTCGAATGACCGCTGCATGTAGGATGCAAGTTCGACCTTGTCCTTCTCGGCAATGCTGCCAAATTGATGATCGCGGTTTCGATAGATCTCCACAGGCTCAACGATTATAGCTGAGTACGCCCGAAAATCGACGGTCCCATGGGAGTAAATGAGTGGTATTCTCCCGTCCTTGTTTTGCGTATTGAACGATAGTTGCTTGGAAGATGCGATGCCCTGATACGCGATCGGATCGGTGCTCGCGCATCCAGTGGGAACAGCAACGAGCGCAAAGAGTGCAATGCGACAAAATTGAATCGATTTTGTAACCACGGGTGGCTCCTTCGTGGTGCGCAGAATGGGCAGGATTGAGAGAGCTTGGTCTCAGGCGAAGCGGTTGGAAATCCAATCAGAATCTTCGATCGGATGCGTCAGACTGTTATTCCGAAAAGTTTCTCTGCATTTCGGAATGCGATTTTTTCCTTAGTCTCGCGTGGCAGATCCACAGCCCTAAACCAGTCGGTTCCTTCCTTCATGTTTGCAAATGGGTAGTCGGTTGCAAACATCACTCGATCCACACTGATGTACTTCAGCAAAAGATCGAGCAGCTCATCTTGAAAGAATGCGCTGGTCGTGAACCAGAAATTGTCATGGAAGTATTGCTCGAAGGGCCTATCCAAAGTGCCTTCGGTCACTTCACCCATCTTTTCCACGATGCGTTTATAGAAGAACGGAAGGCCCTCTCCCATATGGCCGACAATGATCTGTAGTTTGGGAAATCTGTCGAATACCCCAGATGTGATCATTCGGAGGCATTGCGTAACGACTTCCTGGTGCCATCCATATGCTGAGATACTGAGAACCTGATCCTGGAACTTCGCCTGATATTCCGGCCGCATATTGCTGTAGTAGATTTGGAAAACTTCGTCAGGTGGCAGGCCAGGATGGATATATATCGGCACATCAAGGGCTTCGGCACGCGCCAGCACTGGCTCAAAATCGGGATGATCGAGGAATTTTTTCCCGATGATTCCGTTGGTCAAGCATCCCAAGAAGCCATCTTTCCGAACTGCGCGTTCCAGCTCGTCCGCTGAAGCCTCCGGACTCTGCAGCGGCAAAGTCGCAAATGCTCGGAATCGTCCCGGATAGGTCGCCATCGGTCCATCGACAATCATCTTGTTCAGACGATACGCAAAATCGATGCCCTCTTGACCTGGGACATTCTGCACACCCGGCGTATGTGCGGAAAGGATTTGAATGTTGATCCCCGCCTCATCCATCGCGCCGATGCGGCGCGGGCCTATTTCGGCAAGTCCAGTGTCCTCGAGGAACAGCCTGTCGTTCAGCACCATCAGCTCATGGGTAGAAAAGGTCTCTTCGGTCCCGATAAATGGCAGGTCCCTGTCTCGCGAAGAGATGTCCAAAATCTCGCTGGCGGCGGCGCGGGAGACAATGGCGGGCGCGGACAGTCCGACACCAACACCAAGTACAGCCGCGCCACTTAGAAGGCTGCGACGTCCCATTCCAAGTTGCTCTAGGGGCTTTGCGAGTAGCGTCATATCAGTGTCTGCTCCGATGTTTGTATTACGCAGTATGGGGGCGGATTTCGCGATTGGCAGGCTGGCGCAATGCGGGCCCCGTGCTCAACAGGGTGGCTCTTGGCTGGCCCTGTTCCGAGAAGCGATAACCCAGAACCAGCATCGACTTCGGCTGTACCTTTTGCTTCACGAGAGGTCTGTCGGCGGCGTCGCTGAGAGATCGATGCTTTTCACGCCCGTACCCGGAACGTGCTGACCGAGCCGCGGTGACGCCAATGGTCTTGCCGAGGGAGAGGAAAACGCGGCTGGTCCATAATTCAACNTCGCCTTGGCGCGTGCGCGAAAACCAGTGTGATTGGAAGTGTTCCGGGCTGCGGACTTTAAAGGGGCTTGCGAAACATGAANTCTCCGGTCCTTGCCTTCACACATTTGTCCGTCCGGAGCGAAATCTGAAAGGCGGTTTCAATGCCNCTNTTGTGCCACGGCGCGGACCGCCAGAATGTTTGATCGTGTGAAGTTTTGTTTCGGGCCGGCCCGAAACAGGCGAGATCTGCAANAAATCTTAATGTTCAAGCAGGTAAAAACACGCGCCGCCGTGCTGATCAGAATTGGGAAGGCCTCATAGGTGAANGAACGGGCAGAATTCTGTTCCACNGGANACCCCTTCCACTCCAACCAAGGCGGCTGTGTTTCTATTTCAGATCAAGCGAGGGCCTCTTCGCCTCGCTCGGGGCCTTTGTATCGACATGGCTTGGGATCAGAATCTGAAAAATGAGCCCGCTCGGCGCGTTGTCTGCGAGGGAGACGGTGCCGCGATGGGCGTGCACGATATCGGCGACAATTGAAAGTCCGAGCCCGAAACCTTCCTGCCCCTGCGTCCGCGCATCGTCTCCCTTGAAGAACGGCTCAAAAACCCGCGTTCTCAAATGNTCTGGAATTCCAGGTCCGTTATCGGTGACAGAGATTTCGCAGCCCNCTTTGCCATCTCGTAGACCGACAATGACCTCGGTCGCGAACTTGACGCTGTTGTCGCAGAGGTTCGTNACCGCGCGCATGATGGCAAGTGGTTTGCAATCAGTAATCATCCGATTTGGCCCNTCGAACCGGACCGGGAAGCCGACATCACTGAACTCCGCGCAAACGGTTTGCAGCAGGCTGGCGACATCAGCACGTTGTATTGGTTCGGTCGCGTAGTCGTCCCTGAGATATTTCAGAACTTCGTTCAAGAGGCTGTCGATGCGCATGACATCAGACAACAGTCCCTCGCGCACCGGTCCGTCCTCCATGCGATCGGCGCGAAGCCGTAACCGGGTCAACGGGGTTCGAAGATCATGGCCGATGCCCCGCAGCATGCGTGTCCTTGATTCGACCATCACCCGTATCCGGCTTCGCATCGCGTTGAGAGCATGGGCGAGCGCAACGATCTCGACAGGTCCACGTTCTTCGAAGATCTCCGTGCTGTTTGCGATGTCCGAATGGGTGGCCGCTTCGGAGATCCGCTTGATTGGCTCGGTTATGACGCGAATGGCGAATATAAAAAAGAACGCGATCAGGACGACAATGGCGACGGAATAATATGGGCCCTCGTTCAGGATCGAACTGTTCAGGATCGTGTCGGGAAAGCCGGAAAGGATAAGGAGCGTGGCGTCGTCGACCTTTGATGCAATCACTCTCTCCCCGTTCCAGAAGGTACGCCAGCCTCCCACGGGTGGGCGGATGTGATCGGTTGGAAAGAGCCAGTCGATTGCCATGGCCAGCGCGCCTTCAGGTTCCGACGGTCCGGTGAAGGCCTCGCTGACCGAAAAGGGTTGCAGCGAGAAATGCCAGCCGGCAGCACGCGATGACGAGAGGATTATTTCGCGTGCGCCCGGTGTGGACGATTTCAGGAGTTCCGCCATCGTGTCAACGCGCATGACGATATCTTCTATGTCGGGCGCGGCATTCCTTGCCCACTGTTCCAACACTCTGCCGACGACGCTGACGAGGATCAGCGCCACAACGATGATCAGGGTGATCTGGCCTCTTATCGTGGTGGGGAGGAAACGCTTCAGCCTCATAGTTCCTCGACATTCGCTGTGAACATGTAGCCGCCGAGACGTACGGTCTTGATAACAACGGGGTCGCGGACATCATGCTCGATCTTTTGCCTCAGTCGGCTGATGTGCACATCGATGCTGCGCTCTATTGGACCGGCCAAACCTGCATGGGTGACCCCTAAGAGTTCCTCTCGCGTCAGAACGCGGCCCGGGTTCCGGCAAAAGGCAAGCAGGATATCGAACTCATGCGTCGTCAAGCCGACGCGCGCGTTGGTTGGATCGTAGAGCTGTCGTCGAATGGGATCCACGAACCATCCGTCAAAACGCAGTTGCCTTTGTCTGGGCTCCTTTGGCGGAGGCAAGGCGGCGCGCCGCAGCAGGCTGCGCACTCGCGCGATGAGCTCCCGCAAGCTGAATGGTTTCGTGACATAGTCATCGGCGCCGATCTCGAGGCCGACGATCCTGTCAATTTCCGCATCGGCTGCCGTCAGCATGAGGATGGGGATGTTCGTCGTAACCCGTAGCCGCCGGCACAGACTGAGGCCGCTTTCGCCGGGCAACATGACATCAAGGATCACCAGGTCGAAATTGGATGCCCGCATGCGCACATCCATTGCAACGCCGTCCGGGGCGATCTCCGCGATCATTCCATTTTCGTTAAGGCTATCGCGCAGCATGTCGGCGATCAATGTGTCGTCCTCGACAATCAGAATTCGAGAGGCGTCCGACAAGCTCTGGCTCCCTTCACCATCCACATGACGATTTGCCATTGTGAATAGCATGGCGGCGCATGTTTTTTGGCTGCGGGAATATTAAAATTTGTTTCAGATCTCGCCTGTTTCGGGCCGGCCCGAAACATAACTTCACACGATCAAACATTCTGGCGGTCCGCACCGTGGCACAAGAGGGGCATTGAAACCGCCTTTCAGATTTAGCCCCGGAAGGGGTGAATGTGTGAAGGCAAGGACCGGAGATTTCATGTTTCGCAAGTTCTTTTCAAAGTCCGCAGCGCGCGGATCACTTCCCATTGCCGTCGCTATTGCGCTCATGCCGTCGCTTGTCCAAGCTGCCGATCCATCACAGAGCTCCGATCAAGCTGCCATACCGCCCATGCCCGATCCGGAGCGCTTTGGCCCGGTGCGCCAGAAGCTTCACGACTGGGAGGTCATGGTNGGCGCCGGCGTGATGTTCNAGCCAAAATATGAGGGAAGCGATGAAATGGAAATTTCGCCGCTTCCGTTCGTCTCGGCGACCTTCTTCGATCGGTTNACCATCGATCCGACCGGCGTCGAGCTGACGGCCTATGAACGGGGTCCGTTCCAGTTCGATGTGAAGGTCGGCTACGACTTCGGTCGAAACGAAGACGATTCGGACGATCTGCGCGGGATGGGTGACATCGATGGTGGCGTGACAGTCGGCGGCAAGGCGACNTGGAGCTACGGACCGGCCGAGTTTTTTGTCTCCGTCGACAAGACCATTGGTGGCAGCGANGGTCTCCTGGGCACAGTCGGGGTCGAGGTTACGCGACCAGTCAATGAAAAGCTGATCCTTGGCGCGGGTGCGTCCGCCACCTTTGCCGACAAGAACTATATGGAATCCTATTTCGGCGTCACCGCGGCTCAGGCCGCGCGTTCCGGATATGATGCATACAAGCCGGGGTCGGGCGTGAAGAACATCGATCTCTCGGTGTCGGCGACTTACATGTTCCATGAAAACTGGATGGTCCGCGCTGAACAGGACGTCGGATTTCTGGTCGGAGGCGCCGCAGACAGCCCCCTCGTGAAACAAAAGGTCCAGCCGAAGTCCATGCTGGTCCTAGGTTATCGATTCTAGGAACAGAGGTGGCCAAGAGCCCGCCTGTTCAAGCACGCGCACGCTCAGCGCCAAACTGCCAGATCAGGCAACCCCCAATCAAAATCTGCCAAACAACCATTTCTCCTAAGCGGATGGTCCTCGTGCAAACTTCATGTTCAGCGTCGAACGACGTTAATCGGCGTCCCTTTCAAAAAGCTCCCTCAGAGGTGCCCCTTGACGCATCAACTAGCCGGCGATCGGATCCTCTAACCCGGTACGTCTCCTCGCATCCGCTGGCTGCACCTGGAATCGTGATCATCTTGTCCAGCATGGTGTTCGTCATGTTTCCGCAGACTGACATGCGCGTTTCGCGGTTCTTCATCTTCGGGACGCACTTTTATCTTTCAGACAATCCACTGCTGCTGTTGATCCGCGACGCGAACCGCGTGCTTCCCTGCATTGTCGTGCCCATGATGGTCGTCCTGATGATGGCGAGACCTCTCAAGCGTTCAGCGCGTTTGATGACAAGGCAGGCCCTGTTCGTTTTGTTGAGCTACGTCCTGGGGTCGGCAATCATGGTTCACCTGTTCAAGGACTTCTTCGCCCGGGCGAGACCCCAAGATGTGATCGAGTTTGGTGGGACGATGGAGTTCACGCCGGCATGGCAAGTCGCGTCGATGTGCGAGCGCAATTGTTCGTTCCCATCCGGGGAAGCAGCATCGGCAGCCGCGTTTCTGTCCGTGCTGGTGTTCGTGCCGAACGCATACCGCAAATACGTCGCCGCGCTGCTTGTCCCGCTATCCATGATCGTTGCC
>JGI25153J46596_10002030_pt1 | contig 11937 bp, 10 predicted proteins | sample AraplaMF_Col_mMF_FD_46596 | JGI IMG/M metagenome (IMG submission 46596)
GATCTTCTGCGCCGTACCGTTCCTCTGGGTTCTGCTCGCCTCGCTCGATGGCAATGCCCAGCTCTTTCTCCGCTGGCCGGAACAATGGACGCTCGACAACTATCTGCGTGTCTTCACCAAGGAGGACGGGGCGAAGTGGCTCTTCAATTCGCTCTTTGTCGTCGGCTCCGCAACGGTACTGGTCATGGTGCTGGCCGGCCTCGGCGGCTACGCCTTGTCGCGCACGCGGGCCTGGTGGAAGCTGCCGTTTCTCTACGCGATCCTTCTGATCCGCGTCTTGCCGCCGACAGCACTTGTGGTGCCGCTCTACAAGTTCCTGCTGACGCTCAACAATGCCGAGGGCGCGATCCTGCGGCCGATCTTCGGCGAATACGCGCGGCCGATCATGCGCTGGACGGGCTTTATCGACGGTTACCTCGGCCTGATCCTGGTGCTTGCGACCATGCAGCTGCCGCTGGCGCTGTGGATCATGAAAACCTTTTTTGACGGCCTTCCGCGCGACTATGAAGAAGCAGCGCTGATGGATGGCGCAACGATGACGCAGCGCATCCGTCGCGTCCTGATCCCGCTGGCGCTGCCGGGGCTGGCCGCAGCCGGGTTGTTTGCCTTCATGTCGGCATGGGGCGATTTCCTGCTGCCGCTGATCTTCCTCTCGTCACCGGAACTGCAAACGCTTCCCCTCGGCCTCTTTCGCGCTTTCCTGCGCATCAATGAGATCGATTACGGCCTGCTCGCCGCCCTCGCTTTCATCTACCTCCTGCCGGCTGTGATCGCCTTCGGCTTCGCGCGGCGCTTCCTCGTCCAGACCTTTTCGGGCGGCGTCAAAGGCTGATATCCAGAAAGAGTTTTACAGATGATCAATCTCAAGAACGTTCGCAAATTCTATGGCGCCCTGGAGGTCATCAAGGGCGTCGACATCACCGTCGAGGACGGCGAGTTCGCCGTATTCGTCGGGCCTTCGGGTTGCGGAAAGTCGACCCTTTTGCGGATGATCGCCGGGCTGGAAGGCATCGATGACGGCGACCTCATCCTGAACGGCAAGCGTATCAATGACCTGCCGCCGGACAAACGCGGCATCGCCATGGTGTTTCAGTCCTACGCGCTTTATCCGCATATGACCGTGGCGCAGAACATCGGCTTCTCGCTCAGCCTGAAAAAAGTGCCGGAAACCGAAATCCGCAAGCAGGTCGAAGGCGTCGCCGAAATCCTGCAACTGACTGATTATCTCGATCGCCGCCCCGCCGCACTGTCAGGCGGTCAAAGACAGCGCGTCGCGATCGGTCGAGCCATCATCAAGAAGCCGTCGCTGATCCTGTTCGATGAACCGCTGTCGAACCTCGATTCGGCGCTTCGTGTACAGATGCGTGCCGAGTTGCAGCGCTTGCACCGCGAATTGAAGGCGACCGTCGTTTACGTCACCCACGATCAGGTCGAGGCCATGACCATGGCCGACCGCATCGTCGTCCTGAACAAGGGGCTTGTCGCCCAGCAGGGCGCACCGATGGACCTCTATCACAAGCCCGACAACGAGTTCGTCGCCACCTTCATCGGCTCGCCGCGCATGAACACCGTTCCCGTGACGATCAGCAAGCCGCAGGCCGGCGCATTGCGCGTTCAAAGCCCGATCGGATTGACGCTCAACCTGCCGGATGGAGCCGGAACGGTGCCCGACGGTGCCGCCACGCTCGGTATCCGACCGGAGCACTTCAAGATCGCACCCGAGGGCCAGGGAAATTTCACGGCCGACGTCGTCATCGTCGAGCGCCTGGGCGTCGAGACCTACATGACCGTCGGCTCTGAAAACCAGCCGATCGTCGTCCGCGCCGAAGGCGATGTCGCGGTACGCCCCGGCGATCGCGTTTCGCTGACAGCAGACGGCACCGCCTGCCACCTGTTCGACACCACCGGGCGCGTTATCCGCTCGGCTCAATCATCCTAATCACGTTGATAACATCGAGGACATCATGACGATCAAGGTCACAATCTGGAACGAGGGACGCCACGAGCAATTGCACAAGGAGGTTCAGGAGATCTATCCCGATCGCATCGATGGTGCAATTGCGGCAGGCATTGCGCATCCGGATTTCGAGATTCGTCGAGGCACGCTCGATGATCCCGATGAAGGCCTGCCCGACCAGGTACTCAACGATACCGACGTCTTGCTCTGGTGGGGCCATATGGCGCATGAGGACGTCAGTGACGGGCTGATCGACCGTATCCAGCAGCGCGTTCTGAAGGGGATGGGCCTGCTCGTTCTGCATTCAGGGCACCACTCCAAGCTCTTCCGCCGGCTGATGGGCACGAACGCCAACCTGTCCTGGCGCGAAACGCCGGAGGGCGATCTTGAGCGTGTTTGGGTGGTCAACCCTTCTCATCCGATCGCGGAGGGACTGCCGCCCTATTTCGAGGTGAATGCATCGGAGATGTACGGCGAGCCCTTCGACATCCCGCAGCCCGACGAGCTGGTACTCATTTCTTGGTACTCGGGTGGCGAGGTGTTTCGCAGTGGCTGCACCTTCCAACGCGGCCGGGGACGGATCTTCTTCTTCAGCCCGGGGCATGAGACCTACCCGATCTATCACGACAAGACCATTCACAAGGTCATCTCGAACGGGATCCGCTGGGCAAAGCAGAACCACACCGACGGCCGCATCCTGGAGAACTGGCACCGCGCCGAGCCGCTGCACGGTCGCCCTTCCAAGAAAGCCTGAGCTCCACCGTTTTGTCCGTTGAACACCGGCGTGGCCCACGGTCACGCCGCTTCCGGCACTGAAAAAGCCACTAACGGCTCCAGTTGCAAGTCCTGGGCAATTCGGCCAATTTGATCTTGCCGGCCGGGACACCAGTTTATCCTTCGCACCAGAAAGACGCTGAGGCGATCAGTGCCGGCGTCAATGCGGGCAACTTGTCAAACAGGATGAATGCGATGCAGCTGAAAGACCCTTCCCTTTTTCGCCAGGCCGCTCTTGTTGGCGGAAATTGGATCGATGCCGATCCCGCCAATGCGATCGAGGTCAACAATCCGGCCACCGGAGAGATCATCGGCCGCGTGCCCAAGCTGGGCGGCGCCGAGACGAAGGCGGCGATCGAGGCCGCGCGCGTCGCGCAGAAGGGCTGGGCTGCCCGCACCGCTAAGGAACGCGCCGGCATCCTGCGGAAGTGGTTCGATCTGATGATCGAGAACAAGGACGACCTCGGGCGAATCCTGACGCTTGAGCAAGGCAAGCCGCTTGCCGAAGCCACCGGCGAGATCGTCTACGGTGCGAGCTTTATCGAATGGTTTGCGGAGGAAGCGCGGCGCATCTATGGCGACCTGATACCGGGCCACCAGCCAGACAAGCGCATCATGGTCATGAAGCAGCCGATCGGCGTGGTCGCGGCGATCACGCCCTGGAATTTCCCCAATGCGATGATCACCCGCAAGGCCGGCCCGGCGCTTGCGGCAGGTTGTGCCATGGTGCTGAAGCCGGCATCGCAGACGCCGTTCTCGGCAATCGCGATTGCCGTGCTTGCCGAGCGCGCCGGCCTGCCGGCCGGGCTTTTCTCGGTGCTAACAGGCTCCGCCGCCGCGATCGGCGCTGAGATGACGTCGAACCCGACCGTGCGCAAGCTTACCTTTACTGGATCGACCGAAATCGGCGCCGAGCTCTACAAGCAGAGCGCGCCGACGATCAAGAAACTCGGGCTCGAGCTCGGCGGCAATGCGCCGTTCATCGTCTTCGACGATGCTGATCTCGACGCAGCCGTCGAGGGTGCTCTGATCGCGAAGTTTCGCAACAACGGTCAGACCTGCGTCTGCGCCAACAGGCTCTATGTGCAGGACGGCGTTTACGACGCCTTCTCGAAGAAGCTCGCGGATGCCGTCGGCAAACTGAAGACCGGCAATGGCTTCGATGAGGGCGTGATCCTCGGTCCGTTGATCGACAGGCCGGCGCTCGAGAAAGTTGAGGAGCATGTGGCTGACGCGCTGGCGAAGGGTGCCAACATCATCCAGGGTGGCAAGCCGCATGCGCTTGGCGGCACTTTCTACGAGGCCACCGTTCTTGCCAACGTCACGAAGGATATGGCAGTCGCGCGCGAAGAGACATTCGGCCCGCTTGCTCCCCTCTTCCGCTTCAAAGACGAGGCGGATGTGATCGAACAGGCCAACGACACCGAATTCGGCCTCGCTTCCTATTTCTACGCCAAGGACCTCGCGCGTGTGTTCCGCGTTGCCGAGGCGCTGGAATATGGGATGGTCGGCGTGAATACGGGCCTGATCTCGACGGCGGAAGCGCCGTTCGGTGGCGTGAAGCTCTCAGGTCTCGGCCGCGAAGGCTCGCGGTACGGTATCGAGGAGTTCACCGAGATCAAATATGTCTGCCTCGGCGGCATCAGCTGACACCTGGCCGAGCGAAAGGCGCGCAGACCTGACGGGTTGCCCGCTGGCGCTACCGTTTAATCCGGAAAACTGAAAGCTGAAGAACGCGTGGGTCAGAATCGAAAAAGCCTGCCGCGGGAGGAGGTGCGACAGGCTTTTCGAATTTAACCGAACGACAGCTGGGAGGAGGAGTGCTGTCATTCCCGCAGGCACCCTTGGGAGGAGGATAAGGCCACCTGCAACTCGAAGCTCTGCGGGAGGAGGTGCATCGCTTCGATGATTTGTTTATACAGCAAGCACGCTCAAATCATAGGCATAATTCTGCAGAACAGCTATGCGCTATGCGCGTGACGCGCAGCTTCTGTCGCAGATCTGCGACATGCTACCCTTGCCGCGCCGGCCGCCGGCCCCCTTGGAATTTCCGCGTTTTCTGCTACCACGCGCCGGAAAACATGAGGAAACGCCGATGAGCGCCGCATTTTATCGTGACTATGTTGTCGACCTGAAGGCACGTATCGACGATCTGCATACCAACCCCGGCAGCTATCAGACCTACGATCTGACGATGGAGCTGCTCGCCCAGAAAAACCTGATCAGCTACGCGATGAGCCGTAAGCAGGGCCAGGTGGACAGCCTTTTCTACCGTCGCGACACGACAAGCGGCCAAGGCACGCAGATGTCGCAGGAGACGGCCTACCGGGTGTTTTCCGGCTTCTTCGGACTAGGCCAGTTCCTGGCGTCGACGGGCCAAGCAAACGGGCTCGGCGAGGAAGCGTTCGCGCAGACGCTGACGGCGGGATGGGAATATCCGACCTGTGCAGTGCAATTCGCCTACCGCAAGAAGGGCCAGCCGCGCGGCGCTTCGATGAAAATGCTATTCGTCGGGCTGAATGGTGACGCGGATGCAGCGATCTTCGAGGCCAAGCTGACGCAACCCGAGCTCCTAATCGGCACACGGCCGTTCTCGACCAAGCTACTGTGGGAATGGAAGTAACGTCGCCTTAGGCGGTCGGCTCCGGTCGGATGTCGGCAAGCAGCTCCTGGGCAACGTCGCGCAGGAGACCGGCGATACTTTCCAGAAAAGTGCCCATCGCCGAACCCTTGCGCCAGCATATGCCGATCCGCCTGTTCGGCGATATGCCTTCGAAACGCAGCAGCCTTATGTCGCCCGACGCCGGATACAGCGCGGCCAGCTCCGGCAGAAGCGTGATCCCCACATTGGCGCCGACCATCTGGCGCAGTGTCTCCAGGCTGGTGGCGCGAAACGAGGTGCGCTCACTTGCACCCGACAAGCGGCACACATCGAGCGCCTGTTCGCGCAGGCAGTGCCCCTCTTCCAGCAACATAAGGTCGTAGCGATCGAGGTCCCCGAGCACCAGGGACTGCCGCCTTGCGAGCGGATGCATGTCGGGAACGGCGAGCAGAAAGTCTTCCTCGAAGAGACACTCGGCTTTCAGGTGGTCGTCATTGACGGGAAGAGCGAGGATCGTGGCATCGAGATTGCCGCTTTTAAGGCGCGCCAGGAGTGCATCGCTCTTTTCCTCGATCAGCAGCGTCTCCAGCCGCGGGAACTGCCTGTGGATGCGCGGCACCGCATGCGGCAGGAAATAGGGAGCGAGCGTCGGGAAGATGCCGAGACGCAGGGTGCCCACCTCGGGATTGAGGCTGCGCAAGGCCGATGACCTGATCTCGGCAACCTCCTGCATGATGCGCCTTGCCCGCTTGACGGTATCCTCGCCGAACGGTGTCAACATGACCGTGCGCGGCGTGCGCTCGATCAGCGGAGCGCCAAGGGTCTCCTCCAGTTTCCGGATCTGCATGGAGAGTGTCGGCTGGCTGACCAGGCACGCTTCGGCGGCTCGGCCAAAATGCCGGTGGTCCGCCAAGGCAATCAGGTATTCCAGCTCGCGAAGCGTCATTTCAGAACCGTGTCGATCAGCCTCAAGCCGCCTTCACCGCATCCTCGTCCGGGCTAGACGTGCGGATCAGATGGTCGAAGGCTGCAAGCGACGCCTTCGCGCCCTCGCCGAGCGCAATCACGATCTGCTTGTAAGGCACTGTGGTGCAATCGCCGGCGGCAAAGACACCGGGAACCGAGGTCTGTCCGTGGTGATCGACAATGATCTCGCCACGTGGCGACAGTTCGATGGCGCCCTTCAGCCATTCGGTGTTCGGAAGCAGGCCGATCTGGACGAAGATGCCTTCCAGATCGAGCGTGTGGCGCTGACCGGCAATGCGGTTTTCGTAGACGAGCCCGGTCACCTTCTGGCCATTGCCCAGCACTTCCGTCGTCTTGGCGGAAAGCAGGATATCGACGTTGGGAAGGCTGCGCAGCTTGCGCTGCAGGACGTCATCGGCACGCAGCTTGTTGTCGAACTCGATCAGCGTCACGTGGCTGACGATGTTGGCAAGGTCGATCGCCGCCTCGACGCCGGAATTGCCACCGCCGATGACGGCAACGCGCTTGCCCTTGAACAGCGGACCGTCGCAATGCGGGCAATAGGCAACGCCCTTGTTGCGATACTGGTCTTCGCCGGGAACGCCCATCTGCCGCCAGCGGGCGCCGGTCGACAGGATCACCGTCTTCGAGCGCAGCGTCGCGCCATTGGCGAGTTCGACCGCGATCATGTCCTTGCCGGGAACGAGCTTTTCGGCGCGCTGCAGGTTCATGATATCAACGTCATATTGCTTCACATGCGCTTCCAGCGAAGCCGCAAACTGTGGTCCTTCGGTATGTTGCACCGAGATGAAGTTTTCGATCGCCATCGTATCGAGAACCTGACCGCCAAAGCGCTCGGCGGCAACGCCGGTGCGGATGCCCTTGCGCGCGGCGTAGATGGCCGCCGCAGCGCCGGCCGGACCGCCGCCGATGACGAGCACGTCGTAAGTTTCGCGGCCATTCAGCTTCTCGGCGGCACGAGCAGCGGAGTCGGTGTCGAGCTTGGAGACGATCTCCTCGACTTCCATTCGGCCCTGACCGAACAGCTGGCCGTTGAGATAGACCGTCGGCACAGACATGACCTGGCGGCTTTGAACTTCGGCCGGGAACACGCCGCCATCGATCGCCACATGCTTCACGCGCGGGTTCAGCACGGCCATCAGGTTCAGTGCCTGCACGACATCGGGGCAATTCTGGCAGGTGAGCGAGAAATAGGTCTCGAAAAGGAAATCGCCGTCGAGATCCTTGATCTGATCGATGATTGCCTGCTCGGTGCGCGGCGGATGACCGCCGACCTGCAGCAGAGCGAGCACAAGCGAGGTAAACTCATGGCCCATCGGAATGCCGGCGAAGCGCAGGTTGATGTCGTGGCCCGGGCTGGTCAGCGCGAAGGATGGTGCACGCTCGCCGTCATCACGCATTTCCACGACCGAAATCTTGTCGGAAAGAGCGACCAGTTCGGCGAGAAGCTCCGACATCTCTTTCGACTTGGCGCTGTCATTGACCGAAGCGGTGATCGCGATCGGGCGAACGACCCGTTCCAGATAGCCCTTCAACTGGGATTTCAGATTGTCGTCGAGCATGGGACACTCCGCTAAAAATGGATGGCCGCGCCGCGTTTAAGGCGCTGAATATGATATTGGGTGCCGCCTTCCAGTCTAAACCGGAAGGCGGCCTATTATTTGAACGTCAGATCTTGCCGACGAGGTGCAGCGACGGAGCGAGCGTCTTTTCGCCCTCTTCCCACTTGGCCGGGCAAACTTCACCCGGATGCGCGCGCACATACTGCGCAGCCTTGATGCGACGCAGCAGGTCGACAGCATTGCGGCCGATACCTTCGGCGGTGACTTCCATAGCCTGGATGACGCCATCGGGATCGACAACGAAGGTGCCGCGGTCGGCAAGGCCTTCGGATTCGCGCATGACTTCGAAGTTGCGGCTGATCGTGCCGGTCGGGTCGCCGATCATCGTATACTGGATCTTGCCAATGGTCTCCGAGCTGTCGTGCCAGGCCTTGTGGGTGAAATGCGTGTCGGTCGAGACCGAATAGACCTCGACGTCAAGGCGCTGCAGTTCGGCATAGTGATCGGCGACATCGCCGAGTTCCGTCGGGCAAACGAAAGTAAAGTCAGCCGGATAGAAGAAGAATACCGCCCACTTGCCCTTGGTGTCGGCATCGGTCACTTCAATGAATTTGCCCTGCTTGAAGGCCTGCGCCTTGAAGGGCTTAATGGATGTGTTGATAAGGGACATGAAGGCTCCTGTAGAATTGCTGCGAAGCGAAAACCCGCTTTCGCGCCGCAACATAAACAGGGGTCGGCGATAAATGAAATAGATAAAGAAAAATATTTTGATAGATAATGCCTATCAAACGCCTGCGACGTGACGGTTATCAAGCGGCCGTCAGAAGCCGCTTGTCCCCGCAACGTCAGCGGTTTCGATCACACCGATCGGCCGAGTCCGCCATCCACCTTGATATTCTGCCCGGTGATGTATCCGGCACCTTCCGACGCCAGAAACGCCACGGTCGCCGCGATCTCTTCGCTTGTGCCATAGCGCTTCATCGGTACCGATTCGCGGCGCTCCTCGGTTGCCGGCAGGCTGTCGATCCAGCCCGGAAGCACGTTGTTCATGCGGATTTTATCCGCCGCGTAGGTGTCGGCGAAGATCTTGGTGAAGGAGGCGAGACCGGCGCGGAAGACGGCGGACGTCGGGAACATCGCTGTCGGTTCGAAGGCCCAGGCGGTCGAGATGTTGACGATCGCGCCAGACCTCTGCGCCTGCATGACCGGCGTCACGATCCGGGTCGGGCGGATGACGTTCATCAGGTAGACGTCCATGCCCTTGTGCCAATCCTCATCGGTGATATCGAGGATCGGCGCGCGCGGGCCGTGTCCGGCGCTGTTGACGAGCACATCGATGCGGCCCCAGGCTTGCATGGCGAGATCGGCAAGGCGCTTGATATCGTCATTCGACTGGTTCGACCCCGTGACGCCGACGCCGCCGAGTTCCTTGGCCAGCGCCTCACCCTTACCCGAGGACGAGAGGATGGCGAGCTTGAAGCCATCGGCCGCCAGACGCTTGGCGGCATCCGCCCCCATGCCGCTACCGCCCGCCGTTACCAGCGCCACTTTTTCTACTGTCATAACATCCACCCTTTCGTTGCTTCTCTTGCGCATCGCGCGTGTTTGCAGCTTCAGTGCATGATGATACCATCATGATAACATAGCTTCGAGCCAATTCGGTTGGCGTGAACCAGTAGAAAATCTATCGAATGAACGACCCGCTTTTCCGCCTTCCGCCGCTGAATGGCTTGCGCGCCTTCGAGGTCGCCGCCCGTCATCTCAACTTTCGCGCCGCAGCCGAGGAGCTGGGCGTCACGCAGGCAGCTGTCGCGCAGCAGGTCCGTGGCCTGGAGAAGGAGTTAAACCTCCCTCTGTTCGAGCGCCTCCCCCGCAAGCTTGCCTTGACCGAGGCCGGACGCGGTTATGCCGAGAGCATCCGGCGTGCCTTCGAACTGATCTCCGACGCAACCGCGACGTTGCGGCCGGAGCCGTTGCGGTTGACGATCAGCGTCACGCCGACTTTCGCATCAAAATGGCTGATTCCGAGGCTACCGGATTTCCTTGCAGCGCACCCGGATCTCGATATGCGCATTCTCGCCAGCGAGCATTCTCGCCAGCGAACGTGTCGCGAACTTCCAATCGGATGATGTGGATATCGCGGTCCGGTTGGCGCGACCACCGTTTCCAGCCTCGCTGGAGGCCGACCTGCTGTTCGAGCAGGAGCTTGTCCCGGTATGCAGCCCCGCGCTTATGCCGCCCACCGGTCGCCTTGACCCCGCCGATCTCGAGCGTTTCGTGCTGCTCCACGACACCCACAATCAATGGCCCGAGTTCATCGCCACGATCGCGCGTGCGAGGCCGGTCGCCGCCTCGAAGGGCGTTCGCTTCAACCAGACATCCCATGCTATCGAGGCGGCGCTTGCCGGCCAGGGCATCGCGCTGGCAAGCGGGGTCTTCGTCAACGAGGATATCGCCGCCGGGCGGCTGGTGCCGGCATTTGCGCAAACGATGCGAGCTCAAGCGGATTTTTACGTGGTCTCGCTCCGCAGGCCGAGGCAAGCCCAATCCGTCGCCAAGGTCAGGGCCTGGTTGCTCCAGCATGCCGGCCGGTCCGTTCGCGCCTGATAATCACGGCGACAGCTGGCCGGATGGGCGAGCGTCCCATCATTGCACGGCAGCCACCGTAAAAACGCAGGGCTCCTGCGATGGACCCCGTCGCCATTCGCTATAGATTTGAACTCGTGCATACGTGCGCGGATACTGACGCATTGATTGAATTGGAATACAGCATTGGACTTGCGGAATAAAACGCTCTGCGCCTCCGGATTTCACGCTCCGGAGCGCGGAAAGATCGATATCCTGGACGAGGTGCTGATCGATATCGGCGCGGATGGCACGATTGCCGCCATGCATCGCCCAAGCGATCCGAACTACCGGACCATTCGCGAGGCGCGCGAGGAAGGCGGCGAACTGGTCACGTTGCCTGTAGGCTCTTATCTCCTTCCAGGTTTCGTCGATCTTCACGTCCATGCGCCGCAATATCCCCAGCTTGGCAGCGCGCTCGATGTGCCGCTCGAGGTATGGCTGCAGAAATATACCTTCCCACTGGAAGCCCGCTACGAAGATCTTGCCTTCGCAAAGCGCAGCTACGGCCTGCTCGTCGACGACCTCCTCGCAAACGGCACGACCACGGCGCTCTATTTCGCCACCGTGCACCAGGATGCGACGCGATCGCTTGCGGACATATGTCTGGAGAAGGGCCAGCGCGCGCTGATCGGCAAAGTGGCGATGGACAACGCCGACGAGTGCCCGGATTACTACCGCGACGCCTCGCCGGACGAAGCCATTGAAGGCACGCGCGCACTGATTGATTACATCACCAATCATCCTGATAACGTTGAAAAGAAAGTACTTCCTGTCATCACGCCACGCTTCGTGCCATCCTGCACCGACGCGACGCTCGAGGGGCTGGGTGCTCTGGCGAAGGAGTGCGGCTGCCACGTGCAGACCCACTGTTCGGAGAGCGACTGGGCGCATGGCTATGTGTTGTCCCGCCACGGCGTGACCGATACCGAGGCGCTCGATCGCTTCGGCCTGCTCGGCCGGCGCACGGTTCTGGCACACGCCAACTTCCTGACGGATGGTGACATGGACAAGGTGCGGGAGCGCGAAGCTGCTGTCGCCCACTGCCCGCTCTCCAACGTTTACTTCGCCAACGCCGTATTCCCGCTCAAGGCCGCCCTCGACAAGGGCATGCACGTCGGTCTCGGCACGGATGTCTCCGGTGGGCCGAGCGCCTCGATGCTTGAAAACTGCCGCGGCGCGATCCTGATGTCGCGCGCTCTTGAGAGCGGTGTCGATCCCAAGCGCGATGCCGAGGCGCGCGCCAGCTACGGGCCGGCCCAGATCGATTTCCGCGATGCCTTCTATATCGCGACGGCAGGCGGTGGCGTGGCGCTCGATCTGCCGATCGGCCAGTTCAAGCCCGGCTATCTGTTCGATGCGATCGTTGTCGACACCAAGGCGCCGAAGGGATCGGTGCGCTTGTTCGACGAATTCGATAGCGGCGAACA
>JGI25153J46596_10002034_pt1 | contig 11911 bp, 10 predicted proteins | sample AraplaMF_Col_mMF_FD_46596 | JGI IMG/M metagenome (IMG submission 46596)
GCGGCCTGGGACAAGGCCAATCCGGATCGCCTGTCGGCGCCGTTCGCGGTCAACCAGATCGTGCACAAGTCCAACAACCGGCTCGATCACGACCTTGCGGTTTGCGAGAAGCACAAGGTGCCGATGCTGATCACCTCGCTCGGTGCGCGCGAGGATCTCAATCAGGCCTGCCACAACTGGGGCGGCATCGTCTTCCACGACGTCATCAACCAGAAATTCGCGCACAAGGCGATCGAGAAGGGCGCCGACGGCCTCATTCTCGTCGCGGCCGGCGCGGGCGGCCATGCCGGCACGATCTCGCCGCTCGCCTTCGTCGAGGAGACGCGCGCCTGGTTCGACGGGCCGATCGCGCTGTCGGGTGCGATCGCCAACGGCCGCGCCATCCGCGCCGCGCGCATTCTCGGCGCCGACTTCGCCTATATCGGCTCCGCCTTCATCGCGACCAAGGAAGCCAACGCGGTCGAGGGCTACAAGGAGATGATCACCTCGTCGTCGGCCGAAGACATCGTCTATTCGAACCTGTTCACCGGCGTGCACGGCAATTATCTCAAGCCCTCGATCGTCAAGGCCGGTCTCAACCCCGACGACCTGCCGACCTCCGATCCCACCAAGATGAGCTTTGGCACCGACGCCTCCGGCGAACGCACCAAGCCGAAGGCCTGGAAGGAAATCTGGGGCTCCGGTCAGGGTATCGGCGGCATCGGCAAGGTGGTGCCGGCGGCCGAACTGATCGCGCGGTTCAAGAAGGAATATGACGAGGCGGTCGACCCCGCGCTCTGAGTGCCTGAACGCCCTCTCCCGTGCGGGGAGAGGGCTGTCGCATGTGGCCCCGGCAAGTGGGCGCATGCTCAGCTTCCGCATCGTCATGGCCGGGCTTGTGGACGGGGAGAGGGCGGCCAGGGCGCGCGAGCTTCGGCAGTCGCGTGCGGCGCTCACACGTTCAGATTCATCCACACTGCCTTCGGCTCGGTGAAATTCTCCAGCGCGGCCGTGCCGTGTTCGCGGCCGAAGCCGGAATCGCGCACACCGCCCCATGGCAGCCGCACGTCGGTGTAGCCATAGGTGTTGATCCAGACCGTGCCGGCCTTTGCCTGCTTCGCGAAACGCTGCACCCGTCCGATGTCGCGGCTCCAGACGCCCGCGGCCAGGCTGTAGGCCGTGCCGTTGGCGATGCGCAGCGCTTCGGCTTCGTCGCGGAATTTGATGACGCTGACCACGGGCCCGAAGATCTCTTCCTGCGAGATCCGCATCTCGTGCGCGACGTCGGCAAACACGGCGGGGCTGACGAAATAGCCGCGGTCGCCGACGCGGTCGCCGCCTGTGGTCAACGTTGCGCCTTCCTTGCGGCCGATATCGACGTAATCGAGGATGCTGTTCATCTGCTTCTCCGAGATGACCGGCCCCATGGCGGTGGCGCGATCGGCGGGATCGCCGATGCGGATCGCCCTGGCGCGCTGCGTCAGCCGCTCGACGACTTCGTCGTAGACGTTCTCATGCGCCAGCACGCGCGAACCGGCGGAGCACACCTGTCCGGCATTGAAGAAGATTCCCGACGCCGCCGCCTTGCAGGCCGCCTCGATATCGGCGTCGTCGAAGATCACATTGGCGGATTTGCCGCCGAGCTCCAGCGACACGCGCTTGAAGTTGCCGGCGGCGNCGCGCAGAATTCCGCGGCCGACGCCCGGCGATCCCGTGAACGTCACCTTGTCCACGTCGGGATGATTGACCAGCGCNTCGCCGACCACGCGGCCGGGGCCGGTGACGATGTTCAGGACACCGGGCGGTAATCCTGCTTCGAGCGCCAGTTCGCCGATGCGCAATGCGGATAGCGATGTCAGCTCGGCGGGCTTCATCACGATCGTGCAGCCGCAGGCCAGCGCCGGCGCCAGTTTCCACATCCCGATCATCAGCGGAAAATTCCAGGGCACGATGGCGGCGACCACGCCGACCGGCTCGCGCATGGTGTAGGTGAGCGCTTCTTCCCGCGTCGAGACCACCTCGCCGCTGATCTTGTCGGCCCAGCCGGCGTAGTAGGTCAGCGTATCGATGGCGGCGGGNAGNTCCTGCCGCAGCACGCCCGCGATCGGCTTGCCGGCATCGAGGCTTTCCAGCGCCGCGATTTCGTCGGCGTGCTGCTTCATCAGCTCAGCTAAGCGAAGCAAAATCTGGCCGCGNTCGGAGGCGCGCATGCTGCGCCANGGGCCCTCGAAGGCGCGCCGCGCCGCCGCCACGGCGCGGTCGACGTCGGCCGCGTTGCCTTCGGCCACCGTGGCGATGACCTGTTCGTTGGCCGGATTGAGGGTCTTGAACGTGCGGCCGGAGGCGGACGGGACGTGCCGGCCATCGATCAGCAGCAGCTGGGGCTTGGCGGGTGCGATGGCGGGAATGGCCTCGCGGTCGTAGTCATATGCAATAGACATCATATTTCCTCCGTTTGTTGTGCTTGAAANTAGGAGGAAGAAGGCTTTNGTAAATATGNTATGGTGTGCCTATGCTTCGGAAAGATATGCAATCCATTTCATAAAGTGAGCGCCCATGCNTCACGTCGAGATCGAAACCGTCTGGCGATTTCACAAGGAAGGCAGCCCGGANACGGCGGTGGTGATGCTNGGCGTTCTCAANGAAATCCGNAAGACCGGGAAGCTCACCAGCGCGGCGAAGCACGCCCAGCTCTCCTATCGGCACGTCTGGAATCTGGTCGAGCAGTGGTCCGATTTCTTCGGCGTGCCGCTGGTCGAGACCCATCGCGGCAAGGGCACGGCGCTCACCGCCTTCGGCGAAAAACTGGTCTGGGCCGGCGAGCGCATGCAGGCGCGCCTCGGTCCGCAGCTGGAAAATCTCGCGCAGGAGCTGGTCACCGAGATCAAGCCGTTCCTGCATCAACGCCCGTCCGTCATCCGCGTTCACGCCAGCCACGGCTTTGCGGTATCGAAACTGCGCGAATTGCTGGACCGCGAGCCCGGCATCGGCGTCGATCTGCGCTATGTCAGCAACCAGAATTCGCTGGTGTCGCTGGCGCAGGGCGCGTGCGATCTTTCCGGCGTGCATCTGCCGCGCGGCGANTTGCGGGCGCAGGGCATTCGGGCCTGCAAGGAATGGCTCGATCCGCGCGAGGACCGCGTGATCAGTTTCGTGACGCGGGAAATGGGACTGATGGTCAAGCGCGGCAACCCGCTCGGGATTGCGTCGATCAAGGATGTCGTCGACCGCAAGGCGCGCTTCGTCAACCGTGATCACGATTCCGGCACGCGCCTGCTGTTCGATCAACTGCTGGCGCTGCACGGGATCGACGAGGCCAAGATCAACGGCGCGCAGCAAATGGAGTTCACCCACGCCGCCGTCGCCGCCTATGTCGCCAGCGGCATGGCGGATGTGAGTTTTGGCGTCGAGGCCGCCGCGCGGCAGTTCGGGCTCGATTTCATCCGGCTGCTGACCGAAGACTATTTCTTCGTCTGCCGCCGCGCGTTCCTGGAAACCGAGCCGATGCGGCGCATCATCGACATCATGAAGGGCCGTGAATTCCAAGAGGGGGTCGCCAGCCTGCCCGGTTACGTCGCGACCAACACCGGGACCGTCAGCACCGTAAAGCAGTTTCTGGAGAGCGTGGGCACGCGCGGGGCCTGAAACCCAGCCTCAAACCGTCGCCTGACGTGGTGACTTCGACACAGCCGCTTCCACGGTGATATGCTTGCCGCCGTCCTTCACGGCAGTTGAGGTCAATCGATGGCAACCGGACAGGATCTAGGCGCGCATGTCGCGTTGGTGACGGGCGCATCCCGCGGCATCGGTGCGGCGATTGCGCTGGCGCTCGCGGAAGCCGGCGCCGCGGTCGCGGTCAATTACCGTGAGCGCGCGGATGATGCCGAGGCCGTGGTCGCGAAGATCAAATCCGCCGGCGGCCGTGCCGTCGCGGTTGCGGCCGATGTCTCCGTGGCCGCATCCGTCGCCGGCCTGGTCGAACAGGCCGCCGCTGCGCTCGGGCCGATCGACATTCTCGTCAACAATGCCGGCATGGCGATCGTGCGCGGCGTCGACGATCTCACCGAGGACGATTTCGACCGTACCATCGCGGTCAACCTGAAATCGGCGTTCCTGTGCACGCAGGCGGTGCTGCCTGATATGCGGGCGCGCAAATGGGGCCGCATCGTCAATATCTCCTCGGGCGCCGCGCGCGGCGGTGGCGCCATCGGCGTGCACTACAACGCCTCCAAGGCCGGCATGGAAGGGCTGACGCGCGGCTACGCGGCGCGGCTCGTCAAGGAGGGCATCACGGTGAACGCGGTGGCGCCCTCGCTGATCGCGACCGACATGATGGGCGGCCGGACCGACCTCGCGCGCAACATCCCGCTCGGCCGCATGGGCGAGGCCGGGGAAGTGGCGCAGGCCGTCATGATGGTGCTCGGCAACGACTACATGACCGGGCAGACCATCGTGCTCAACGGCGGCATGGCGTTCATTTGACGCGCCGTCCCGCCTGTCACCTCCCGCAAATGGCGCACGGTGCTTTGCCTGCGGCGGGCTCGACTTGGCCGGTCCGAGCAGGCAAGAAGCTCGTCCCTCGATCGACAGGACCTCTCCGCTGATGGACGCCATCTTTCGCGTTGACGGCAACGACGTCGTCACCAGCCCTTTTGCCGCGGGACCATGGCATCCGAGCATGCAGCACGGCTCGCCGCCGGCGGTGTTGGTGGTGTGGGCCGCAGAGCGGATTCCGACCCCGGTCCCGATGCGCATCGCCCGTGTGACCGTCGACCTGATGCGTCCGGTGCCGGTGGCGGCGCTGACGATCGAGAGCGAAGTCCTGCGCGAGGGGCGCAAGATCCAGCTTTGCGCCGTCAGGCTGCTCGCCNAGGGCGTCGTGGTGGTCGCNGCGACCGTTCTCAAGATCAGGCAGCAGACGCAGGAANTGCCGCCCGAGGCCGTCANNCCGCCNNTCGATCTTCCCGGGCCGGATCANTCGCGCGTCGAGCCCGCCGATTTTTCCTCCTCGCCGTTCGTCACCGGCATGTCGCTGCGCGCCGCGCGCGGCCGGTTCGGCTCGCCGGGTCTAGGTGCGATCTGGTATCGCGTCGACCGGCCGATCGTGGAGGGCGCCGTGGTGTCGCAGGCGATGCGGGCGATGGCGGCGGCCGATTTCTGCAACGGCACCTCGCCGGTGCTGGATTTCCGCGAATGGACTTTTCTCAACGCCGACCTGACCGTGAACTTCGCGCGCGAGCCGGCCGGCGACTGGATACTGGTCGACGCCGAGACCTGGATCGGCCCCGACGGCGCAGGGCTCGCCATGGCGCGGCTCGCCGATGTCTCCGGCTATTTCGGCCGCGCCGTCCAGAGCCTTGTGATCGAGAAGCGCTGACTTCGCTGATGGCACGGTGAAGCCGCGGCACTGATGCCGCGGCTTTCAGATCATTCCAGATCGACCGCCTGGAAGCGGCCGCTCTCGTCGAGCGCGGTGCCCCAGATTTTCTTCGAGGCGGTGTGATCGGAGCGGCCGAAATTCAGCGGCACGCCGAGGCCCAGATCGAGNTTGCGGGTAGCCTCCAGCGCATCGACCAGCTTTTCGGTATCGAGCTGTGCGCCGGTACGCTTGAGCGCGTCGATCAGGATATTGGCTGCCACGAAGCCTTCGAGGGACGCGTAGTCGGGCGCCTCGCCGGGAAAATATTTGGCGAGCGCATTCTTGTATTCGAGCACCGCGCTCGAATAACCCGACACCGCCGGAACGACCTGGGTCACCAGCACGCCCGTCGTGTAGCGCGGTCCCAAGAGCTTCAGCTCCTCGGCGAGCGACGAGCCGCCGACGCCGGAGATGCTGGTGAAGATCATCTCCGGATAGAGGGTGCGCGTCTTCTCGATGAACTTGGCGGCGGCCCGGTAGGAGGCGGACATGATGACCGCCCTGACCGGCACTTTCTGTAGCTTGAGCAGGTTGACGGCCTCGTCGACCTCGATGGTGTTGCGCGGATAGTTGAGCCGCAGCAGCGCGCTGTCGTTGATGCCGAGCGCGCGATACGCCTTGGCGACGCCGGCATATCCGGCATCGCCGAGATCATCCTGCTGGGCGAACACGGCGATCTGCCGCACCGGGATGCGGCGGATCTTGACAAGATAATGCACCGCGGCGGCGGCTTCCTCGGCATAGCTCGGGCGGTAGTTGAAGACGTAGCGATCGGGCGGATCGCGGCGCACCACCATGCCGCCGGTATAGGCCCCGAAGAACAGCATCCGCCGCTCCAGCGCGTAAGGCACCGCGACGGCGGCGGTCGCCGTGCCGATGCTGCCGATGATGCCGAAGATCTGATCTTTCTCGTAGAGCTGCTTCACGGCCTGCAGCGTCCGCGCCGGCTCGTTGCCGTCGTCGGCGGCGATCAGCTTGAGCATCCGGCCGCCGATGCCGCCGGCATCGTTGACCTTGTTGAAGGCGGTATCGATGCCGATCTTCATCTGACGGCCACGCTCGCGCACCGGGCCGGTGAAGGCCGCGGTGATGCCGAAGCGGATTTCGTTGTCGGAGACGCCGCGGACCGGACTGACCGGATTTCCGAAGCTGACCGCAGGCGGCGGCGCGGCGGCGAAAGCCGGCGCGGTCGGGGCGGCGGCGGCCGGAGCGGGCGCAGAGGGGGTGAGCGACTGTTCGAGGTCGGCCAGGCGCCGTTCGGCCGTCTTGCAATCCAGCCGTCCCGTCGACACCAGGTTGCGTCCGTCCGCCACGCTGCGATCGAACAGTTGCGCGAGGTCGGACCGCTGGGCCTCGTTGGCGGCCGCATCGCGGATGACAGCCACAAATTTTTCGATCACCGTCTGGATGCGCGGCCGCATGATGTCGGGGCACGAAAGCGCCGAACCGATCACCGGTCCGACGCGGCCGGCAAGGTCGCGGACGAGTTCCGCCTTGTCGCCGGGGGCCGCTTTCGCTGCAGTTATGAGAAAGAAACTAAATAGAAGAGCAATCCAACGCAGGTTTACTGAGATACGCACTACACAACTCTTGAATTTTCTTGGGTTGAAGTTTCTTGGATTCAATTTTTCCGGAATGCCGGCGAGCCGCATCGCGGGCGCAATGATTGCCCTGGCGACGCGGCTGCACCGGTAGTGATTCGATCATTCGAGTTCGAGCGGCTGGTAACGCCCGCTTTCGTCGAGCGCCGTGCCCCATACCTTGTTGGAGGCTTGGTGCTCGGAGCGGCCGAAGCTGAGCTGCGTGCCGAGACCCAGATCGAGATTGCGCATGGTCTCCAGCGTGTCGATCAGCCGCTCCGTATCGATCTGCGGGCCCGTCCGCTTGATGCCTGCGATCAGGACGTTGGCGGCGACATAGCCTTCGAACGAGACATAGTCGGGCGCTTCACCCGGGAAATACTTGGCGAGCGCATTCTTGTATTCGAGCACCGCGGACGAATAGCCCGACACCGCCGGCACCACCTGCGTCACGATCACGCCGTTGGTGTAGCGCGGTCCGAGCAGCTTCAGTTCTTCGGCAAGCGCGGTGGATCCGACGAACGAGACGTTCGAGTAGATCATGCCGGGATAGAGGTCGCGGGTCTTCTCGATGAACCGCGCCGCGGCCCGGTAGGTCGCGACCATGACGACCGCCTTGATCGGCGGCTTTGCGAGCTTCAACTGGTTGATCGCATCGTCGACGTCGACGGTGTTTCGCGCGTAGTTGAGCCGAAGGATCGCGCCGTCGTTCACGCCCATCGTGCGGAACGCCTTTGCGACGCCTGCAAATCCGGCGTCGCCGTAAGAGTCCTGCTGCGCGAACACGGCGATCTGCCGCGGTTGCAGCCGGCGGATCTTGACGAGGTAACGGACGACGGCGTCGGTTTCCTGAACGTAGCTGGCGCGATAGTTGAAGACATAGCGATCCGGCGGGTCGTTACGCAGGATGTTGGCGCCGGTGAAGGCCCCGAAGAACAGCATCCGGCGTTCGAGCGCATAGGGGATCGCGACCGCCGCGGTCGGCGTGCCGACATTGCCGACGATGCCGAACACCTGGTCCTTCTCGTAGAGCTGCTTCATGGCCTCCGCCGTGCGCGAGGGCTCGTAGCCGTCGTCGGCGGCGAACAATTTGAGCATTCGCCCATCGACGCCGCCGGCATCGTTCATGCGGTTGAAGGCGGTCTCGATGCCGAGCTTCATCTGCCGGCCGAGCTCGCGCGCAGAGCCGGAGAACGGCGCTGCGATGCCGAAGCGGATTTCCTTTTCGCCGATCCCGCGCGGCAGCGGACCGGCCGGAACGGTGGCGGTCGGCGCGGTCGCAGCCTGTGCGGCGGTTGCCGCGGCGGCGGGCGAAGGGCCGATGACGCTGGAGAGGCTCGGCCCTGCGATCGAGCGTTCGAGATCGGCGAGCTGACGGTCGGCCCGGATGCAGTCTACTCTGCCCGAGCTGACGGCGGCACGCCCTTCCGCCACGCTGCGATCGAACGTCTGGGTGAGGTCGGAACGCTCCGCCTCGTTCGACGAGGCCTCCCGGATCACCTGCGTGAATTTATCGACGATGGTCTGGATGCGTGGGCGCGCGATGTCGCGGCACGCCTGTGCCGAGCCGATCACGGGTCCGACGCGGCTTGCGAGGTCGCGCACGACCCCGATGTCGCCGGCGGCCTGGGCGCCGCCTGCGAGGCCCAAAAGCACGGCCCCGACCAGCAAGGTGATGCGGCGCGAGATCATGGAACGCTCCTTGAGAGCAAGATGGTGGAAAGTCGGTCCCCGGACATGGTCATTCCTCCATCAGGATCATGGGTTGGCGCGTTGCGGCGCTGCCTGATCCGGCTTCTCGCGCCACTGCATGAACTGCTGGAGCAACTGCCCCGACTGCTCGGACTGCGCCGGAGCGCTCGGCGGCGTGGAGGCGAGAAGGGCCTGGAATTCATTGATCGCGGGCTTTTGCGAAGCCTCCTGGGATTGCGACAGCGCGCTCTTGATCGACTGCGCGACACCGGAGAACGCCGACGCCTGCGCCGCCTCCTCGCCATCGCTCTGCCGGGATCCGGGCACCGCCACCACGAAGAACAGCGCCACCATCGCCGCGACGCCGATTGCGGCCGCGAAGCGCGCCGCGACGCTCCACAATGCCTTCTTCGACTCCAGGTCGGGTTCGTCCATTATCTCGGGATCGAGCGGATGGCGCAGCGCATTGGAGACCGCGCTCTCGAGCTGGGTGTCGAACGAGTCCGGCGCGAACGGCGTCGCTGCGGCGTTGCCGTTGCGCTGCGAAGCCGAGCGCTCGCGCAGCCAGCGCGGCGCGTAGTACAGCGGATCGCGGGGATTGATCTGATCCTGCTCACTCACACTACTCATACCCGTACTCCTCGTGTCGCTCGTCGGATGATCCGGCGGACTGGTTTGCGGCGAAACGGCTGCGGACGTATCGGACAGGAGTTCAAGCTCATGGAGCAGGTGTTCGGAGGAATCCGCCTCCGCCCACCCATCGCCAAGCTTGGTTGGAAGATTTGAATCAGATTGTGGGGCGTCGTCCTTGTTTTCGACGACACCTGTCTGCGAGAAATGCTCTCGCGACGACTCCATCCCCACGGCTTCCACTGCCTATTCCCCTGCCGGCATAGTCCGTCTGCCCGACGGAATGAGCTGTCCGGACCGCACATCCGGGCAGCACACATAAGTTTGTTGGAACCGCGCAAGGACGAATTTAGGTCGGAAACGTGACGAAAGTAAGTTGAGGCCCTGTTAACTACAACCGCGCGGACCCCTGTTTTAAAAGGCTTTAATGCGCATCCGCCTCGATTAGTCGCCGGAATCGGCCACAAATGCGCCGGATTCGTCGCCCGTTTCGCGAATTTCTGCGCGCAATGCGGGTTCCCGCGGGAATTACCCGTTAATTACTCGTTAACCAAGTTGGTCGATTCTTAACCTTTCAATAAGAAAGGCGAGTCGAACATCATGGACGTCCGAGCGGATCCCACGCGTCAACTGGTTCGGCTGCGCGGCCGTTCCTATGTCGCGTTCGTGTTCAGCCCCGTCGTACCGATCGTGGAATGGCTCGCCGAGATCGATGCGACGCTGGCACGCTCGCCGGGCTACTTCGTCGGCAAGCCGATCGTGCTCGACCTTTCCGCCGTCGACCTTTCCAGTTCCGCCATCGCCCATCTCCTCGGCAGCCTCGGCGAGCGCAACATTCGCGTGCTCGGCATCGAGGGCGTGGAGGAAGAGCGTCTGGCCGAGAACATGCCGCCGCTGCTGACCGGCGGCCGCGCCTGCGTGATCACGCGAAGCGAACCGGCGCAGAAGCCCGAACCGGAAGCCAAGCCGAAGCCGACCTCGCTGCTGCTCGACTGCCCGGTGCGTTCGGGGCAGTCCATCGTCTTCATGGAAGGCGACGTGACGGTCCTTGGTTCGGTCGGCTCGGGCGCGGAGATCGTTGCCGGCGGGTCGATCCATATCTACGGAACGCTGCGCGGCCGGGCGATGGCCGGCGTCAACGGCAATTCGTCGGCGCGGATCTACTGCCAGAAGATCGAGGCCGAACTGCTCGCCATCGACGGCTACTACCAGACCGCTGAAGAAATCGACGTCTCGCTTCGCAACCGCCCGGCGCAGGCCTGGCTGCAGGGCGACACCATGAAAATTACCCCGCTGAATTAACCGGCTAAGGAGATTATGTATGGCCAAGGTCCTGGTCGTTACCTCGGGCAAGGGAGGCGTTGGAAAAACCACTTCGACGGCCGCGCTCGGCGCGGCGCTTGCGCAAAGCGGGCAAAGCGTCGTGGTGGTCGATTTCGACGTCGGCCTGCGCAACCTCGACCTTGTCATGGGCGCCGAACGCCGCGTGGTGTTCGACCTCATCAACGTGGTGCAGGGCGTCGCCAAGCTGCCGCAGGCGCTGATCCGCGACAAGCGGCTGGATAATCTCTGGCTGCTGCCGGCCTCCCAGACCCGCGACAAGGATGCGCTCACCGAGGAGGGCGTCGGCCGCGTCATCGAGGAGCTTAAGTCGCGCTTCGAATGGGTCTTGTGCGACAGCCCGGCCGGCATCGAGCGCGGCGCGACGCTNGCCATGCGCTATGCCGACGAAGCCGTNATCATCACCAATCCCGAGGTTTCCTCGGTGCGCGATTCCGACCGCATCATCGGCATGCTCGATTCCAAGACGGTGAAGGCGGAGCGCGGCGAGCGGGTGGAAAAGCACGTGCTGATCACCCGCTATGATCCGGCGCGGGCCGCACGCGGCGAGATGCTCAATATCGACGACATCCTGGAAATCCTCGCGACGCCCCTGCTCGGCATCATTCCCGAGAGCCAGGATGTGCTGAAGGCATCCAACGTCGGCTCGCCGGTGACGCTCAACAATGCCGAAAGCGCGCCGGCGCGCGCCTATATCGACGCCTCGCGCCGCCTGATGGGCCAGCAGGTCCCGATGGTGGTGCCGGCCGAACGCAAGGGCTTCATGGATCGGCTGCTGGGACGGAGGGCGGCATGAGCATGAGGCTGCTGCGGCTGTTCGGCAGCCGCGATGCAACGGCCCCGGTTGCCCGGGAGCGGTTGCAGATCCTGCTGGCGCATGAACGCGGGCTGCTCGGCCAGTCCGATCTCCTGGTCACCCTGCGGGAAGAGATTCTCGCCGTGGTGTCGAAGCACGTGGCGCTCGATCCCGACAAGGTCATCGTCAAGCTGGATCGGGGCAAGACCGTCTCCACGCTCGAGGTCGACATCGAAGTCCCCAATGATTTCGAGAAGGCGAAGCGGGCGGCCGAACGGCGCATGGCCGGCTGAACACGACGCGCGACCCGGCTTCCGATGACGGGCAGCGCCATTCTCCGATAGATTTGTCGCGCATCTCGATCCGTCATCTCAGGATAAGCGCGCTGCGCTTATCCAACCATCCGCTCGCGGCCGGTCCAGAAGCCTGCTTTCAGCACCTTCTTGTCGACCTTGCCGACGCCGGTCATCGGCA
>JGI25153J46596_10002048_pt1 | contig 11882 bp, 10 predicted proteins | sample AraplaMF_Col_mMF_FD_46596 | JGI IMG/M metagenome (IMG submission 46596)
TGGTGATCCGCATGTAGCGGTTGCCGGCATCGGCCGCGTGATCGTGAAGGCTCTCGCTCATTGCCGCTTTCCTCCCGAGGTAGCCAGACGAGGGCCGCGACGGCGGCCGGTGATGTGTTCGATGCCCTTGCGCAGCCGGGTCCGCACCAGCCATTCCATGGCTTCGGCGACGTCCGCCAGACCTTGCTCCCGGCGCACCCGGTCGAACACGTCGTGTTCGGCGTCGGTGAGTTGGATCTCTGTGGACGTCATCTTTTCGTCAGACATTCGGCGTGTATTGCGCTGGCTTCAAGCCGCGTTGGTGCGGCTGGGCTTAGCCCGCGGCGCGGGGCAGACTTGCGTCGGCCTTGGGTTCCTGGCCGAAGAAGGCGTCGGCCAGCATTTCTTCGGCCTGGCGCATGGCCAGCTCGCGGATGAGCGTCGAGGTCTGGGCGCCGGTCATCTTGGACAGGATGCGCAGCAGCTCGTCTTCGTAGTCGTCAAACCGGACGGTCTGGCGGTTGTCGCGCACGCGCTTGGGATCGGGGTACATCGTCGAGAGTCCTTCGGGCAAAGGAGGGGAGAGACTGGTGCGGTGGGTCAGGCGGCGGATGTGGCGGCGCCGGCCTGTTCGGCCTCGTACTGCGCGAGGCCCTTGAGGTAGACGCGGCGCGCGAAGTTGCCGAGGGAGCGGCCCTCGCGCGCTGCGTATTGCTGGGTGCGTTCTTTCTCGTCTGGGGCGAGGCGCATGGCGATAGGCGCTTCGTTGACGAGGCGAATCTCGGGCGGAAGCTCGGGGCGACCACGGCGACGGGCAGTGTGAGCCATGCGTTTAATATCCGAACGGATTAATTTGTGTGTGCGGCGGACTTTATCACTCGAATGGATGAAGTTCAACGGGTTTTTATCCATATGGGTGATTTTTCGTCTCGACTGAGAGAGGAGCGCAAGCGTCTGGGCCTGTCTCAGGAGGCGCTGGCGGAGCTTGGCGGCGTGAAGCTGAACGCTCAGTCGAACTACGAGACCGGAAAGCGGGCTCCCGATGCGGACTACCTAGCCCGCGTGGCTGCGCACGGCGTGGATGTGGCGTTTCTTTTCTCAGGCAACCGAACGCTCAATGAAAGGGCTTCTTCGGCCAATGACGAGCAATCGCTGTCGACGGCATCGGGGGATACCGTCATGCGGGCAGTGACGCGCGAAGAGGCTGCGCTGCTCGATAACTATGAAGCGGCGGACGAGCGAGGCCGCGCCGCGGCACGCGGCGTTCTTGATGCGCTCGCGCAACCGAAGAGGGCCAACGGGTAGGCTGGGTCTGGTCCTCTGGACCCTGGCCCGTTGGATGTTCATGGCGATGGGGGACGCTGCCACGGAGGCGGCGGAGTAGGGGGACAGATGCGACGCGTTGTGCTGGCGCTGCGCCCTCACATCGCCCATCGCTAACCGTCTTTGCCGGTCCAATCTCCGGCAGGGATAAGTCCGAAGCGTTCGAGGGCCTTCAAAAAATACCCGTTCCCGAACTTCTCACTGAAATACTGCACGTCAAGCGCGCTCTTCGCGTTTTCGTTGATATGCGTCGCCAATTGCTCGGCAGAGTCGATGTCACCACGACCGAATTCAAACAAGGTGTAGAGCTCGGCAAATTCGGAGCGCGATAAGTTGGTCAAGAACTCCTTGACGTTCGGTCTTGGCGTAGCGGGGTCTACAGGTGAATCTCCAAACCAGTCACCATCATCTCCGGATCGTTCTTTGCGCGACGCAGCATCAAGCTCCAGCGCGCGTTTAAATTTTTCCAGTGACAAGCCATGCAAGAACACACTTGTTGGTGGTTGCTCTGTGACGAGCTGCACCCTTCTCTTCAGATGGAAGGCGGGGGCGGCTAAGTTACGTGGCGTAATCGCAGCTTCGAACCGCTCCCGCAAACGGTCTCGCCCCAGCGCGTTCCCTTTGCCTTCGTAGCTGTCAAGTTGGTTAAAGATGCCTGCCTTGGGTGCGATGATGAACATGCCAGGCTTGAAGTAACGCGAGACGCGGATAGCGTTCTTGGGCCAGTATTCGTTGTCCGGCGGCAACTCGGCGTAGTTGTAGTCGTCGAATCGAAGCAGGTCTTCATCCCACTCGCTTTTCCGGTCGACATCGAACGGTTGAAGCTTGCCGGTCTCAAGCGTCGCATAGCTTCCATGAGGTCCCGCCGCAAGGCGCTCGAGCGTCAACTTGGTCGGCTTGACCACCGTTCCAAGGCTTCGATCTTCGGCATGCCAAAGCATGATGGCTTGGTCGCCCTCAACAAGATCCGCGCCCGTGACGTCCAGGCCGCCGCCACTCGGGAAAAAACAATGGTTAAGCGCCCTTCGCCGGCTAAGCAATCGCAAGACCTGGACGATGGACCCGGGCGTCGTCCACTCAATTCGAGCGCTGGGGACCGCCAAAGCTAAAGCTTCCGCCCCGGCCCACTGCAGAGGATTGGATATCCCAAAATCCTTTTGCGCCTCTATGACACGACGGAGCGTTTCGGCGAACTCTAGTGCAGTGGGGCGTCGCTCCGGGATCGAATGTGTGCTCGCCTCGAGGAGGTCGTCGAGAGGCTCGTGAATGAACTCGCTCTTGGGCAATAGCTGATCGAGTGAATAGCGGCCGTGCCGCATGTACTGGCCCAGAAACGGAAATTTCTGATTCGTGAGCAATACCCACAGTGTCTTCGCCAGGCTGAGTATGTCCGCGCTGAAAGGGTTCGCATTCATTGAATCGCGAATCATCTCGTCGGCCATGTACCCGGCGGGGCCCATCGGCTCGGTCGCAGTGGTGAGGCCTGCGCGCTCGGGAAACTTCGCTATGCCGAAGTCTCCGAACCGGTAAGTCTGGTCGTGGAAAAACAGGTTCTCTGGTTTGATGTCGCGGTGAGCCACATTCAAGGCGTGGAGCTCCGCGAGCCCTTCGCTCACATGCGCTATCGCGTCGATGACCTCGAGTTGGCTGGCGGTCGACAAGTGCTTACGCAAGGTAGTTGCCACCGGCATGGAGTACCAGCTGATCGCGGCCTCTTGTGGATCGGCCAAGTGATGCTCAAGAATCGGGATCACGCGTGGTGAGCCCTTCAGGGTCGTCGTGACCACCAGCACTTCGTCCCGAAATCTGGCAAAGCGTTTCCGATCCGAATTGACCAGAAACTTGACGGCAACGGTCGCCGAGCCAGCCGTCGCCTTGTAGACAATCGCGTTGCCTCCTGCCCCCAGCTGTTTCCCAAGCTTGTATTTGGGGACCGCAACCTGGAGTTCAGCCTTCTTCAATTCTTTTCCTTTCTGGAGCACGTTGCTCGCAACCCTTGAGCGCTCTTCGCTAGAGAGCGTCTTCGATGGGTCGCATGCGTTGCTCATTCCGCACACGCTGGAAGCCATGGGTTCAGTGCACGCGTTACATTAAGCAACGATCACGCGCGCTCCGTCAGCGGTATCACCGGAGCGCCACACCTGAAAGAAGAATATGGACGGAGCGAGCAAGAGGCAGCGCGTTGAGAAAATCGACAGTGAGGTAGGCGAGCTACACCCACTTCTGGAGAGCATCTTTCGGCAACTGACGCACGTACGGCACGTCGAATATACACATGGTCCAAATGAAAGAGGAGCGGACTTCGTCATTGAGAGGCACGACGAAGACTTAGGGAGAACGAACTTTATCGGCGTCGTGGCAAAGACTGACAAGATATTGCAGTCCTTTGCAGATGTGGAACGGCAGATCGACGAGTGTGGCGATGCTCGCAAGATCAAAGGCGGAATGGAAACCGTTCGGCTGCCAGAGGTATGGGTTGTTACTTCGAAAACCATAAGCCATAACGCCAAGGAACGAATCGAAGAAAAATTCAAATCTCGAAAGATTCATTTTTTTGAGTCTGATTGGCTCGTGGAGCAAATCGATCGCCATGCCCCGCATTTCTGGGAAGAAATCGATGGCGCCGTGGGCAGGTATTTAGGAATGCTTGACAAGCGTTTGGGCGTGATTACCGCGCAAACGTCGATAGCCACCTCTCCACATGTCAACGCTCTTCAGATGGAAGTGGACGTTGAAGAAGTGGAGTCCGACCGGTATCTTCAAAAGCGTCGCGCCTCCCAGCCGCGCTTGGTCAACCTAAAAGAAGAAGTTCTTGAGAACCGGATATCTATCGTTGAAGCCGAAATGGGATTTGGAAAATCCCACTTAGCTCGACGCCTAGCGACACACTTCGCCACTGTGTCAAACTTCAAGACATCATTGGCGCTGCCTGTTTACGCCACTTTCAAATCTTTCGTTGACTCCGGCAAGTCGTTGAGCGAGTTTGTGAATGGCGCTATCGGAGAAGAGTGTTTAGCCAAGATACGGGCTTCCGGCGGGAGAATATTGGTAATCTTCGACGGGGTTGACGAAGCCCTAGCTGATCATGACCTATGCAAAGTCAAGATCGATGAAATAATTTTGGCGTCTAAATCTGACCCCACGTTAACGCTAGTCTTGACAAGTCGCCCTTGGAAAGAGCTGGGGGAAATCGCGTCGCTGCACAGCGGAGTGAAGAGGTATCGCATTAGACCATTGAGCATTGGGAAGATTGTCACTTATCTCAGGCAGGTCTTCGAAACAATGCAACTTCCAGGTCGCCTGGTTGACGACCTCGCGAGTTCCGGATTATTCAAGCAATTGCCACAGAATCCCATAGCAGCCACATTGCTTGCGAACATTGTTAAACAGGAAAAATACGAGCTTCCTTCTAATTTGACCGAGCTTTACGCGAAGACGGTCGAATTGATGCTTGGTCGCTGGGATGAACAACGCGGAATTTCGACGGAAAAGCAGTACAAGGCTTCGGAGCGATTGGCCAGACTTTTAGCTCGGCACATGATTGACAATCAAATTGTCTACATGTCAAAAAGTGAGATAAAGCAAATGTTCGGCGCGTTTCTGGCGGACAGGCAAATGGGTGTTCCGCTGGATGAGACATTCGACTACCTCATAAATCGATCCATGGTCTTTGGCGTATTCGAAGATACCGATGCGGTGTTCTTTAAGCATCGATCATTTGCAGAATACCTCTACGCAAAAGATGCATTTCAAGCGCGCGATCTTGTTGTCAGTGAACGGGCGTTCGATGCGTACTGGGCGAATACCTATTTCTTCTACGTAGGAACCAGATCCGAATGCCCCGACCTAATCGACGCGTTAGTCGGGGTTGACGTTAAAGACATTTCTCACCGTGTGCATCGATTGCTTAATATGGGCAACTACTTGCTCGCGGGCTACGAGACCCATTACGCTCACATTCAAAAGGCTTTAGATGTAGTGCTTGTCGAGGCCGCACGACTTTATTTGGATATCAGGCATGGCCGTAGCCAGTCGGGACTCACAGCTCTTACCGAAATGCAACTGCTATGGTTCTTTACACAGGCTGTTAGGCACTGCTACGGTTATGAGTTCTTCAAAGTCGGGCTGCCGCTGGCAATGGCGAAGATCGATGAATCACTGCCCGTGGATGACGAGGCTCGCCCGTACGCTCTCTTCTTCGCGGCGTGTTCGCTTGCCGACGTAGACGATACTTGCGGCTTCACGTATTTGCTAAATAACAGCAACCCAACAAGCCTTCCAATTCAGGTTTCCTTCGCGCTCCAATGCGAGATGAGCTATGGCACCAAGGGGTTCGCTCACAGTAAACAGGTCAAAGAATTTCAGAAGAAGCTAAAGAAGCTACTTCAAATGGACGCAGGTGGACAACTTGATCAAAACGCGCGCCTAAAATTGCTTTTTCACGAGCCAATCTCCGCGAAGATGGCTAAAGCAGCTGGCGATGCAAAGCGCTTGACATCAAATCGGCTTGGGACGCGCTGAAGCGGGGGCTTATTGGAACGCTGCAGTTCAACAGGGAGGCAGGGGGCCAGCTGAACAACGATAACGGAAGGGCGCCCTCTCAATCGAGCGACCAGTCTGAATCGCCATGGCCGTTGAAGCAGCGATCAACCGGTTCTGTGAAAACGGCGAATAGTCGCGCTGTGCCACGTGTCTCGCACACGGCCGGTTTTTCAGCTGTTTTCGCTCGCGCCTTCCTGACCTTCCACGCTTTCAGCCTGCTTTGTCTCCAGCGTGAGCTGGCTGACATATCCGGCTTGGTCGATCGTGTGCCGCACGCTGGCGACTATCCATGCCGTCTCGTCGATCTTTCGCTTGTATCCGGCCACGCGCGCGGGCCGCTGAGGCGTGATGTCAGCGCGGCCGTAGGCGAGGGTGATCTCGAAATCGAAGATCCCGCGCTGAATGCGCAGCCACTCGGCGCGGGCCGCGGCCAGTGCGTCCGCTTCGCTGGCGAAGGTCGTGTGCAGTTCCTTCGCGCGGTCGCTGAGGCAGGAGGTGACGCTGCGGCGGCGGCCGGTCTTGATGTTGTTTTACCAAGCCTGCACGTCGCTGCATGCGTCGTGGTCTGCGCGGCTCCAGTTGTGATGTTCGCCGTCCTGGGCGGTGAGGTTGTAGTGCAGCGAGCTGGCAGGGGCTGCGCGACGTCAAGCTAGGAGTGGAAAGAGGGCCCGACTAGGGTCCGGCGTAGTTCCACAGATCACCCTCTCGCACTGTGACAACCGGGCTCGTATAGAGGAGAGTTTGGCCGTCTGTGTCGTAAATTTTGAAGACACCAGTCTCAATCTTGTTGCTCATGGCTAGTCGAGAATTTTTCATTCCGAACCCAGTACTCACGTCCCAAGTCACATAGTTGTTCTGGAAGACCACTTTCTTCTGAAGCCAGCGAGCAAACAAGCGATTTCGGCTTGGGAAAGCAGGGTCGCAATCGGCAGCGCATGCGCCGTACAACATGCCATACACCCGCGTGCCGTCTTGCACCCACCCGCAGGTGATCATCATCTTGTCTTCGTTGCTATAGCTGCTGAAGGCAACTTTGGTCGGGCCCAGATCGCTCAGGCTCGTACTGGTGGACATCCACAAATTCGACTGTCCCATGTGATAGCACGAAAGATAGTGAGTGGAGCCTCCATACGAAAAGGCCTTTACATCGTTCAATGCTCGCATCGGCTCCTGCTGAGCGCGATTGACAAACGCAAAGTTCACGCCGTCGGTGCTTGTCGCGTGTTCCACCCCGGGATTGGTGCTCGACTCCATGAAGTAGTAGTGCCACACCGCATTGGAGTCTTTAATAATCGGATTGACCCCGTTGTAGTCGCCCGCTGCCCAATTGGGATAGCCGGTGACATTGAGCATGGTGGTGCCACCAGTGTTTGGAGACCAATTTGCCCCGTCGCCTGACGTTGCGTATCCGGTCTTGTTGAGATTGTCAGACCGCATGCACGTATATGTCATGCGCCAGTCTCCGGGCGCAACTCGTACTACTGACTCATTCCCTACATTCTGGCAATTGCCGTGATCGATCTGAACATAATGAGCATCAAAGTTCAGGTAATCATCGAAAGTGACGGTGGTATATATGCGGTCATACAGAGGGGCGGAAACTCCGTCCCAGCCGTGAAAGTATATGCGCCACACCGATCCGCTTAGTTGGACTGCTTGAGGGGAGTAGATGTTGCGATAGGCGCCGGGATTGGGCGCGATCATTGAAGACCCCCGCTCGTCGTAGTTCCAGTTGCTCAGTCGAGTCGGGTTGAATGCATTAGCCTGAACCCCGGCCACTTGCATCTTGTTGGGCAAAGCCCCCGCATTGTTGCCGCCGAAGGAAAGTTGATTGAAGCCGGTGTCGCCCCCCGCCTTAACCTCGGCGAGCTGGAAGACTGGAGTCCCCGCGTCGTCCCCTCCCAGCTTTGTAGCGACGATGCGAATTCCTTCTGTTTGCACGGTGGCAGGAAGAGGAATGACTATCCAATCGCATCGATTGGGGCGGGGGTAGTCGACATAGTTTCCGATTTCCACCCAGTTATTGGGTCCGCCCGAATAATAGATTTTGAAATCAATGGGGAATCCAAGTGCGGCGCAAGTCTGCACGTAGCGCGGCATCAGCTTCACGTAGTTGGTGCTTTGAGCACCCGACCACCAAAACGCGATTTCCTCGGTGGCTACGGGAGATGCATGAGTGTTGCTGCTCCAGATTGTCGAAGTATTGTTATCGTAGGCCGAGGTCAGGGGCCACAGTTGGCTGGAACTGCTGGCGGTGACTGGTTGATATTCTGCCGAATGCGCTGAAATCGAGAAAAAGAAAAAAAGTGTCAGCGCAAACAGAAATAACTGATGCAGGCGTTTCATGCAAATTCCTCCCGATGTAAATATTCAACTAAGGTTCAGAGATCTGCCGAGACGTTTTTATTTCTCAAGTGCGAACGCATCAATGAGTCACATGCGATCGCAATCGGCAGAGATCTAACACTGTGATATGCGCCCGGAGATTATGTAAGCGGGTGTCATAGCAACGAAAGAGCCCGAAAGTAGCAGCCGCTGCGCGAATTCGCATGCTTTTGGCGTGCACGTCTCAATCGACCATCAGATGCCGGCACCTTCTTGACCTTCCACGCCCTCGGTCTGCTCGGTCTCCAGCGTGAGTTGGCTGATGTAGCCGGCTTGGTCGATCGTGTGCCGCACGCTGGCGACGATCCAAGGCGTTTCATCGATCTTCCGCTTGTAGCCGGCCACACGCGCGGGCCGTTGGGGCGTGATGTCGGCGCGGCCGTAGGCGAGGGTGATCTCGAAATCGAAGATCCCGCGCTGAATGCGCAGCCACTCGGCGCGGGCCGCGGCCAGTGCGTCCGCTTCGCTCGCGAAGGTCGTGCGCAGCTCTTTCCCGCGGCCACTCAGGCCGGCGATGACGCTGCTGCGTCGCCCGGTCTTGATGTTGTTCCACCAAGCCTTCACGCCGCTGTATGCGTCGCGATCGGCGCGGCTCCACCGGTGCCTGTCGCCGTCCTGCCGCGTGATGACCACAGGCGGAAGCACCTTGCCGCTCGGCGTTCGCGCGGCGCGCGCCTGGCTGAACAGGAGCTTGCCGTTCTTCACGGTGCACAGGCAGTCGTAGGTCTGCGCGAGCCGGCGAAGAAAGGACGCATCCGATTCGCCGAGCTGGTCCGCATGCTTGACCTTGCGCGAGGCGATTTCCTTGGCGACGATGGCCTCGATGCGGTTGCGCCTGGCCACGCTGTTGACGATGGCGCCGACGGTGGTCTTGTGCCATGACTCATCGCGCAGCGTTCGCAGGCTGTCGAGCAAGTTGGCCGCCCGCGCACGGATGGTGATCTCGTCGGGTGTGCCGACGTACTCCACCGCCTGCACGGTGTACGCGCCTTTCTCGACAAGGCCGACGGGGAAACCCATTTCTTCCGTGGTGAGCTGGCGATAGGGCGCCGCGTTGGGCTCGGCGAGCCAGCCGATGGCCACTTCGACGGTGTCGCCGGTTTCCGGTAGCTCTACGGCGCCATCGTGGTCGCTCACGACGAGCTCGACCTCATCGGCATCGTTCTGCCGGTCATCGGTGATGGTGAGGCGCACGAAGCGCGGCAGGATGCGATCGGACACGTTCGCGCCGTTGACGGTGATGCGCCAGATGGGCGTGAGGTGCGCCGCGGCGCGCCGGGTGTCGCGTCTGCAGCTGTTGGCGCTGACATTGACTGTCGGCAGCGTGGCGGTGATGGCGTCTACGTCGGACATGGTCTGTTCAAACCGCGCTGCCGCCTACGCCCAGCGACAGGCCCATGTTGTCCGCCGCGTCCTGCAGTAGGGCGCCCAGGTCGCCCATGCTGTCGGCGATCAGCTGCTCGGCGACTTCCTGGGCGTCTTGGTCGACGCGCTGCAGCGTGAGGGTGAACTCGATGCGGCGCGCCTCGCCGGTCTCGAAGAAGAGCGTTCGGGTTTCCTGCAGCTCGGTGATGACGAAGGCGCCGTAGATGGTGCCGGAGCCTTCTACCAGCACCCATGCGGCGCCTTGGTCGGCCATGAGGCGCAGCACCGACAGGCTGGCCGGGGTGCCCGCGAATTCGGGTACCACGATGCCATTGAGCGTGATGATGTCGTCGCCCGGTCCAAGGTACTGCGATGCGTTGCGCGCGCCCACGAGCGGCTGCGAGGCGTGCTTCCAGCTGCTGCGGCGCTGCAGCTCCTGATAGCTGAGCGTGTCGAGCGAGAAGACGAAGAGGCCGAGGCAGAGCATGGCGGATGTCAGTTGTCGTAGTCGATGAAGGCGCCGCGGGCGCGGGCGCGCTTGTCGGCGTCGCGCTTGTCCAGCTCGGCACGGATGGCACGCGCCAGCTGCCCGGCGTCGGCGCCGGGCGCCGCGGTGATGTGGATGGTGATGGTGTCGCCCTGCACGACGACGCTGCCGGCAGAGCGGCCAGCCGGCGCTGCGGCCAGCGGGGCGCGGGTGTCGAAGTTGCCGGGCGCGAGTGGGAAGTCGCCGGCCATGGCGGGCATCGCCGAGGTCGCGGCGCCGGCGAGGCCCAGGGCCGCGGCGCGCAGCAGCGGCCGGGTGCGGTCGATGCCGATGGCGGCGCCTTCGACGATGTTCTCGCCGGCCTGCATGAACACGCGCGAGGGGCTGCGGATGCCGAGCTTTTCCTTGAACCAGCCGACGGTGGAGTCCGCCGCGCCATTGATGGCGGCTTGCACGGTGCCGAGCATGCCGGTGATGCCGTTCGCCAAGCCCTGCATCAGCTGCGCGCCGAAGGTCGTGAACTTCGCCGGCAGCTCGATGCCGAACCATTGCATCACGCCTGCGAAGGCCTGATAGAACAGACCCAGGGGTGACCAGTTGATGATGGCCGTGCCGACCGTGGCCAGCGCCGCGGGCATTGACCCGCCGAGGTACTGCCAGAAGGCCGCGAATGCGCCTTTCGCGCGCTCCCACAGCCCGATGAAGAATCCGCTGATCGGGCCCCAGTACTTGTAGATCAGGAAAGCGGCCACTGCGATGGCGGTGACGGCCAGGCCGATCGGGTTGAGCAGCAGCGCGCGGCCGAGCCACATGACGGCCGTCGCCGCGAACCCCAGCACGCGGGTGAGCACGGTGAGCACGGGCGAGAGCACGGCCGCCTTGACGCCGAAGAGGCCCAGGCCGTAGCGAATGACAGCGAACGGGCCGAGTAGCGCGGCGGCTCCGAGGCTCAGCGCGCCGAAGCCGGCGGCCAGTAGACCGACCCACAGCACGGCCTTGCCGATGTAGGAGGCGAGCACGGGGTTCTCTTGGGCGAATTGGGTGATGCGCTGGAGCGCGCTGCCCGCGGTGTTGAGCAGGCTGATGTATGCCGGCAGCAGGGCGCGGCCGGCCTCCTGCATGGTGTCGTTGAAGCGTGCCTGCGCATCGAGTTCCTGGCCGCTGAGGCTGTTGCGCGCCCTGGCATCCAGCTCGTCGATGCCGAAGGCGCCTGCGTTGAGCTTCGCGTTCTTGTGGATCTGGTCTCTCATCATGTACATCTGAGAGAACAGGCTCGACGCCGTGCGGTTGCTGAAGATGGAGCCGATGGCGTCGTTCACCTGGTCCTGGCTGGTGAGGCCCTTGGCGGCCAGCGCCGGCAGGAGCACCTTCTCCATCCATTCGAACTGGTTGGTGCGGAAGAGGTCGCTGCCCTTGAGCGCGCCGGGGTCGAGGAACGAGACCTGCCCCGTCTTGTCGTGCTTCACCTTCGATGGGTCGCCGATCAGGTCGTACTTCATCAGGTTCTGCGCGGCGCGCTTGGTGGTGCGGCCCTGGTAGAGGTTCTGGTAGGCGGACATGGTCGCCACGCCGGCGCTTGCGCCGCCCATGATCTGCACGATGGGCTCGAGCTGGTAGTACATCGCCTCGCTCGAAAGGCCCTTGGCGGCAATGCCGCCGCGCTTGACGAAGTCGAGCCACTGCGTGGAGTCGACGCGCCCACCGGTGGCGGTGATGACGCGCTGCACCATGTCGGCCTGCTTGGTGAACTCTTCCTTGCTGCTCAGGCCGTTGCGTGCCTCGATGACCTTGAGCATGTCCA
>JGI25153J46596_10002055_pt1 | contig 11860 bp, 10 predicted proteins | sample AraplaMF_Col_mMF_FD_46596 | JGI IMG/M metagenome (IMG submission 46596)
CCGGCATTGCCGTTGGTCGGCATCGCCATGTGCTTGATGCCGAGCGCCTTGCCCATCGACACCGCCATCACGAGGCCGCGCGCCTTGAACGAGCCGGTCGGCAGCCGGCCCTCGTCTTTTACGATGATCTCACCGCCGCCGAGCTTTTTCGAAAGCTTCGGCAGGCGGATCAGCGGCGTCATCACCTCGCCGAGGCTGACGATGTCGGAGACCTTCCGTACCGGCAGCAGCTCGCGGTAGCGCCACATGTCGGCGGGGCGCGCTGCGAGCGCGTCCTTGGTCAGCGCCTTCTTCGCGCCTGCGAGATCGTAGCGCACCAGGAGGGGCTTGCCGGCCTTGGAGAGGTTATGGATCTGGTCGGCGGGGTAATGGTCGCCCTCCATCGCGCATTCGAGGTGCGTCACGAAGGTCGGGCGTTCGATGGTCAGATTATCGTTGTCCTTCACGATTTTTCTTTCGCGTTGATGGTTTCCAAGGCCTGGCTGGTCGTGGAACGCCTCGCGCAAACCCTTCGCGTTGGCCGCGAAGGTAAAATCGGTACCCTGTTTTTGGGCCGGACTCTAGAGCAGGATGCCTTTTCTTCGAATCGTCATCCCACTCTATCTGTTTGACTCGAGCCTGGTCTTCTCGGAAGATCAGTTCCCGCTTTTCCGGATCGTGCGGCTAGGCCGCACGCACCGAATCCAGGAATTTACCGACTTCGCGCTTCAGGCGGTTGCTTTCGCCCGACAGGGATTGCGCGGCAGAAAGCACCTGCGACGAAGCGGCCTCGGTCTCGCTGGTTCCGCGCTGCACGTCGGCGATATTCGAGCTGACCCGCTGGGTGCCCTGGGCGGCCTGCTGCACGTTGCGGGAAATTTCCTGGGTGGCGACGCCCTGCTCTTCGACCGCCGCCGCGATGGACGAGGCAATCTCCGACATCTTCCCGATCGTGTCCCCGATCTCCTTGATGGCGAGGACGGATTCGGTGGTGGCGGCCTGAATGCCGCTGATGTGCTGGCTGATCTCGCTGGTTGCATTGGCCGTCTGCTCGGCGAGCGCCTTGACCTCGGCCGCGACGACCGCGAAGCCGCGGCCGGCGTCGCCCGCGCGGGCGGCCTCGATGGTGGCGTTCAACGCCAGCAGGTTGGTCTGGGCTGCGATCGTATTGATGAGCTCGAGCACGTCGCCGATACGGGAAGCCGCCTTGGACAATTCGCCGACGCGGCCATTGGTGCGCTGCGCCTGACTGACCGCGTCCTGGGCGATCTTGGCCGACGACTGGACCTGGCGGCTGATCTCGTTGATCGACGACGACATCTCCTCCGTCGCCGCGGCCACCGATTGGACGTTGGTCGAAGCTTCTCCGGACGCCGCCGCCACCATCGTGGTCAATTCCTGCGAACGCTCCGCGGTCGCCGTGAGACTGCCGGCAGACGTCTCCAATTCGTTCGACGCCGAGGAAACCGTGCTCACGATCTCTCCGACGGCGTTTTCAAACTCGGCGGCGAGACTATGCATGTCTGCCTTGCGCTGCTCGGCGGCACGGCTCTCTGCCGCCTTCTGCTCGTTCTCGAGCTGCTGCCGGACCAGGGCGTTGGACTTGAACACCTCAACCGCCGCGGCCATCTTGCCGATCTCATCGCCCCGGCCAGAGCCGGGCACCTCGACTTCAAGCTTGCCGGCGGCGAGCTCAGTCATCGAAAGCGTCATCGCCCGCATCGGAAGCACCAGCCCGCGTGCAAGCAGGAATGCCAGCGCGCACAACAGGGCAATGGCGCCCGCAGCCCAGAACAAGGACGTGCGAACCGCCGCGTTGAAGGCTTCGTCGAGATCATCGATATAGACGCCGGTCCCGATCGCCCACTTCCAGGGATCGACATTCACCGCATGGGCCATCTTCGCGGCCGGCTTGTCGCTGCCGGCGCGCGGAAACATGTAGGAAACGAAATTCCCCGGGCTGCGCGTCGCACTCCCGATTATTTCCCGTACATAGTAGACGCCATCCGCATCCTTGGAGTCGATGAGGTTCTTNCCCTCGAGTTCGGGGCGCGGACCCAGCACGATGTTGGTGCCGTCATGGAGATAAGCGAAGATATAGTCGTTCTTTCCGAAGCGTATGCCGCGCAACACGGCCTTCGCCCGCTGCTGCGCTTCCGCCTCGCTCAACAGCCCGCGCTCCGACGCGGTCACGAACTCCTTGACCGTCGAGGCCGCAGCCTGCACCTGCGCTGCGATCGCTGTCTGGCGCTCGTGAACCAGCGCGGCGCGCATCGCTGCGAGCTGCACCCCGACAAGTGCGACACTTGCGAGAATTGCGATGGCGACGAGCAGCGCAAGTCGTCGAGAGATCGTGAAAGACATCGGAACCATCATCCTGTATTTGCAAACGGATAATCTTCGAAAAAGCAACCTGACGTCAGTGCCACGAACGGTTCGGCTGACCGAGAGTCATCGCTCAAGACAAGGCGCAGCTCGATCCCAAACAAGGGATCGCGTTCCAAAAATGAGTTGCAGATATAAAGATTGCGCTAAACGCGCGAACTACGGGCGACCACGGGTCTTATATATTTTTTCGTATTTTGGACCGAACGCCGGCTTCATTTGATCCACGTCAATGCAGCACGGAAAAAATCCAAATTCGAATCGGATTGACCAGTAAATCTACGGGGACGACAGCGAACCGCGCGTGGACCACTGTCGTGACCGGAGCAGCGCGGCACGCGATTTCTTGATCGGCACAATACACTCCGGTCGAAGAACCGGCGATGTCTTTCAAGCGATATCGTTGTCCGTCATTGCGGGAAGCGAAGCGACGAAGCAAACCATCGCGCAGCAAGTGCGATAGGTGGATTGCTTCGCTCGCAATGGCGGCATCACTAGATATTCAACACCCGGCCATAAGCATCCAGCACGGCTTCCTTCATCATTTCCGACAGCGTCGGATGCGGGAAGACGGTGTGCATCAATTCTTCTTCCGTCGTCTCCAGGTTCATCGCCACGACGTAGCCCTGGATCAGTTCGGTGACCTCGGCGCCGATCATGTGCGCGCCGAGCAGCTGGCCGGTCTTCTTGTCGAAGATCACCTTGACGAGGCCCTGGTCCTCGCCGAGCGCGATCGCCTTGCCGTTGCCGACAAAGGGGAAGCGGCCGACGCGGATTTCGCGGCCGCCCTCTTTCGCTCTTGCTTCCGTCAGGCCGACGGAGGCGACCTGCGGATGACAGTAGGTGCAGCCGGGAATGAGGTTCTTGTCCATGGCGTGCGGATGCAGGCCCTTGATCGCCTCGATGCAGACGACACCTTCGTGCTCGGCCTTGTGCGCCAGCATCGGCGGCCCCGCGACGTCACCGATAGCATAGATGCCGGGAACGTTGGTCTTGCCGTAACCGTCGATCACGACGCAGCCGCGATCGGTCTTGACGCCGAGTTTCTCCAGACCGAGGCCTTCGATATTACCGACCACGCCGACCGCGGAGATCACGCGCTCGAACTCGACCGTCTGCGGCTGCTTGCCGTCGTCGATGGTGGCGACGACGCTGTCGGCCTTCTTCTCCAGTTTTGTGACCTTGGTGTTGGAGAGGATCTTGATGCCCTGCTTTTCAAATCGCTTGCGCGCCAGGCCCGCGATCTCGGCGTCCTCCACGGGCAGGATCTGCGGCAGCACCTCGACCACGGTAACGTCGGCGCCCATGGTGTGGAAGAACGATGCGAACTCGATGCCGATCGCGCCGGAGCCGACCACCAGCAGCGATTTCGGCATGCGTTCCGGCACCATCGCCTCGAAATAAGTCCAGACCAGCTTCTTGTCGGGCTCCAGCCCCGGCAGCACGCGCGGCCGCGCGCCGGTGGCGAGGATGATGTGTTTTGCTTGATACGCGCCCTCGCCCAGCGCGCCCTTCGGCGCTTCGACGGCGGACTTCTTCACCGTGACCTTGCCGGGGGCATCGATCGAGGCCTCGCCCCAGATCACGGTGACCTTATTCTTCTTCATCAGGAAGCCGACGCCGTCATTGAGGCGTTTTGAGACGCCGCGCGAGCGCTGCACCACCGCCTTCGGGTCGAACGACACGTTCTCGGCAGAGAGCCCGTAATCCTTGGCGTGCTGCATGTAGTGGTAGATTTCGGCGGAGCGCAAAAGCGCCTTGGTCGGGATGCAGCCCCAGTTCAGGCAGATGCCGCCGAGATAGGATTTTTCGATGATCGCGGTCTTGAAGCCGAGCTGCGCGGCGCGGATCGCGGTGACGTAGCCGCCGGGGCCGGAGCCGATGATGATGACGTCGAAGGATGTGTCGGCCATGGCGGCTCCCGTTCAACTCACGCAGTTATTCCGCCGCGCGCGCGGCGACTGATAATAAATACCCTGACCAGCCATTCCAGCGCGCCGATCAGACCGAGGANCGCCATCGCAGTCAGGACGATCGGCTGGGCGATGTTCCGCGCCAGCTGCTCGCCGGCGAAGAAGGCGGAGCGAAGAAAGTCGAGCCCGATGGGGTTGAGCGCAGCGGCGGCAGCGAGCAGCATCGATATCCATGGCCAGCGTGTCCGGATATTCAATGGTGCCCCCTAACCGGTGCGCCGCTCACACCATCATCATCACGGGGTTTTCGATCAGCCGTCTGAACGCGCCGATCAGCTCGGCGCCGAGCGCGCCGTCGATGGCGCGGTGATCGCAGGACAGCGTCACGCTCATGATGTGCGCGGCCTCGACCTTGCCGTTACGAACCACCGCCCGCTCTTCGCTGGCGCCGACCGCGAGGATGGTCGACTGCGGCGGGTTGATGACGGCGGTGAAGTGGCTGATGCCGAACATGCCGAGATTGGAAACCGACGAGGTACCGCCCTGATATTCCTGCGGCTTGAGTTTTCGCGTCCGCGCGCGCACCGCCAGATCCTTCATCTCGTTGGAGATGGTCGACAGCGATTTGCTTTCGGCGTTGCGGATGATCGGCGTGATGAGACCGCCGGGCATGGCGACGGCGACACCGACGTCGGAGTGCTTGTGCTTGACCATGCCGGCCTCGGTCCAGCTCACATTGCAGTCGGGAACCTGCTGCAGCGCGACGGCGAGCGCCTTGATGACGAAGTCGTTGACCGACAGCTTGTAGAGCGGCTTCTTCTCCTTGTCCTTCGGAGCGGCGGCGTTGATCTGCTCGCGCGCGTCGAGCAGCCGCCCGATATCGCAGTCGATGGTCAGGTAGAAGGTCGGAACGCTCTGCGTCGCCGCGGTGAGGCGCTGCGCGATGGTGCGCCGCATGCCGTCATGCGGCACGATGTCATAGGAGCCGGGCTCGAACAGCGCGAGAATCTGCTGGTCGCTCATCGCCGGCGCAATGCTTGGCGCGGCGCCGGGCGCGGCGGCCGGAGCCTTCAGGCCCTTGCCGGATTTGGCGTCCTCGACGTCGCGCGCGATGACGCGGCCATGCGGGCCGGAGCCCGTAATGCGCGCAAGGTCGATGCCGGCGTCCTTGGCGAGGCGGCGGGCCAGCGGCGAGGAGAAGATGCGGGCGTGGCCGTTGCCCTTGGCGGCGGCCGGCGCAGCCTGAGGTGCCGGCGCAGCAGCTGCCGCCGGCGCTGCGGCCGGTGTCGCTGCAGGCGCAGCGGCCTTCGGTGCTTCCTTGGGCGCTTCGGCGGGCTTGGCCGCGGGTGCCGCGCCGGCGCTCGCCGCCTTCACGTCCTCGCCATCGCCGGCCAGCACCGCGATCACGTCGTTGACCGGCACGTCCTGCGTGCCCTCCGGCACCAGGATTTTGGCGATGGTGCCCTCGTCGACCGCCTCGACTTCCATGGTCGCCTTGTCGGTCTCGATCTCGGCGATGACGTCGCCGGACTTGACCTTGTCGCCCTCCTTCTTGAGCCACTTGGCAAGGTTGCCCTTTTCCATCGTGGGCGACAGCGCGGGCATCAAAATGTTGATCGGCATTGTCAGTGACCCTGTTGCGACCGCGGCGTGGTGGAGCCCATGTCGGTCGGCCGGTTGATCTCGGCTTCGAACATCTCGACGATGCGCGCCAGCGCCTCGTCCTCGGTGTATTCGGCCTCGCGCGCATAGGCGCGGGCGGCGTGGCGGGCGATGTCGACCAGCAGGAGGCCCCACATATCGGGCTCCTCGAAGGCGCGCTGGAATGCGATCGAGAGCCCGCCGTCGACGACGAAGGCGCGCAGGACTTCGACGGCATCCTCGCGGCCGATGACGTCGGGCGGCAGCGGCTGTTCGTTGGGACCGGCCATGTGAAAACCTACCGGTAGCAGACGGCCTTGGCGGCCGCGACCACCTCGGCCACCGACGGCAGTGCGAGCTTTTCGAGGTTGGCCGCATAGGGCATCGGCACGTCCTTGCCGGAGATGCGCGCCACCGGCGCATCGAGATAATCGAAGGCGCGCTCCATGATGCGGGCGGCAACTTCGGCGCCGACGCCGGACTGCTGCCAGCCCTCCTCCACCGTCACCGCGCGGCCGGTCTTCTGCACGGAGGCAATGATAGTGTCGGTATCCATCGGGCGCAGCGTGCGCAGGTCGATCACCTCGGCCTCGATGCCTTCCTTGGCGAGCTCTTCGGCGGCCTTCAGCGCATAGGTCATGCCCATCGACCAGGAGACGATGGTGACGTCCTTGCCCTTGCGCACCACGCGCGCCTTGCCGATCGGCACGACATAGTCGTCGAGCTTCGGCACCTCGCCGGTNTGGCCGTANAGCACCTCGTTCTCGAGGAAGATGACGGGATTGGGATCGCGGATCGCGGCCTTGAGCAGGCCCTTGTAGTCGGCGGCCGAGAACGGCGAGACCACCTTCAGGCCGGGGATCTGCGAGTACCAGGCCGAGTAGTCCTGGCTGTGCTGGGCGGCGACGCGGGCGGCGGCGCCGTTCGGGCCGCGGAACACGATCGAGCAGCCCATCTGGCCGCCCGACATGTAGAGCGTTTTCGCCGCGGAGTTGATGATCTGGTCGATCGCCTGCATGGCGAAGTTGAAGGTCATGAATTCGACGATCGGCTTCAGGCCCGTCATCGCGGCGCCGACGCCGACGCCGGCAAAGCCGTGCTCGGTGATCGGGGTGTCGATCACGCGGCGGGCGCCGAATTCCTGCAAGAGGCCCTGCGTCACCTTGTAGGCGCCCTGATATTCGGCGACTTCCTCGCCCATGATGAAGACGTCGGGATCCCGGCGCATCTCTTCGGCCATCGCATCGCGCAGCGCTTCGCGGATGGTCTGGGTGATGAACTCCGTTCCGGCAGGCACTTCCGGCTCGGGCTCGCTGACGGAAGCGGGCGCGGTCGGATGATGCGCGGCCTGCGGCTGCGGCGCTTCCGCCTTGGCTTCGGCCGGCGGCGCTGATTCCGCGGCCTTGGCGGCGGGCGCCGGCGCCTTGGCGAGATCGGCAGCGTTCTCGCCGTCGGCGAGGATCATCGCGATCGGCGTGTTCACGGCGACGTCGGCGGTGCCTTCCGGAATCAAAATCTTGCCGAGCGTGCCTTCATCGGTCGCCTCGACTTCCATCGTCGCCTTGTCGGTCTCGATCTCGGCGATGACGTCACCGGACTTGATGGTCTCGCCTTCCTTTTTCAGCCACTTGGCGAGGTTGCCCTTTTCCATCGTGGGCGACAGCGCAGGCATCAGAACTTGAATCGGCATGGTAGCTCCGGAAACTGAAAGACTGCGCTTAGCGGTAGACGTCGGTCCAGAGCTCGGACGGATCGGGCTCGGGATCGTGCTGGGCGAAATCGGCCGACGCGTTGACGATCTCGCGGACCTCCGCGTCGATCTTCTTCAACTCGTCCTCGCTGACCTTCGCGGCCAGGAGGCGATTGCGCACCTGCTCGATCGGATCGGAGTCGTGACGGACCTTCTCGACCTCCTCGCGGGTGCGATACTTCGCTGGGTCCGACATCGAGTGGCCGCGGTAGCGGTAGGTCTGCATCTCCAGGATGAACGGGCCGTTGCCGGCGCGGCACCAGGCGACTGCCTCATCGGCGGCGGCCTTCACCGCGCGCACGTCCATGCCGTCGGCCTGCTTGCCCGGAATGTTGAAGGACGCACCGCGCTTGGAGAAATCCGCCTGCGCCGAGGCGCGGCTGACCGAGGTGCCCATGGCGTAGCGGTTGTTCTCGATGACATAGACGACGGGCAGCTTCCACAGCTCCGCCATGTTGAAGCTCTCATAGACCTGGCCCTGATTGGCGGCGCCATCGCCGAAATAGGCCAGCGAGACGTTGTCATTGCCACGGTAGCGGTTGGCGAAGGCAAGGCCGGTGCCGAGCGAGACCTGGGCGCCGACGATGCCGTGGCCGCCGTAGAAATGCTTTTCCATGCTGAACATGTGCATGGAGCCGCCCTTGCCCTTGGAGTAGCCGCCGCGGCGGCCGGTCAGTTCGGCCATGACGCCATTGGCGGACATGCCGCAGGCCAGCATGTGGCCGTGGTCCCGGTATCCGGTTATGACCTGATCGCCCGGCTTGAGGGCCATCTGCATGCCGACCACGACGGCTTCCTGGCCGATATAGAGATGGCAGAAGCCGCCGATCGCGCCCATGCCATAGAGCTGGCCGGCCTTTTCCTCGAAACGGCGGATCAGCAGCATGTCCCGCAGCGCAGCCAGTTCCTGCGCCTTGGTGAACTCCGGTGGCGATCCGTTCGCCTTCTCCAGCCCTGATTCCTTCGCGACGACGCTTTTCTTGGGTGCAGCCATGGCATTTCCGGGTGAGAAAGAGAGACGGGATCAGCCCTCTCTATCCCAACTCAAACCGCCGTGAAAGGATTGCGTGCGCTGGAGAAAATATTGCTATGCCGCACTGCAACCAGCCACGACATTTTTGAAATCGATTTTGTGGTTTTTTGAAATTTGCAGACCAGCGCCGCGAGCGTCGCCCCCGACGGCAGCGTTCGACGCATCGCTGCCAGACAATCAGTTCGGCTTGTTGATCCGGACGAGGTCGCGCGGGTTGGCGTAGTCGAGCTGGAAGCGCGCGCGCTCGTCCAGCATGTCAGGATCGACCCGGTTGGAGCGCAGGAGCGACACCCGCTGCTCGCCCTGCGCCCGCTCGCGCTTCAGCCGCGCCAGTTCCGACGTCAGGGCGATGATTTCCTGATCCAGCTCCTGGCGCGCGTTCAGCCCGTATTTGCCGGTGTAGGCATTGACGCCGAAATAGCCGACCATCAGCGCCGCCATCGTGTAGAGGGCGAGCCCGGTCAGAATGGATTTCAATCGGGTGCGTGAGACCATGGCCCAACATGCGATGACCGGGTTAACGGACTCCTAAGCCGGCGGATTTGGGTCCAAGGGAAGATGGATGCCAGCGCGCAGCACTACAAACGAGCATCCACTCGACATGAAAAGGGCACCTCGCGGCGCCCTTCGATGACCAAAATCTATCCGATGGTTCGGACTTATGCCGAAGATGCCGCGGCCGTCCCCGCAGCCTTCTTCCAGGAAACTACGGTCCCGTCGCTAATGACCATGTAATGCTTGGCCGGATCGCTGAAGATGGAAGCGTTTCGGTTGTAGGTGTGGTCCACATTCGCCGAACCACCACCCTCGCCACCTTCGAATCTGTAGGTGTTGTGGAAATTCAGGTCGGCGAAATCAGCCGCGCTGTTGAAAGTGACTTCGTGCGACTGGACGGCGGCGGCAAGGCTCGTACTCCACTCGTCGGTGGGGCCTCTCTCCTGCGCCAATTGAACAAAAGCCTGTCCATCCACTTTGTACCAATCACTGATCCGCTCCGCTGACGTGGCCGGCGTAAGAACATCGCGAGCTACCGCCGAATAGTTCCTCACCGTCCCGTCGGCATTCCTGTGAGATTCAATCAATCGATCCATCACCGCCTTCTCAAAATCGCCAGCACTTGCTGGCTCTCCATCTGCCGTTTCAGATCGATTTTGGCCGGCGAGAGATTCAAATGTTTGAGTTTCATCCTTGGACGCCGGCGCCTGCTTGCCCGTGACGCTTTCCCTTGCGGATTGGAGGAACGCCGTCAGCTTGTCGGCCGCGACCTGATCCTCCTTGGCGCGCGCGAGAATGGCCTTGGCATGATCCGAAAGATCGATGCTGTCGGCGGCCGCCTTGCCCGTTGCAGGTTGGCCGGGCTTCTCGCTGCCCTGCGCTTTGCCGGGACCCGCGCCGGCCCCAGGCAGCTGCGCCGCCCTTGCGTAAGCGGATGATGAGCCGGACGTAACCGCAGTATTCATCGGAACCCTCATTTCAGAAGCTGAATCCTGCAATGAGGATACAAGGTCGATGCACCGCCACAATCTNAAGAGTTACAATAGATTCGTTGCCGTTGATTAATGAAAGGTAACGTTGCGGGCTCATCATGCTGCACCAAATGGTGGTGGCGGCGAACCGATAGAAGCGAGAACACCAGGCAGGGAATCTATCGCAAATTGTTAGAAGAGCCCTCACCGCGAAAACATGCGAGGCTGCAGACGGCGCTACGAAAAGTCTGGAGGAGAAGGCAGCAACCCGTTGTTGTAAAATGAGAAGCTGTGTACCTTAAGGGAAAATCGGCTTTGCGACTCAGCCAACGACCCTCGAACGACCAGACCAACCGAATGGAATTCGAAGAAGCCCGCAAGAAGGTTCAACGAACAAAGAACATGGATGAGCTCTCTGCCGTTCTCGCCGACTTGCGGGATGAGAGCGGCCTCGCTCATCTCGTCTACCACGCGGTTCACGTACCGGCATTTCAGAANGTCAATCCGCTGTTGGTCCTGACCTACGACGATGCGTGGGTGAAGCGCTATGTGGAACAGGATTATTTCCGCATCGACCCTGTCGTCATCGCCGGATCAACGGGATTCCTGCCCGTTGACTGGATGACGGTCGAACACCACACCAAGGAGGCCCGGCACTTCTTCGCGGAAGCGGAGCGTCATGGTGTGGGCCGGCATGGATTTACGATGCCGATCCGCGGCCCGGCCGGGGAACGCGCGCTCTTTTCGATCTCGGCCCACGCGACCGACGAGCAGTGGCACCGGTGGCGGTTCGCATACCTGAAGGATTTTCGTCTGCTGGCCGACTATTTTCACGACCATGCCATGCGGCTGGCGGGCCTGCGCTCCAACGAAATCCTGAAGCCGCTTTCAGCTCGCGAGAAGCAGTGCCTCGAAGCCCTATTGCAAGGCAAAGCGCCTNGCCAGGTGGCCGCATCGTTCAATCTGTCCGCAAGTGCGGTCCATGCCTATCTTCGGACGGCAAGGCGGAAATTGAACTGTTCCACGCTCGAGCAGGCCATTGCCAAAGCAATCCAGCTCGACCTTATTCGATAATCATCCGCCTATAAGCGCAGCGAAGCAACCCATCCTCTCCGCACGGGATGGATTGCTTCGCTCGCAATGACGGCGAGATAGACGTTACCTGGTCTGCTTCTCGATAAACGCGGCAAACGCGTCGAGAAATTGCTGCAGCACTTTCTGCACCGCTTCCTTGGTGAGCTGACCCTTGTCGTCGAAGGCGTCGCCGACGCCGTTCAGGTAGATCTCGGGCTGGCCGAGAATCGGGCCGGAAATCCCGGGCAGGATGTTCTGCAGATGCTTGACCGCGGCCATGCCGCCGAGCGCGCCGGGCGAGTTGGCGACGATGCCGACCGGCTTGCCGAGGAACGAGCTCTTGCCGTAGGGGCGCGAGGCGACNTCGATCGCGTTCTTGAGCACGCCCGGGATCGAGCGGTTGTACTCCGGCGTCACGAACAGCACGCCATTCGACTTCTGCAGCTTTTCCCGCAAGGCCAGCCAGTCGGCCGGAGGCGCAGCTTCCAGATCCTGGTTGAAGAAGGAAATGCCTTCCNGCGTGGTCACGTCGAGCTTGAGCGAAGGCGGCGCCAATTTGGCGAGCGCATTGGCGATCTTGAGTGAAAAGCTCTCCTTGCGGAGGCTGCCGACGATCGTG
>JGI25153J46596_10002063_pt1 | contig 11846 bp, 8 predicted proteins | sample AraplaMF_Col_mMF_FD_46596 | JGI IMG/M metagenome (IMG submission 46596)
CGTCTCCCCGGAGTGAGTGGCTTGGAATTCCAAGGGCAACTCAATGATCTTGGCATCTTCCTCCCTGTCATCTTCATGACCGGCCACGGCGATATTCCGATGTCGGTACGTGCCATGAAAGCGGGAGCCGTCGACTTCCTGCCCAAGCCTTTTCGAGATCAGGACATGCTGGACGCCATAAGCTCGGCAATTGGCCGTGACCATGACCGACGCGCTAACACGGATCAGGCTGCGGATATCTATGATCGGTTCACGCGCCTTACGCCGCGCGAGCAGGAAGTGATGATGTTCGCAACGTCTGGAAAGATGAACAAGCAAACAGCTGGTTACCTGGGTATCAGCATAGTCACAGTCAAAATCCATCGCCGCGCTGCGATGACGAAGATGGAGGCTCGAACACTCCCGGATCTCGTCCGCATGGCCGACATGGTCAGGCCAATGCTCGGCATAGGCTACAGGCAATAAGCCGGCGCAGGACGGGCGCCCATAAATCGAAACAGAAAAAGGATTTCACGAGTGGTAGCGGTAACGTTGGTCGGAATTGTTGACGACGATCGATCACTGTGCTTGTCACTCGTCCGTCTTGTTCGCTCGATGGGATACGACGCTCGTGGCTTCGAATCCGCCGAGGAATTCATGAGATCCAGCACGCTCGACGAGTGCTCCTGTCTCATCACAGATGTCCAGATGCCTGGTATCAGCGGCATCGAGTTGGCGAAATTCATGACTGTTCAACGCTCGACCGTGCCCGTCATCGTCGTTACCGCTCATGCGGAGCCTGGCCTGGAAGACAGCGCNCTTGCAAACGGGGCGTNCTATTTCCTGAGNAAACCCATCGATGGCGACCTNTTGGCCGCCAACCTCTCGAAGGTGATAACCTCTCAGGTGGCCTGCGGTTGATCGGACGCGAACGCTGCTCTCAAGCTGGTACGATAGGCAAATTGACCGAGAAGCAGGCGCCGCCGATACTGCTGACGGTATCTGCGGTTATTTCCCCTCCGTGAGCTTCCACGATGGACTTGCATATCCGCAGGCCCATTCCCATTCCGGTCTCTTTCGTGGTGAAAAAGCTCTCAAAAAGCCGATTGGCGTGACCGGGATTGATCCCTGCCCCATTGTCCTCAACGGTGAATACCGCCCTATTGCGAGCGGAGGTCCCGGACCGCACGACGATGTGTGGGTTGCTCCGTTGGGGACGCGGGGCTTGAAGTGCGTTTATCGCCAGGTTCACGATGACCTGATGCACCTGTGTGCGGTCCCCAGCTATGACGAGCGGCTGACGCGATCTCTCATGGGTCACGGTTGCGGAACGTGCCTGGATCTCGTGGCGTAAGAACTGCAGCGCTTCCTGTATGACCTCGTCCAAGTCGAGTTGCGTCCGCTCCGGAGGCTTCCCGTTCGCCATTGCTCGAATTCGGCCGATGAGTTCGGCTGCCCGCTTGGCATCATGCAACATCGAGGTCAGAGAATCTCGCACTTCGTCAAGGTCGGGCTTCGGACGGTTTATCCATCGCAATCCGGCTGCCCCGGCGTTGGCGATTGCGGCCAGCGGCTGATTGATTTCGTGAGCTATCGACGCCGTCAACTCGCCAAGGACAGACAAACGGGCGGCATGCGCGAATTCCGCCTGAACCTGCTGCAGGCGCCGTTCAGCTTCGACCCGGGCAGAGATATCAAGGACACCGACGAGGCTGGTATCAGGGTCTTTGGAGAGACCAACGCGCGCTGTTGTGAACAGCACGTCTACGATACGTCCGTCGAGCGTCACCATCTTGGTTTCTTCTTCGAAGTTGGTATTCCCTCGATAACGGGACACCATTGCGCGTCGGAAGGTCGCTGAGCTCTCTTCAAAGGTGCCGACAACGGACTTGCCTTTGAACTCGTCCACCCCACGGCCACCGAACATCTGGACGCCACGTTCATTTGCTTCCTCGAAAATCATAGCTTCCATGCATGACCTCAGGAATGCGGGGTTCTCGTCGAAATAGGCGTCCAGATCCGTCACGCCCTCGGATCTGAGCTGCTTGAACTGGGCAACCAGATTGCTGGCGTTAAGCTGCCATAGCGCGATGGGCATCCGGTCGAACAAATAGCGGAACCGCTGCTCGCTCTTTTCTAGCTTCGCATAGGCCTCTTTCTGAGCGGTGATATCCATGACTGCGCCGACGAATTGGGGACTGTTCTTGCTGCCGAAGTCACATCGGGCAACCACGCGAACATGTTTCACATCCCCATTTGGCATCAGAAGACGATGCTCATGTCGAAAGTCGCGCCGATCGGCATGGGCTTTGACAAGAAGATCTCGAACAACAGGCAGATCGTCCGGATGCGTCCGCTCCAGGACAAGAGCCATTGATGGCGTTACTCCTTCTTCCACGCCAAATATTCGAAAGGTCTCGGCCGACCAAAAAAGCTCGCCGGTCGAGAGGTTCCACCCGAAGCTTCCTGTGTTGCTGAGCTTCTGCGCCTCTGCAAGATAGGCCGCCTGGCTCCTGTTCAGCTCGCCTTCAGTGCGTTTGCGCTCACTGATATCGGTATTGCATTCCAGCGTTCCGACACTGTTCCTGCGATCTTCGAGCCGGTGTGACCACCGACTGGAAACCGAGATCCGCCTGCCGGTGCGGGTCGTGCGGATCAACTCGCCTTCCCAACGCCCTGAACGACGTAACGCATCGTTTATCTCGAGAAGCGATACCTGAAACCTGGTTTTCAGGAGTTCGTGGGCGACCTTTCCTACGGCCTCGTGGCGGGACCATCCATAGAGCTCTTCCGCGCCACGGTTCCAATACGTGATGATGTCGTCGGCATCGCGGACAAACACGGCGTCACTTGTCAGATCGAGTAAGCTTGCCTGTTCGCGCTCCGACACGCCCAAGCTGTGAACAAGTCTGATAAGACATGCGGCAAAAAGCGAAGACAGGAGAAAGACAATCAATGTCGCGAGGTCGTGCCTGCTGCCGATGATGAACGTGTGCAGGGGGGCGACAAACCAGAAGTTCAAGCATCCGACAGCAAGAACCGAAAAGAAGACCGATGAAATGCAACTGTCGAACAGCGCGAGGAATATAACGACCAGCAGGAGTACAAGCGCAGCAGGCGTCAAGTTGAAGCCAAGAGCTGCGCAAGCCAGGCTGAACAGGCCTATAGCCGCGCCTCCTAATAGCCAGAACGCAAGAAGCCAGCGATGGCGCTCGATCCGTCCGGCTGCTAGCAGCGGCACTGCGCGGCGTCGAAACAGTTCAAGAGTGCTCACGACACCACCATCGTTGCGCACCAACGCATTGCCGCTACCGGTACGAAAGCCAACCACTGCCCTGTGAACATGTCGCTCTCCCTCGATAAACTGCTCCCGTCGCATGACGGTATCGAACGAAGTCAATGACATCAGGGGATGTCGTATACGAGTTTAGTATTGTGAATCGTTGTGAACGCCCTTCGCTGTGTTAACCCCGGGCTCGATTACTCGACAGATGCAGGAGCGAGCTAAAGGCTTGTGATGGCTGCTCCGTCAACGATCGCTAGCGCCTTTTCGTTGGTCGCACCGCACAAAAGGTAACCCCGATGAGATATTTTGAGTGCGGCGGAGGTGTGCTGTTCCACCATGAGCACGGCGACCCCTGATCGGTTAATCGCCTGGATCTGATCAAGAATACGCTCGACAAACCGGGGGGCCAGGCCCGCCGTGGGTTCGTCCAGCAGCAAAATCCTCGGCCTTGGCATCAAGGCCCGCGCCAGTGCGAGTATTTGACGCTCACCCCCCGAGAGACTTCCCGCCTTTTGGCGGCGCCGTTCTGCGAGTTTGGCGACGCCGTTCTGCGAGTGCGGGGAAACGAGAGTATAATTCTTCGCGGCGAGGACGAAGGGCTATGTCGGATCGCGACCTGAGGCCAATCTCGAGGTTCTCGTCCACGGAAAGCGATTCAAACACATTGTCGCTCTGGGGGACATAACCCATTCCGCGCTTCACGAACTCGCTGGGCGCCATGCCTTCTATAAACGTCGAATCTAGCCTGATGCTGCCACTGCGCAGCCGGACCAACCCTATCAAAGCCTTTAGAAGAGTTGATTTGCCGGCGCCGTTGGATCCGACGACTGCNACGATCTCATCATGGGAAACAGTCAGGCTGATATTATTCAGGATGTCAGGATCAGCCTCATAGCCGACTGTCAATTTCTCGGCGACGAGGAGCTCCGTCATCACAGCGACTCGAATTGCAGGTCGCCCATGTAGGCGTCGATGACCCGTGGATCCGANGTGACGGCTTCCGGGGTGCCTGAGGCNATCACACAGGCTTCAACCATCACCAAGACATGATGAGCGTAGGTCATGACCGCCTCNAGATCATGCTCGATAAATAAAAACGTGGTCTTCGACCGNCCCTGTAGGGAAATTATCGTTTCGAAAATCGTTGATCGTAAGCCTTCGTTCATTCCGCTCATTGGTTCGTCAAGCAGGACCATAGACGGCTCGGNCATCAACACCTGAGCGAGATTGAGAAGCTTTTTCTGACCGGCTGACAACGTGCCGGCATAATGATCCGCCTTCTTTTCAAGCCTCAGTTTCTCCAGCATTTCTTCGGCGGCGGCGCGTCCGGTTGTTTCCCGATCACGGACGGATCGCGGCGCGACGAAGAGTGACGCCAAATGCTCTCCCGGTTGTCCCGGACATGCCACCATCAAATTCTCCAGCACGGTCATTCCGGAGAAAACTCTCGGAAATTGAAACGACCGTGCCAAGCCGAGACGCGCAATACGATGGGGCGGCAGGCCGACGATGCTCTGCTGGTTGAAAAGAATTTTGCCCTCATCTGCCCGGGAATGTCCGGTGATCAGATCGAACAGCGTGGTTTTCCCCGCGCCATTCGGGCCAATGAGCGCTGTCACAGATCCACGCTGAATGTCAAAGTTTACATTCGAGACGGCCCACCGTCCGCTGAAAGCTTTGGAGATACCTGCTACTCGCAAGATGGGCATATCAGTAGTCATGGGCGCGTCCCCGTCCCCTGCTGTTGCCCAAGAAACCATGGGGGTAAACGCGACTGAGGACGATCAGCAATAATCCAACCACCAAGAAGCGGAGAGACGCCTGTTCGGTCGCGGACAGCGACGTCTCGATGAGCCGTGACCCCTCCATCAGCGTCCAAAACACCACGCTTCCCAACATTATTCCCCAGTAGTTTCCGAGACCCCCAATAAGCAGGATGACAAACCCGAAAAACGTAAAGGTCGGGTCGAAGATGCCTGGATATAAATATGTCACATCGAGAGCGATGAAGAATCCGGCCACCGCGGCGAGTGCTGCGCCTATTGCCAACGATTGCATCCTGAACCACAGCGTGTTTTTTCCCAACGCGGCGATCGCTGTCTCGTCATCGCGAATGCCACGGAGGACCCTGGACCATGGTGTCCACTCGAGCATCTTCATCAGTCCCGTTAGTGCCGCGAACGTGATCCACACGAACAGCAAGAGAGGGATTTGCTTGTATTCACCAAGACCGATCCCTGAGAATAATAAAGTGATCCACTCACTGGCCGATCGCCATTCCACATCGAAACCGATCAGGCCCTGGTTGCCGCCGCTGAAGTCAGTGTTTTGCAGGATGTGCCGAACGATCTCGGCAAATGCGATCGTCACGATTGCGAACTGATCCGGCCCGAGACTGCTCGTTGACCATCCAATTACCATCGCGACCGCAGCAGATAAAACCAGAGACGCCGAAAATGCCAACCACAGGGAAAACCCGGCTTCGGCGACCAGTATCCCTGCCCCGTAGGCACCGATTGCCATAAACCCTGCCTGGCCGAAATTCAGCAGACCCGTGACTCCGGTGTTAAGCTGGAGCCCGAGCGTGAGTATTCCGTAGATGCCCGCGATCACCCCGACATTGATCCAGAAATCCACGCTCATGGGCGACGCTGCGCGCGAGCGAAGATGCCGCGAGGTACAGCAAGGAGCATGAGAACCAGGAAAACCAGAGCCACGAGGGGCTTCCATTTTGCGCCGAGCAACAAAGCAGACCATTCCTGGGAGAGGCCAATCACCAAGCCCCCGAGCATTGCGCCGTAGATATTGCCAATTCCGCCGAGCGTGGCCGCAGCAAACAAGCTGAGCAACAAGGTCAGACCGAAATTTGGATTGAAACTTCCGACAGCTGTCGCATAGACAATGCCGGCGGCGCCAGCCAGCAGGCCCGACAAGAGNGATGTGAGATCTATGGTGTGCCCGACACCGATACCGCAAACTTCGGCAAGCAGACNATTGTCAGAAACCGCCCGCATCGTCTTCATCGCACCACTGATCCACAGGCCTGTTGCAAGCATCGACAAAGCTGCCAGGGCNATNACGAAACCGAGNGCCTGTTGGGTCCCNACGCGAAAAGGCCCTAAAACCATCGTCGACAGGACGTCAATATCGAACGATCGTGACTCGCTGCCGCCAAAAAACTGAATCGTGAAGCGAATGAGAAAGCTTAATCCTATTGCGGACAAGAAGCATTGAAGTGTGCTTGCGCCAGCATTCCGNAATGGGCGCCAAACGAGTTTTTCGGCCAGAATCGAGAGAAGCGCTGTCCCCAAGATGGCCAGCAGCACCGACAGCGGCAGTGGCGTACCCAGCCCGGTGAACATCAACGTGAAGTATGCCCCAGCCACGAGAAAATCACCGTATGCGAGGTTCACGAGTTTCATGACGCCCATTATGAGCGTCAGCCCCATTGCACCGAGGCCGAGGTAGCTACCAGTTACAAATCCGTTGATCGTCGCTTGCGAGACTTTCACGGTTCCAAAAAATGCAATCAAGCAGAGGAAGATAAAGAAGAGAGATACCAGCAGTTTCGCCGGTTTCGGCACTCCCGTAAAGTAGGCTTGCGCGGTCGCTGACACTCTCAAGCCTCGGCCACTCCTCCGGTTCGTCAAAGCTTACCTCACGTCGATTTGCCTGACCGTCACCTGCTCGCCGTTCCGATACTGGAATATATCATAAAGACCGCTCGTGGGATCTCCGTTCGGCGCAAAGCGAAATGCTCCCGACACCCCGATATAATCAATCGGTCTTCCCGCCGCGGCATCCTTCACGGCCTCCGTCAATGTCTCAAGGGTGAATTGCCTCGCCCCTTCCCTTGTCACCTCGCGGACCTTTTGGCGAATGAGCTCTGGATCGGTTGCGCTAGCCTCAACGGCCGAAAGAACACAGAGAATGCCCGCATCGAACACATTCGCCGCATAGGAACCGGCTTCCGCCCCTCCCGCCTGCCGCCAAAGCTCGTTGAACAGTCGGTATGCCGGGGTTCCACGGGGGGATCCGCCGGCAACGCCGTAAGCCCCGTTGATGGCCCGCGCCGGAATGCTCTTGGGCACCCTGGCGAAAGACAACGCATCCGCAACAAACAGTTTGTTTGGGTCGAATTTACCGCTGCGGACGAGTGCTGCCCCGAGCCTTGCGTAAGTGTCGGGATAATCGATGACGACGTAGGCGTCGGGATTCTCGTCGAAAAGTTGAGCGGCCTCGGAATCGAAGGCTTGCTGCGTGGGATCGAATGCGATGCTCGAGACAATCGTTCCACCGCTTGCCTCCCAATCCGATCTGAACGTGCGAGACAGAGCGTCGCCGTACGGCTCATTTCGAAAGAGGATCGCAACCCTCTTGCGGGCGCCGACATAGGTCTCGATTGCCCGGACCAACGCCTTCGACTGGAGGTCATCCGGCGCGAGCGTGCGGAAAATCGTTCCGCCGTCTTCGACAGCGCGCAGCCGCGTGCTGGATGCCTGCGGCCACAACGTAATCCTTCGCTGTAATGTCACGCCGTTGAGGACGGCAATTGACTCGGGCGTGGTTGCCGGTCCGAGAATGCACGAAACGCCTTTGTCCACGAGCGTCCGCGCAGCAGAGACGGCCGCCTGAGGGTTTCCTTGAGAATCCGCGCTGACCAGATAGACCGAAAGATCAAGTCCGGCCTCCTTCGCAGCGATGTTGCTCACCGACACCGCAAGTTTCGCCGCTTTTTCAACGGACGGCCCCATTTCCGACATCGGCCCCGATGCTTCAATCAACGCACCGATGAACATGTCTTTCGCATTGGCGATGCCCGCATCAACGGACACTAGGGCGATGCCCACCAGACAGCCTATGAAAATCGCGGCTTTGGGAAACAAACTCATCGGGAGAGCCCATTTTGTGTCCGAAACGCGATTAAAATCCAACGCTTTCAAAATATCAATGCAGGTCAAGTCCTGCGGAACTGCCTGGCATGTCCCATGGACAAACGGCAGCATTCGGTTTCTAATCGCTGCCAATCAAGCTCGTGACCCAACAGGCCCGATGAGACGAGCACCTGGGTTAAGCGATCGGCAAAAGCGATGTCTGCCGGCGTCTGACAGACGGGGCCGACGAATGCAGGCCTCTAAGTGGACTTTGAGCGGAGACGCTCCTCTCATTCATTTATTGTGACCACATCGCAGCATTGAGATGCCGGCCTCGAAGAAAGGCCGCGGCAAGCTTTCTTTTACAGCTGTATTGCCGACCTCACCCGGTCGGGATGATCGCCGGCAACAGGATGTAATGGGGCCAACGAAATTGAAGCAGCTACAAAACGGATTTTTTATTCTTGTGATCGGTTGCGCTATAGCGGACGCTGACTCAGACACGCTGGGTAGAGACTTCCAGGACGGTTGTCATGTGGAATGAGAGCGATCCGGACACCGGCAAGGGTCTCTATTTCGGTCCGTTTCAATTAATCGCCTCCGAACGTTTGCTGGCTAAGAACGGCAAACAGGTTGCAATTGGCGGCCGTGCGCTTGATATCCTCATCGCGCTGACCCAGCGACCCGGCGAGATCTTGACGGGTGACGAGCTGACAAAGCTCGTCTGGAGGGGCCTCACGGTCGAAGAGTCGAACCTCAGGGTTCACATCGCCTCCCTGAGAAAGGCCTTGGCAGACGGCGAGGACGACACACGCTATGTATTGAACGTAGCAGGGCGCGGATATACTTTCGCAGCACCAATCCGTCGAGGGCCGGTCACACCTGAGAGATCGCCGACTGCTGAGACGAGCGAGCTGCGTTCTCAGAGCCTTCCCCATGCATTGCCATCTCTTTTTGGTCGAACAGAGACAGTGAATGTCCTGTCGCTGTTGGTTTTGTCACGCCGCTTTGTCACAGTCGTAGGTCCAGGAGGCATCGGAAAAACCACCGTCGCTGTGGCGGTCGCTCATTCGCTTCGCCGGGAATTCGAAGGGAGCGCGATTTATTTCGTTGATCTCACTCTGGTCCAAGATGCCCAGCAGGTTCCAAATGCAGTCGCCTCAGCTCTCGGCTGTTTTGTCCAAGGCCCTGAGGTAGAACCGTTCATCCTGGCGTTTGTATCCGGGAAGAAGATCCTCGTGGTGTTAGACAATTGTGAGCATGTCATTTCGGCCGCCGCAGCCCTTGCCGAACGCCTTTTCCATGCTGCGCCATCGCTCCATTTATTGGCCACCAGTCGTGAGGCTTTGCGCGTAGACGGTGAAAACGTGCACTTGCTTCTGCCTCTTGATACGCCGCGCGGCGAGGTGACAACGGCATCCCAGGCCCTTGGCTCTCCTGCTGTCAAACTTTTCATGGAGAAAGCTGCGTCTTCTGGGCATAGGTTGAGCCTTACTGACGCAGAGGCACCGACGGTCGCCAATATCTGCCGCCGCCTCGACGGCATCGCCCTGGCGATCGAGCTTGTCGCAAGCCGTGTCGGCACTTTCGGCATCCAAGGTACATTCGATCTCATGGGCAACGACGCCGAGCTCCAGTTGCAGGGGCGCCGCAATGCCGTGCCTCGTCACCAAACGCTTCAGGGTATGCTCGACTGGAGCTACAATCTCCTGTCCAACATTGAGCAGGAGGTGCTGAGCAGGCTTTCGATTTTTGTCGGACAATTTACCTTTGAGGCTGCTATCGAAGTCGCCGGGTCCTCGGAAGACACAACCCGGACCACCAATGCCATTGCGAGCTTGGTGGACAAGTCTCTTATCTGGATATCGCCCGCCAACGGGATCGTCACGTATCGGCTTCTCGACACGACACGCGTTTATGCCGCCGCCAAACTTGCGGCCAGCGGCGAAACGGACGCGGTGGCGATGCGACACGCACAATATTTCGCCGACTTTTTGAAAATGCATGAAACCGATGATCTCGTTTCACATGGGCACAATGTCGAGGCATACGCGCCGCATATCGGCAATATCCGCCAGGCGTTGGGCTGGTGTTTTTCCAGTTCTGGAAGTGTCTGCATCGGCATTGAGCTCACGTCCCATGCCGCTCCCCTGTTCCTTGCATCTTTCCCGCTGCTCGCCGAATGCAGTAACTGGTGCAGCAAAGCGATGGCGGCACTTCTGCCGAGCGATCGGGGCCAACGAAGAGAACTCTACCTGCAGAAAGCACTCGCGCTTTCATCGATGTACCTGTGGGANGACAGCGAAAAAGTCAAAGCAGCTCTCGAACGTGGCCTGGAGCTTTCTGAAAAGCTTGGCGAGGATCGGCTTCAGCATTACCTGCTTCTCGGCTTGAATGTCTTCTTTACCCGTCGTGGCGAGTTTACGAAGGCCCTGGACGTCGCAAAGCGTGCTGCAGCCCCGTCGGAAAAATTTGGGGGGGTGGCGGAGAACGCAATGAGCGAATGGGCCCTGGCGGCGTCCCACCACGTTGCGGGAAATCAGTCCGCTGCTGTCATGCACGGTGAGCGCGGGTTTAGACTTGCTGTTAACACCGCCCCATCAGAATTTGTGTACTTTGGGTACGACTACCATGTCCGGGCGCTCGGCACATATGCTCGCTCGCTCTGGATCAGCGGCGCACAGACGAAGGGTATCGCAAAGGCACGCGAGGCGATCTCGCGCGTGATTGATTCATCGCACCCGGTGCTGTTTTGCGCGGTCCTCCTGGATTCTATTCCGGTTCTGCACTGGGGCGGCCAATCTGAAGAGGCGTTTTCGTTTTGCGAACAGGTTATTGCTCACGCCCTCAGATACTCGCTCCATGCGCAAAAAGCTGTCGGCCTTGCGTTACGTGGTGAGCTCATGATTGCGCGCGGTGAGGTCGAACCAGGCGTCAACATGCTACGCGATGCACTGAAGACAATGGGCGATAATCAATATCACGTGCAGACACTGGCGACACGGCGTGCGCTCGCCGAAGGCCTGAGACGGCTAGGGGATTACGACGAGGCGTTGTTCATGATCAACGACGCCCTAAACCAGGCCGATCAGGCAAGCGCCACACTTTGGCTGCCAGCCCTACTGCACGCAAAAGGCGAAGTGCTAATGGCAATTTCGACACCTTCCGCCGAAGCAGAAGCTTGCCTCACCCGTTCCATCGAGATTGCTCGCCGGCAGAATGCTTTGAGCTGGGAACTAGGAGCAGCGACCTCGCTCGCTCGCATCTGGGCCCAAAAAGGAAAATCCGTGGAGGCAAAGTCTCTTATTCTAGCTGTGCATTCCCGGTTCAACGGCGACGTTGAGGCTTGGGAAGTCAGCTCGGCACGCCAGCTGCTCGACGAACTCCGGTAACATCCGTGCGCCTCGATTTGGGATCGCTTCGCCGCAGCGCTTCGGACCTTCACAACGATTCACAAATCTAAACTCGTATTTCCCGGTATAGGTGTGTTCCATGCGAGAGAACGGGAGATCTCGTGCTTCCGACCGGCCATTTGATGGAGGCGCGACGAATGCTCTCGGGATATACAGTTCCGCTGACGCCGGACGGTAAGTCCTCACTGACCCCGCCGCCACCTTGGCACTATTCCGGCGATTGCATCGCCGTCGAATACTGGGCNNATCCCGCCGCTGTCGCGGCCTTACTTCCTATGGGTCTGACGCCGGACG
>JGI25153J46596_10002067_pt1 | contig 11823 bp, 11 predicted proteins | sample AraplaMF_Col_mMF_FD_46596 | JGI IMG/M metagenome (IMG submission 46596)
CGAACGAGCGCCAACGGACCGCCCACGAACGCTTCCGGGGAGACATAGCCGATGCACATGCCGCGGGTGGCGCCAGAGAACCGGCCGTCTGTGATCAGCGCNACCTTCTCGCCCATGCCCTGGCCATAGATCAACGCGGTGACGCCGAGCATCTCGCGCATGCCGGGGCCNCCGACNGGCCCCTCGTTGCGGATAATGAGAACCTCGCCCGCCTNGTAGCTGCGGTCACGAACNGCTTTGACACAGGCTTCCTCGTCTTCGAATACGCGCGCAACACCCTCGAAGANCTGGTTCTTCAGACCTGCAACCTTGATGACCGCACCATCCGGACAGAGATTNCCCTTCAGCACCGCGACACCGCCATCCGGCATGATCGGGGCGTGTGAGGTGTAGACGACTTCTCCATCAGGCGCGTTGGCAGCGCCGTATTCCTCCGCGAGTGTACGGCCTGTGATGGTCAGGCAGCTGCCATCGATATGCCCACTCTGAATCAGCTCCCTGATCACGACCGCAGCGCCGCCGATATCGTNGACGTCCTTCGCCGTGTATTTGCCCCCAGGCCGCAAGTTTCCGATCAGCGGTGTCTTCGCGAAGACTTCACCGACGTCATCGATCGTGAATGCGATGCCGGCCTCATTGGCGATAGCGGGGAGATGCAGCGCGGCGTTGGTCGAGCCGCCCGTCGCCGCAACAATCGCCGCGCCATTCTCAAGGGATTTTCGTGTCACGATGTCGCGCGGCAGCGGCCCGCCTCGCTCCAGCATCTCCATGATCAGTCGCCCGGCTCGCCGCGAGATCTGCGCGCGCTCGGCATAGATGCCGGGTACCATCGAAACGTTNGGAATGGTCAGGCCCATTGCCTCCGACACCATCCCCATGGTGTTCGCGGTGAACTGGCCAGCACATGCGCCGATGGTCGGAAGGCACGCACGCTCAATGCGCTCGAGCGTGGCGCCGTCGATCTCACCCGTCATGAAACTGCCGACAGCCTCGTAGGAATCGAGCACAGTCAGCGTCCGCCCGTCCACGCGCCCAGGCAGCGAGCTGCCGCCATAGATGAAAATGGACGGCACGTTGCAACGGACCATGCCCATCATCACGCCGGGAAGAGTCTTGTCGCATCCGCCGTATCCGATCAGTGCATCGTAAGCGAGGCCGTGGACGACGGCTTCGATCGAGTCGGCAATCAGCTCNCGCGAAAACAGGGAAAACTTCATCCCCTCATGATTCATGCTGATGCCGTCGGAGACCGATANGGTCGAGAATTCGCGGGGCGTNCCGCCCGCCTCCTCAATCCCGGTCTTCGCCGCAGCCACCTGGAAGTCGTGGGTCATATTGCAGGGCGTCTGCTCGCCCTTCATGCTGACGACGCCAACCATAGGCCTGGCAATCGCGGCGTCGTCGAGCCCCATCGCGCGCATGAAAGCGCGGTGCGGAGCTCGGTCGAGCCCGTCTGTCGTCACCCGTGATCGCAACTTCTTCATGCGTGCATCTTCTTCATGCAACGCCCGGATGACCGGGCAGTTGCGATCTGACTGTTCGGATAGCTCGCTCTACCGCCTATTCCAGCGGAGCGACGATCATCGGATGCTTGAACTGCGCAACATCCAGCTTCGGCAGCATTCCCGTCTCTGCATAGATATCGAGCATCTTCTGAATTGCAGGGAAATTCGGTGCCGCCCCAGGATCACGGCCAAAATCGTTGTCCTTCAGCAGATAAGTTTCCAGTACCGGAACCGGTGCCTTCAGCACTTCGGACACAACCTTCAAGGTCTCTTCGCGGTTCGCCAAAGCCTTCTTCATGCCTGACGTGATGTCGCGGACATAGGCCTTGACCAGTTCCGGATTCTTGTCGACGAAATCGGCGCGGCAGGCTTCCAGGATGTGCACAATGTTAGGCATGGCCTGCGACAGCGAGAACAGTTTGCGGGTGCCGCCCTTTGCCTCAGCGCGCGCGGCAAACGGCTGGTTCATGTTGATGGCGTCGACGCGGCCCTGGCGCAATGCGTCTTCTGAGACGGCAAACCCGACCTCGACCAACTTGATATCCTTGGCGGGATCGACGCCGTTTTGCTTCAGGAGCAGATTGAACGGACCCTGCGTGCCACCCCCGATCACGGAAATGCCGACAGTCTTGCCCTTGAGGTCGGCGATGGTCTTAATCGGTGAGTCGTCCATCACGGCCCAATAGACCGAAAAGCCGCCCGGCTTCTCGAACACATGCTGCGCCACGATGTAGGCCTTGAGGTTGCCGCCGACCACACCGTTGGAGAGCGACAGCGGCGCCTGTGTCGCACANTCCAGAGCGCCCGCGGCCAANGCCTGCGTCATCGGTGCGGTGCCCTGAAATTGGGTCCATTCGATGTTGTAGGTTTTGCCGATATTGGGGAATTCAGCCGGCCTGCGCATCATCCAGTACTTGGATTCCTCGGCCGGAATGGTCCAGCCGACGCGGATCGTCTGCTGCGCCCGTGACGGACCTGCGCCCGCAATCACGGCCACCACCACAGCGGTTGCCAGCATCAACCTCGAAACCGTTCGCATCGCGCCCACTCCGTTGCTCCGGCGCCGACCGGCGCCACCCACCCCGACCGTCCAAATGTTTCATGGTTCAAACAATCAAGCAAGCCATGCACGCCCGCCCGGTTTCGCCGTCGTAGGTCCCATGTATGGTGGGTCGGCAGTTGCGCTGCGACAGGAGGAAGCAACTTATGGCTGATACCAGCAAGACAAACTCGCAAGGCGTCGAGCGGCTCGGCTACCTCGGCCTCGGGCTGATGGGGACCCCCATGACCCATCGCCTGCTCAAGGCAGGCTATCAGGTCACGGTCTGGAACCGCTCAGAGAGCAAAGTCGCGCCGCTCGCCGAAGCCGGTGCCAGGCGCGGAGCAATGCCCTGCGATGTCATGACTGGATCGGACATCGTCTTCATGTGCGTCACTGACGCCGCGGCCGTGGAAGAGGTGATCTTCGGAGCCGGAGGTCTAGCGNCCGCTCCCGGTGCGGGCAGGCTCATCGTCGACTTTTCCTCNATCCATCCTGACGCAGCGCGCGACCTTGCAAGGCGGCTGAAGGAGGCCAATGGCGCGGGCTGGATCGATGCACCCGTATCCGGCGGCACCAAGGGCGCCGAGGAAGGCACGCTCGCGATCATGGCCGGCGGAGATGCCGCCGACATCGAAAGGGTACGCCCCTACGTCCTAGCGATGGCGCGAAGGTTCACCCACATGGGACCCACCGGCGCGGGCCAGACGACAAAGCTGTGCAATCAAGTGATCGTCGGATGCGCGATGGCCGTTCTTGCGGAAGCAACGCGCCTTGCCGTGAACTCGGGAATTGACGCCAATCGCTTGCCCGAAGCGCTTGCCGGTGGCTTTGCNGATTCCATNCCGCTTCAGCTTTTCGTGCCACGAATGGTCCAGGGCATTCACTCGCCGCCGCTCGGTCACATCGCAACGATGCTCAAGGACCTGGATACCGTTGCCGATGTCGCGCAAANNACGTCGACNCCCGTGCCGATGGCATCGCTTGCAGGGCAACTCTTCAGACTGGCGAAGGCCGCGCGTGGCGCGGATGCGGACGCGCTGGAGATCTATAAANTATCGTCGNCGGACCATTGAGCCNTCGAATACGACCCAAGCGTTACGGCGTATTCTTGCGTTCATCGTCGGCAAGGAACCGGCCATATGTCCCTCGCGCAAACAGCAGAGATTCCCCGGCCTTGTAGGCATAGGCCTCGACTGCTCCNAGAAAGATCACGTGATCGCCGCCATAGTAGCGGTTGACGGAGCGGCATTGAAAACTGGCGACGCTCTCGGCGAGCACCGGCGCGTTGCCGAGACCGGGTGTCCAGGCAACACCAGCGAACTTGTCCTCGGAGGATTTGGCGAACTTGTTCGCAAGTGCCTGCTGCGACGTGCCGAGGACATGGACGGTGAAGTGGCTGGCATTCTGAAACACCGGCAGGCTTGAGGAGTAGACCCCAAGGCTCCAGAGGACCAGAGGAGGATTCAAGGAGACCGATGCGAATGAATTGCAGGTGATGCCGTAGGGTTTTCCGTCATCCGCCGTAGCCGTGATGATCGTTACGCCGGTCCCGTATGTGCCGAGCGCATTCCGAAAATCACGGGGATCGATCGGCGAGCTGTCGCTCGCGAGTTCGTTGGCTGGATCGGGAACGGCCGGCTGCTTCGGCAGATCATTCATCGGCCGGCCTCACAGCGTAAGATTCTCGGACGGCAGGCCCAGCGCCACGCGTCCATAGTTGGTTCCGGCCGCGTCGAAGTTGAACGCGAGATGCGAGTTGATCGCATGCGCATCGCGGAACTGCCGCTGCAGTACCCCCGTCGTGAACAGGCCCCGCGCCCCGCTCGCAGCGAACAGCATCGAGACCGCATCCGTACATAGGTTCACCGAAAATGACCCGTCACGTCGATACCTGGTCTTGGCTGGCATGTCGGCAATATGGCCGCGTCTTGCATCCTCCATGGCGTCGATACAAGCCGAGCGCATGATCAGGCGTGCAGCGTCGATCTTGGCAGAAGCCTCCGCGATCTTGATCTGCGTGCTTTGGAAGTCGCTCAGCTTGGCCCGGTTGTAGGTGGAAATGCGGTGACGCGCGACTTCGATATAGTCGTTCAGGCAGGCCTGCGCGTTGCCGAGCGCAACGCCGGACAACACGTAAGGGAATAACGAAAACACCGGCAATGCATACAATGGATTGGGATTGACCCTGCTTCCCGGCGTTCGGCCGCCGGTAAGCTCGCCGACAGCGACCGTCATATCGTCGGCCACAAAGGCGCCCCGAACTTCCACATCACAGGACCCCGTGCCGCGCAGCCCTGCGACGTTCCACGTGTCGAGTACTTTGTAGTCGTCCTTCGGAAGCAGAAAGATCCGATACTCGATGCCATCGGCCTCGTCCTCGGAGGAAACCACGCTCGCAAGCATGTTCCACTCGCACGACGCGACGCCGGACGAGAACGGCCAGCTTCCGTGCAACTGGTATCCGCCCTTGACCTTCGTGGCGCGACCGGCGGGAAAGATGAACGAGGAGGCGATNAGCGCATCCGGATCACGGCCCCAGACCAGATCCTGCGCNCTTTGCTCGAACATGCCGAGCATCCAGTGATGGCTCGCCAGATTGGCGAGATTCCATGCCACCGACGCGTCCGCCNGTCCAAGCAGTTCGGCGCAGTCGATCAAGGCGACATAGTCGAGTTCGNCACCGCCAAGGCGCTTGGGTTGGAGCATCCGGAACAGGCCGGCCTCGTGCAGATCCCGTTCAGTCTCGGGCGGCAGGCATCGCAGCTCTTCCGTTCGTGCAGCCCGCTCTCGCAGCCGCGGCAGGAGCGCCCGCGCCTTGGCGATCATTGCCGCATAGGCACGCTCGCCGGACCCGAGCCCCTCGGACTCGCCCACGCTGGGCTCTTGACCAGGCGCCATTCCGCATCCCTCGCTTTCCCGCATTTATGCGGCGGGAACATCGCCAAATCAAGCCAATCGCTCTGGACCCGGCTACCCTAAGGGAAGCGATATCGCGAAACACCGATATCGTGAAGCAGCGCCCAGAAACTGCGATGCCTGCCCACGAAGTCGACCGCGCTGACTTAAACCGAGCCTTTGCCCAATCCAAAGACTCCCTTCTGGCTGAACTCGGCGATCTGATGCTGGTCGTAACCAAGTGTGTTCTGCAAGATGTCCAAGGTATGCTCGCCCAACAGAGGCGCCGCCACCGGATCAATCGCACCGGTCAGACTCATGTTGATTGGCGTCTCGATGTTGGGGACCCAGTCCGCAGTAGGNTGCGGAATCCGGCTCAAGCGATGGCGGTCGCGGGCCTCGGGCGCGTTGAATCCCTCTTCGACGGTGCGGAGATAGCCGACGGGGATATTNGCCAGCTTCATCTTTGCCATCCAATTTTCCAGGGTATCACTGGCAAAGACTTCCGCGATGGCNGCCCGCAGAAGCTCCTTGTTCTCGGAGCGGGCTTTGCGCGTTGCGAATTTCGGATCGGTGATGAGATCAGGCCGGTTCAGCACATCGACGACCAGTCGACGATAGAGCCGGTCGTTGGCACAGGCCATATAGAGTGGCCCATCAGAGGCCTCGTACACGCCGACGGTGGGAGACCCGCTCGGCGAATTCCCAAACCGGCCAGGGTTTTGACCGTTGATCAGATAGGCCATGCCATAAAAGCCCGTCATCGCCATCGCAATGTCGAACAGGGCCACCTCGACGTGCTGGCCGCGGCCAAGCCGATCCCGCGCCAGCAGGGCGAGAAGAATGGCGTTACAGGCCGTCATTCCTGTCGCAATGTCTACGATAGGCGGGCCGGTGCGAACCGGAGGACCGTCGGCAAATCCGTTGAGCGACATGAAGCCGCTTTCCGCCTGGGTGATAGGATCGAAGCCGGGACGCGAGGCGAACGGCCCTGAGCGTCCATAGGCAGAGATCGAGCAATAGACCAGCCGGGGATTGAGCGATGCGACCGCATTGTAGTCGAGGCCGAATTTCTTCATGACCCCGCTCGAAAAATTCTCCACGACNACGTCGGCCTTGCGGATNAGNTCCANTGCGATCTCGCGAGCCTCGGGCACGGCGAGGTCGAGCGCGATACCTCGCTTGTTACGGTTGAGGCTAAGATAAGCAGCGCTCTCGCCGCCGATTTCGGCGTGCTCATATGCGCGTGTATCGTCACCGCCGTCCGGGTTCTCGATCTTGATGACGCGTGCCCCGAAATCAGCAAGCGTCTGCGTGCAGGCCGGGCCAGCAACGACGCGCGTGAAATCGACGACCAGCAAACCATCAAGCGCCGCAGGCCCTCCCGCGATCCGCGACGAACGTTCCGGCAGTTGAGGCTTGATGGACATCGGTGGCGCTCCCTTACATCGGCTTGTGGTCGCCGAATTGGCTGCAAGAGCAAACTTAAAGCGCGCTGCAGCCGACTTCGCAAGTGCTTCAACCACATACCTGAAAACGCAAAAAAGGCCCGGCAGCCGTCAAGCTGCCGGGCCTTTCGAATATTCTGGGCCTACGAGCCAGATCCTGCACTGCTCAACATGGAAAGTACGTTCCGCGCCACGGGAAACCCGCTCAGCGAAGCCACTTTCGCCAGTAAAGCGTCTGCGGCCACGCCCAGGGCGCCTCTGGTTCGAAGAGCCGATACCCCGCCTGGATGAAGTTGTTTGCAGAAACCGTGTTGTCCGTTGTGTCAGACACGATGCTGTCCCAACCGGTACGCCGTCCCCTTGCTTCGATTACACGCATCATCCTGCGCTGAAGACCCCGCCCCCAATGACGCTGCAGCACCCCGACCCTGCAGAAGTAGCCACCATTCCTCACGTGCGTCGATGGAAGCACGCCGGCGAAGGCGACGGCAGCATCACCATGATAGGCAAGCCACCACGCTCCCAGGTCGAACTGCGGCATGGCAGCCGCATCGAAGAACGTCGATTGATGCAGATCAGACAACATCTCCGCAATATCTTCATCGTAAGCATCGACCATGCGGATGATGTACATGAGACGTCTCGTCAGCGAGGACTATCGTGAAAGGAAATACAGTGACGTCGCCTTGGCGAAGGCTCACTTGCCCAGCACGACCTTGACGCCCAGCCAGACGGCACCCAGCAGGCCGGTCGCAATGACCGTGATCACAGCTTTGAAAGTGTAATTTTGCGCCTGCTCCACGCTCTTTCGCCACCGGCGAAGGTGCTGGAAGTCCGCTCTGACTTCGTTGCCGATCCATTGCACGATCCAGATCGTGAAGGCATCCGCCGTGGCGCCCGCGCCGCCGATGTCGATGAAGGCGCGCAGCGGCAGCAGCGGGTCCGCCGCAACCTTCCCGATCCGCCCTTGCACGCGTGCTTCGGACAGCAGCGATGCGAAATAGGCGCCCTCGAAGGCGCGCGCGTAGTCGCCCTCCCAGATGTGGTCGTAGCGCTCCGGATAAAGCTTCTGGTCGAGCAGCCGTTCTTCTTCGAGCACNTCCGGAAACCAGGGATTGTCGCGCCAGTTCGCCTTCACGACGATTGCCCCCTCCGGCCGGCGNCCGNGCAGAAAATCGTCGATCGCATCGCTCTTGCGGCGCGGATTCCAGCTTGCCCAGAGCTCGGAGCCCTTTGCGCGGATCGTCGGCCGCAGCAGCGCGAGGCTGCGTGCGCTCAACGATTGTGCCTCGTCGATCCAGGCNATGCGAAATCCCTCCAATGACTTGATCGAGTCCGCCGTGTGATCNTGGAGTCCGCGAAAGATGATCAGCCCGTCCCCGGGCGTCTCGATCTTGTCGCTGAACAATTTGAAGCCATGGCCGAGACCGAGGCTTGCGATCTTCCCTTCAATCAGACGTTTCGACGATTGTGCCAGCGTCCGCTGCGCCTCGCGGATGCAAACCGCGAGCGTGCCGCGTTCGGCCTGNCANGTCTCGACCAGCAGCTCGCCGAAGAAATGCGATTTTCCCGAGCCACGTCCGCCGAAGATTCCCTTGTANCGCGCAGGCCGCAGCAGCGGTTCGAAGATCTTGGCCGTCGGNATTTTCAGGATGGACAATGGATGTGCTCGCTCGCCCTAGGGCAGGCCGGTNCGCCTGCGCCACATCGCGGACCAGTCTTCGTTGTTTGGTGAGTCGGGTTGTCCCTGCGGAGCTTGATAGACACCAGCAAGGACGCCGCCGGAAGACGTAGGCTCAGACCCGAATCGTCTCTCGAAGTCGCCTTGCGGCGAGAGCGGAAACGACGCGTCGGGAGGAATAAAAGGCACCGACACACCATCGCTCGAATTGAAGACGGATCGATCCGATTCCCCGGCGGGCATCCTTCTCAGAATCCGCACGTCTTCGGGACGGGTTCTTGGCGCGCGATCCGCGTTTTGCAGATACCGCAGATACTCCGGAATGTAAGCCGGCGGGCTCGATGCAGGATCGCCTCGCCCTTGCCCATCAGCATAAGCCGCGGGATCGGTGGTCCTGCCTGCAGGGTTCCTGTCAGACCGCTGGTCGGCAGCGAGTCGCACACGGTCATTGGTCGCATTCCACCGATCGGAAAAACTGGCTGGTCCATCAGCCAACGCTCGAACTATTGCAGCTTCGTTTGCAAGATATGTTGCACCAGCACCATCTGCCCCGATCTGCGGAACATAGGGAGCGCCCGTCTCCGCGGCGAGCGTCATCTTTTCCTGCGCAAGCCGCGGCGTCGGACCTTGCTTGTAGAATTGAACAAGCAATGCATTTCGGGTCGATGGATCCAAACGTTTCCAGGCGTCGGCCCCGGTCGTCAGATCGCCATTGACGCTCATGTTGGATTGATAATTTCGGACACCCTCACGCAAATATGCGCCGATGGTTGACGCCATGAGAGCTTGGTCGCTGCCCTTCTGCAAGGCGACGCCGGCCGAATATAGATCCTTCACATATGGCGCGAAGGCAGGATCATCCGGATTATCGAGAATTGCCCGAATGGCGTTCTGGAATTTCATTCCAGCAGGGCCATAGTCGACGAGCAGAGGATTTCTGAATTTCTTCCAAATATCCCGTCCGACCGTCGTCGCATCTCGATCAGCGTTGTACCGGCCCAGGATGATATCCGAGGCTCCCAGNGTGGGACGAGCTGGATTCCTCTCCTTCCCATCAACGAACGTCCTGTCAAGAAATTCACGCGCNAAAACGGCAGATCCGATCATCCGCGCGTAGTTCGCCAGAGAGTCCTTCTGGTCAAACAGCTCTTGAGCCAAAGCGCCGGCGACCGCTTCGGGCGGCACTCCGTACCTCGCCGCAGCAGCAGAAATCTGAGACGTCATCTTTCCGACCTGAGTCAGATTGTCCTGGGTATACGACGGAAGCTTCCGGGCCATGGCGGTCCCTTGATTTGCTGGATAAGTCTGAGGTTTCAAGTCGGCCAAGGGGGCGCTAGGGCTGAAGAACCAGTATCAGCCAGGAAATCCCAACCCAATCGATGATGACACAAGCCAGAACGACCGTACTCCATAAACCAACGCGGACCATGCGCTTGATGCATGCAAGTATCGCGACGAGGACGACGGCGAACGGCGAAAAATGAACGACCGGAGAGAAGACGTCGTACCGAGAATACTGATGCGGAAGCGGCCAAGCTATCGTTGTCGCTGCAACAGCCAGCGTCGCAAGGCCGAAGACGATGCCCAGGGATAAGACGAGCCTATAGGTCACGGGCTGAAGACGAAGAAAGTACGTCGGAAGCAAGCATACGATAGAAGCGACTGTCGAGAAGTTATTGATCGCAGGGATTGCGTTCACAAGTTGCTCAGCGTCCATGACTGGTCTCCGCGGACTGATTGTGAGAAGAGCCGACGCCATCCGAACAGGGGTGGTTCGTGACTTTCCCATCGCTCCAACGGGCGCTCGGCACATCCATCAGGCCGTTGGCCACCTTGCGCGCATCGATCGTACGCTTGCTGCCGCCGCCCCGGGCTGGCGCAATCGGCGGCTCCGCCAACACCCATTCCTTCGTCCACATTGGTCCCCTCCTAGAAAGTCGGACGGCCTCATTGAATCAGAAATGATTTCGACGATTCAAGGTCGCTAACGTGCAGAATTTCATGAAAGGCGCCGTTCGTGCAGCGGCCGCGTGCACCGCCTATGCCGGGCGGCGCCGGGCCGGCAAGCAGACCAGGAATTGACCTAAGGCGTCAAAACGAAAAAACCGCGCCGGACTGCGTCCGCGCGGGCAACACCGACTTCTGTCGATGATGCCATTCTGCCAGTGTTTTGCCCGACGGGTCAACGGTCGATCGAGGCGAGATTGCAGATCGGGATCTCCGCCGTCTCATGAACAGCGGCACCGCTACCCGGCCTTGCCGGGTGCACGATGATGCGTTCGATCCGGTGAATCAATTCCAGCACCCCGTCTTCGCCGTTCTCCACCGGCTGGGCCGCCTTGCCCCAGCCGCGATCGAGGATCGCATTGGCGGCCGAGACGCGAGCCGCCGGCGTTGCATCCTCGCTGCGCATGACGCCGACGAGCACCCTGATGGCCGTTCTGGTGTGGCTGCGCGCGAGCGAGCGAATCTCGGTCAAGGTGCGCGCGCTGGACGTCTTCCTTCGCGCAGGGACGCGGACCGGCCCACTCACAAGCTCACATTCGATCTCCTCGCTCACGAAAAAATCTCCGACAGCACGATTGCAACGAGGCCCGCAAGCGCTAGCGATATCAGGTAGGCGGTCATCATCTCTCCACAGCGAAGGAAATGCGCGGCAGATCGCGCGACGTGGCGCGATCGTTTCGGGCGCGAACCCTATCTCCGTATTTCCCGGAGACCGCAGCGGCGCGGGCAACAGGCCCGGCGCCGCAAGGCCGGCACGTTCGCGCGTGCACAGCCAGCAATGGTTCGGACGGCGGGCGCGCCGATCGGCGCTCCCTGACGGGGTATCAAGCAAGTGCGTGGCCGCAATGCGCCGCCGCCGTCCGATCTCGACATCGAAACGAAAAAGCCCGCGGCGGATATCTCCGCGCGGGCGAACTAAACTCGTCTCGATGATGTCAGTATGCCGGTGTTTTGCCCGACGTGTCAAACCTCGTGGTACGCGTTCGCGCCATCGCGATTGCAGTGTGCCGGCGATCACGCCGGCGGCTGACGGACCGCGCTAGCTTTGCATCCGATCACGGCCTCGATCGTGCGCTGGCCCGCCACGACGTCGAAGCCGCCCTCCGGAGTTCGCCGATGAGATCCCTTGCTATCCTGCTCTCGTTCCTCGTCACGATCGTTCCCGCGGCCGCCGAAGAGTCCGCGGCGCCGGATTTTTCCGGCGCCTGGAAGCGCGATTGCGAGAAGACTTACGGCCTGAAGATC
>JGI25153J46596_10002077_pt1 | contig 11780 bp, 7 predicted proteins | sample AraplaMF_Col_mMF_FD_46596 | JGI IMG/M metagenome (IMG submission 46596)
CCATCGAACCGACATGGGCGTGGATCAGATCGTCCGGATCGATCGATTGCCGCCTGATCTTGGCGTCGAAATTGAGACCGCCCGTGGTGAAGCCGCCNGCCTTNANGAGGTCGTGGAACGCCAGCGCCAGCTCGGGCACGTTCATCGCGAACTGGTCGGTATCCCAGCCGAGCAGATCGTCGCCGCGGTTGATGTCGAGCGAGCCGAACACGCCGAGCGCCTGGGCCAGCGCGATCTCGTGCTGGAACGAATGGCCGGCAAGGATGGCGTGGTTCTGCTCGATGTTGAGCTTGACGTCGTTCAGAAGGTCGTAGCGCTGCAGGAATCCGTAGCAGGTGGCGACGTCGAAATCATACTGATGCTTGGTCGGCTCCTTCGGCTTCGGCTCGATCAGGATCGGCCCCTTGAAGCCGATCTTGTGCTTGTGCTCGACGACCAGCGACACGAAGCGGCCAAGCTGGTCGAGCTCGCGCTTGATGTCGGTGTTGAGCAGCGTCTCATAACCTTCGCGCCCGCCCCACAGCACGTAGTTCTGCCCGCCCAGACGGCTCGTCACCTCGAGCGCCGCCCGCACCTGGCCGGCGGCATAAGTGAAGATGTCGGGATCCGGATTGGTGGCGGCGCCGGCCATGTAGCGGCGATGCGTGAACAGGTTGGCCGTGCCCCAGAGCAGACGCACCTTGGAGGACGCCATCTTCTGTTCGAACAGATCGGCAATGGCATTGAGGTTGGCGACGGATTCGGCGAGCGAGGCGCCCTCCGGCGCGGCATCGACATCGTGGAAGGTGAAGAAGGGTACATCGAGCAGGCGGAACAGCTCGAAGGCGACATCGGCCTTGGCCCGCGCCAGCGCCATCGCATCCGTGCCATGATGCCAGGGGCGCAGAAATGTCTCGCCGCCGAACGGATCGCCGCCGGGCCAGCAGAACGAATGCCAGTAGCAGACCGCAAAGCGCAGGTGATCCTCGAGCCGCCGTCCGCGCACGAGGATATCCTTGTCGTACCAGCGGAACGCGAGCGGATTCTTGGCGTCCTTGCCGCCATAGGCGACCGGCGTGCTCGCTCCGAAGAATTTGGGTGATGCGTTCACGGGGAGAACTCCTTCAGCGCGGGATATAGTTTTCGCCACAGGTGATAGGCTTCATCATAGGCATCCTTCGCAGACGCGCGCGGCGTGAAGCTCGCAAGCCGCCGCGGACGCGTGCAGACCTGCGCAGGATTTTCGCCGGTTGCGGCAAGCCGGCCGAGCCGTGCCGCGCCGAGCGCAGCACCGACCTCGCCCTCCTCGACGCGGTGGACGGGAATGCCGAGCACATCGGCGCAGATCTGGGCCCACAGTGCCGAGCGGGAGCCGCCGCCCACGAGATCGACCTGCGTGATCGCGGCGCCGGCGCTGCCGAGCGCCGCGAGATTGTCGCGCGCGGCAAAGGCGACGCCTTCGAGCACGGCCTGGACGATCTGATCGCGCCCCGTCGCGCCGCGAAGACCTGCGAATGCGCCGCTGGCGGCGGCATCGTTGTGCGGTGTGCGCTCGCCATCGAGATAGGGAAGGAACTTGACCGGGCTCGGTCCGCGGACGGTCTCGCCGAGCGGCGCCAGCAGCGCGGCGGCCGGCGTCGCCATGACGCCCGAAAGCCAGGCGAGCGAGGCCGCCGCCGACAGCATCACGCCCATCTGGTGCCAAAGACCTGGAAGCGCATGGCAGAAGGCGTGCACGGCCGACGCCGGCGCCGGCGCGAAACTGTCGGTGACACGAAACAATACGCCTGACGTTCCCAGCGACAGGAACGCATCGCCGGGCGCGATGGCGCCGAGCCCGATGGCGCTCGCGGCACAATCACCTGCCCCGCCGGCAACCACGACATCTTTCGCCATGCCCCAGCGCTGCGAAAACGCAGGCGCGAGTGCCGCGCTGATCTCGCTGCCTTCGACCAGGCGCGGCATGTGGTTGACATCGAGCCCCGTGGCATGGAGCAGCAACTCGGACCAGCGGCGCTGACCGACGTCGAGCCAGAGCGTGCCGGCGGCGTCCGACATGTCCTCAACCATCTCGCCGGTCAGGCGGTAGCGCACATAGGCCTTCGGCAGCAGCACTTTTGCCACCCGTTTGAAAATCTCGGGCTCGTGGCGGGCCACCCAGAGCAGCTTTGGCGCGGTGAAGCCCGGCATCGCGAGATTGCCGGCGATGGCGTGGAGCGAGNGACAGCGCGCCTCGAGCTCCNCGCACTCGGCANGGGACCGGCCATCATTCCACAGGATGGCCGGACGCAGCGGACGGCCGTCCTCGCCGAGCAAGGTCGCGCCGTGCATCTGGCCGGAGAGACCGATGCCGCGCACCTCTGCGACCTCGCGCGGATGAGCGGATGCGAGATCGTCGACGGCGCCGATCGCCGCCTCGACCCAGGCGTCCGGATCCTGCTCGGACCACAGCGGCGCGGGATGCGAAAGCGCAAGCTCGCGCGCGGCTGTCGCGACCACCGCGCCAGCCTCGTTCACGAGCACCGCCTTCACACCGGACGTGCCGATGTCCATCCCAAGATACACCTCGTCCTCCCTTCCGGCCCGATCGGCAATCTCCGTCGCCTTGTCCGGGCCGTCCTGCAAATCAGTTCCGCCGGCTACGGCAGATTGTCCCGCATCACGATGTCGATCCGGATCTTCTCCTGCTCACTCAGGATCGGCTCGCCGCGGGCGAGCGCGAGCAGCACGCGCACGGCGGCGCGGGCCTCATGCCCCGGGTTTTGCGAGATCGCCGCATCCATCACGCCTTGCAACAACAGCTTGCGCGTCAGCGAGGTGACGTCGTGCCCGACGAACACCACCTGCTTCTCGCGATCGGAATCGATNAGGGCCTTGGCAACGCCTTGCGTGCCGGCGCCGACATTGTAGAGGCCGACGATGTCAGGATGCTTGCCGAGCANCCGCGACATCAGCCGTTCCGAGCGCTCGTCCTCGTCGCGACCTTCGAGCACGGCCAGCACGTCAAGGCCGGAAAATTCCGCCGCCATCACCTGATTGAAGCCGAAAATGCGCTCGGCATGGTCGCGCAGGCCCTGCGAGCCGGCGACGATCGCGACCTTGCCGGATCGNCCGCCAACGAGGCGTCCGACCAGCGCGCCGGCGGTGCGCCCGGCGGCGATATTATCGATGCCGATATAATGATGGCGGCGCGACGACGGCACGTCGGAGACCAGCGTCACCACTTTGGCGCCGCCATCGACGAGATCGTTGACGGCGGCCCGCACCGCGGGATGATCGAGCGCGACGACCGCCACCCCGTCATACTCGCCGGCAAGGGCCTCCAGCGAGCTTGCGAGAACGGCGGCGTCGAAGACATCGGTTTCGACCATCTTGAGCGCGAGGCGGCGCGCCGACAGCCAGCCCGACATCTCGCCGAGATAGGACTGGATCTGCTGCATGAACAGGTTCGGTCCCGACGGCATCACGAAGGCGAAGCGCCTGAAGCGGGCACGGGCAAGCTCGGCGCCGGCGACATGCGGCTGAAAGGCGTTGCGCGCCACCGCCTCCTTGACGCGGCGGACCTTGTCCGGCCGCACGCCGGGACGGTTGTGCAGGACGCGATCGACCGTCGCGAGGCTGACGCCAGCCTGGCGGGCAATGTCCTTCAGCGTGAGAGGGCTGCTGGCGTCCGGCTCCTTCATGGCTGAAGGCTAGCAGAGGTGATCTGAGGTACGCAACTCATTTTGAGGGGAAAACGCAAAGCCGGGGCGAACGCGCCAGGCGTCACTCTGCATTCGCCCGGTCGAGCAGCGGTGCGGGGATCTTGGTTTCCGGCCGTTCGGTTTCCGGCCGTTCCTTGGCAGCCTTCGCGCGGCGCCCGCGCTGCGTGAGNTACTGGTCCGCGAGCACGCCGATGAGGATCACCGTTCCCATCACCGCAAAGTTGAGGGAACTCGGGATACCCAGCAGGTTGACGAGATTTTGCAGCACCTGGAGCAGCACGGTGCCAAGCACGACGCCGATGATCGAGCCCTCGCCGCCACGCAGCGAGCAGCCGCCGAGCACGGCGGCGGCGATGGCGTAGAGCTCGTAGAACGAGCCGTGCACCGCCGGAGAGATTGAACGCGTGTACATCGCGATCAGGACCGCCGAGAACGCGGTCAGTCCGCCACAGATGATGTAGGCGGAGATGACGACGCGATTGGCGCGGATGCCGGAATAGCGCGCCGCCTCCTCGTTCTTGCCGACCGCATAGAGGTAACGCCCGAACACGGAGCGGTGCAACACCACCCAGGCGACCGCGGTGACGAGGATCAGCGCCACCACGCTATGCGGCAGCGGAAAACCCAACACGTTGGTGCGGCCGGTGGTCAGCCATTCGAGCATCGGGAAACTCGCGCCGAAGCCAAAGCCCGCCGTGGCATCTTCGGTGAAATAGCGTGCGGCGCCACGGTAGATCAGCAGCCCGCACAGCGTAACCACGAAGGGTTGGATACGCATCCTGGTGACGAGCGTGCCGTGNATCACGCCGATGGCCAACCCGGCGGCGACGATGATGGCGAAGGCCACCAGCCAGTGGACGTCGTGATTGACGATCAGGTCGATGAACAGGACGCCGAGCAGCGCGATCACCGAGCCGACCGACAGTTCGATGCCGCCGATGATGATGACGAANGCCTCGGCGATGGAAATGATGCCGAACAGCCCTACCTGGTTGAGGGTGTTGGAGAGATTGCCGACCAGAAGGAAGCGCGGATTGATGAAGGCGACGACGGCGCCGACCACCAGGATCAGGACGAGCAGGCTCAAGTCTTTCTTGCGCAAGGTTCCCTCACCTAGACTGTATGGCCGACGGCAAGCTGGAGCACATTGTGCTCGCTGAATTGACTGCGATCAAGAAACCCGGAAATCGCACCCTCGTGCATGACCGCGATGCGATCGCTGACCCCGATAACCTCTTCCATGTCGCTCGATATCATCAGAATAGCGACGCCCGCGTTGGTGAGGCGGCGCAACATGTCGTAAATCTCCGTTTTGGCCCCGACGTCGACGCCGCGCGTCGGCTCGTCGAAGATCAGGACCTTCGGCCGCATCGAGAGCCATTTGGCGAGCACGACTTTCTGCTGATTGCCGCCGGACAACAACCCCACGGGCGTGGCCACATCATGCGTGCGGATATTAAGGCGCTCGCGCTGGCGCTCCGCGTTCTCGGTCTCGCGCGCGGTGTCCACCATCCAGAAGCGCAGGTAGGACGCGAGATCCGGCAGCGAGATGTTTTCCGCGATCGAGACGTCGAGCAGCAGGCCTGAACTCTTGCGGTCCTCCGGAATCAAATAAATCCCGTGCTCGATTGCCGCTTGCGGTGTGGCAATGCGGATGGGCTCTCCATCGAGCTTGATCGCACCGCCGCGGAGCGGATCGATCCCGAAGATGGCGCGGGCCAGCTCGGTGCGCCCGGAGCCGACGAGCCCGGCGAGGCCGAGGATCTCGCCGCGGCGGACCGACAAGCTTACGGCACGGTCCGGGTAGGTGTCGGTAACGGCCCCGACGATTTCGAGCACGCTGTCGCCGGGAGGAGCCGCAGGCGGCAAATAAAGCGATTTCAGGTCACGCCCGATCATCAGCCGGATCATCGCGGCGGGCGTAAGTTCGGCGCGCTTGAGCGCTCCGACCATGCGTCCGTCACGCAACACCACCGCGCGATCGGCACATTGCATCACCTCGTTCAGGCGGTGCGTGATGAAGATGATACTGACCCCGTCTGCCTTGAGCCCCTCGATGACCCGCATCAGGCGGCCGGTCTCCGTCAAGGTCAGGCTGGAGGTCGGCTCGTCCATGATGACGAGGCGTGCATCGAGCGACAACGCCTTGATGATCTCGACGAGCTGGCACTGGGCTATCGACAGTTCGGCGAGCGGCGCATCGGCCTCGAAATCGGCGCCGAGACGGTCNAGCAGCGGGCGCACCTGNGCATGGAGCCGTTTGCGGTCGATGAGTTTCAGCAATCCGCCATGCACGGGCTCGCGGCCGATATAGACGTTNCCCGCAACATCCAGATTGTCGAAAAGATTGAGTTCCTGATGGACGAAGGCGATACCCGCCTTGATCGCGTCCGCCACGGTGAGCGACTGCCGCTCGACGCCTTCGAGCCGGATGACGCCGCGGTCCGGCTCGACCACGCCGCCGAGCACGCGCATCAGCGTCGACTTGCCGGCGCCGTTCTCGCCGATCAGGGCAATCACCTCGCCGCGCGACACGGAGAGACCGACGTGGTCGAGCGCGACCACGCCGGGATAGGTCTTGCTGATATCGACCAGTTCGAGGAACGGCTCTGGCATTGGCGTAAGCATCCCCCAAAACGGCCCTGNCGCTCCCGCGCTACTTGCGAAGCATCTGCTTCATCTGCCCCATGAAGTCGTCGACGTTCGACGTGTCGATGACCTTGCCGGGTACGATGATGATGCCGTTTGCCGGAATGCCCGACTTGTCACCCTCGATGTATTTCGCCATCAGTTTCATGCCCTGATAGCCCCACTCGAACGGCTGCTGCACGACGGTGCCGACGATCTTGCCTTCCTTGACGCCGCCGAGCGTGATCGGATCCTCGTCAAAGCCGATGATCTTGATCTTGTCGAGCTTGCCGGCCTCCTTCAGCACTTCGTAAATGCGCGGCGTGTTGTAGGAATAGAAGCCGACGAGGCAGCTGACGTCGGGCATGGCGGCAAGAATGTCTTCCACATTGCGCTTGGCACGGGTCTGATCGATCTCGTCGCCGCGAACGTCGACCAGCTCGATCTTCGAGCCCTTGATCGTCTCCTTGACGCCTTCGATGCGCTCACGTGCATTGTCGGCGCCCGGCAGTCCGACGAAGCCGACGCACTTGCCGCCATTCGGCAGAGCCTTCAGCATCAGCTTGCCCGCTTCCTTGCCAAGATCGGTATTGGACGAGCCGATGTAGGCGACCCGTTTCGATTGCGGGGCGTCGCTGTCGGTCGTGAACAGCACGGACTGGGAGGCGACCTTGTCCAGCTGCGCCGTCTGGTTCTTCGGATCCACCGAGCTGACCATGATCCCGGCGGCGCCCGCGGCCACGAGGTCTTCCATCACCCGCTGCTGCACGGCAGCCGCGGCCTGTTCAGGATACTTGAACTGAAGATCGTATTTGGGCAGTTCGCCCTGCGCCTTCTTCACGCCGGCCTCGGCGATCTTCCAGAAGTCGGACGCGCCATTGACGACGAATGCCAAGACCTTCTTGTCGGCCGCATTCGCCGAGCTGGAACCAAGTGCTGCCGCCAAGGCGACCGACAGACCCGCAACCAAGAGACGTTGCATTACACCCTCCCTTTTTCGTGTGGTCGGCCATCTATGGGGGCCAACTCTTCCTACTGTTGAGCGACCGCCCCATTTTCTACTGTTGGAGGCCGCGCTACAGACCGCATCGTTAGCCCGGATCGCGATAGAAATGAGGCGCGCACCTCAATTACCAGACGCCCGCCTGACGTGCAACTGCGGGGTTCTGCCTATCCCTGCCCGGCGTTGGCGCAGGACCCGCCGACGCNGGACTTGATTCGCTGCATGAACCCGACGGCGNCGCGAAGGCGCAGCACCTGGATCGGCCTCGGGCGAGTTCGGCACGGCCGCACAGGCGTTGGCAGGAGTTTGCGCGCAATCGTCTCCCTGACACGGCGGACCATGTCCGGCTGCACGCCGGGCCGGTTGCGCAGGACGCGATCGACCGTCGCGAGGCCTGGCGGGCGATGCCCCTGAGCGTGAGAAGGCTGTGCCGACCTGCTCCTTCATGGCCTAAAAGGCCAGCAGAGACAGTTTGAGGCACGCAACTCATTTTGAAGGTACCGACCCGCCCGCCGGGCCTCGCTCGAAGCGATCATCGCCGAAAAATGAAATCTCCGGCAGGCCGGCGCTCTTCCCAACCGGCGCGCTCAAGCTCCGGGCGGTCGTCGTCCGCCTGCGGATAGCCGAGACAGAAATATCCAATCAAGCGCCAGTCCTTCGGAACATCCAGTATCTCTGGCATTGCGAGCGGATCGAGGATCGAAACCCAGCCCATGCCGACGCCCTCGGCACGAGATGCAAGCCAGATTGAAAAGACCGCGGTCACGACCGAATAGTCCGCCATCTCGGGCATTGTGCGCCGGCCAAGCCCGTGGCCGAGGTCTGTCGAACGATCGGCAAACACGGCCAGATGACATGGCGCCTCGCGCAGTCCGGCCAGTTTCAGCGCGGCGTATCGGGTCGATCGATCGCCGGCATATTCTCCGAGCGCATCGCGATTGCAGGACTCGAAATTCTCAACCACCCCCTGCCGACGGACGGGGTCGTCCACCACGACGAAACGCCACGGCTGGCTAAGCCCGACAGAAGGCGCCTGGCAGGCGACCTCGATCAATCGCTCCAACAGGCCGGAAGGTAAAGGGTCCGTGCGAAACCGGCGCACGTCGCGGCGCCATTGGAATAGATCGCCTAAGCGGGCGCGGAAAGCCGGGTCGAAGTGCGGCGCGGCTGGCGGATCGATGTTCATGCGGCCTGTGCCTATGCTTCCCGGGAATTTCCGGTTGGCGCGAGAATCGCGTGAGAAACTGCCGAATTCAAAGCCCTCGCACGCCATAATCGTCAACAGGAATAGATGCCGTTGCCTGTTCAGACGTGTTTGAAGTGCGCGCGCTATTGTGCTTATTTGCGCCCGTCATCGGTGCCTTCCACGAAGGTGAAACGGGAATGCGGTGCGGGGCAATTGCCCCTACTCCGCAGCTGCCCCCGCAACTGTTAGCGGCATTTGCGATCCAGACGGCCACTGGGCTTGACCAACAAGCCTGGGAAGGCGGATCGCAGGATAACCGCGAGCCAGGAGACCGGCCGCTGACGAGAATTCAACTCGTTCGACGGTGGGTCGACGGAAGGGGCGTCATGGGTTTGCTAAAGTATGCTGCCGGTTCGGCAGCCATTGTTGCGTTGTCTTGTTGTCACAGCGCTGCGCACGCGCAGTCGAATTCGGATCAACTTCCGCCGGTCGTGGTCAATCCGGACATTCCGCCGAAACCGGCCCGTCAAATTCACAGAGACCGAGATCGCCGCACGATGGGCCCGGCCCGGCCGGCCGCGAATGGCACGCCCGCCCCCGCGCAACCCTCGGAGGTGGTGGTGACGGCCGACAGGGAGCCCGAGCCCATCAGCCGCACCGGCAGCTCGATCAGCGTGGTCAAGGGCGAGACGCTGGCGACCAGCAATCCCGGCTCGCTGGTCGATGCCTTGAGAACCGTTCCCGGCCTCGACATCTCCGAAAGCGGCGGTCCGGGCTCGACCGCCAACATCCGCCTGCGCGGCGCCAATACCGGCCAGACGCTGGTGATGATCGACGGCATCCGGATCAACGACCCGACGGCTGCGAGCGGCGATTTCGATTTCGCGATGTTTGCGCCAAGCGCCATCGAGCGGATCGAAGTGCTGAAAGGCCCGCAAAGCGCGCTCTATGGTTCGGACGCGATGGGCGGGGTGGTCAACATCATCACCAGGAAGGGCACAGGCCCGGCGCAATTCAATGTCCGTACCGAAGGCGGAAGCTACGGCACCGCGGTGACCAATGGATCGATGATCGGATCACAGGGTCCGTGGTCGTACGCCGTCACCGGCGGCGCGCAGCACAGCAACGGCTTCTCCCGCTTCGGCTACCGGATTCCGCCACTGGAGGCCAAATTCGGCCCATTGGAACGCGACGGTTTCGACCGTCTCGGCGGTTCGGCCCGCATCGGCTACGATGCCGGTGAAGGCGTGCGGCTGGAGACCGGAATGCTCTCCTCGTTCACGCGGTCGGCCTACGACCAGTCGACAGGCACGTTTCCCGACACGCCTTCGAGCGCGACAAGGCTTTTGCAGCAGGTGTGGGGACGCGCCTCGGTCGACACATTCGGCGGAATCCTGACCCACAGCCTCAACGTATTCGACACGCACATCGATCGCTCCTTCAACGATGTGACCTACAAAACCAACAAACTGCCGCAGAACACGACCTCGATCGTTTCGGACTTTATCGGCAACAGCACCGGCGCGGAATATCAGGGCAATCTGAAACTTGGAGCTCTTGGGTCGCTGATCGTCGGCAGCCGGACGCAGCATGAGACCGCGAACACCTATTCGACCAATCTGCTGCCGATCCCCGGACCGCGAAACGGCCTGCTTGGAAAGGCGCAAGACACCAATTCGGTGTTTACGTTGTGGCAGTTGCCGATCGGCGAGCGGCTGAACATCACGCTCGGCGGACGCGTGGACGACGTGGTGGACGTGGCGCGCTTCGAAACATGGCGCGCGACGGCGGCCTACACGATTGCGGAGACCGGCACCAAATTCCACACCAGCGCGGGTACCGGNGCCAAGGCGCCGACGCTGTTTCANCTCTACGATCCGGCCAACGGCTCNCCGGGTCTCAAGCCCGAACAGAGCTTCGGCTACGATGCCGGCATCGATCAATCGCTGTTCAACGGCCGCGTCGTCGCCTCGGTCACTGGTTTTTCGAACGACTTCAGCAACCTCATCAACTTCGTGTCGTCGACGCCGACGGCCAATCCGTGCAGAGGCATCCAGACCGGCTGCTATGTCAACGTCGCCCGGGCCGAGACCAGCGGCCTGGAGGTGGGCACAACGATCGATGTTCTGCCGGGCCTCGTGAAGTTCAATGCGGCCTACACCTATCTGCACGCGATCGATCTTGCGACCGGCCTGGTGCTGGCGCGGCGGCCGAAAAACCTGGCGCGCTTTGCGCTCACCATCACGCCCACCGACAGATGGCTGATCGAGCCCCGCATTCTCACGGTTTCCAAGCGCTTCAGCAGCGCCGGCCAGACCAGCCAGGTCGACGCCTATACCCGCGTCGACCTCTACACCGAGTACAAGATCGACAAGAACTGGAAGGTGTTCGCGCGCGGCGAAAATATCCTGAACGAGCACTATCAGGAGGTTTTCAACTTCGGCACCACCGGTCCGGCGGCGTATGCCGGGTTTAGCGCCACATGGTGAGCGCGGATGCCGCCAGACGCCTGGTGATCGCGACCACAGGGCTCGCCGCGCTGGTGGCATTGCTGGCGCTCGGCTCGCTCGGCATTGGACCGGTGCGGCTATCGCCGCTGACCGTGATCGACGCCCTGCTCGGCGGCGGAACCGACGTCCATCGGATTATCGTGCAGGAAATTCGCCTTCCGCGCATGATCCTCGCACTGGCGATCGGCGCGATACTCGGCCTGTCGGGCGCTGCCCTGCAGGGCCTGCTGCGCAACCCGCTGGCCTCGCCCTCCCTGTTCGGCGCGCCGCAATCGGCCGCGTTCGGGGCTGTGCTGATGATTGCGCTCGGCTGGGCCGACGTCCGGTCCTACGTGTTGCCGGTCGCGGGCATCACCATGGCATTCGTGTCGGTGTTCGTGCTGCTCGGCATCGCCGGACGAAGCGCCGGCCTGCTGTTGCTGATCCTTTCAGGTCTGGCGATTTCCAGTCTTGCCGGAGCCGCGACCGCGCTGGTGATGAACCTGTCATCCAATCCCTTTGCCGCGCTCGAAATTGCATTCTGGCTGCTCGGCTCGCTGGAGGACCGCAGCTTCCGCCATATCGTGCTGGCGTTGCCGTTCATCGTCGCCGGCGCCGCCGTGCTCATCAGCCAGCGCAGCGCTTTTCGCGCGCTGAGCCTTGGCGAAGAGACCGCACAAAGCCTGGGCGTCGATGTCAGCCGGTTGAGGCTAACGGTGATCGCAGGTGTTGCGCTGGGGGTTGGCGGCGCGGTCGCCGTCAGCGGGACCATCGGCTTCATCGGCCTGGTC
>JGI25153J46596_10002081_pt1 | contig 11765 bp, 9 predicted proteins | sample AraplaMF_Col_mMF_FD_46596 | JGI IMG/M metagenome (IMG submission 46596)
GGCGGCGAGCGCTGCACGGAAGCCATCGAACACTTCGATCGGCAGGCCCTCGGGGTTGTTTTCGGTCTTCAGCATCAGCGGCGGAACAGCCGACACCAGAACGGCCTTGGCGACACGGCCGGCCGGCTGGCCGAACTTGGCAACGTAGCGGGCAACTTCGCCGCCACCGGTGGAATGGCCGATGTGCACGGCATTCTTCAGGTCCAGTGCTTCGACGACGGCAAAAGCGTCAGCGGCATAGTGGTCCATATCATGACCGTCGGCAACCTGGGCCGAACGGCCGTGGCCACGGCGGTCGTGCGCAACGACGCGATAGCCCTTCGAGAGGAAGAACAGCATCTGCGCATCCCAGTCATCCGACGACAGCGGCCAGCCGTGGTGGAAGACGATCGGCTGCGCGTCCTTCGAACCCCAATCCTTGTAGAAGATTTCGACGCCGTCCTTGGTGGTGATCGTAGACATTTCAGTATTTCCTTCTTTTGTAGAGCTTGTGGATGCAGCGTTTGCCGCAAAGGTAAAGGCGGGTGAAATTGCCATGGTCGCTGCGGCTGCACCAGCGGAGAGCAGTGCGCTGCGGCGCGTCATGGAAGAAAAATTCTCGGTCACGTCATATCCTGCAATGTTGTCGTTTCAAGCGTCAGACGACGCTATTGCTCGGCTGATGGGGAGATATTGCCGCGAAACACTCGCGCCAACAATTGCATCAATAATTTCTAGTTTATTGCCGTTTTTGCAATTATTGATGCGTCGTGTATGGAGCCCCGTCGAAGAAAAGGTAGATGGCTGCGATCTTGCCATCCCGCGCCACGATGAAGTCGGTGCCGGCATAGGCGGGCGGTTGGCCTGGTGCACCGGCCGACCATCTGAGCCGGCCGGCCTGATCTTGAAGAACCTCTGCCGGTGCGATCGGCGTATATTTGAAATCCGGGTGCATGGCGCGGATTACGCCGGCGATGCGAACGATCTCCTCCCGGCCCCGAGAGATGCCGTGCGGCTCGGTGAAGACGGCGTCTTCGTGGAGGATTTCCTCCGCGGCCTTCTGGCGGAGGACGGCATCGCCCTCCCCAAAAATCTCGTGCAGGTTCCGCTCCAACAGCGTTGCAATGTCTGCCATGACTTTTCTCCTTGAGACCGATCCTTAAATCTGAACCTGACCGCCATCGACAAACAATTCGACGCCGTTGACGAAAGAGGCTTGATCCGATGCCAGGAAGAGAACTGCCTTGGCAATTTCCTCCGGCTGTCCGATCCGACCGGCCGGGATCAGGCCGGCGAGATAGTTCTTCGTGTTTTCGGCGTTGTCGCCGTTACCGAAGAGCTCGTTCAAGCCAGCCGTCTCGGTAACGCCGGGGCTGACGGCATTGACGCGGATATGGCGATCCTTGAGATCGAGGATCCAGTTGCGTGCGAAATTGCGGACCGCCGCCTTTGTCGCCGAGTAGACGCTGAGTGCTGGCGTTCCCGAGATGCTCGTGGTCGACGAGGTCAGCACGATCGAAGCGCCATCGCGCAGCAGTGGCAGCGCCTTCTGAACCGTGAACAGCACGCCCTTCACATTCGTGTCGAAGGTCTTCTCGTAGTGCTCCTCGGTGATGGCACCGAGCGGTCCGAATTCACCGCCGCCGGCATTGGCGAAGACCACGTCGATCTGCGAGTGCTTCTGCTGGACGGCATCATAGAGGCGGTCGATATCGACAAGCTTGGCCATGTCGCCCTGAACGCCCGTTACCCGGCCGCCGATTTCCTTGACGGCTGCATCGAGCGCATCCTTGCGGCGGCCGGTGATGAAGACCGAAGCGCCTTCGTTCGAGAAGGCCTTTGCGGTGGCCAGTCCGATGCCGCTGGTACCGCCGGTGACCACGACGACCTTGTTTTCGAATGTCTTGCTCATGTCTTTGTCCTTCTCTGTGTTTGGCTCTGTGTTGGCGGCCCGTTGCCGTTGAGAAGAACATGCCATCAGAACGCTGATGCAAATAGTCGGCAAAAATGCTACCCATCGTTCCATATGGAGAACGATGATGCAGTCTGATCTGAACGACCTCGTCTATTTTGCCGAAGTGGTGGCCCATGGTGGCTTTGCCGCAGCGGGACGGGCGTTGCGCGAGCCGAAGTCGAAGCTCAGCCGTCGGGTTGCCGGGTTGGAAGCTCGCCTTGGGGTTCGCCTGATCGAGCGCTCCAGCCGACGCTTCAGGGTGACCGACGTCGGCCAGGCCTTCTACGAACGCTGCAAGGCGATGGTCGCCGAAGCGGAGCGGGCAGAAGCCCTGGTCGCGGAAGCGCAATCGGAACCGCACGGTCTTATTCGCATGAGCTGCCCAACCGGGCTGGTCGAACCTATCTCAGCTCTCGTGACCAAGTTCCTGGCCCAGTATCCGCGAGTGCGGCTTCAGCTCGTTGCCGTGGATCGCCCTGTCGATCTCATCGAAGAGCGGATCGATGTGGCGCTTCGTGTGCGCACCGCGCTGGAGGGTGACGCATCGCTGACGATGCGCTCGCTCGGGAATTCCATTCGCATCCTCGTCGCGAGCCCCCAGCTTGCCAGCCGTATCGGCAGCATCAACGACCTAGCCAACCATCCGACGCTGTCGACAACAGACGATCAGAGTGAAGTGAACTGGCTTCTTGAAACTGACGACGGCCAAAGGCAAACGGTTCGACACGAACCGAGGATCGGCTGCGCCGACTTCACCGCGGTAAGGACCGCAGCGCTCGCCGGGTTGGGGGTCGCGCTGTTGCCTGATCACACCTGCAAGCAGGCGCTGCAGGACGGAAAACTCGTGCGCGTCTTGCCGGCATGGCGGGGAATGCGGGGACTGGTACATATCGTCTTCACGACACGCCGAGGACTGCCTCCGGCGGTACGCAACTTCATCAACGCTCTTGCCGCCGGCTTTCCGAAGGACGCACTTGCGGAATAGCCGGCCACGTCGTTACGGCTAGATGATACCCCACGCCTGAAATCTTCCCCGGCCCGTCATCTCGCGAAGGCCGAGTTCCGCGAGGATGCGCCGCGCGGCCTGGGGTGTGACACCCAAGATCTTGCTCACCATGCCCGATGAGACGATCGGCTTCGCGACGACGAGTTCAACAAGCTCGGGAAGTTTTGAGGACGATCGACGGCCAACGAGTTTCCGCTCCATCATCTGCCGCGCCAACGCCAGCCGATCGTGTTCCTTCAGTCCTGTTTCCGTAGCCGCGATCAGCCCCTGGGCACTGGCCAACAATCGCGTCTCCCGGTCCCGATGCCGTCGACGATCGACGGCTATGGATTTGAGGCCGAGATTGAAGGTCACGAGATGAGCCGCGGCGGTCACGCCCTCTTCTCGCAGGATCGACGCGGCCAGCAACCGGCCAAGCCACGGGGCATGTTGCAAGACGGCGAGCTCTGTCCAAGCATCCAACGCGATCAACGCTTGCAGCACCGGCGGCAGATTGTGGTTCTGCCGCAAGACGCCCCTCCATTCATCGAGCCGCTCGTCCTCATTCCAATCGAGATCATAGGCCAACGATTCGCGCTCGCGGGCGGATGAGCGTGCCGGACCTGTTACATTTGCCAACACCGCTTCGCTTCGTGCCAGCACGGCGTCGATCTCGGCGAGCTCCGCGTCGAACGCGTTGGAGAAGGCACCGTTGTCATTTCCCTTCGTTTCCAAGGGAGGCATCGGGTCGTTTTCGGCTTCGTGGCGATCCTGAGAATAGGCATTGCCGTTCATTGGATTAGCACCGCGCAAGCTGCGCATCCCTTCGGGACTTAACGCCCAGGCGGGCGATTGCGACGCAATCTTTCTGCGCGTACGCAATACGTCGCGCGCGATGGTCAGTTCGTGGCTCGGTGCGCGAATATCTTGTCCGGCATCGTGGAGTACGAGATCCTCCAGATGAACAAGCTCACCATCGATCCATAGAGAGGCACAAGCGTCAGTGAAATGGGATCGTTCGATCCAGCCTTGTCCAACCGGCGATCGCCCGATCCGTTCATCCAGCCGCGCCAAGCCAATGCCTGCTTCTGAAACCGGTCTGAGCAGGCTCTGGATGGATAATTTGGTGGAATCGTAACGCATTGAAATCATGGTAAATGATTTCCTTAAGGAACTCCATATCGGAGTTAGCGTTCCTCACTGCGTATGGGGACGAAGCAGCATTGCGAACTCATATAGTGAGCCACTGCTACTAAAGAATCTTACACGATTCTCTCGATGTTTGCCGCGATTTTCCGCAGCCGAGCGGAGAAATCAACAGATGTAAAAGCATGTGATCATCGTGGCACAAGCCCCAGGGATCTCGGCGAAATGGACAGAGTTTCTACGACGCGAGTACCAATGGCGGATGTCGTCAGGCGGCCTAAGCGCCGTGAACCAGACTACTGCGGGTCTTCGCTCGACGCTTGCCTGGGACACTTCGGACCGTACCTATCTGATCGAGCGTGCAAGTGAGCGGGCACCGCTCTTTCTACAGGAGGCTCGCCGAACACTTTGTCGGCGAGTCGGTATTGACGAACCCAAAGCCTACGTCTTGCTTGTCTGAACCATTTCGCCGAGCACAGCGCAATTGCGTCTGGCGTAATCGAGGGCATTCATCATGGCGTCTACCAACTGAGTTCATCAGAACATGTCGGCGAGATTTCCCTTCCAGACGTCGAAACCAGGAAGCACCCAGCCAGCTTTCTTCGTCACTCAACGATATCGGGACGAGCCACGATACGAACCTCTAGCGCCCTCTCCGTCTTCTTATCGAGCAGAGCAGAGCCGAGTTCGACGCGATCGCGGCAATCGAAGCGGCCGACCGATTGATCGAACCTGCACTCGGTTCCAACTGAGTGCAACTTCAATCTACTATCCCCTCCCCCGTTTTTGGCCTGGATGAAAGCCACTCCGAGGCGCGCTCCTTACAGATAATCTACGACGTGATATCTGGCGCCCTGTTCTCACCTACTTGGCATCATCAACCGTGCGCTTAGTCTCAACTTTGCCGCTGAGCATCGACACAGCTAGAAACGGGCGCTTCTGTTTGTAGACCATCAAACTCCATTCCAAAACATTGACAGCTGTCAACATTCCTGACGCTCACTCGGTGTCCTAAGCCTGATAGCCCGGGCCGCGCACCACTCCCCACCATACCTGCCTAGATCGGCTCCTCTCAGAACAATGGCGATGAAGCGTGCTGAACATCTGCCATCCATTAAACGAACCAGGCACTCGCCCTATCCAAGCTCACGCAAATCTCAAAACCTTGACAGCTGGCAATATTCCTTTCGCCCGTCTCACGACGCCTCCTTCTCCGTTCCGCCATTTGCCCGCAGGAGAGCCATCAAAACCGGGCCGAGCGAAAACTCTTGTCTTTGCGCCCTTGCCGTCAAATCCCTGAGGTAGCCGCCCGCCGAATTGATATGCCCAGCGCGCTGGAAGATGCAGGCCATCGTCGCGGCGGCGTTCTCTGGCCCCATGATCTCACAGGCGTTTCGATAAGCGCCAGGCGTCACGCCGAGCATTGACCGAACAAGTACCGCAGCCTCCATGAGCTCTCGCCACGTCGAAACCGCACCACCTGGTCCATAGCTCGTTATCTCCGGGCAGGCCCGCAGCACCATGCTCAGCGGAAAGGTTCTTGTTGGCTTATGCTGCCCCTCAGCGCGAACCACAACATTTGCATCTTGCTCTTCGCCGCGTGGTTCAATTTCAATAATGGATTCTGTATTTGAATTCTGTATGTGGCAGCCAAATCCGATGTCATCGGTGCCCATTTTTTCGGAATTCAACTTATTTTCCAAAAGATTAAGCACGGTTTGACGAAGGGCCTCTATACTTTCGAGGCTGTTCTGAAGATCATGAAGCGACGGCGTACGCGGAATGACACCGACGAGTTCCACGTAGCGCGATTCAATGGCCTCCCAATCGCCGGAAACGTCTTCGACGATGGCGGCCGAAATCAGCTTGCGCACATCGCGACGGCAGATCGACAAGGTCTCTTTCGTTCGCCGAAACAGCGCTCGCTCGGTCGCAATTCGGTCCGATAGCACGGCCAATTCCGATGAGCGGGCAAGCAAAGGCGACAAGTCAAAACCGTAGGCCTGCTCAATATCGCCCGCGCGATCCTTTCGAGCATAACGCTTTCCGTTCGCACTGTCCCTGCGCAGGATCAGTCCCGCATCAACGAGCGCTGCAAGATGACGACGCAAAGTGGTGCCCGTAATGCCGTGAGCGCGGATTGAAAGCTGCGCATTGGACGGGAACACGATCATCGCGCGGTCCGAAGCCAACTCGCTCTCGGGATAGAATGTCAGAAGTGCATTCAAAACCGCGAGTGCTCTGTCCTGAATGCCAAGCAAATTCCTGGCCTCGGATGCATCGCGGAACACTTTCCACTTATCGACGGATGATCCCGATTCGATTTTTGCCGATGCGGCCTGACGTTTCATCAACGCAAGAGTCATTGGCCGCCGCCCAAAGGGCGTCGTTATATCTCCAACATGCATTTTTTCACCTTTCAAAAGGCAAAAGAAAGCTGTCCACCAAATTAGGTGCCAAAGTGTCTTGACTGTGATTCGGGGAAATGCGATTCTCTAGTTGCTACACAGAGAGAGAGGCTTCCACGACGGCAACGTTTGGGGGCCTTTTTCTTTTGCTAGTTGTCCTTTCCTGGATCAGCTGACAGCTTTGATAGCGATCAGAGCTTTGTTTCCCGCATGGCCGCGAACCGCTCGACAAGCGCCGGCAGCTCCGCTCCAATGAATTTCAAAAAGTCCCGCTCGCGGCCATTCTCGGCCACAAGCCGGATTTCCTTCGGGGTGACCACGTACGTACCGTGACGCGTGCCATTGCTGTCGACGATCGGCGTTGGTGTCGGTCGCGGTTCAGTACTGGGCTTCAGGCTGACCAATACACGCTGGAACCTCTGGTCAGAGAACTCCGCAGGATCACCCTTGAGCGCCAGCGTCTCTCTCGCGATCTCCAGAGATCCAGGCTCACCGGAAATCAGCTTCGCCAGGTCCAGCCATCGTGGCCGGCCGATCTTGGGGGCACGGCCGATTGCTTCGATAATGTCGGCAGGCACGGCGCGATAGACGCTACGCATGCGCGCAAGCTCGGCCGCCTCGATCGACAAGGCGGCATAGATCTCGCGCGCCTTGATACCGGCATCGTCCATGCGTGATGCAAACAATGCGCGCTCGATCCACGTCAGGTCTTGCCTGCTGGCATTCTCGATGCCTTGGGCCACGACGAGATCGAGGTCGGACATATCGACTTCGACAGCCCTGACGGACTTGTTGAGCTCCTTGGCTGCACGCCAGCGCCGATGTCCGTAGACAATCTGAAAACGCCCCTGATCGGAGGGATGCTTCCGGATCTGGATAGGAACCTTCTGCCCATCGGTCTCGATCGAGCGCTTGAACGCGTCAAAGCTCGCGGCATCGTCGTCAGGGAGACGGTCAGGGTAGGGCGATGGGTCGATCAAAGACGCATCCACGTCACGCACGGTCGCTCCGCCCGATTCCACAAGTGCCTTCAGGCGATCGCGTTCCGTACGAATGTCATCGATCGCGCGATGCGCGGCGCCGATGACGCCTGCACCAACACGATTGCCCGTCGCGGGCGACGGGGCAGGGGGGGCTTCATGGCTGACGTCGGTCGTCTTGCCGCTTTCCAGTTCGGCAGAAAGAAGGCCGAAACTCGCGACAATGGATTTGCGCGGAGACTTGCTCATGGACGCCCCCAGCTCTTGTTGAGAAGCCCGACAATCGCCTCATTGACCGCGTCAACCGCTTCGCGCGCACGCTTGTGGGTGTCGCGTCCGAGTTGGCCCATTTCGAGCTCATAAATAGAGCGTTTAGCCAGGCCGGCTGCCTCCACTGCGGTGCTCTCGATGGCCGTAGGCAAAAGGACGTCGGGACCGAACAGGTGGCGCATCATCGCCACGACCTGCGACTGTGGCGCATCGTTCGGATTGTGGCGGGTCACGAGGTAGCGAATGAAGTCCTGGTCCAGCTTGGCACCGCTTTCGTTCAACACGCTGATTAGGTCACCCATCATGAGAAGGAACTGGCTCATCGAGGCGACATCCAGCATGGCCGGGTGAACGGTGATAATCATGCTCGTCGCGGCATAGATCGCGCTCAGCGTTAGAAAGCCGAGCGATGGTGGCGTATCGAGAATGACGACATCGTAGTCGTTCTCGACCTCGGCAAGGGCAAGCTTCAGGCGTTCGAAGAAGATAGCGCCCGATCCGGAGCGGTTGGCAAGAACACGAGGCGTTTCGTGCTCGTATTCCATGACCTCCAAGTTGCCTGGAATAAGATCGACACCATCGAAATAGGTCTTGCGAATGATATCGCGAATGGGCCGGCGCTCGGCTTCGTCGTATCGGAGTGCTGCATAAATGGTCTCGTTGGCACCGACATCCATCTCAGGCTGGGCGCCGAAAAGCGCCGACAGAGAAGCCTGCGGGTCCAGGTCTAGAGCCAGGACGCGGTAGCCGTGCATGGCGAGATAATGCGCAAGATGAACGCAGGTGGTGGTCTTGGCGCTGCCGCCCTTGAAGTTGGCGATCGCCAGAACCTGAAGATGCTCGCCTTTCCGCCGGCGAGGAAGAAAGCGCAGCGCATCCGCCGGTTTCTGTTCCGCAAAAAGCTCGCGCAACTCATTGATCTGGGAGAGCGTATAGACGCGGTGATTGTTCTCGAGCCTGCTGGGCACCGGACCACGCCCTTCACTCGACATCAGCTTCAATGTCGAATCAGGGATTGAAGTGAGCTTGGAGACCTCGTTGGTCAGGAACTGACGAAGCATCTTTTCAGATTTGGGCGGGTACATCCGCATACGCAGTTGCTGGAGCTGCCCGGAGAGAAGACTTGCGTGGCGCAAGATCTTGCTGCCAGCATCTTCCTTCGAAGCGACCACCGATTCCGTCCGTTGTGCTATTGCCATTTTACCCTCTTGGCGGCTCCAAGCCGATTTACCGGCCATTGCCCGCCAAATGGTAGACCACGATTCTCGAAAATCGTCCAGAACTATAGGGTTAACGAAAGCTTAAGGAGGGAGGGGCAGGGTTCACACAATCAAGGCTAACACAACGAAATCGCTCAAACTTCTCGCTGCCGAGATTTCTCACCACCGTCTTGGCTCGCCAGCGCGCGAAGCCCGAGCCGCCGACAGCCGTATCCTTGATATCTTTTAACCAGCTACCTAACGCGGGATCAACGCGGCGATCTAGGCGATCAAATCCGTGCGCGGATGATAGAAAACTGCGCCCAGTCGACGCGATGTTTCTCTTGATTGCAACCCCAGCCAGCTCAGACGCGCACACGCGATAAAGATCCGGCTGTTTGGCAAAGGGAGGGCGATTTGAGCAAGTGAAACCACTCGAACGGGTGGTAGGCCCCGCCTGAACGGGGCCCGCCATTGTCATTTCGGCAACGCAAAGGCGATGATGTAGTCACCGTAGTCCGGGGAGGACCGTGCGCCACCCGCGGTAACAACAACATACTGGCGTCCATCTTCTGGCGAAAGATAAATAAGAGGCGTCGAGCCCCCACCGACTGGAAGTGGGCTTTTCCACACGACTTCACCCGTTAACACGTCGAGAGCGCGGAGATAATAATCAGACGTGGCGGAGAAGAAGACCAATCCAGAAGCCGTCGGGACCGTGCCACCCAATGACGGCATCCCCAGCTCGATCGGGAGATGGGTTTTCATGCCGAGCGGTCCAAACTGCTCCGGCGTGCCGATGGAGCGGTGCCAGAGCATTTTCTTCGTGCGCATATCGATTGCGCCGATGGTGCCGAAAGGCGGTGTCGTGCAGGGAACGCCGAGGAAGGACTGCACCATGCCGCGCTCTGCGCCGTAGGGCGTGTTGCTGAGAGGCACGACACCGCCGACGCCGGCTTGCGTCTTGCCGGTTTCGGCAGTGCGGCGGATTTCGTCTTCACGCTTGAGAAGGCGTCCCTTCATTGCAACACGCATATCGTTGACGATCATGATGTCGTGCTGCTTGTCGATGGACTGGCCACCCCAATTGGTGGTGCCGTACCAGGACGGGTTCTGAAGATACCATTGCAATTGCGGTGGCGTGTAATCGCCCTTGTAGTAGAGTTCCTTGAACTGGATGCGGCAATTGAGCTGGTCGATGGGTGTGATACCCCACATCGAAGCTTCAGTGAGAACCGCGTCACGCATCGAAGGCATGCCCACAGAGTAAGGCTGCGTCTTGGAAAGAAACTCACCATTCACCCCTTCGGTCGGAACAGAGCGTTCCTCTACCGCAGTGAGTGGCTTTCCAGTGCGACGGTCCAGCACATAGATCTCGCCGTTCTTGCCGGCCTGGATCAGAGCAGGTATACGCCCGCCCTTGCCATCTGGCATGTCATAGAGCACTGGCTTCGACGGCATGTCGTAATCCCAGACGTCATGATGAACGAACTGGTAGCTCCACTTCTGTTCACCGGTCGTCGCATCGACCGCGACAACCGACGAGCTGACCCGCTCCGTCTCGGGCGAGCGCATTCCGCCGAAAAGATCCGGCGTGCCGTTGCCCGTAGGCAGGTAGACCATGTTTAGCGCCGCGTCATAGCTAGGTGTTGCCCAGGTGTTCGGAGTGCCGCGGGTATAATGTTCGCCTTCCGCTGGCGGGTTCGGTTGACCCGGGCGGCCGACATCCCATGCCCATGAGAACTTGCCTGTTACGGCGTCGAACGCGCGCACTACGCCGGAGGGCTCATCCGTGGACTGATTGTCCATAACCCAGCCGCCGACAATGAGATTGCCTCCGGCAAGCAGTGGCCCCGATGTCGGATTGTAGAAGCCGGGATCGACCTTGCCCATTCCTTCAGCGAGGGAAACTATACCGTTCTCGCCAAAGCCTGGAACCGGCTTGCCGGTATTCGCATCCAATGCAATGAGGCGCATGGTGCCAGTTGTCAGGTAGATGCGCTTCTTTCCAATGGCGTCAGCCGGGAGTGCCGGCACCTCAAGATAGGCCAGCGAGCGGCAGCGGCTCCAGTTGGCTGTATCCTTGACTGTCACTTCCGGGTTGTAGTGCCAGAGTTCCTCTCCGGTATCACCACGCAACGCAAATACCTGGTTGGTAGGCGTGCAGGCGTAGAGCGTATTGCCAATCTGAAGCGGCGTATTTTGATTTTCCCGGCCGTTTCCGGTGACGTCGCCGCTGCGGAAAGTCCAGGCCACCTGAAGCTTGCCGACGTTCTCGCGGGTAATCTGGTCATAGGGCGCGAACTGTTCACCCGATGGTGTACGACCAAAGCCAACCGAGTTGGTAGGCTCGGTGGACGATTTGTAGTCGGCTGCAATCTCCGGGCTGTGGTCGGGTTTTACGATCCAGATGGGGAAGAAAGCGCTGATAAAGGCAGCAGCCAACCCCACGGCAGAAATCCCTGCCAACAGATAAGATGCCTTGCGGAAGGCACCCGACGTCTTCGGGAAGCGAGGAACGACCAGCGCGATCAACAGACCGCCAACGGCGAACATTCCGAGGCGCGCGGCAAGCGGCCAAAACTTAAAGCCGACTTCCCAGAAAGACCAAAGCGCTGTGGCAAGGAAGAAGGCCGCGTAGAGATAGGCTGCCTGAACGCGCAACCTGACCAGCAGGAACGCCGTGACCAGCAAGACAATACCGGCGGCGACGTAATAAGGCGAGCCGCCAACCTTGAGGAGTTCGCTCCCACCGTAGATGAAATATGCGCCGATCGCAAAGAGTATCAGGGCAACTAGCCAAGATGCTATCCGCGTCGCCAATGAGACGCCCACGGATCGTGG
>JGI25153J46596_10002088_pt1 | contig 11746 bp, 9 predicted proteins | sample AraplaMF_Col_mMF_FD_46596 | JGI IMG/M metagenome (IMG submission 46596)
ACGAGTGGAAAACATGGCTCAACGAGCGGCAGGTGCCGAACTTTGCATGGTCCAGCCAGGGCCGTGGCTTCTTCACCGACCGTGCCGGTCGCGACAAGCAGGACGACGAGGAAATCGTTCGTTGCTGGTATTCCGACCGCAACTTCGTGCGCCGCGACCGTGCAATCGAGCTCGCGGCCAAGCTTGGCCGCAGCCCCATCCACATCGCGCTCGCCTATGTCATCGCGCAGCCGTTCCCGGTCATTCCTTTGATCGGACCACGCACGATCGCCGAGCTGGAAGACAGCCTCTCGGCGCTCGATATCAAGCTGACACCAGAACAGGTGAAGTGGCTCGAGGCATAATCGATCGTCTTTCAAGATGATGTGAGAAAGCGGGAATTCGGGCTCCGGACTCCCGCTTTTTTTCTGGCGTTCGCCGCTATTCGACCTATATCGGTCTCAACGCTCCCACGAAGGGTCGGAGCAGCGCCCGGATGGGCGCAATTCGCGCGATCGGCCGCCCGGCGACCCCGCGCTCAGGCATGAACGATATAGGAGCATCCCATGAAATCGCTCTTTTCAATCGCAGCGCCCCTGGCGCTCGTGACGCAGCTGGCGTTGATGCCGATCGCCTCGGCCCAGGAGCCGGTAGTCGGTGTTTGGAAGACGCAGGTTGGAACGACGGCGACGATTTCGGAATGCGGCAATGGCTACTGCATCACCATGAAGACCGGCGATCATGCCGGCCAGAAGATAGGCTCGTTTACCGGCGAGAACGGCAATTTCACCGGCACGATCATCGAGCCCGACAGCAAGAAGACGTTTGACGGCGTGCTGACCGTATCCGGCGACACGGTGAAGATGCGCGGCTGCACGATGAAGGTCATCTGCCGCTCGCTGATCTGGACGCGCCTCTAAATTAGCGGCGCAGCCCCTCGATGATGGCCTGATATTCGTGCGCAAGCGAGATTGCCGCTTTTGCAACCACGGGATTGATCGAATTCCGATCAACGGCCTTTGAGCATGCCTCGAACAGTCCGCGCAGCTCGCATTCGATCTCGGACAGTTCGGGATACTGCTTCACAAGTACCTGCGGAAGCAGTTTTGCTTTCGTTTTCATGGATTTGGAACCGATCCATGTATCCGGCGAGGAAATCGTCGCATTTAAGATGGCGGTTTCAAGCTGTCCGGTTGCACATACGATGTCAGTGACCAAAGCCGTCATTCTTCCCTCCAAGCAAAGGAAACCCGAAGAAGACGATGCATATCTCGTGCCAAGCGCAATTTTTCGGTCAGGCGGCGCCGGCCGCATGAAATCCTCTGGGACGGGCCCGCCCGCAAGCCATCGAAATTTACCATCAGGATAGATTGGCAGTTCCAGGCCGCGATTTTGGCCTCTATCCATTAGACAATTCGCAAATACTTTTTTACGTTGTGATTCTGGGGCAGAGGGGACAAGTCCATAATCAATCGTTGGCGCCTATTTCGTCATCACAAGACTGGCTACGGCGAGTATATCGTCGGGGCGCACTCCCTCCGCGGCCTCCAAAATCCGCAAGCACTCCTGCTTTGCACCGCCGCCCTTCTGGCGCCTGCCTATTTGCAGGCACAAGAGCGCGTCCCTTATGATGTTGCTCCAGGCGCCACGGTCTCGGGTGGTGCAGGGGGCGCGGGCGGAGCGGCGAGTGGTTCGCCGGGATCCACTGGCGGCGCAGGTGGTGGGGGTGGCCCCGGTTTCCTCGCAAACGTTCCGACCGCGATCACAATCGGCGCAGGCGCGACAGTTACAGGTGGCGCCGGCGGAGCCGGCGGATCTGGTGGTGCGTTCGGCACGGCAGGGGCGGCTGGCGCGGGCGGTGTCGGCATTATCGGCAGGGACCTTTCGATCATCAATGGTGGCGCGATCAACGGCGGATTGAGCGGTGATGGCACCACGCGTGCGGACGGGTTGCAGACGGGCGGCTCGACTTTCCTCGGATTTTCCACCGGCGCGACGCTTCTTGGCGGTATTCTTATTTCAGATGGCGAACTGAGTGTCGCAGCAAGCAACACGACCATTGCAGGCGCGATCAGGGGCGGCGGCGCGCTTGCCCTGCAAAGCGGCCTGCTGACCCTTGGGGGTGCCAACAGCTACGCAGGAGATACGACCATCAGCCCCGCCGCTACCTTGCAGGCGGGCGCCGATAATGTGTTGTCTCCAGTGAGCGGTTTTATCGTCAACGGTAGTCTGGACCTCTTAGGACATGTAGCGACAGTCGGCTCGCTCTCGGGTGCCGGAAGCGTGGGCACTTCGGGCGGTGCAGCGACACTGACCATCGATACGGCAGCGTGGGGACAGGTCGCGTTTCTTGGCGGCTTCTCTGCGGGTCCGCTCGGGATCGCCAAGACGGGCGCCGGCACGCAGGTTTTTTCGGGAACGGCATCTTACACCGGCTCGACCATCATCAATGGCGGCACCTTGGCCATCAATGGCATGGACCTGTCGAGCTCGAGCTCGCTCACGGTGAATTCCAGCGGCACGATCGCCGGCTATGACAGCACCTTGCCGTCGACGACTGTAAACTCAGGCGGCTTTATCTCGCCTGGTAGCACCGGCCACGATATCGGCCTTCTGTCTATCGCAGGCAATCTGCTGCTGGCGCCTGGCTCGACCTACCGCGCGGACATCGGCTTTATCGGCCCTATCGGCACGAGCGATCTTCTTGACGTCACTGGCGTGGCCACTATCGGCGGCTCCTCCCTCGACCTCGTCGGGTCCTTCTTTCGTCCGGAACGCTACACGCTGATCACGGCGACCGGCGGCATCAGCGGCTTCTTCGCCAATACGCCACAGCAGCTCCCGCTTGCCGACCTCGCTTTCGCCTACGATGCCTCCAGCGGCTATCTCGACGTTACCTATAACGGCCAGCCCATCACATCCGCCATTGCAGCGCGAACCTTCGCACGCATTGGCACTGGAACCGGCGTGCAGTCATTAGGCTCGGGCAATGAGGTTTTCGATGCGATCGTGGGGCAAGTCTCTACGACTGCCATCGACGCTGCCCTCGATCAGCTCTCGGGTCAGAGTTACGCATCCATCCGCTCATCGATGATTGACGACAGCCGCTTCATCAGGGACACCGTCAACGATCGTCTGTATGCAACCGCACAGACGGGTGAGAGCGAAGGATCTGCGAGCGGCTTCTGGGTTCAAGGCGTTGGCTCTTGGGCCAACCGTGACTCAACCTCGGAGGCCTCCGGTCTCGACCGCTCCATTGGAGGTTTCTTCCTCGGCGGCGATGGTCAGATGAGCGACACCGTCAGGATCGGCCTCTCCGGCGGCTACAGTAGATCGGCTTTCGACGATGACGGTCGCGGCGCCCACGCTAACAGTGACGATTGGTATATCGCAACCTATGCGGGGGCGGACCTCGGCAGGGTCAGGGTGAGAGGCGGTCTTGCCTATACCTGGCACGACGTCGATACGACACGCAACGTTGTCTTCCCCGGCTTTAACGAAAGGCTCTCAGGCGATTACAATGCTGCAACCGCTCAGCTGTTCGGCGAGGCCGGATACGAGATTGAGCTTGGTCAGGCAACACTCGAACCTTTCGCCGGCGCCGCCTACGTCAATGTGCGCTCCAACGGCTTCACCGAGAGCGGTGGGGATGCGGCGCTCCAGGTTGGCGATGGCAACGACAATGTCGGGCTCACCACCTTGGGGCTGCGAACAACCTCGGCCTTTTCCCTTGAGAATGTGACGGTGGAAGCGAGGGGAATGATCGGTTGGCGCTATGCGTTCGGCGATCTCGCGCCGGTCGAGGTCGTCGCCTTTTCCGGCGGTTCGCCCTTCGGTGTGAGCGGGCTCGCGGCGACCAGGCATGCTGCGCTCGTCGAGCTCGGATTTGATGCCCTTGTTTCGGACAATATGAGGCTTGGGCTGTCCTACAATGCAGCTTTGTCCCGGGACGTCGTCGATCAGGCTGTGAATGCGCGGCTGTTGGTGACGTTCTGACGAACTCCACCCCGCACGCTCAGCGAATTCGACTTCCCCGTCTGGCGCGCAATAAAACGGCCCTCAAGGACAGGATTGCCAGCGCTTAGAATTTTTACTTGGGCATCGGTCGATCAACGCGCTGAAAAAAAGTAGCGACCACATCAAAATTGGCGCTTCGGATGGATATTGGTAAGGCGGTCGGAGCTGTGCCTTTGGCTGAAGGCGAGGGGCTGCGACTATCGACAAACACAGCCTCTCTAATCTCCATCTCGGTATCTCATCCCCGTGACGCTTTAAAGTTAGCGAAAATTCGTGAACAGAATGTTATCCAACGCGGAGCTAAAGCCACACGGGCCTCGGCAGGGGCTTGGCTGAACGCGTTACCGCGCCAGACATCAACTCAAGTGAGGATCGCACAAGCCCCGCGAACTCATCGGGCGTATGCAGGCCCGTGATCAAACGGGCAACTGCGGAAAACGATGCGGCGGGCTCCGATCCACCTCGAGCTATGTTGATACGTTGCGGGCCCGTCGTTGGGAAGTGCTCTGCATCGTGAACACGCGACTACCGTGCTTTCCTCCGCCTTCGATCGATAGTGGCGCCTCTCCCAATTACGTTCAGCTTTGTCGCATGCCACCTCGGGCGAACATATACCTCGGTGTATAGACGTGGACAGATGTGCGGCGCGATCCTTGTTAGGAGAGCAAATCGCTCTAAGTGTGTACGTGTTTCGGAGGAGTTATGAACGAATTGACCGCCAATAAAGCAAAAACGGGCGTTGAAGGTCTGGACGATATTCTATCTGGTGGTCTTTCTCGACGACATGTTTTTCTAGTTGAGGGCTCACCTGGAGCCGGAAAGACCACCATTGCCCTACAGTTTCTATCTGAGGGAGCTGCCCGTGGAGAGAGATGCCTTTATATCAGCTTGTCTGAGACCGAAGAAGAACTCCGCGACGGAGCCGCTTCCCATGGGATCGAATTGCCTGACGTTTTGAAAATATTCGAGTTGGTCCCACCCGAAAGTCTGCTCGACCCCGATCAGCAGCAGAGCCTGCTGTACTCGTCTGATCTTGAGCTCGGCGAGACGACGAAGCTGATCTTCCAGGAGTTCGAGCGGGTAAAGCCGCAGCGGGTAGTGATCGACAGTCTCTCCGAAATCCGATTGCTAGCGCAGAGTTCCCTCAGGTATCGCCGCCAGATATTGGCATTGAAGCACTTCTTTTCTAGGTCCGATGCTACGGTCTTGCTCTTGGACGACATGACAGCCGACACGCTGGACAAGACTGTACACAGTGTCGTGCACGGTGTGATCCATCTTGAACAACTCGTTCCCGAGTATGGCGCCGAGCGTCGCAGGTTACGTGTAATCAAGTACCGTGGCCAATCTTATCGCGGCGGGTACCATGATTTCATCATCAGGACGGGTGGTGTTGCGGTCTTCCCGCGTTTGCGGGCAAGCGAACACCGAACCGGGTTCGAAAGAGTCACTCTTTCCAGCGGTATCAGTGAGTTCGACGATCTTCTGGGGGGAGGTGTCGAACGGGGTTCCAGCACGTTGCTTATTGGACCAGCGGGAACGGGCAAGAGCTTGTTCGCGCTTCAATTCGTTCTGGCAACCGTCGCACGGGGTGAAAAGGCTGCACTATTTCTCTTCGATGAAGAGATGGGCTTGCTGTTCACAAGAACCAAGGCTTTGGGTTTCGACCTGGAGAAATTACGCGATGAAGGTTCCATTCACATTGAGCAACTCGATGCGGCCGAACTATCCCCGGGCGAGTTCGCGCAACGCGTACGCGACCGCGTGGCAAGCTACGACGCCAAGACCGTCGTCATCGACAGCGTCAATGGATACCAGGCTTCCATGCCGGAGGAAAACGCGTTAATTCTTCATATGCATGAACTGCTGCAGTACCTTAATCGGCAGGGTGCAAACACGTTCTTGACCGTTGCACAACATGGATTGGTTGGAGACATGAAGTCTCCTGTCGATGTCACGTATTTGGCTGACACTGTCGTTCTGCTTCGCTATTTTGAGGCTTTGGGGAAAGTGCGTCGAGCGGTATCCATCATCAAAAAGCGAACCGGCAGGCACGAGGACACGATCAGGGAGTTTGGGATCACCGAAGAGGGGTTGAAACTCGGCGAGGCCCTTAGCGGTTTTCAAGGTGTGCTACGGGGAGTTCCAACGTTTGTTGGAGAGAAAGGTCCGCTTCTACCGCGTGTTAGGGAGGACGACGACAATTCATAACACAAACGCTGCCGGCCTCATTTACGCACCGCTGGGGCGTGATGCGCAGATCGCGGCCGGGCTACTTGCGGAAGCGGGTATCCGCGCGGAAATCGTGCCCGATCTCGTCGATTTCGTCGCCAAGCTCGGGGAAGACATTGCCTTCGTCGTGATCACCGAGGAGACACTGCGTTCGGCTGATCTACGCCCCATCTCCGAGTGGGTAGAACGTCAGCCAAGCTGGTCCGACCTACCGTTCGTCGTATTGACCGCCCGCGGGGCTGGTCCCGAGCGAAATCCCCAGGCGGCGCGGCTGTCGGAGATACTGGGCAATGTCAGCTTCGTCGAACGGCCCTTCCACGCGACCACGTTCGTTAGTGTGGTCGGGTCTGCACTGCGAGGGCGACGTCGGCAATATGAAGCACGCCAGCGGATTATCGAGCTTGATGAAGGAGAGCGGCGTCTTCAAACAGCATTGGAGGCGGGCAGGCTTGGAGCATGGGAGCTTGACCTAGACACCGACATTCTTACGACGTCTGCCGCCTGCCGTGCGATTTTTGGTCGGGGTAATGCCGACATTTTGCTGTTTGACGAGATGGTGGGCGCCGTTCACCCGGAAGACCTAACAAGATTGACCTTGGCACTCAACGAAACGAGGGAGACAGGAGCTGACCTTGCAGTCGATTACCGTGTAATCTGGAGCGACCGCACCGTTCATTGGATCGAGATGCGGGCTCAGCGCTACAGAGACAAAGCCGGGAGGGCGACTAAGATCGTCGGGGTTTCGGCTGATATTACCGCTCGGTTGGAAGCGGAGCAGCAGCAGCGACAATTAAATGAGCTGCTCGAGCAGCGTGTGGAGGAGAGAACCCGGGCGTTGGAGCAGGCGCACGCAATCGTGCTCGACGAAGTCAGTCAACGCGAGCGGGCTGAGGAGCAACTTAGGCAAAGCCAAAAAATGGAGGCAATTGGGCAACTGACAGGCGGCGTCGCCCATGATTTCAACAACCTACTGATGGCAGTCCTCGGCAATCTCGAACTGTTGCGCAAGCGTTTTGCGGATGACGAGAAGGCTACGCGCCTTGTCGACGGTGCAATGCAAGGCGCGAAGCGCGGTGCATCTCTCACCCAGCGGCTTCTGGCGTTTTCCAGGCGGCAGGACCTCAAGGTCGGGGCCGTCGATCTCGGACAGCTTGTCGCGGGTATCGAGGATATGCTCAAGCGGTCGGTGGGATCGACGGTGACCGTAATCACATCAGTGCCGGAGCATCTACCGCCGGTTTGGGCAGATGCTAACCAAGTTGAACTCGCTCTTCTGAACCTTGCGGTAAATGCGCGGGATGCAATGTCGGAAGGCGGAACCATTCGGGTCGAACTTAAGACTGCCGAAGTCGCCAGCAGTGATAACGGCCTAAGCCCCGGGAGCTACGTTGTCCTTTCGGTCGCCGACAATGGCTCGGGGATGGACAAAGCGACACTGGAAAAGGCAACTGAACCATTTTTCTCGACGAAAGAGCTGGGCAAGGGAACGGGACTGGGTCTTTCAATGATCCACGGCTTGGCGCTCCAGTTGAAAGGCCGATTGAAACTGGACAGCGTCGTCGGGATCGGCACGACCGCGGAGCTTTGGATACCCGTTTCTGACGTGTTGCCAACCGCTGCCGCCACTGAGGACTTGGTGCCCACGTCGAGGGCTGATCTGAAAAAACCTATCCGAATTCTCTTTGTCGATGACGACGCGCTCATCGCGATGAGCTCAACCGATATGTTGCTCGATTTGGGTCACGACGTCGTGGAAGTCCATTCTGGAGAGGAGGCGCTCCAGCAGCTGCAAGATGACGCGACATTCGATCTGCTTATTACAGACTATTCAATGCCTGGGATGAACGGAGGCGAGCTTGCTACAGCGGCTCGACAGACAATCTCAAATCTACCTATCCTCATCGCGTCCGGATACGCCGACCTTCCACCCGGCGTCAGTCTCGATGTCGCCAGATTGGGAAAGCCGTACAGCCAAGACCAACTTGCCAGCGCTATCGGGAAGGTCATGGCAAACATCCGCTGAAGTCCGAGCAACTAACTTACTTATCTGCGCCGGTGATTGTCGCATTGGCAGCGCCTGGTGCAACGAGTAACCCGTGGTCCGCTAGTTGATCGAGCGAGCGTTGAAGGGCGGCGGAGGGCTTGCTTTCGCTGCCGAAACGGGCCTCAAGCTCTCGGGCAAGATCGATTGGATCTCCCATTCCGTCCTGGACGAGCCTGATCAGCGCTTGCGCTTCGATGTTAGGCGGAGATGACGCCCAGACTTCGTCGCTATACCCTCCTTCGGAAAGTACCGATCTTATGACTTTGAGTTGAGGCGTTGTGATATATCTTGGGATTTGGGACACAATCCGTCCACCCTACATTTCGAGTTCTCAAGCGCCTGTGGAAGATGAGCAGGCTTGGGTAAGTCCACCTGATCCACTGGGTCAGTCACGCGGTGCCAGAGCGTCGCGTTCAGCAGACAGCTGCCGATAGATGATATTGAGTTCGGCGTGTCTGGCTTCCTTGATATTGGGCGATGCCATTTCGGCGTCCAGCTTTTTTAGCTGCCGTCCGATTTCTTCGGAACGGACTTTGCCATTATCGGATGTCTTGAATTCAATCATCGCCAACTCCCCGTGCTTAATGCCTCAGGCCAATTCGACGGAACTGGCTACAGCCGCATCGTTCTCTCAGTTAATATGGTGCGCTTCAAAATTATTTCAATTTGATTTAAAGAATTCAAATTGACGCTTTGAACGACAAAGTGGTGAGGGCAGGAATTCAAGCTGCATCGAACCCCGATAGCACGCGCGCCGTCTGCGCCCAAGCTACAGACCCCTTCATTCGTTGACGGGCGATGAGGAGCCCGTCGGACTGGATGCCTCATCCGCTTTCGCAGCCAGCTCATCGCTCGCAGTCGAGCGGTCTTTGCATCACGCACGGCACGTTGAGATTGATTAGCGCAGTAGCGAGTTCAAGGGTCTCAGATCTATCTCGGCCTTCACTCGCGGTCATTGACGTTCACATAGCGAAACTTGAACTAGAGGGTCACCACTATGGCCATGACGCTGCGCCAGTGACTGGTCACGACCAGCGTCCGTATACTTGGACTGTGTGAAGTCGACGGCGGTTGTGAGAGCCTGGTGCCCATCAGAGCTATCGATGTCTCGATGACGGGTCCGGAATCAATTGAACGGCGGCGATAATGAGTTCGATATCCAAATCACACAGGGAAACAAGAAAGTGGCACTAGCGTGCTACTTCTTTCAAGAGCAACTAGTAAATCCCTCACAGCCGAGACGCAACCGGGTCTTGTTCGTGCCCTATCGATCGACCGGCTGTTGGACGCTTCTTGATGCTATTGAACGAAACGCTTGCCAGCTGTTTCAGCGTCAGAACCGGTCTCGAACGTTGCGTCCTGGAACATAGCGGCCTTCGCGTTGTCATTGCTAGGGCATCAGAGGGCAACATTTTCATGCAGGTCACTGATTTCTCTCCGCCTTCGCCGACGAACTCAACGGCGGTGCCGGATGTTGTTCGGGGACACTCTGGTGGATGATGTGCATTGTAATCTCCTTCGAAATGCGTGCGTCGACCGGGCGACGCACGCTCGATCAGTCAGGCCGCCCTTGCGTTGACCGTGGTCTCGGCGATTTCGGACAACAGTTCGTCAGTTTCTTCTTCCTCGTCCAAGGTCATGGCGAGCAATTCGGCAACGTCGTCTAACCCAAGCGTTTTCGCCCAGGTGACCATCGTGCCGTAGCGGCTGATCTCATAGTGTTCGACGGCCTGCGCTCCTGCGAGGAGACCGGGATCGAGAGCATCCGTCCCCTTGAACTCATCCATGACTTCCTTGCCTTCCTCGATGATGCCGAGAATAGCATTGCAGGTCTTTTGCTGGGCGGACTTGCCGAGTAGCTCGAAGATCTGCTCAAGGCGTTCGATGTGGGTCTCAGTTTGCCCATGATGGGTCTGAAACGCCTGCTTGAGTTCAGGTGATTGTGCGGCTTCCGCCATTTTCGGCAAGGCGCTTACGATCTGCTTCTCGGCGAAGTAGATGTCTTTCAGGGTTTCATAGAGCAGATCGTTGAGGGTCTTTGGTTCCGTCATGGTCGTGTTCCTTTGCTAGGGTCAGGTTGAGGGAGAGTTAGAGCTTCCGTCCGAGGGTGTATTCCTGGACGACAGTGACGGGCTTCGTTCCAGCGACGCCACCGAACCATGCGGCAACGACGCCAAGTACAAGGGCAAGGAAGCCAAGGAGGGCACCCCTCGCTACGATAGTGGCAGTGGTCTGGGAGGCGTTGAGAGCTTCTTGCTTGGCTGTCGCGAGTGTTTCGCGATACCTCGCCTCGTATTCGTCAACCTTCGCACGCGCTTGGTCGACCGGGACATTTTGTGCCTTGGCCAAAGCCTGGGCGGCTCTAGTCTTGGCTTCGGCCACCTTCGACGGATCACCGGATATGACGGCTTTCATTGCTGACAGCGCCGTCGCCTGAAGCGCTTGCGGATCGCTCCCGCCGCTCGTGTCTCGAATTTGAGCTTCCATTGCGGCCATCGGATCAGCTGGCATGAGCGTTGGCGCAGCGGCTGAAACCGCCGAGGCGGCTGCCTGTCCCGCTCCACCGACCACGCTCGATAGACCACTGAATGCGCCTCCCACGAGGGCACCCACAGACGTGGTGAGAAGGTACAGCACAACTAGGGTCGTAACGCCCCACGACGTGATGCCGTGGAATCCACCCGTCGTTTCGTTTGGACGGCCAGAAAGACGACTGGCGGCGTATGCGCCGATAAAAGACGCCACAATGCCCGCCACAACAAACCAAAGGGCGCCGATGATAGACAACGCCGATGCGGTAGGGTTATCTTCGGTGGCAGGGTCTAGAACGGCTGCGCCGATTCCGACACCCAGCAGATTGAGCAGAAACTGCGTTGCGAGAGCGATAACCACACCCGCGAACACTGCCCCCCATGATATTTTGTCGAGGGCTGTGATTGCTTCGTCGGTCGCGTATGTCATGCCGGTGGGCGAGTGTGTTGAGATAGGTTGGGACATTGCCAACTCCTCTGGGTGATGCCTGGAAATGCCGCCAGGACACGGCCGTGGGTATTTTCGCGTTCGCGAATGGCTACTTCGGGTCAGCGCAGAGCCCGGCTGAGCGGAATGCCTTTTCAATGATGTCCTGTATCCCGGTCGCGGGCACACCCTGAGGCTTCAACGGAAAGGTCTGGACCGCGTCCGCAGAGCGGTCGACGGCGATTGAGGGCGTCAAGTTCCAGCTTCGCGTAATCTCCGCGCTCGAGGATACCCCGACATCGAGCATGAATGGCCCGGCGGATCCGAAGCCGCCTCTCTCGTCGATTGGCGTGTCGTGCCCCGTGCCATCAATACTGTGAAACTCTACGGGCACGAAACCGGTGCTGTCAGACCATCTCGTCGTATGGTGCGAGCTATCCAATGATGACTTGGAGGACGATGGCGATAAGCCGTGAACTCCCAACCATTGGTCTACGAGTGCGTAGGCGTTTGCCT
>JGI25153J46596_10002090_pt1 | contig 11737 bp, 12 predicted proteins | sample AraplaMF_Col_mMF_FD_46596 | JGI IMG/M metagenome (IMG submission 46596)
GTCGTCGAGTGCGTAGTCGGCGACAGTCGGGAACGCCGGCTTCAGGCTGGCCAGCCCTTCGAGCGTGGTCTGCGGCCGCGGGTATTCCTCGCGGTCGAGCGCGAGGCTGCCGTCTTCGCGGTAAACCGGCACCAGGCTCTTGTCGAAATAGCCACCCTTGATGGCGGCCGCCGCGCGCTTCTGGCTCTCGAGGCCGAGGCCATCGACGTCCTGCCGCGTGATGCCCTCCAGCGTCGCGACCGCATCGGCACAGACGCCCTGGTGGGATTGCGGATGCCGGGCGCGCAGGCGAAGATTGCCATTGTCCATCATGAACGGCCCCTCGCCGCGACGGCCTTCCATCGACATCATCTCGGTGCCGCCGGCGATCACGAGATCTTCCGAACCCGACATGATCGCATTGGCCGCCATGTTGACGCTGGTGATGCCGGAACCGCAGAACCGGTCCAGCGTCACGCCGCTGGCGCGCACATCATAGCCGGCATCGAGCGCCGACATCCGCCCGAGATCGCCGCTCTGCTGGCCGCGCTGCGAACTGGTTCCCCAGATGATGTCGTCGACATCGGCCGTATTGATGCCGGTACGATCGGCCAGCGCACGCAGCACCGTGGCGCCAAGCTGCTGCGGATGAATGCCCGACAAGGCACCCTTGCCGGCCTTGCCGATGCCCCGTGGCGTCCTGCATGCGTCGATGATCAGCGCGTCAACCATGATGTGTATCCTTATCAATTCGTTCGTTGGCTGCATTTGCAGCGATCAAGCGACGGAGTCAATCAGATCAGCTCGTAGCCCGTCTTCTACCTTCCCCGCAGCGCCAGGATTTTCTCGGCGGCGCGCAGATGCGGCTTGTCGATCATCTTGCCGTCGATCTTCACGACACCGGAGGCTGGATTCTCGCTGAATGCCTTCACGACCTTCTCCGACCAGGCGATTTCCTCATCCGTCGGCATGAAGGCCGCATTGACGACATCGACATGCTTTGGATGGATCACCGCCTTGGCGAGGAACCCGTCCTGCCGCGCAGCAACGGATTCTTCGCGCAGGGTGTCGAGATCGTTGATGTCGGTGGCAATGGTGTCGATGGCAACGACGCCGGCAGCAGCGGCGCTGATCAGGCACAGGTCACGCGCCAAAAGGAACGGCCCATGAAAACGGCCACCGGTCCGGTTGCGCGACGCGCCGAGCGAGGCCGCGAGATCCTCGGCGCCCCACATCATGCCCCACAGCCGCGGGCTCATATTCTCGAAATCGAGCAGCTTGAGAACAGCCCGCGCCGTCTCGGTCGCCACCGTGACGATTCGCGTCGTCCCATGCTCGATCCCTGCGGCCGCCTCGAAAGCGTCGAGATACAGCGAAAGACGTTTGACGTCGGCCGCGCCGGCGCATTTCGGCAGCACGATGCCGTCAGGCCGGCCTGGCATCACCGCGGCGAGGTCGCCAAGCGTCAGGCCGGTATCGAGCGCATTGACGCGGATATAGGCCTTCTGGCTCGGATTGCGCGTGTCGAGCATTTCGCGCACCGTCTTCCGCGCGCCTATTTTCTCATCCGGCGCAATGGAATCCTCTAGGTCGAGGATCAGCGCATCGGCCGCCGTCTTCTTGGCGCTCTCGAACTTGCGCAGGCTGTCACCCGGGACGAACAGGAACGATCGCATCGTCTTATGCCTTCGGCTTGCAGTGCATCAGGCCGGTCCGGCGGCAGCTCGCCACCACCTCGCCGCGCTGATTGGTCATGGTGTGCTCGAACTCGACGATGCCCTGGTTCGGCCGCGACTTGCTCTCGCGCTTGCCTATAATTTTGGTGTGCGCCTTGAGCGTATCGCCGTGAAACACCGGCTTTGGAAATTTGACATCGGTCATGCCGAGATTGCCGATCGTGGTGCCAAGCGTCGTATCGTAAACGCTCATACCGATCATGATGCCGAGCGTATAGATGCTGTTGAACAGCCGCTGGCCGAATTCGGTATTCTCGGAAAAATGCGCATCGATGTGCAGCGGCTGCGGATTCATGGTCAGCAGGCTGAACATCGTGTTGTCCATCTCGGTCACGGTACGGCTGAACTCGTGATGGAATTCCTGGCCGACCTCAAACTCCTCGAAATACAAGCCAGCCATCAGCGCCCCCTGTAGTTCGGCGTCCGCTTCTCGACGAACGCATTCAAGCCTTCCTGGCAATCCTCCGTCGTGGCGACCAGCGCAAAGCTCTCGGCCGCGTTCTCCACGGAGCGGCGGAAATCGGCGTCAACCGCCCGCATGAAGGCGTCACGCCCGATCTTCATGACGATAGGCGATTTGGCCGCCAGCTGGCGCGCAACCTCCCGCGCACGCTCGAGCGCCGCGCCCTTCGGCACCACTTCGCTGAGCAGACCCATCCGAAAGGCGGTCGCAGCATCGAAGGGCTCGCCCAGGAACAGCGGCCCGAAAGCCTGGTGCTTGCCGACCAGCCGCGGCAGTTGCACGAAGTGAATGGCCGGGATCAGGCCGACATCGATCTCGGGATAGCCGAAGGTGCAAGCGTCGCCCGCGATGATCATGTCGCAGGAAATGGCAATCGTCATGCCGCCGGCGCGCACCGCGCCATCAAGCGCGGCAATCGTCGGCTTGCCCATGCGATACTGGGTGTCGTTCAGCGCGAAATACAGCCGTTCGAGGAATTTCTTGGTCTCGATCCCAGGCTTGCCGCGGACAATATCCAGATCGAGCCCGGCGCAAAACACCTTGTGCGCGCTGCCGATGATGACGGCGCGCACCGCGTCGTCGTCCCTCGCCTTCGCCAACGCCGCCAGCAGTGCATCGATGAGGTCCATGCTGAGCGCATTGACCGGTGGGCGATCGAGCATGATCTCGGCAATATTGCTTGAGACGGAATAACGAACGAGATCGGTACTCATGCCTTGCCTCCCTTGGCCAAGCGCACCGCGCCGGCCCTGACCAGATCATCGATGGCACCGCGCTCAAAACCGGCTTCGCGCAGCACCTCAAGACTGTCCTGGCCTATATCAGGTGCAGGGCACAAGTCATCCTCCGATAGGCTTGCAATGCCCGGCGTTCGCGGCGAGTACACCGGCCCCACGCCCGGCGTGTTCTGGCATACCGCGGCCCTCGTCGCTTCGACATGGATGTTGCGCAGCCATTCTCCGGGATTGAGAATCCGCTCGGCGATGAGATCGGCGGCATGCAGGCGCGACAGCCAGGTATCCGTCGGCTGCTTCAGAAATACCTCCCGGAGCTGCGGGATCAACGCATCCACGGAATCCGCTCGGCGGGCAAAATCGGCGAAGCGTGGATCGCTGGCGAGATCCTCGCGGCCGATCGCCGTGCACAGTCGCTTGTATTGTGGCTCGTTCACAAGCGTGACCATCATCCAGCCGTCCGCCGTCTGGTACGAGCCGGCCGGAACGTTGAGCGCGCGCGGCGCCCCGCCTTCCAGGATGTGTTCGGCGACCTTGTGGCCGAGTAGTGCCGACGTCGACTGGCAAAGGTTGACGTCGATCCAGCGCCCCGTGCCGAGGGTTGCGCGCGCAAACAGCGTCGTCGCAATGGCCTGGAAGGCATAGACCCCTGTCACGACGTCGGAGATCGTGGTGCCGGCCCGATGCGGCGTGCCGTCGTTGCCGACGTTGATCGATACAAAGCCGGAGAAGGCCTGCGCCACGGAATCAGAGCCCGGCCGTTTCGAATAGGGACCGCTCTGCCCGAACGCGCTGACCGAAAGATAGATCAGGCCGCGATTGTCGCGCGACAATTCCTCGTACCCGATGCCGAGCCGTGCGGCGACGCCCGGCCGAAAACCTTCTATCAGCACGTCACATTCTCTGGCCAGCTTCCGAGCAACCGCGATGCCGTCCTTGTGCTTCAGATCGAGGCAGAGGCTGCGCTTGCCGCGATTATAGACCGCCGACAGCGTGGTGTGGTTTCCATAGGTCGTGCCGAGAAACCGCGACCAATCGCCCTCGGGCGGCTCGACCTTGATGACGTCGGCGCCATAAACGCCCAGCAGCATCGCGCAGTAGGGCGAAGCAATGCCCTGCCCGAAATCCAGCACGCGCAGGCCGCGATACGGGGCCTCATGCGTCGGCGATAGCTTGCGATCGATGGCCATTTCGTCTCCCGGATCGGGTGAAAGCTACAGCGCGAGATAGCGCTGACGAATGTTTTCGTTGGCTTTCAGCTCTTCGATCCCGGATGTGTAGACGATCTGGCCCTTGTCGATAACCGTCGCGTGGCTCGCAAGGCCAAGGCAAAAATGCATGTTCTGCTCGGCGATCAGCACGGTCGCTCCGGTGCCGCGGAGCTGCCGCAGCAACTCGCCGATCTGCTGCACGATGATCGGCGCCAGCCCTTCGCTCGGCTCGTCCAGCAATAGCAGCGCGGATTGCCCATCAGCGTGCGGGCAATCGCCAGCATCTGCTGTTCGCCGCCGGACAGCCGCCCCGCGATCCGGTGCCGCAACGGCTCCAGCAGGGGAAACACGTCATAGATGCGCCGGATCGGCCATTCGTCCTCGCCATTGGGCCCCTTCTTGGCGCCGATGACCAGATTATCCTCGACGGAATGCTCGGGGAAAATCTGCCGATCCTCCGGCACGAAGCCGAGCCCGGCGCGCGCGATGTGATGCGGCTTCAGCCCGGAAACAATTTTGCCGTGCAGCGTCACCCTGCCCCGCCGCGCCGGCGCGAGGCCCATGATCGCCTTCATGGTGGTCGACTTGCCGGCGCCGTTTCTGCCGAGCAGCGCCATCGTCTCGCCCTGCCGCACGGAAAGGCCGACACCGAACAGGATCTGGCTGGTGCCGTAATAGACGTCGAGATCCTCGACCTGCACCACCGGTTGCGCGCTCATGCCCCGGCCTCCGCGTGGTGCTCGGTCCCAAGATAGGCCTCGATCACCGCCTCGTTGCGACGGATCGCGTCCGGCGTCCCGGTTGCGAGAATGCGGCCATAGCAGAGCACGACGATCTCGGGCGCGATCTTGAAGACGATGTCCATGTCATGCTCGATGAACACCACCGTGATCTTCTGCTTCTCCCAGAGCTCCCTCACCTTGTCGATCATCCGCCAGCGCTCTTCGGTGCCCATGCCGGCGGTCGGCTCGTCGAGCAACAGCACCTTCGGATCGAGCACCAGCGCCAGCGCGATATCAAGCAGCTTCTGATCACCATGCGACAGCGTCGCCGCGACGCGATTTCGCTTGGCTGCGAGCCCCAGCAATTCCATCGCCTGCTCGGCGCGATCCCTCGTCTCGGCCAGGGGGAAACGCCGATGCAGCACGCCGGCCTTGCGCTGGTCGGCACATACCGCCGCCAGCATCGTCTCCTGCACCGTCAGCGACGGAAAGATGCTCGCGACCTGGAACGCGCGGCCGATGCCGTGGCGCACGATCTCGGGCGGCGAGCGCCCGGCCAGGTCGACGCCGTTGAGCAATATCTGACCGGAATCCGGCCTCAGCGCGCCGGTGATCAGATTGAAGAAGGTGCTCTTGCCGGCGCCGTTGGGGCCGATCACGGCGGTGAGCGAACCATCGGCAAAGTCGAGCGTGACGTCATCGGTCGCCTTGACGCCTCCGAATGATTTGGAAAGGGAGCGGATCTGCAGCATAGCTATCCGCGCTCCCCAGGACCGGTGCGGCGCTGCGCGTACCATTCGACGACAAAATCCATCAGCCCCTTGCGCAGGCCAATGGCGAAGAACAGGATCACGACGCCGAGCACGAGGCCGTGATATTCGGTCAGCCGGGTGACCGTGTCGTTGAGAATCAGAAACAGCACGGTCCCGAGCATCGGCCCCAGGAATGTCGTGACGCCGCCGAGCATGTTGATGAAGATGCCTTCGCCCGACGTTGTCCAATAGGCGAATTCCGGATAGGCCCCCGAAACGAACAGCGCCATGATCATCCCGCCAGTCGAGGCGAACAGCGCCGCCAGCACGAAGATCGTCAGCTTGGCCCGCCAGACATCGATGCCGACAAAGCTCGCGCGCGTGGCGTTGTCGCGGATCATGCGCAGCGTGTAGCCGAACGGCGACTGCGCGATCTGGCGCATCAACAGCAGCCCGACCACCAGCAGCGCACAGCTCGCGAGGTATAGATGCAACTGGTTCGATAGATCGATGCCCCAGAATGGCGGGCGCGGAATGCCACCGCGCAATCCCTGATCGCCACCCGTCAGCGATACCCAGGACAGGATGGTCGAGTGAATCAGCATCTGGAATGCCAGCGTCACGAAGGCAAAGTAGATTTCCTTCAGCCGCACGCAAATCGCGCCGATGACGAGGGCTATGACAAACGTGATCGCCAGCGTCGCGACGAAGGCCACCGGGACGGGAACGCCGGTCTTCTGCATCATCAACCCGAAGCCGTAGGCGCCAAGGCCGAAGAACATGCCGTGGCCGAACGAAGTCAGGCCGGTGTAACCGACCAGCAGGTTGAGCGAGGTCGCGAACAGCCCATAGGCCGCGCAGCGGATCACGAAATCGAGCAGCACTTTGCTGCTGAAGACCATCGGCAACAGCGCCAGCACGACGAAGACGGCAAGCGCTATCAGGGCATCCCGATTGCGCCGCGGCTTAGCATCGGCACGACGAACATCGAGTGCGGGCGCGCCCTGCTCGGCCTGCAGCTCGGTCATACGACCTCCTTGCCGAACAGCCCGGTCGGCCGCGACACCAGCACGATCACCATGAACAGATACATCAGCCCCTCCGTAAAAAGAGGGAAGCCGAGCGTACCGAACGAGCGGATCAAGCCGATCAGCAGCGCGCCGATCAGCGCACCCAGGATCGAGCCCATGCCGCCGATCACGGTGACGATGAAGGATTCGATCAGGACTGAAAATCCCATGCCCGGCGTCAGCGAGCGCACCGGCGCCGCCAGCGCTCCCGCAAGGCCCGCCAGCATGCCGCCGAGCGCGAATACGCCGCCATAGATCAGCCCGGTGTTGATGCCGAGCGCCGACACCATGCCGGGATTATGCGCCGCTGCCCGGATCACCTTGCCTATCCGGGTGCGCGCCAGTCCAAGCCCAAGCACCATGGCTGCCGCCAGCGCGACACCGATCAACAGCAGATAATATGGCGGCACCACGCCGCCGGCGATGAACAGCGGCGGCACCTGAAAAGCCGCAGGCATCCCCATCGACTTGAACTCGGGGCCCCAGACCATCCGCACGACGTCGTCGAAGATCAGCACGAAGGCGTAGCAGACCAGCAATTGCATCAGCACGTCGGCGCCATACACCCGGCTCATGAACCCGCGCTCGAAGATCAGACCGATGATGGCCGTGCCCACGGCACCGCATAGCATCGCCAGCGCAAAACTGCCCGAGAACTGATAGGCCGACATCGCAAAATAGGCGCCGAACATATAGAAGGCGCCGTGGCTGAAGTTGACGACCTTGAGCACGCCGAAGATCAGCGTCAGCCCGACGGCGACGAGAAACAGCAACATGCCGATGATGAAGCCGCTGGTGACTTGGGTCACCAGACAGGCAGAGCTGGCGAGGCAGCCGGTAAGCGCGTCGAGGTCCAAGGGAAACATCCATTGCGGCGTGCCGGAATGCGCAGCACGCGAGAAACATTGCACAAGCGAAACGGAGGCGGCTTGGCCGCCTCCGTCATTGCCGCCCGATCAGGTGTAGCCCTTGCTCTTCTTCCACTCGGCTTCGAGCTCGAAGATCGTCTTCCAGTCGCCCGCCTGAACCTGCGGCACGTAGGGCTCCTGCGAGATCGTCGTTCCCCAGCCGATCGCGTAGCCGACCAGCGTCTGGTCCTCGGCGCGCATGGTGACGGTGCCATCGGCGCCGAACGGAGACTTGATCTTCAGGCCGCGCAGGGCTTCCGCGATCTTCTTGCCATCGGCCGAATTGGCTTTCTTCGACGCCTCCGCCAGCAGCTGGATCGCAGTTGCATTCTCCCACGACCAGTTGGTGGGATATTCGTTGTACTTCGCCTTGTAGGCATCGCCCCAGGCGGCGTTCTCCGGCGTGGCCGGATAGGTCTTGATGTAGCGGTTGCCGGAATGAATGCCCTTCGGCAGGTTCTTCACCACCGTCAGCGCGGTGTAGTCGGCCATNTTGACCGCAAACACCTCCATCTGGCTGAACAGCGCNTAGATATTGGCCTGGTCGATATAGGACGTCAGATCGCCGCCCCACAGGCAGGAATACAGCGCCTGCGGCTTGGCCTGCAAAATCTTCGTCACCACCTCGGTGTAATCGGGCTGGAACAGTTTTGGCCAGGANTCGCTGATGATCTCGACATCGGGCGCGAAGCGCTTCAGNTACGTCACGTATTCGCCTGTCGTGTCGCGGCCATAGGCGTAGTCGGGCGAACAGGTCGCCCATTTCTTCAGCCCTTTCGCCTTGGCGATCGCCGCGGCATAGCTGCCGCCGACGATCGAATCATGCACGCCCTGGCGCGCAGTGCGGAAGGCATTCGGAATGTGCTGCTTGGGATCTGCGGTCTGCGCCGAGGTTTCCGAATTGGTGTGAATGCAGAGCACGCCGAGGTCGCGCGCCACTTCATGCACCGCGAACGCACCGGACGACGCTTCCGCATCGATCACGATTTCGCATCCGTCGGTGTTGACGAGCTCGCGGGCAACGCGCGCGGCTTCCTGCGGCTGCCCCTTGGAGTCGCGGATCACCATTTCGATCGTGCGGCCGGCGAGGCCCCCGGCGGCATTGACCTTTTCGATCTCCAGCATCACCGCATTGCGCGACGACGTGCCGAGCTGCGCGACACGCCCGGAGAGAATGGTCGGCATGCCGATCTTGAGCGTCTTGGCTTGCGCGCGCGCCACCCAAGGAATCCCAAATGGCGCCGCAAATGTTACGGCACCGGCGCCCATCATCGCCAACGTCGCGCGTCGGCTCACGCCCGGTTTGCGGGTTCTCGTCATTGCTTCCTCCTTGTGGGGTTGGCGTTCCCAAGTCCCAGCCGGAGATCGTGTCGTCTCCGTACGATGTGAGGATTTCAGAGCAAGGGGGGTGACGTCAAGCCGAAGATGAATTACGAGTCAGAATTCATCAAACGGGAGAGAGCCCCGAAATCGGCCTTTTGAACGGGAAATGATCAATCTTTCGAGTTTCATCGCGTTTCACGCCAAGCGGACGCCGGCCCGCTGTGCGCTGAAATATCGCGGCGAGGACATTTCCTACGCCGAGTTCGACCGCCGTATCCGGCGGGTCGGCGGGTGGCTCGCGGGGCGCGGAATCGGCCCCGGCGACGTCGTCGCGGTTTTGATGAAGAACAGCACAGCATTCCTCGAGCTGGTGTTTGCGACGAGCCATATCGGTGCGGTGTTTCTGCCGATCAACTACCGTCTGTCTGCCGACGAGGTCGGCTACATCATCGGCAATTCCGGCGCGCGCATCTTGATTTCGGATGAAGAGTTTTCCGGCACGGCCGCCGGCGGCGCGCCGGTGGTCTTCCTCAACGAAGCTGCGCAGTCGAACGCTTCCCTCCTCGCGGCCGATGTTGCGCCGGCGCCCATGCATGTGCGGCAGCCGCGCGACCTGATGCGGCTGATGTACACCTCGGGCACGACGGACCGCCCCAAGGGCGTGATGCTCACTTACGAGAACATGTACTGGAAGTCGGCCGACCAGACGCTGGTCCTGGGACTGAACGCCGAAACGCGACTACTGGTGGTCGGCCCGCTCTACCATGTCGGCGCGCTCGACCTTCCGGGCATTGCCGTGCTCTGGCATGGCGGCTTGCTCTCCATCCATCGCAACTTCGAACCTGAACAGGCGCTCGCGGCGATCGAGGCCGAGAAGCTCAACGCCGCATGGCTCGCGCCTGTCATGACCACCGCGATCCTCACCTGCCCTACCCNCGACAGCTACGACGTCTCCAGCCTGCGTTGGGCAATCGGCGGCGGCGAGAAAACCCCGGAAGCGCGAATCCGCGCCTTCTCTGAGTATTTCAAGAACGCCCGCTACATCGATGCCTATGGCCTGACGGAAACCTGNGGCGGCGACACCTTCATGGAAGCCGGCCGGGAGATCGAGAAGATCGGCTCGACCGGCCGCGCCATCGCCCATGTCGAGATCGAAATCCGCGACGATGCCGGCGATCCATTACCGTCAGGCCAGAACGGCGAGATCTGCCTGCGCGGGCTTAAGGTCACGCAAGGCTATTGGAAGGATCCCGAGAAGACCGCAGCGGCTTTCTTCGGCGACTGGTTCCGCACCGGTGACGTCGGCTATCTCGACGACGACGGCTTCCTCTATCTGACCGACCGCAAGAAGGACATGATCATCTCGGGCGGCGAGAACATCGCCTCCTCCGAGGTCGAGCGCGTCATCTACGAATTGCCGCAGGTGCGCGAAGTCGCCGTCATCGGCACATCAGACGAACGATGGGGCGAAAAGCCGGTCGCGGTGGTGGTGCTGGCGAATGGCGCAGCTCTGGATTTGCCAGGTCTCGCCGAACACTGCCGGACGCGCCTTGCCGCCTTCAAGGTCCCGAAACAGCTGATCATCCGCGACAGCCTGCCGCGCAACCCTTCCGGCAAAGTCCTCAAGCGCGTGCTGCGCGCCGAACTGGAATCCCAAGCATGACGCAATCGCANGCCGCATCTGGCAAAGTGACAAAGCTCAACCGTGTCGAGCGCAACGCCTGGACCAAGCGCAAGATTTTTGACGCCGCCACCAAGGTCGTCGGCAAATACGGTTACGCCGAAGCGTCCGTCGCTCGCATCACCGAGGAAGCCGGCGTCGCGCAAGGCACGTTCTACAATCACTTTGAAAACCGCCAGGAACTGCTCGACCAGTTGCTGCCGAAGATCGGTACCGACATGGTCCATTTCATCCGCGAGCGCACCGGAAACGCCGATGCCGCCAAGCAGGAAATCGAACGTTTCGGCGCTTTCTTCGAATTCATCCGCGAAGTGCCGGAGTTCCTGCGCATCCTCAACGAGGCCGAGTTCTTTGCCCCGAACGGCTATCAGAAGCACCTCGACAATATTTCCATGGCCTATGTGCGCATTCTCNNACGCGCCCGCCTGGCCGGCGCCATCGTGGATTTCAGCGACGANGAGTTCGAGGCCATTGTTCACATGTTCATGGGCGCGCGCGGCTATCTCAGCCGGCGTTACTCCTATGCCAATGGCGCCGTCACCGCAGTCCCCGGGCACGTCATCTCCGCATACCGGAAGCTGGTCACGCGCGGCCTCTTCACTCCGGACAAGGGCAACGGGCCATGACCGCTGAAGGCATCGTTCTCGTCACCGGCGGCAGCCGCGGCATTGGCGCCGCAACGGCAACGCTTCTCGCCGAACAGGGCCGAAAGGTCGTCATTGTCGATATCGCGCCGGAGCCGCTGGCCGGAACNCAGGTGATCCTGTGGCCCACGCCGTTCGACGTCGCGAGCGAGGCGGCCGTCGTCAGCGGCATCGCNGACATCGAGGCCGCACATGGTCCTATCGCGGGCCTCGTCAATGCCGCCGGCGTGTTCGGCAAGATGCACAANATCGAACGCGTGCGAATGGAACAATGGGACCGCGAGGTGAACATCGATCTCCGNGGTACCTTTCTGGTCGCCCGCAGCGTCGGCGTGAAGATGGCCGAACGCCGTCACGGTGCGATCGTCAATGTCGCCTCCGTCGCCGGCATGACCTCAGGCCCGATCCATGCCTACACCGCCGCGAAAGCCGGCGTCATCCAGATCACGCAGACGCTGGCCGCTGAGTGGGGCCGGAGTGGCGTGCGCGTCAATGCGGTCTCGCCCGGCTTCAC
>JGI25153J46596_10002092_pt1 | contig 11734 bp, 10 predicted proteins | sample AraplaMF_Col_mMF_FD_46596 | JGI IMG/M metagenome (IMG submission 46596)
TCGGCGCGCTCGGCGCCATCATCGACAGTTACGGACGCAAACGTCGTACCCACCGCGTTGAGCGTCAGGCGCGCGGTGGGTTCGCGNACCTCGATGTCGATCACTTCGACGCCGCCAAGCGNCAGGCTCTCGGCGTCGGGCCGCAGCTCGATCGCGTAGCTGATCGGAACGACCGTCTTCGGCAGCTTGCCCGGCGTCGCGTCGAAAGAGAAAGCCGGTTCGGCCCGCGCAGTGCCCGAGACGGTAATCATCACCGCGAGCATAGCGCCGAGATAGCGCGCCAAGGATGCTGCCTCAAAAAGCTTCACGTGCACTCCTCTCGTCCGTCGCGACGACGTCCAAATCATACCGCCGCTTCCGTCACCGTGAAACAGGCGTGAGAAGCACGCGAGAAAGGCCAAAGATGTCCACAGATGTTCACAGGTTCTAACGATTTAACTCACGATAATTTCACGACTTTCTTCCCACTCTCGCCGCCTTGACCAAGCGCGAGAGCAGGTTTGATGACTGTGCAAGAGGTCGCCGACGCATCGTCTTTTCAAGCTTCCGAACGCATTGCGCGCGGCCCCATTTCTGCTGCAGCCACTCCCGGATTTCGTCACTTCCTGGGCACGCCCACCCCTTCGCAACGCTTCCGCGCCTTCGGCATCGATCCGCTCGCTTCGCCGCCGGATCATGCCAGGCTGCGCGGACTGATGCATCGCCTGTCGCGGCGAATGGATGCCGCCATCAAGTGGCCGCCACACCATGTCCAGTCGGCGGAATACTGGGAAAATCCCCTCATCCCCTCCGGCTACACCTACCTGCTGCAGTTCATTGCGCACGATCTGGTGCACTCGGCGATTCCGCTTTCGGTGGCGGGAGGGCTCGGCCGAGGAACGGCCAACGCCCGGCGCATGCCGCTTCGGCTGGAAACGCTGTATGGCAGCGGCCCGGTCGGATCTCCGCACATCTATGCGCTCGACGCGCCGAACGACGATCGCCGCACCAAGCTGCGGCTTGGCCGCATGCGCTGGAAGGAGAACGAGCCGGCAACCGGCTGCCCGTTCCGCGACATCGCCCGTGCCCAGGCCGAGAACGTGACGGGAATCGACCGCAGCATCGCCGGCGTTCGCGCTGCCCTCACCGAAGCCCTGGTCGCCGATCCGCGCAACGACGACCATGCCGTGATGTCGCAGCTCACCGCGCTGTTCGCGCTGCTGCACAATGGGCTCGTCGACATCATTCGCCGCCGGGAAGGCCATGCGGTGCCCAACGCCCGGTTCGGCGCCGCCTACAAGCGCTTCCTGTGCGCCCGTGGCGCACTGACGGCGATCTATCACAACATCATCCGCAACGACCTGATGCAGCGGGTGCTCCATCCGGCGGTTCACGCCGGCTATTGCAGCCCGGCCCCGCACTTCATCGACCGTCCCGACCCGGCCGGGAATGCCGCGATCGGCGACTGGGAAATTCCACTCGAGTTCTCGCACGGCGCATTCCGTTTCGGTCACGCCATGGTGCGGCCCGAGTACCAGATCAACGACCTGTCCCTCCACGACCTCAACAACACGCTCGAAAAGAGCTCGATGAACGACCCGGCGAACATGCCGCTCGACGAGACCTGGATGGTGCAATGGTCGCGCTTCTTCGAGATCGGCGGGTCAACGCCGAATTTCAGCCGCCGCATCGGACCGCATCTGAGCGACGGGCTCGGCAATGACCAGATCTTTCCGGCGTTCGACGAAACCGAACGCGTCGGCCTGCTCTATCGCGACCTGCTCGGCGCAAGCCTTGCCGGCATGTGGTCGGTCGATGCCTTGATCGCAGAGATCGGCGGCAGACGGCCGCAGTTCATCGCCATGTCGCGCCTGCTGGCCGACCGCGCCTACCGCGTCGATCAGCTTCGTGAATGGCTCCGCTCAGGGCGCGTCTATGGCGGACTCACCGACGAGGACATCGAAACCCTTTCGAACGATCCTCCGCTGCCGTTCTTCATCTTGTTCGAGGCGATGCAGCAGACCGAGGGCCTGCAGCTCGGGCTGCTTGGTTCGATCATCGTATCGGAGGTGATATTCGGGGCGCTCGCGAGCGACCCGCAACCGGCCTTCGGCGGCTCCCTCGCCGATCAACTGGATCTCGTTTCCCGCGAATTTTACCAGGTGAACGTACTTCAGGACATTCCAGACATTTCGAACATGGCGCAGCTGGTGGAGTTCACCACTGAAGTTGCCGAGCTGCAGCAAGCCGTGCCCGCATTTCTGTGAAGTGGGATTCTCTGCTTCACCCAACCCGGAGGAGTAACGAANATGGCACTCGAGAGAATGCAAGTGACCAATCATGAGCGCTGGGGCAACCTCGTCAAAACCTGGTCGACGGGCAAGAACTATCTCGACGACGACAATGAGTATCCGATCCCGACCACCGTCGAGGAGTTCAAGGAACAGTTGGCCAAGGCCCAAGTGTTCATGTCGGTTCCGGATCGCTTCACGAAAGTCAAGTTCGTCGAGCAGGACATGGACACGATCGTGGTGCGCCTGCCGCCCGCCTTCGCAATCGCCGATTCCGAAGAGAAGCTCAGCAAGCCGGGCGCAACCTATCCGCTTCCGCCATTCTACAAGCGTCTGTTCAACGGGCTGGATCCGGTGATCCCGGAAGCTGACAAGTTCAAGGTGCATGCCGAGCGTATCGGCGACTACACGATCAGCTACTGCGCCTGATTACCTAGTGCCGCGCTAGGTAAACGATGTCATCGACAGGAAGCCCTCCGCCGCGCAAGCTTTGGCGCAGGGCTTCCCATCGCTCTTTCACGCTGATCGGATGCGCTTGCATGACCCAGCGTGCTGCAGCTTCATCCGTTGGAGGCGACGATCCGACCCAGAACGACCGCAGGCCGTTCACGAAGCGTTGGACTTCCTGTTGCGCCTGCGCGCGCTCTCCGAGCTGGTACAGCGCGGCGGCCCGCCATGCCGGCAGAACCTTGTTGATACCTTGCGCGCGATCGCAAGCCTCTATTGTTCCCTCATAGTCGCCGCAAAAGAACCGCACCGTGCTGTGATAGGCCCATTCCAGATAGGAAGGCGCGGGTGAAAGCGCGAGCGATCGCTCCGCACGGGCACGCGCGTCCTCGATCGATCCGCAGATTGCCGAGTAGTGGGCACTGGACAGCAACGTCCACGGATCGTTGTCGTTGAGCTCGCAGGCGAGCGCAATATGCGGCGCTGCTTCGGACTCGCGAAGAGCCAGCACATACGACCAGCCGCAGCATAGATGCGCCCTCGAATCGACCGGGTCCAGTTGAACGGCGGTCTTCGCCAGTTCGAGGGTGGCCTTTGCCTTATCGAGATCGCGGAAGATTCCGGGATGCACGAAGTGCTCGATGTTGTAGATCTGCACAAGGCTGCTGTAGGAGGGCGAGAAGCTGGGATTATCGCGGATCGCATCGCGGAAGATGGCGACCGCCCGCCGCCAGCTTTCGGGATCGAATTTCGACATCAGATTCTGTCCGCGCAGCCAGCGGTCGTGCAGATCGAGCGAGACATCGGGTTCGCCCGCCAGCCGCATCAATCGTTCGGTCGACAGCTGCACATTCAATGAACTCGCGATCCGGCGGATGATGCGCTGCTGCGTTTCAAACCAGTTGCCGAGACCGAGGCGAAAGCTTTCGCTCCAGATGTAAATCCCGGTGGTATCATCCCGTAGCACCATCACGATGTTGATTTCGGCGCCTGCCTGATACGCGGTGGTTTCGATGCAATATTGCGGTGCCGTACCCGAGGCAGGAAGCACGACGGCGGCCGGCGGACGGTCGACGACGCTCCATTCGCGGAAGCGCACGAGACAGGCGGCGAGATGCTGGGAGAATCCCTGCACCAGATGGCTGTGATCCTCATCGACGCCGTGCATCGCAAAGGGCCGCAGCACCAGGCGTGTCTTGGCCGGCGGATTGGCTGCCGGGCTAATTGGAACCACCGGCTGCAGGCCGGTGCCCCTGACCATCCTGATGGCGAATTCGTCGTTCGCCGCCGAGGCGCCCCGATCGGTCGGCGCGCGCTCCAGAATACCGAGCTTGATGTTGGCGACGAGCTCTTCAGTGGCCGATGACGGCTCCATGGCGTAGTCGCGATCCAGAAGATCCCACAACGCCTTGTAGATGCGCAGCGCACCGGCGGTGTCGCCCTCTTCCGCATGCGCGCGCATCAGATAGCGACAGGCATATTCATGGGTCGGATCGAGATTGACGATCGCCGCCGCGATCTTCTTCTTGGAGTCAGCCGACACGCTGGCGGAGGTCAGGCCTTCGTCGAGGTTCCGCATCAGCCGCTCATGAATGGTCTGGCGCTTGGCCAGCACCCAGACCCGGAATGACGGGTCGAGATCGTCCATTCCTTCGAGCAGGCGCCCGTCGAGCTGCGGCGTGTCGAGCAGCAGCGGGTGAACACTTCCGCCTTCAGCCAGTTGAAGCACGCTTTCGATATCGACTTCGATGCGTCCGACGTCGAGACCGACCATTAGCCGTTCCGCGACGAAGCCGTCATAGCCGGCCTCCTCGAGCATCGACCGAAGTTCGCGAACCACCTGACGCAGCGAGGCGCGTGCCTTTTCCTCGTCCGAACGGCTCCAGAGCAGGCCGACCAGCCGCTCGCGGCTCTCCTGTTTTGTCTCCGACAGAGCAAGATAGCTCAGGACCGCACCGGCCTTCCGGGTGCGCAGTTCGATCGGACGGCCGTTGAAGCGCACACCAAGCCGCCCGACCAGCGATACCAATAGACGCGGCGCGCTTTCGGGCGCTGCCGCGGCATTGTCTGCTGTGATGGCGTTAACGCTGGCCGGCATCGCACAGGTTTCCGGAACCGGTTGGTTAATTCCCTCCAGTCTATATCAAAGAGACACCCCCGGTATAGGTTGTGCCGCCGCCGGTTCGCGTAATCATATCTCCCAACCTGGGGGTGATGATTTCAGATGGCTCGAGTTGCAGGCCCGGAGCGATCACGCGAACCACCGGCACGGCGAAGCGTTCGCGCGTGAGGTCGATACAAAACGTATCGATTTCCAGCTTTTCCAAACGCTCGACGATCAGTTNAAATATGACGCTCGCTTCAGTTGCGTGGAAGGGCAGATGGACTGCGTGCTCCGCGACGGGTTGCAGCAGTCCGCACNGATCCGCATTGATCGCCGCGCGCTGCAGGTGGATGCGATCCTGCGCATTGAGTGCGCCGTCGCCACGCTCGCTGCGCTTGGCTGCGACGATGACGTCGGCGAGTTCGCCCTGGCACATTTCCAGAATCGCGGAGCGAACCGCGGCTTCCAGCGACGGCCGCGCGGCCAGGCCGAAGGCGAAGCCGCCGCCGTCCGCCCGGCACGAGACGGCGGCGATGCAGGGCACGCCGATGTCCGTGGTGATATCGAGCAGCCAGGTCCGCCGCAGCGGTGACGCGCCGTGCCGAAGTTTTTGCAACAGCTCGTCCGCCACCATCCCGGCATTGTGCTGCGGTGGAATCGATCGCGCCAACTGGCCGCCCCTCCACCACAGGCTGGCCGCATCGCGCTCAATCAATTCCAGAAGGCCGTGCAGCGCTGCGGCGTCCCGCGACGGTCCGGCGGCCGAACCGATGCTCAAGGGAAAGGGCGGCGCGAAATCGCGTTGCTCCGGCGGACGGCGCAGGCAGATATCCGCCGGCAGCCACACCTCGCCACCGTCCGCCGGACGCGTCGCACGGCACCAGGAAAGCGCTCGCTCCGGTTGAATACGACGCTCCGAGAGGCGCGCCACCAGCTCCAGCGCGTTCGGGCCGAGTTTTCCACGCCAGTCGTCGGCGGAGGGATCAAGCAGCAGATCCGACCCGGCCTGCAACTGAGAGAGGTACTCTATTCCTTCACCGATGCAGCCCTGAAACGCCTCCTGCAAGGTGAGNCCGACGCCGGAGACGCCAACGATGGGGCTNCCTTCATGCAGCTTGTCGGCCAGCGCCGGATCAAACTGCGCACCAAAGCTGATCAGGCCGGGCGCTGTGGGCGCCGTCAGTTCGAACACCCGCGCAAACCGGGAGGCCGCCAGCAGCAAATGCGCGCGATTCGTTGTTTGCGGATCAATCCGGTTACTGGATTCGACCTCATATTCCAGCGCCTGCAGCACACTCCGGGCTTCGTGAACGCCGNNTGCGTCCGATGCGTTGCCGAGAAGCAACGATGCCGCGTGCACAAACAATTCCTGCATCGAATTTTCGGTACCGCTCACGGTGACCTCACGACTTGACGTGCAGACTTCAGAACAAGAGGCCAGCCCTCGCCCTGGAGGAACTTATGCTCGCGAAAGCCTTCGTCATAGCCATGGCGGCAGATATTGCCCGATCGGATTATGCCAAGCCGACCTTGATTCGTGACCGAAGCCGTGAATGGCTGATCGCCTGCCGCTGGGGACCGGAGGGCGAATACCTGTCGATTGCGACAGCTGGCCCGATCACGGAGCCTCTCGCGGTGGTTGCACCGCAGTCAATTACCCCGATCCATAGTCTGGTCGGTCTGCTGGTTTCCGAATCGGAAAAGCAATCCACCAGCACATTCCTGCTAGTGCGCCAGCCGCCAAGTGCGATCGAGCTNGCCGGCACGTTCTTTCCCGCTGATGGATATGTGTTGCTGCAGGACCACGGCGATATTCATCTCGTCTGCAAGGCGCGCTACTCGCATAGCTGCGGCTGGCTCGACGGCAAGGAAATCCGCAAGGACATTCCCGATCCGGCGCCCTATTCCGCCGAGGCCATGTCCTGGCACATCGAGGCGACGCGCCGTGACTGGATTGGCGAGTTCATCCCCGGCAACCGGCCGCCGGAGCGGCTGGCGATTCGCGCGACCGGCTGAAATCGGCGGCCGGACTATCGCTGGGACGGAGACCTTCTCCGCTCGGTGCGATCGATCCGATCGAGCCGCGCTACCGTGGCCTTGGCGCCGGGAGTTCGATCGGCGATGCTTTCAACGAGCTTGGCGAGGCTGCGGCGCACGCGCGGATTGGTCGTTCGCGCATAGGCCTTGAGCACGCGCAAGGCGCCGGGTTCAACAAGCAGGCGCAGCGGCGAACTCAAGCTGGAGGATCCTGTCCCGGCAGACTCGAAAAAGTCGCCGACCGAAACGTCCAGTACGGCGGCAATCCGCGATAACCGGCCGACGCCGACCCGTTCAGTTCCGCNCTCAAATTTCTGCAGCTGTTGATAACTAACACCGGCCCGCGCAGCCAACACAGTCTGGCTCATGCTGCGGTTCACCCGAAACGTACGAATCCTGGCGCCCACTAGTACATCGAGCGGGCCGGACTTCCTCGTCGCCATGGGCAGGCTCCCAACCAATTGAGCTGGGAGACCTTAACACAACCTCAGAGCGATTCGATTGCTAATTTGCGATCACAGGGAGCAATTTGACCCGCGGCTCGGCGCTGGCGTGCTCAAGCGTCAGCCGGCCTTTCGGGTCGATCGCTGCTTTCATCGCCGGCGGCCGACCGGTTTCGAGAAAATGCAGCAGGATGGCACGGCTTTCGTCNGAAAGCGCGAAAAGCCCGCGCATCAGCTCAAAGAAGCCGGGTTCTTCCGCAACATAAAGCAGCTCACGCAGTTCCGCGCCGGTATAACGCCCTAACGCCGTCAAAAGCCATTCGGTTTGGTCATTCGGATCGCTCTCAGGCACGCGATTCAGGTAGTAAACGACCGATTCCGCACTCATTCTCATCCCCCGGTACCGTGATAACTGACAGGCCCCCCGGCTTCGGACGGCTTTTGACAGCTAACTTCCCGAGCTTAACAGTGCGTGCCCCTTCGTGATTCCAGCGTGATCGCAGGAGCGACGACGAGCGGAACTCGGCTCTGCAGTTCCCGCTTGCCCCCAGGACTGTGCCGAACTGGTGCAATGGGACGCACGATTGCTCCGCGCGCACGCGAATCAGTCTTGCTGGAACCATCGTNTCGNCGCCGGGATCAGAAAGCTTTCGCGATNGCGNGCTGGGCGTCCTGCTGAATGGCCTTCAGATGGTTCTGGTCGCGAAAACTCTCGGCATAGATCTTGTAAACGTCCTCGGTGCCTGACGGCCGCGCGGCGAACCATCCGGCCTCGGTCTCGACCTTGATGCCGCCGAAGGATTGGTCGTTACCCGGCGCCCGGGTCCGAATCGCCGTGACCGCGTCGCCGGCGAGCTGGCGGATGTCGAGTTGTTCCGGGCCAAGCGCCTTCAGCGCGCTCTTCTGTTTTGGCGTCGCCGGCACGTCGATCCGCTCGTAGAAGGGCACGCCGAGCTCGTCGGTCAGCGCGGCAAACAACTGGCTCGGATCGCGGCCGGTGCGGCCCAAAATTTCGGCGGCAAGCAAGCCCATCACGATGCCGTCCTTGTCCGTCGTCCATACCGAGCCGTCGCGCTTGAGGAACGAGGCGCCGGCGCTTTCCTCGCCCGCAAACCCGAAACCGCCGCTGCCGAGGCCTTCGACGAACCATTTGAAGCCGACCGGCGTTTCGACCAGCTTGCGGTTCAGCTTGCGCGCGACACGGTCGATGATCGAGCTCGACACAATGGTCTTGCCGATCGCAGCCTCGCTGCCCCATTGCGGCCGATGCGCGAACAGATAGGCGATCGCCGTCGCGAGAAAGTGGTTCGGGTTCATCAGCCCGCCNGTGCGCGTCACNATGCCGTGGCGGTCGGCATCGGTGTCGTTGGCAAAGGCGACGTCGAACCTGTCGCGCATCTGGATCAGGCTTGCCATCGCGAACGGCGAGGAACAGTCCATCCGGATCTTGCCGTCCCAGTCCGCCGTCATGAACCGGAAGGTCGGATCGACCGCCTCGTTCACGACGGTCGCGTTGATCCCGTAATGCTCGATCAGCGGCGCCCAGTAGTGAACGGCGGCGCCGCCGAGCGGATCGATGCCGATCTTGACGCCGGCCGACTTGATCAGCGCCAGGTCCACGGTATTGCCGAGATCGGCGACAAAGGGACGGATGTAATCGTGCAGGTGCGTCGAGGGGGCCTTGCGGGCGCGCTCATACGGCATCCGCGCGACACCGTTCATGCCGGCTTCCATGTAGGCGTTGGCGGCCTTTTCGACCTTGCCCGTCACGTCGGTGTCGGCGGGACCGCCATGCGGCGGGTTATACTTGTAGCCGCCGTCCTCGGGCGGATTGTGTGACGGCGTGATGACGACGCCGTCGGCAAGCCCGCTGGTCCGGCCCTTGTTGTAGCTCAGGATCGCATGCGAGATGACCGGCGTCGGCGTGTAGCCGCCGCGCTCGTCGATCATGATGTCGACGCCGTTGGCGGCAAACACTTCCACCGCACTTGCCAGCGCCGGCTCGGCCAGGGCGTGGGTGTCGATGCCGATGAAGAGCGGACCGGTCAGTCCCGTCTCGCGACGATGATCGCAGATCGCCTGCGTGGTCGCCAGGATGTGGTTCTCGTTGAACGAATTCTTCAGCGAGGTCCCGCGATGGCCCGAAGTTCCGAAGGCAACCCGCTGGGTGGGATCGGCCGGATCGGGTTTCGAAGCGAAATAGGCCGTGACCAGTTGCGGTACGTTGACGAGGGATGCGGGGTCGACCGGCTTGCCGGCAGCGGGATTAGGGGCAGTCACATGACCTCACGGAATGGATGATTTCAACGCATTATACGGTGAAGCAATGGCGCGGGCAAAACGCCGCTCGACGCCCTCGGCGCAAGCGGGCCGTGCCCTCTAGTAAACGCCGCGTTGCCGGGACGGTTTCCGGTCTGATCGCGCGAAGTACGGATTATCGTAGCACTGTGCCGAACGCCCCGATGCCGATGCCGTGCACTGGGCCAGCGACGTGTAACTGCAATCGATACTGCCGCCGCCGTTGGCATAGGTTTGGATACAGACGGGGTAATTGGGATCGTAGGTCTGGGCGGATACCGGCGCGGCCCAGATCATTCCCATCGTCAGAAGCGTGTAAGCCGGCAGACGCATGTGAGACTCCTTCGGGACAATTGCCGCCACGTGCCCGGTCACGACGAACGGTCGGCGCCGGAACGAAGCCCAGTCTACACCGATCGGGGCTGTTCGCGTCTATCACTGGAGGCGGCTGGTATGGACAATCCATCACCAATGTCGGGAAGGTGCGCACCGCGAGATCCGAGGGCCATTTCAATGGCTGCGCCGGCGATGCGCCAACCGGATACAGTCTCTGGTTGCATGTTGGCGGAAACCACGCTACCAGAGAGCGCACCGCAAACTGCATGACTGGAGGCGACCATGTTGACGACTGCGCGCTTCCCGGATTCGACGCGCGATACTTAGCGTCGGCGCCGGGATTCAGAGTCCCGGACCACATCATGAAAACCTTCAATTGAATCGAATCTGCCGCGGCTTTGCGCCGCGCTTGCGGAAATTGTTGTCATGACTTCGAATCTCATGCTGGCCCCTCGCCGGGGGCTGGGCGTTCCGATCTGCTGGAACGCCGGCTTCGGCGATATCATCCACGTTTCCAGGGCGTGGTTCGCGCGCTGGCGATGCGGCACTCGCGCATCGCGGACCTCGCTTTGAGCTTTCCGGCGCTCCTGTTTGCGCTGGCCGTGCCGCGTCGCGGGCTCGATCCCGCGCGTGCACTTGCGTGCGTCGTTGACGGCGCCTGCCTCGCGGAAGCGGCAGCGGCCGCCGAGCTGCCGATGTGGCTGCGCAAGCTGCCGCCGGAGGCATTCGCGCGTCCGGTCATGCGCATGCCGGATGGCGAATTGTTTCGCCGACAGATCGCCAATCACCTGCCGCGCTTCCCCAAGCTGGCACCAACCTGGCTACAAATCGTGGCCGAAGCGGCCGAGCTCGCACATGAGCCGGCAGCGGTCTGGATCGCGCGTGAGTTCGTCCGCGAACCGCGCCGCGTGACGGCTGCGCGGTTGCGGCTCCTCAGCCTCTGGGCATGGTNTTCAGTCCAACCGGCAACGTTTGCGCATGACCTGATCGAGAGGCGGTGGACACCGGACATGCGCATTGGCGCAGCCCTTGAGGCGGCGGACGCCTGGCGAACGACGATCGGTTTGCATGTGAGCCTCGGCCCTCAGCCGATCGACGACATGTGGCTCCAGGGCGGCCGGTTGGCGGGCTACGATTTCGTTCCTTTGAATTCGATCTCCGCGATCGCTGAAGAGGCGGACGCCATGCGGAATTGCCTTCGCACCTATGGCTACCGTGTAGCGTACAATCGCTCGCGNCTGTGGAGCGTGCGGCGAAATGGTGAACGCGTCGCTACCCTGAACGTTGGCTGCCGCCTTCGCGACCCACTGCCGAATATCATCGAGCTCGAAGCCGCCGGAAATAAAGACGTATCGCGTGAGCTATGGTGGGTGGCGCGCCAGTGGCTTCATACGCATGACCTGCCACAGATCAACATCGTGCCGCGTGGCTCGAACACCGCGCCGTTCGACCGTCCGACCTGGCTATCGCTCTGGCGGCCATACTGGCTCGCGAAACGCCGCATCCCTGAATGGCTGCCGATCTCGCCGTCGCGCGACGCGTTTGAAGGACTATGAGCCGCTACAGTTCAGGCCGGCGCAAGCCTGCGCTTGAAGAACGCCAGNATCTCGTCGCGCGCCGCGATCGTCGGCTGGCCGGCCTCGTCGATCAGGTGCGCGGTGACGACGCTGTGTGGCGTGGTGACGTGGCGTTGGAAGAATGGCGCAAGATCGGTATTCGCCGCGCTGTCGGGCAGCACCCGCCCGATGAAGCGGTCGCCGAGCGCGTCCGCATAGGCCTTGAAGCGCTGCGCCATGCAG
>JGI25153J46596_10002094_pt1 | contig 11718 bp, 11 predicted proteins | sample AraplaMF_Col_mMF_FD_46596 | JGI IMG/M metagenome (IMG submission 46596)
GCAAATATCTCCGCGACGTCGCCATCACCGGAAACGTGATCCGCAACGCCTTTGTCGGCGTCGGCGTATCGGTGCTGCCGGGCGCCGGAACGGCCCTCGTCAACAACAACATGATTTCGGAAACCCCGCGCGGCGCCGTGGTCGGGCTCGACCACGCCCGCGCTATCACGACCGACCTGTCGGCCGAAGGCGCGCAGCGCTATGCGCAGGTGATGGTCGGCGGCAACGCGGTAAGGCGCTAGTTCGCCCCGCCTACAGCGCGTTGCGCAGCAGCGGGTAGCGATCCTTCATGGCGTCGAGATCGAGCGCCGGGACCTCCATCTCGTCGAGCGCGAGCACGTCGGGCACGGCAGGCGCCTCGTCCGCGACGGCCATCCGGCTTTCCAGCGCGACCAGAAATTCAGCAGACGTATCGCGCGGCGGGACAGTCGCCGGCGCCGCCTGCGCCTGAAGCTGCACGATCGGCCGGCGATATCCCTCATCGCGCGGCAGCGGCGTCAGCGGCAATGGCGAGGTACGGCGGCGNCCGAGCCAGGCCAGATCGATCGTCGTGTTGTCGAGCGCGGCTTCGCGGTTCAGGAGGTCGTGCCACGTTGCGACGGCGGCCTTGGCTTCCTGGATGTTTTCGAGGAATTCGCGTTCGGTGTGAAAGCGGCGCCAGCGCCCGGTCTCGAATAGTTCAGTGAGATATTCCAGCCGTTGCTCGGCNAGGTTGCACCAGCGCGCAACGATGTTGCGGCCACGCGCCACGTCTGCAGGATGTGCCATAAATTAGCCCGTAAGAGAGAGACGGACGCAGACGCAACCAGAGACGAATCAGTTTGTAGGTGACAGGGATATTCTGTGGAAAACTTTTTCATTGTCCAGAGCGTGAAGCTACGGAAGTGCGCAACGATCGAAGATACCCGCACAAATACGGAGTTATTCGCTCGATCAACGGACAAGCGGCGCATCAGCACGACCACGTTGCGAAACGCCTCGATGATTTCGCGCGAAACAGCACACGGGAAAATTGTGTAACTCGCAAGCAAACGAAAAACGTGTGGCGCAGCGCTCCGCGCAGCACCGCGTTCGTCGGAGCAATGGACACGTACGCCGTTCGAAACAGCGGGCCGCCACCCTTCACCATGCATCCGGTCTCATGGCGCCGGAGCCCTTCGAACTCGAGCGGCTTCCATCGCGCGTTGCATTGTCCACCCGGCCGGCGNCTTCTTGATCGTCAGGTCGTCGATGCCAGGCACCCGAGCTGTCGCGGGCACCTCGTTGCGAATGCGTTCGCCGGCGAGCGTTCCGTGATCGTGTGCCCCCCGGTGACCGGCCGGTCTCGGCCAGCCCGCGGCACCGCATGCAGNGCAACTTGTTCGGAAACATCCGCCGAAAATGAAAGACCCGTCCGGGGGGACAACCGGACGGGTCAAAGCCATATGGGCGCTTGGGGTGGATGGGCGCTCGCGCCGAATATAGCCACTGGGGAGGGATTACCGCTCCCACGTTCATAAGTCGCAGCACCCTCCCGGCACGTTCAAAACGCCCGGCGATTTTTTTAACCCTTTGTTCGGGAGCGATTGCCGGAAAAGACGGCGGAACCGCGCTATTTGCCGGCGTTTGCGGCCGATTTGTCCGCGGCCATCGACGGCGGGGCGTCATTCAGCGCCCGGCTCACGGAAGCGTTATCTGCAGCCGGATCAAGCGCCGGCGCCTTGTCCGCCGCCGGCTTGCCGGAAACGGAGGCAAGCGGAACCGCCGGTGCGGCGGCGGCCGCGGTGACCGCCGCGAAGGCATCGGCCTCGCCCGCCCCGAACTGCTCGTCGCGGCCGGGAGCACCGAGATCGCGCGCGGTATTCGTCAGAATGGCGCGAACGTCGGCGGGCTTCAATGCAGGATTGCGCTCCATGATCAGCGCGGCGACGCCGCTGACATAGGCGGCGGAGAACGAGGTGCCCGACGTGATCTGATATTTTTCATCCGGCGCCGGCAGGAAGATGTCCGCGCCGGGCGCTGCGATCGCGATGTGGTTGCCGCGGTTCGAGGCCGTGAACAGTTTTTCCTGGGCGTCGGTGCCGCTCACCGCGACGACGTTCGGATTGGCGGCGGGATAGAGCGGCGGCGACTTCGCGCCGGCATTGCCGGCGGCGGCCACCATCAGGATGCCGCGCGCCGCCGTTGCGGCGATCCCGCGCTCGATCAGCGGATCCTTCGGGCCGGCAAAGCTCATATTGATGATCTGCGCGCCGTGCTCGGCCGCATAGTCCAATCCCCTGAGGATCACATAGGAGGTGCTCTCCGCCCCCTTCGCACCCGANCCGAAGGCGCGGATCGCGATCAGCCNCGCCTCCGGCGCGCTGCCCATCAGCTTGGCATGGGCAACGATCGCGCCCGCAATGCCGGTGCCGTGGGTATGCGGGCCTTCCTTGCTGCCGAGCGCATCGAAACTGTCGGCGACCGAATTGGCGAGTTCGGGGTGCCTTGCATCGACGCCGGAATCGATCACCGCAATGGTGACGTTCATGCCGCGCGCGACCGTGTGCGCCTGCGGCAGCCGGAGCTGGGCGACCGCGTATTGCGCGGCGTCGCCCTCGACCAGGGTCTTCTTCTGGTCCTGCAGGAAGTGACGGAAATTGAGCTGCACCGAACGCACGCTGCCATCGGCCGCGAGTTCGCGGCGCACCGTGTCCACCGGCCGGTTATCGACGATGCGGAACAGGCCGATGGTGCCGCCGAGCAGCCGAAAACTCTGCGAGGCAATGCGCTCCAGGCCGTGACGCCGCGCCAGTTCGTCGGCCTCGGCATTGGACAGCGCGCCGTCGATCTCGGCAACGAGCTCGTTCTTGATCGCGCGCAGATTGACCGCGGCCGTTACGTTGTTCTTGCCCGAGCCGCCCTTGCCCTTCTTCGCCGCGTTGCCGCCGTCGCCGCCNGCCGACACCACCGGACGGTCGAAGCATTCGCCGTCGGGACCGCGAAACGCCGACTGGCAGGCCGGATAGAGGTTGGGCGAAAACCGCGCATAAGGCTGCGTCGACAGCACGCCGGCCCCGGGGCGCACGCGCAGGGTCGAACTCATGGTGCCGATCCGGGTCGGCGGCGTCCGCGCCACGCGATCGGCGCTCACATTCGGCCGCGCCGCAATAGCAGGATTGATGCGCGGCGTTACCGTCGGATTGACGGTAGGGACCCGGGCGCCAACGTTCAGATTAGGGGTNCGCATGATGCTTTGCGCATGCACNACCGAGGCGCCGAGGGCGACCAGCGGCAACAGCGCNGCCGACAACACCCCCGCTGCGCGCAGGGTCCCCAGCCGCCAACTCTTGCGATCATGAACCATGCGACCTCGGCTTGCCCGGCCCGCGCGAGCGCCGTTACGGCGTCGCTACCGCCAGGCTGACGATCTTCTCGCGCTGCAGCCTGCCGATCAGGCCNGCGGCCTCGTCCTTGCTCATCGCCTTGCCGAACTGCAGGCGGAACATGCCGCCCTTGGCGCCGTCGATGATCGAGGCCTGGTAATTGTCGAGCAGCGCCGTGATGTCGGCGATACGGGCCTCGGGCGCAAACCGCACCAGCGCGCGCGCCGGCGCGACGCTGCTGCCGAGATCGCGCGTGATCGGGCCGGACGACGGCTCGTTCATGCTCAGCGACGCGGTCTGGAACGAACCGGTCTGGTTCTTCATCAGCACAGTGCCGATCACGCCGGCCTGCAGCAACAGCGCCACGGCGCCGAGGCTCGCCGACCAGGCCAGCGTGCGCGGCGACAGGCGGGCAAAGAACTCGGACACGCGGGCGGAGAAATTCACCGAGACCGACGGCTTGCGCTCGGGCTCGCCGTCGATGGCGGCAAACAGCTTCTGCATCGCGCGCGCGGACGGCGCGCCCAGGCTCTCGTTGAGGCTGATCGTCTCGGCATATTCTTCGCGGATGACCGCATATTGCCGGGCGAGATCCGGATCGCTGGCGAGCGCTTCCTCGACGCGGCGCGCATCCCGCGCGTTCAGGGTGCCGGCCGCGTGGAAGGGCAACAGCATCTCGATCTCGCTGGGCTCTTGATCCAGCATTTTTCTGCTCGCTGCCATCATGGCCAACCTCGCTCTATGCCTGCTGCCTTGAGCAACTCGGCCAATTTCTTGCGCGCATAAAACAGGCGCGTCTTGACGGTGTTCTCCGGAATTCCGACGATTTCGGCCACCTCTTCCACGGACTTCTCGTGGTAGTAGACGAGATCGACGATCTCCCGGTGCTCTGGCGAAAGCGCCGTCAGGCACTTGCGCAACGCTTCACCCGTATCCTTCTTCTGCACCACCACTTCCGGATCGTCGGACGTATCCTCGATCGCGTTCGCGGTCTCGTCGTCCAGTCCAACGTCCTTGCGGCGCCTTAGTGCCGAAAGGGCCTTGAACCGTGTAATCGCCAGGAGCCAGGTGGTAACGGCGGAACGGCCTTCGAACTTGCCGGCCTGACGCCACACATCGAGAAAAACCTCGCTGATGAGGTCCTCCGCGACTTGTTCATCCCTTACGAGCCGAAGCCCGAAACGGAACACCCTGACATGGTGCCTTCCGTAAAGCACCTGCATGGCGAGCCGGTCGCCTTGAGCGATCCGAGCGATCAGAACGTCGTCTGAAGCCGCCTGTGCCGCGCTCAATGGCCGTCTCGCAAGGTTGGTCTGACGGGGGTGGCCGGCGGTTCGATGTGATGAGTGAGATTCTTCACATTACGGCAATGCCGTAACTGCATGTGTGACCTACCCCACAGACGGATATGGCCGGGCCATCCACCCGGCAGAAACGAACTGAGCCCCGAAATTGGTACCATAATACAGAAACACTTTCCTAAAGACGTGCACCCCGCAACCTTAGCAAGGCTTCGCCGGCAGGGCAGCATCTGCGTGACGTATGAATTCGCCGCAAAGGCGGGTTCCACACTATCGGAATCCGGCAGATTTCCATTGTGAAAACAGTGCAATGGCAGGGTTTTAACGGACCCGATTCGACGCCAAAAGATACCAAACCTAAAGGCTTTATTCCCTAAAGTTTCGTCCGACATACTCCAACAGCGACGGGACATGAGCAGCGCGGCTTCATTGCTTCAGGGGCAAGGCTCCCACACTGCGGCCGCGCACGTCACCGCTCGCAAGCCGCCGGAAGTATTGAAGCGCCGGGTCGGCCAGCGCCGCCACATGCTGGGCGTCCAGCTCGTCAGCTACGCCCTCCTGACGTCGGTCCTGCTGGTCTATTGCTACGCGGGCACCATCCCGCTGATCATTCCGTCGGCCTATTTCNTTTCCGGCATCGGCCTGGTTTCGGTCTTCATCNNGCTGTCGGAAGCCCATTTCAACGACCGCTTCGAGGACCACTATCTCACGATCTTCCAGGTCGCCGGCCATGTCGCGCTCCAGCTCGGTTTTCTGCTGGCGGCCCCGCAGATCGGCTTTGTCTTTCTCAGCGTCGTATTCCTGATCTTCGGCTTCGGCGCGCTGCGAATGACGTCCCGGCAGGCCATCACCTCCTGGACGCTCACCATGATCGGCCTGGCGCCGATCTTCCTGTTCAGCAGCACCCCGATCGGCCTGCCGATCACCAGCCAGACCGAACGCCTCGCGGCCATGCTTTCCTTCGTGCTGACGATCGGCCAATGCGCCTTCGTCGGGCTGTATGGCTCGACCATGCGCAAGATGCTCTACGACCGCAGCTTCGAACTGAAGGCGGCGTACAAGCGGATCGAGGAGCTTGCCGAACTCGACGAACTGACCGGAGCATCCAACCGCCGCAGCATCATGCGGATGCTGGAGGAGGAGATCGCGCGGTGCCGGCGCAACGGTTCGCCCTGCTCCATCGCGCTGATCGACCTCGACTGGTTCAAGCGCATCAACGACGCCTACGGCCATCCGACCGGCGACGAGGTGCTGCGCACGTTTTCAATCACGACCTTCGCCAATATCCGCAGCGTCGACCGTTTCGGCCGCTATGGCGGCGAGGAATTTTTGCTGGTGCTTCCCGATATGGACACCGCACGCGCGGCCCGGGCGCTGGACCGCCTGCGCACCATCATTGCCGATCTCGACTGGAGCGCATTTTCGCCCGGCATGAAGGTGACCATTTCCGCCGGAGTCGCAACGCTCTATCCGAGCGAGACGTCAGACACATTTCTCGCGCGCGCCGACAGCGCGCTTTATGCAGCCAAGGCACAGGGACGCAACCGCATTACCAGCGCCTGATCCGACATATTTTCAGCCCCGGCGGCGAAGAATTCGTTGCCGGCTTTGCTCCAGGACAGAGTCATGATTTCGAACGCCGCGACTACCCCCTCTCCCGGAAGTCTGCTCGATGAGCTGCAGTCCACGCTCACGCACGGCACCGTCGCACGCCGCGTGGAGACCCTGCGGCGCGTCACCGATCTCTTCATCAACGGCGCGGTCGATTATTCGGACGAGCAGGTCGGGCTGTTCGACGACGTGTTCCAGTGCCTGATCGATCACATCGAAACGTCGGCCAAAATGCTGCTGGCCAACCGCCTGGCGCCGATCGATACCGCGCCGCCGCTCACCATCCGCGCGCTTGCCTTCGACGACGTCATCGAGGTGGCGGGTCCGGTGCTGTCGCAGTCGATGCGGCTCGACGACAAGACGCTGATCGAGAATGCGCGCAGCAAGAGCCAGGCGCATTTGATGGCGATTTCGACCCGCAGGACCCTGAGCGGCGCGGTCACCGACGTGCTGGTCCAGCGCGGCAACGACGAGGTGGTCCAGTCGACCGTGAACAATCCCGGCGCGGAATTCACCGAGCGCGGCTTTACGCGCCTGATCGACCGCGCCGGGGGCAACGACGATCTCGCCGCCTCCGTCGGCATGCGGCCGTCGGTGCCGCGGCATCTCTATCTGAAACTGCTCGCCAAGGCCTCCGACACGGTGCGGCAGCGGCTGGAAGCCGCCAACCCGCGCCAGGCGGCCGAGGTGCCGACCGTGGTCAAGGAAGCGACGCGACGCGCGCGCTCGGCGACCTCGACGATCACCCAGAACACCGAGATCGCGCATGCGCTGGTCAAGTCGCTGCACGAGGATGGCCGGCTCGACGAATCCCAGGTGGCATCGTTTGCCGAGGCCGGGAAATTCGACGAGGCCAACGCCTCGATCGCNGCGCTCGCCAATCTGCCGGTCGCGATCGCCGAGAACATGATGCTCGAAAGCCGGGCCGAAGGCGTGATGATCCTGGCGAAGGTCGCAGGGCTGTCGTGGCCGACGGTCCGAACCATCATCAAGATGCGCGACAAGCTGTCCGGCGCGGAGCCGAGCGACCTGACCGCCTGCAAGGACACCTATGAGCGGTTGCGGCCCTCGACGGCCCAGCAGGTGCTGCGCTTCCACCGCATGCAGCAGAATGCGCCCGGCACGCTGGTTCCTAGTACCTGAGCCATTTCGCGCCGGCGAGCGCGCCGATCGCGGTCACCAGCGCGATTGCGATCGTGTACCAGGCGGCNACGAACAGCGGTGAATCGTCCGTGCAGTGCGAGGCGTAGAGCGTCGCCGCCAGCCCCGCCGACAACAGGCCGGCAAGCGCGCCGGCGACCGCAGGCCGCGACGGCGCCCCATGGCGCAGCCCGATCAGGCTGCCTGCCAGAAGCGGCAGCGACAGCAGCGGGATCGCCACCAGGCAGGTCGACGAATTCCTGCCGACCATGCGGGTCATCATCGGCATCCGCTGCGGCATCATCATCTCGCCGCCGATCGCGGCGGCCAAGATCCCGACCGGGGCGAGCAGCAGCCAGCCAAATCCGCGCAGCGAGGCCTCAGGCCGCGACAGATGCAGGCTGACGGCAATCGCCGCGATCGCCAGCGCCAGCGTCACCGCGAATTTCAGGTTGAAGAAGGGGTTGCGCATCGCCGCCATCACGTCGGGCCGGATGCCGAGTTCGGTGAAGAACATCAACAGCGAGACCGGCGCAGCGGCGAGCAGCGCCAGCATCAGCGCGAAGCCGACGGGGCGCGCGGGGTGGGCGTTATCGGCTGCCAGCGTTCGAATGAGCTGATCGGTGTCCATTTCAGTGTTCCCGTAGCTTCGCCGTCAGGCTGGCCAACCCCCGGTGCAAGGCGACCCGCACCGCGCCCTCACTCATCGAAAATTTCGCCGCCGTATCCTTGATCGAGGCGGCATCGACCGCGATCGACTGCAGCACCTCGCGCTGCCGCGCCGGCAGCGTCTTGAGCTGGGCGGCGACCTCGTTCGCCGAGGCGGTCTCGGCCGGGGCCTCGCCCGGCAGCATTTCGGCGAAGTCGTCGATATCGACGAAAATGCGCCGGCCGCGACGGCGCAGTGCGTCGATCAGCTTGTTGCGGGCGATGGCAAACAGCCAGGGGGCAAACGGGGCGCTGACATCCCAGGTGTGCCGCTTCAGATGAACCGCCAGCAAAATATCCTGCACGATGTCCTCGGCTTGATCGACCGGTTGCCCTGCCCGCGCCAGACCGCGGCGCGCCGCGGCCCGGAGCACCGGCGTGACGGCCTTGAGCAGGCGATGATACGCCGTACTGTCGCCTGCGATGGCCGACCGCATCAGGCCGGTCCATTCGTCATCCCGCTCGCGCACCAGCGCTCCTACCCTTGCAATTCGGTCTATCTTTCAATTTGTTACGCCACCGCGCTCAGATCACAAAGTCGTGATCATGAATCGCGGAAGCACGCGGACGGCAGGCTCTTAACATCGATTGCGCAGCCTCGCATCCGCCGCAGCNCACNTCCGGGAAANCGGTGGCGGGCCCACATCCCCGCCGGCTATGTCCGCTGCAACATAATTGCCCAGCTTTTGCCCGGTCTCGCCCGAAGATTCCCTCTTTCTGCCGCGCTGTGGACATCGGCAGGGTCTCATTTCGGCACTGGGCGGCGGCCAATGGGGAGACTTCACATGACGATCAAAGCCAGCGCGCGATCGGCCATGCTTTTTGCGGCAGGGATCCTGGTAAGTCTGGCAGGACCTGCGCCTGCGACCGCTGCGGGGGCCGATAGCGCGACCGTCTCGAAATCAGAGAGCGCGAGTTCTGGCACATCCGTCGGAGAAGGCTTGCATTACCTGAAAGAGCGCCATGCCCACCGCAAATCCGCGGGCGCGGCGGCGAAATCCGATGAGAACGGGAGGGCCGAGGAAACGCGGGTCGCCGACGCAAGCGGCAGAACCCCGCCCGCACTCCCCGACTGGCTCGCCAATGCCAATGCCCAGATGACGGCGGCCGACGCACCGCCGCCCGATGGCACCAAAGACAGCGCCAAGGCGATGTCCGCGGCCATGTCCGATAAGGCCAACACGGTGCTGCAGACGACGGCCGACAGGCCGGCCGACGCACAGGCCCCGGCCGAGACCGGCGCGGCGGCCCCCGACCAGCTCAACGACGTCGACCGTGCCCTGCATGAGACCCCCGCGTCAGCGACAAGCGCCACGCAGGGGGTTGTCCTGGCCTCGACCTCCAGAGCGACATCGGAGACCGTCGCGCAGGCCGGCAACGACAGCTCCACGCTGGACAAGACCTCGCTGATCGGAAAGATCTTCATCGCCGTCGGCGCGCTGCTGACGGTGGCGTCCGCCGCGCGCATGTTCATGGCCTAGCTGGCCGCGTGCACCGGGCGCGGCACCGCCGCGTCCGGCGGCCCGTCCCCCGCCCCACTTGAAGCCCACCCCGGCAGCGGGCACATTGCCCGCAAATCGGTTATCCGGGGTGGATCATGGCAACGTTCGAACACATCATCGTCGAGAGCAAGGGCGCGGTCGGCATCATCACGCTGAACCGGCCAAAAATGCTCAATGCGCTGTCGTTCGGCGTGTTTCGCGAGATCGCGGCCGCCGTCGACGACCTCGAGGCCGACGAGGCGATCGGCTGCATCCTGCTGACCGGCAGCGAAAAGGCGTTCGCCGCCGGCGCCGACATCAAGGAGATGCAGCCGAANNGCTTCATCGACATGTTCTCCAGCGACTTCACCGCGATCGGCGGCGACCGCGTCGCCACCTGCCGCAAGCCGACGATCGCGGCCGTCAGCGGCTATGCGCTCGGCGGCGGCTGCGAGCTCGCGATGATGTGCGACATCATCATCGCATCCGACACCGCCAAATTCGGTCAGCCCGAAATTACGCTCGGCACCATCCCCGGCATCGGCGGCACCCAGCGCCTGACGCGCGCGATCGGCAAGTCCAAGGCGATGGATCTCTGCCTCACCGGGCGCATGATGGATGCGGCGGAAGCCGAGCGTTCCGGCCTCGTCAGCCGCATCGTGCCGGCGGACAAATTGATGGAGGAAGCGCTGTCGGCCGCCGAAAAGATCGCCGCGATGTCCCGCCCCGCGGCTGCGATGGCCAAGGAAGCCATCAACCGCGCCTTCGAGACGCCGCTCTCCGAAGGCATGAATGTCGAGCGCAATCTGTTCCACTCGACGTTCGCGCTGGAAGACCGCGCCGAGGGCATGGCGGCATTCATCGAGAAGAGGAAGCCGGTGAACAAGAACAGGTGATGGCGACGTTATGAGCGATACGAGGGGTGACGGCCAAATCGATGCCGTGGCGTGCGGGATGCCGTACGGCACGGCCTCTTCCCCGGTCGACATTCATTTCAAGACAACCCGCCACATTGGAAACCGAAGAAGAATACGACTACTGCGCCAACGTCGCGCTATAATGGCTTGAGGAATAGAGTGTCGCCGTTCCGGTAGAAATTGCCCCGAACAGGCTGATTGTGTGCCGACCTTCACTCATCAAACTGGATAGGGTGGGACCTGGAACGGCTCGGACGCCCGAAGTACCGTCGCCATTCATCACCGATGCGATTGGGCCACGCGTCCCAAGTGCTCCGCTTTCGGACTTCGCCCTGTCTGAGCGATCGTTGCTGCAATCAGAAACGTTCTTCTCGCAAAGACGGCTTTTTCTGTACGTTCTGCCACACGAGGCCTAGCTACCTGTCGGAAACTCTAATTGGGATGGAAAGATGAACCTTGAGGAGGTCTGGCGTATTCGCGAGGAGCAAGTGTACCCGTCGCTGTTCGGTGGTACGAGCCGGGGCATCTTCACCTTGACACAAGCCTTATTTCAGGACCGGTTCGGGCAGACAGACGTGGATCCGCGATGGCTGTTCCTCGGCTTTTTCGAGTTCGCGCCTACGAGCAAGCGGCCGTTCTGGATCTACGTCACCTCGGGTCACTCCAACCCTTGGGACGAGGCGCCGGGCGTTTTCACCCCAAATGGGCCTTCAGGCACAGGTGTAGAGTTCCTTCTCGCCACCACGGAACAAGGCGAATGGGCTATTCGAGAGGTGCTGAACCTCCTCGCTTTTGATCTTCTGTTACGTGCAGGGCGTTATCCCGGTAAGCCGCCACTGGCTGATGGAGATCGGATTCCTTTGCGCGCACCGATTAACGGTGATCCGGCATGCGTGCTTCGCAATATCCTGATCTCCTTCGTTGGAGAGAGTGATCCGGCATGCGTGCTTCGCAATATCCTGATCTCCTTCGTTGGAGAGATTTGGCCTGGCTTCAGCCTCCCGTCCGGTGCAGTGCGATTTCTCACCTTAGTGGGTGTCTCCGACGCCGAGGTTTTCTTCGCCAAGACAGCGGGCTCTGACGCCCTTGCAGCGGCTTTGAGTGCCAAAGGATACTCTGTCACGGACACCCGCCGACAGTCACTGTGAGTCCAGATAAAGGCAGCACGGAAATACTGACCTACGACGCCGATAACAACGTCCTGACGCGCAAGACC